>Ga0079224_100017542_pt1 | contig 10089 bp, 8 predicted proteins | sample Stecom2015_FD_80414 | JGI IMG/M metagenome (GOLD analysis project Ga0079224, IMG submission 80414) | Agricultural soil microbial communities from Utah to study Nitrogen management - Steer compost 2015 | ecosystem: Environmental > Terrestrial > Soil > Agricultural land | place: USA: Utah... | reverse complement strand
GTGTGAGTGTGAGTGTGAGTGTGCAGCCCCGGGACAAGAGTGATGGACTTGACCGCGCGCCAAAGGAATTCTGTGTTCGAGGTACACCCTTTGTTTGGCGCGCAACTGACAAAATCTTGAATCAGGAAGAAGTTCAGTGTCAGTGTGAGCGCGCAGAATCAGCCCCAATACTGTTTAATCTTCTTACGAACAAAAGCCACACTACGCTCCAGCTGATCCATACCCTCCACGCCATCTTCGATACTGATCCAACCATCAAAACCCACCCTTTTCAATTCAGAAAATATCGCATCATAGTCGTTCAACCCCTTTCCGATCTCGCCGTGCCGCAGGCGTCGTGCGTAACCCTGGGAACCACCTTCTTCTCTCCGAAGATCCTCAAGCGTACCCTCCGCCAGGTAACGGTCGCTGGCATGCATGGTGACAACGCGATGTGCAACGCGCTTTAGCAATTCAAGCGGATCGTCACCCGCCAGGTACGCGTTGCTGGGGTCATAGTTCACACCAAAACCCCTGCTCGGGAGGCGGTCGACGAGCGCACAGAATACTTCCATCTTCTGGGCAAATTCAGGAAAGGTCCAGAAGTCGTCTTTGTAATGGTTCTCAAGAATCAGCGTAACACCATGGTCCTGAGCAAAAGGGATACAGGCTTCGATGCATTCTGCAGCATACTGCAATCCTTCCTCCAACGATAACCCTTCCCTCCTCTGTCCAGATAAAACGCGGCAATACGATCCGCCAAGCGCAGCCGTCATCCGAATCCATAGTTTCTGTCGCGTTATCTGCGCTTCGCGAAATTTTTTGTCGGGATGCGTAAAGTCAGGCGAGCAACACAACATGGGAATTACTTTTCCATGCTGCTCCACCTCGTTTCTAAACCGCAACCAGTTGCGTTCGTCTTCCATCCCGATAAAACCTGCATACCATTCAAGTCCATCAACGTCAAGCGGCGTCGCCAACCGAATCCACTCCGAAACAGTCATCGTGCCGTCTTTACATAGGGCTTGCATGAAGGCTTTTGGAAATGCTGCGAGTTTGGGCATCCCTCAATGTGTTAATGTGTTGATGTGTTGATGTTGTTTGTTATCCGGTTGTATTGCTCATTAACAATTGACAAACTGGTATCCTCTCTTTTTTTGGAGAGGCGCAGGTTGCGCGTCTCTACCATATCCCACCGATTACCGATCAGCTGCCACTTCCCGCTTCCATCTCCCTATTCGACCTATCCTTTGGCGGATTGCGGCCGATGAAGGGATATTGTTCGAGGTCGACGACTTGCCCGCTTACAGGGCCGCTCTCGTCGGAAAGCCAGTAAACCGCGGCAGCGGCAATTTCTTCGGGTTTGAGAATTCGACCGGACGGCGCGTACACATCGGGCAGCGACTGATACCAATCGTCAGGCAAACCGTGGGAGCGTTTTCTTTCAACCTCTCTTTCGGTAAGCACCCATCCGGGATTGATTTGATTGACGCGAACTCCATGGGAACGATTCAACACGTCACCCAGGTTGCGCGTCATGGTCATAAGGGCACCCTTCGAAATACTGTACGCCAACAGTCCCGGCTCGCCACAATACGCATTCACTGAACCAATGTTGAGGACACAACCCCCCGAGTTTTCCAGGTAGGGCAACGCCGCACGAATCATTGCCAGCGGTGCTATCGTATTTACTTCGAGTACTTTCCTGAGAAACGCGGAATCTGTTGTATGAATGTCTGAGGAAACAACAGCCGCGGCATTGTTGACCACTGCGTCGATGCGTCCAAACGATCTCACCGCAACATCCGTGATTTCAGCTGCCGCCCCTTCGGCGGCAATATCACCGATATGCAGGACGCCTTTGCCTCTCGGTATTTGCCTCATCACAGCATTGCCGAGGTCTTCTTCCAGACCAGTAATGACCACGCGTGCACCTTCAGCAACACACCGCAACGCGATGGCCTTGCCGATGCCGGTTGTGCCTCCCGTGACAATAATTACCTTACCTTCCAGTCGCATGTCTACACCGGCTTAAGCACGCTCTTTACTACCTCCCCGCGATACATCTTCTCAAAGGCCTCATGCCATTCCGTGACAGGCCAGACGCCGCCAATGATGGGCTTCACATCGAGCTGACCATTCGCGAGCAGCAAAATGACACGTTCCCAGACGGGCCAGTTGTGACTAAAACTTCCTTTCACCGTAACATTCTTAGCAACAATCGGGTCAAGACAGAATCCTAACGGCTGCGGACCCCACCCGACCTTTGTAATCTGACCATTTGGTCGCACGAGCGCCATGGCCGTATTCATAGCAATGCTTACGCCCGTTGCATCAATGACAACGTCAGCACCCAGGCCATCTCCTTCACGCGCCCAGTCCGTCGCATCCCCGATGATTGTTGTCAGACCATATTGCTTCGCTACTTCCAGCCTCCGGGCGTCTCCTTCAAGACCGGTAATCGCAACCTGCGCTCCGCACAATCGCGCAACTACGGCACAAAGAATACCTATGGTGCCAGGCCCAAGTACTACGACGCGATCACCAGGTTTTATGCGTGTATTTTCCACGACGGCGTTGTATGCAACACAGCATGGTTCAGTAAGACATGCAACTTCAAAAGGAAGGTTATCCGGAACACGGTGCAGACATCGCGCCGGCACACGCACATAACGGGTCATCGCACCATCGACGCCGTATCCAAATCCCTTTCGCGATGGGTCGAGATTGTAAAGCCCTCGCCGGGTCATGGGATTGTCGGGATCAATCACAGCCGCCGTCTCACTGACAACTCGGTCGCCTTCCTTCCAGCTCCTGACACCGGGCCCTGTTGCAACAATGACTCCGCCAAATTCATGTCCGAGCACTACAGGATAATTTACCTGCCAGCTGTGATCACCTGTCCATTGATGCAGGTCACTCCCGCAAACACCAACATTGGCTACCTGGAGGAGCACTTCTCCCTCGCCAATAGTTGGGACGTCGATCTCACGAACTTCTACCGAACCTTTTGCTGCGGCATAGTTAACAACCGCGGTCATTTTCCCGTTGGTCATTCTCTAAATATCTTTTCTGTTTCGAGCAAGCTTCCCTGTGGGAACATCACCATAGCTGTGCACCTTTTCACAGATCAGTCGCAACGAACTTTCAAGATCGCCATCCGCAGTGCGAAAGGCATCTGCATCGATTGTCAATGGCGCACCTAAAACGACAAGCGGCGCACCATACTCCGGACACCGTACCGCTTGTTCAAGCGTAAGACCTCCAACTGCCTGTACAGGAATATCGACGGCTTCCACAACTTCCCGGAGTTGATCCAGCGGGCTCGGCATACGTTCACCGCGTGCCGCAATACCGCGTCGTTCGTCGTAGCCAATGTGATGTACGATAAAATCACATCCAAGATCTTCCAGCATGCGTGCTGCACCGGCCATATCGGGACATCCGAGGTTGTCGCCCATCACACTGATACCATAATCGCGTCCCGCTTTCACAACACATTTAATTGTTTCCTCGTGAGCTCGGGCCATGACGACCACATGTGTTGCGCCAGCTCTGGCCATCATTTCGGCTTCAAGGTATCCACCATCCATCGTCTTCAGGTCGGCAACGATCGGCACGTACGGAAACGCTTCACGCAGCTTGCGCACGCCGTGCAACCCTTCTGCAAGGATGAACGGCGTTCCCGCTTCAAGCCAGTCGACACCCGCGCGAACAGCCATCGCTGCCGTCTCAAGGGCTTCGTCCAATTTGATGATGTCTAGCGATATCTGAACTATCGGTTTCAATTTGCTATTATGAATCTTTCTCTGGACGAAGCAGACTACATGGATCGTTTCACGTGATATGCTTTCGGCTTGGTAAACGCACGAAGTCCCGCGTGCGATAGCGTCACACCAATGCCTGAATGTCGCCTGCCACTCCACGGCACCGCAGCGCTTACGCGATCGCAGCAGTTCCAATAGCCTGTACCTGCGTCGATGGCGCTAAGAATTCGATGGGCGCGTTGTTCGCTATCAGAATAAACTGACGCGGTAAGTCCGTACTCTGTATCCTGCATGAGCCATAGCGCTTCTTCGTCATCGTGCACCTTCATGATCCCTATGACAGGACCGAACGACTCCTCCCTCATGACGCGCATCCCATGAGTAACATTCAGGAGTACTGTCGGCCGGAAGTAATATCCCTTGCCTTCGATGCGACTTCCACCGCAGGCGATGATGGCACCTTTATCGACCGCATCCTGAATTTGTGCTTCGAGCACAGCGCGCTGCGCATCACGCGCGAGCGGGCCGATGTAAACACCTGGTTCGGTGGGGTTACCGACTTTCCACGACTTCACTTCATTCACAAACGCATCCACGTAAGCGTCGTATATTTTTTCATGTACGTAGATGCGCTCTACTGCGCAACAACTCTGACCGTTATTGTAGAAAGCACCATCTGCCGTGGCTGCCGCGACTGCGTGTATGTCCGCTATATCATCACACACATACAACGGATCTTTTCCACCCAGCTCACACTGGCAGGGGACCATTCGCGGAGCGACCCTTTCGTAAATATACTTGCCAGTTTGATAGGAACCGGTAAAAAAGTATCCATCGAAGGGCAAGTCCAGCAGCAACTCTCCGGTCGCCCTCCCACCAATCGCGATTTGAAACGCATCATCCGGCACACCCGCTTCCTTCAACAGTCGCTCGATCGAGATCCCCGAAACGGTGGCATACTCGGATGGCTTGTACATGACTGTGTTTCCTGCAATGAGCGCCGGCACGAAGACATTGACGCCAACCAGGTAGGGATAATTCCATGCGGAAATGTTGCATATCACACCGAGCGGTTCATACACGATCTTTTCGATCATGCGATCGCTTTCTGACATGATTTCATCTGACAAGAACTTTTCCGCGTTTTCAATCATCCACGAAATCCGTGCACGTGCACCATTAATTTCATTTCTGGCCTGAGTTAGCGGCTTACCCATTTCCGCGGTGAGATCGGCGGCCAATGTATCCTTGTAGGAATCGAGCAAGGCAGAAAATCGTGCTAAGACGTTGACACGCGAGGCAAGCGAGTGAGTTGCCCATGCAGCTTGTCCCGCCTTCAGGCGGTCAAATTTCTTTTGCACGCTCTCCTTTGTGTCTTCCGCGACATCTCGAATCGCTTCACCGGTGGCGGGGTTTATGATCAGCATGGCGTGTCGTTCATTCAGAAAGCCTTTTCATAAAGAGCGCGGAAATCCTCCCGTGTGACGGACTTCGGATTGTTCGGGTGTGCAAAATCCGCAATCGCGAGGTCAGCCAGCGCATCAAGATGTTCTTCTTTCACTCCGATATCGCGGAGTCTTGGAGGTACTCCAATCGCATCGTTAAGGTCAGCAAGGTACCTGATCACCGCAGCTGTGTCGTTGCTTTGCAAACGCAATGCCTGCGCGATGCGTTCAAACTTCCACTCGAATCCGTCCCGGTTGAACTCCATGCCGTGTGGCAGATTGATCGCATTCGCTAATCCGTGATGGACATCCAGCAGGGTCGACAATGGATGAGCCAGGGAATGTACCACGCCAAGCCCTTTTTGAAAGGCAATACCTCCCATAATGGATCCCATCATCATCATGCTTCGCGAATCGAGATCGGGATGGTGCACCGCTCTCTCAATGGCCTGGCTGATGAGCGAAATCCCTTCCAGGGCCACTCCTTCGCAGATCGGATGATACATCTTCGCCAGATATGCTTCCAGGTTATGCGTCAGCGCATCCATGCCCGTGGCAGCAGTAACTGCTGGCGGCAGATCGAAGGTAAGCGCGGGATCGGCAAAGACCATCCGGGCAATGAGTTTGGGAGAAAACAAAATCCGTTTCTGGTGTGTGGTGTCTTCCGAGATTATGGCGCTACGACCTACCTCGCTTCCCGTCCCTGATGTCGTAGGAATTGTCACCAAGTGAGGAATCTCACCGGTAATGTACACCTCACCACCCACGAGATCGTCGTACTTGAAAAGGTCATCGCGGTGATTGACACGCAGGGCGATCGCACGTGCAACGTCGAGTGCTGCACCTCCGCCAATGCCGACAATGCCATCACGCATGGTCGCGTCATATACTATGGTGCCGGCATAAACGTCGGAACGGACGGGATTTTTGTGAATCGCTGAAAAGACTTCAACGGAAATTCCCTTCCGCGTGAGTTCGTTGGTAATGTTCCTGAAAAATTCCAATTCGGCGACTGTTGAGTCCGTCACAATCAACGGTTTCGTAACGCCGGATCGCTTGAGGTAATCACCGAGTTCGGCAGATGCGCCGACACCAAAACGAATTGTTGTCGGAAAATTGAACTGCAAAATGGGTTGGGTGGTCATTGGGTTCGGTGCGATCAGATGATTTCAAAGTACCGCCGATATTCCCAGTCGGTCACCGCCTTCAAATGCTGTCTCCATTCCCACTCCCGCGTGCGCGTGAAGTGGTCGACAAACTTCTCGCCCAGGATCTCGTTGGCGATCTTTGAATTCTTCATGCGATCCGTCGCTTCCTTCAGGGTTGTGGGCAACGCTTGAAGGTTCGCAGCACGATACGCGTTGCCGGTAGTTTCGGGCTGTTTCAGTTTCAACCCTTTGCGAATCCCATACAAACCCGATGCAAGCGACGCTGCGATCGCGAGGTAAGGGTTAATGTCGGATCCGGGAACGCGACTTTCAAGGCGCGCTGACTTGCTGCTGCCGGGTATTACCCGTAGCGCCACAGTTCGATTGTCAACGCCCCAGGTCAACGCCGTCGGTGCCCACGTTCCTTCAACAAGTCGCTTATAGCTATTGACATTTGGTGCATACATCGGCAGAAGTTCCGGAAGGCAATGCAACTGTCCTGCGAGATACGATTTGAATATCTCACTCATACCGCGTTTATCTTTCCGGTCGTAAAACAAATTGCTCTTGCCTGCGTCATCCCAGAGGCTTTGATGGATGTGGCCGCCGCATCCCGGGAGAGACTCGCTGATCTTCGCCATAAAGGTGGCCATAATGCCGTGACGGTACGCTATTTCTTTTACGGCTGTCTTAAACAGCAGCGCACGGTCTGCCGCAGAAAGTGCGTCGGTGACGGTGATCGCTGCTTCGTACACACCCGGTCCCGTTTCCGTGTGGAGACCTTCGAGGGGAACGTCGAACCTCCTGAGCATGTCGAACAAGTCGGTCATGAACGGATTCTGCAACGTACTTCGCAGTATAGAGTATCCAAACATGCCGGGTGTAAGTGGCGTCAGGTTTCGATAGGCTTTATCTGCCGCGGAGCGGGGGGTCTCAGCAAAGTTGAACCACTCGTACTCGAGGGAGCACATGGGCTTGAACCCTGCATTAGTCGCATCGCCAAGCACCTTCCTCAAGAGGTTGCGGGGACACGCGTAAGGGTCATGCTTATCTGTTCTTGCTAACTCGGCCAGGAAGAATGGTATATCATTTTCCCACGGTATTTTGCGGAAAGTGGATAGGTCTATCCGAATCGGTGCATCGGGGTAGCCCGTGTGCCAGCCTGTGTAGGTCGTGTTGTCGTAGGCGACATCACCGGCATCCCAGCCGAAGACGACGTCGCAAAATCCTGACAGTCCGTCGTCCTTTACTACCGACTGGAACTTCTCGGCCGAGATGTACTTGCCACGCAAGATCCCATCGATGTCGGAAAGCGCAAGCTTCACCTTTTGTGATGGATGATTCTTCACGTAATCGAGGATAGACTTCAGGGACATGGGATGCATTTAAGAGCAAAAAATACAAATTTATTGGCAGGCCCCAATGTCGCTTTCGGTTTTACCCCTCCCACTCCAACACTCACTCTCACTCTCACACTCACACTGCCTCCCCTTGGTGTGTGCTCTTGTGCATTTTGATAGTACTCAATTCCAACCTAAATTGAGCACTACACCAAACCATGAGTCGACGAATGCAAAAACAAATCTTTCATCTTTGTGTCGTCCTGGCATTAGCGGGGGCGATAGCATGTTCCAGGTCAGGTTCCGACAAAGCAGCGGAAACGACCGCGACCGAAGACGCTGTTCCGGCAGACAACACCCTATCTGATGCTGAAGCCTCTGCTGGCTGGCAACTGTTGTTTGACGGACAAACACTCAACGGCTGGAAGCGCTACAACGCCGACTCGATCGGCCCGCTTTGGGTTGTGGAAGACGGAATGATCGTTTGCAAAGGTGAAGGCCTGGGAGAAGGTACCGGAAATATCGGTGGCTCGCTGATGACGACACGGCAGTTCGGCAATTTCGAACTTACGGTCGACTGGAAGATTACACCGGGTGGCAACAGCGGCATCCTCTATCACGTTGTTGAGTCTCCGGAATATGCGCAGGACTACCATACCGGCCCCGAATACCAGATCATGGATGACGACGGCTGGGAAGGCGAGTTGCGCGATGAACAAAAGGTGGGCAGCAATTACGACATGCACGCTCCGAGCCCGAATAAGAAAGTGAATCCGGTTGGCCAATGGAACACTTCAAAAATCGTTTACAACAACGGCCATGTTGAACACTGGTTGAACGGAGAGAAGATTCTGGAATTTGAAGAGGGTACGCCCGACTTCGAGGAGCGTTATAAGAAAAGCAAGTGGGTGGACTTTCCCGGATGGAACAAGTCTAAGACGGGCGCCATTTCGCTCCAGGATCACGGTGCAAATGTTTATTTCAAGAATATCAAAGTTCGGGAGCTATAATGCGTACATATCAGGCGTCTGATCGCAGTAACGCCTGATACGCCTCCTGGTAATAGCTGATCAGGTTTAGCCAGTCAAAAATACCCGAGTTGTTTTCAACATTGTTGCGTTGCATTATTCGCTCGCGGCGCGACTGCTGAAGGAAATTGTACATTACCTCCATCAACTGGTTTGCTGAGTAATCGAACGTGCGTTTGCCGCGTTCGATTACGTGCAGGCCGTAATCTTCGTGCTGCGGCAGGTGGTGGAGCAAGTAGTCTCCGAATCCCGAAAGATCGCTTGTAATCGCGGGAATACCACTCGCCATACATTCCAGTGGCGTATACCCCCAGGGTTCATAATAGCTGGGGAATATTCCAAGATTGCATCCTCTTACAAATTGGTTGTATTCCATCGCGAACAACGGGCTGGAGGAATTGATGAAGTCGGGGTGATAGACAATCTTAACTTTATCATCCGCATGATTAAGCATATTCCTGCTCTTCAGGAATTGGTATATCTCATCATGCTCTTCGTCGACCAGTTGGTGTGTAAGTACATCGGGATTCTTTTTGCTTTTCCACGATTGAATAATACGTCGGTAGCGGAGTTTCCAATAGTCGTCGACAAAGTCACTCAGGTTTGGCAGGCGATGATCTTCGCGTACCGTACTCTCAAGAAACAGGCGCTTACCTACTTGTCGCTCGATAGCCATGCATGTCTGCCGTATTTCTTCCATGACGGCACGCGATTGCAAAACTTCGGGCCTGATATGTGTAAAATCGCGGCGCGTTACGAAGAACATAACAACCGTCACGTCAGCATTCTCTGCCTTGAGCCTTTGGTTCAACCGATACAGCGCCTCCAGGGTAAGATCAAAACCCTTGTTTTTGAATTCATACCGTCCTGAGGTAAAGAAATACATGGTCTTGTCCAGGTCGAAGGAATACGACTGGAAAAAGTGGCCCATGACGAACTGGTGTATTTCATCTTTGTAGGTGGCGTGCAGATTCTGAAATTCGAACAGCGCTTCAAAGCGTTCGATGTTAAGTCCGTTTGGCAGTATGTACTCCGGATTGCGCTTGAGTAAATGCTTGCATTCGCGCGCGGTCACCGCGCTCACGGTCGTCAAAAGATCGGCCTTGTTTGCGCACGTGAACTCGATGCGGACTTCGGTCTCAATGTTGAACTTTCGCGCTTCCTCCTCCCACTTAAAGAATGGAAGGTGCGCATAGAACATCGGTGAATTGATCGCGAGGTGACGCCCGAGTTGTGTGGCATGCGTTGTAAAGATCGTCTTGATCCGCATGTTTTCCCGACGAATGTCCAGTATGGGCAATCCCGCCATCCATTCGTGAAAGTGCGCTATGACGGGACGCTCAGGCTCAATCAATGCCATGAGTTCGTCGAGGAACATTTTG
>Ga0079224_100017540_pt1 | contig 10090 bp, 3 predicted proteins | sample Stecom2015_FD_80414 | JGI IMG/M metagenome (GOLD analysis project Ga0079224, IMG submission 80414) | Agricultural soil microbial communities from Utah to study Nitrogen management - Steer compost 2015 | ecosystem: Environmental > Terrestrial > Soil > Agricultural land | place: USA: Utah... | reverse complement strand
GCGGAATCCTGCCGCACATCAAACAGTTCCCGTTTTGCCTCTTCGCCAACCCCGCCATGGATCACCAGCTTATAACGATTGCCCAAAATAGCCCGGGCTCCCGAAAAATCTTCCTCCTGCACATGTTCATGCCTGTAATTTTTGAAATTTCTGGTCGCAATGCCGCCCGACAATTTGACCAAAGGTGTGGTGCCTTTTTGAAGCTCCGGATCGATGTAGGGTTCCAAAGCGTCATCCGTTAAATTGCCGCCCACGCCGTTCCAAAAACAAATGGGATCCGGCCGTTCTTCCATGTTCCCGTTCAATAGCGGCAACAAACTGATTCCGTCCATCGGGCGGCCAGGTAAATTTGCGCCCACAAGTTCACATAAGGTAGGAAAAACATCACTGCTGACCGTGTTAACATCGGAAACCATGGGATTTGGGATGCCCTTCGGCCATTCCACCACGCTGGCCACCCGCAGTCCTCCTTCATAGACCTGCGCCTTCTGGCCCCGGAAAGGCACGGTGGCGTTTGCCTCCTGTGGGGTGCCGTTGTCTCCAAAATACCAAAGCAGGGTATTGTCCCGGATTTTTTCCTCTCCCAGGTAATCTCTTAAATAACCGATGGACCTATCCATGGCGGTAATTTCCGCAAACCGTTCCCGAAGTACCTCCCGCTGGGGTCTTTCCACCGGAAGCCCTGTTTCATTGGATGTAAGCCTTACGGTGCGTTCCTGGTACTCCAGGGGCAAATCATCATACAGGGCCAAATCTTCCGGGAGTCCGCTATAGGGTTCATGGGGAGATCCAAACCAGATGACCACGAAAAACGGCTGCTTATTTTCCCGGGCTTTGTCGATGAATTTAATCGCCTCCTCCATGACCACCGCGGAGCTTTCCCCTTCAAATTGTTCGGGGGCAGACCCGTTGCGGGAAAGCGGGGGATCCATTTCAAAAAAGTTGTCATGGGATACCCATTCGTCAAACCCCATCGCGCCGGGATTGGTGGGAGAGGCTGCTTTTACAGGACCCAGGTGCCATTTTCCAAAATGCCCGGTGGCATACCCCGCCTCCTTCATGAACTGGGCGATTCCGATTTCCTCAGGCCGTAGCGACCATCCCGCGCCAAACGTCCCATACCTGTTGGGATGCCGCCCGGTAATGACGCTGCCCCGGGTGGGCGAACAAACCGGGGAGGCCGCATAAAACCTGTCAAGGCGAAGACCGCTTACCGCCATCTGGTCCAGCACAGGAGTCTTAAGATGAGGGTGACCGTTGTAGGCCGTCTCATCCCAGCCATGGTCATCCCCCATGAGCAGGATGATGTTGGGAAGTTCCGGAGTTTCCTCGGATTTGGTCTGACACGCGCAAAACCATACCAGGCTAATAGCGGCAAGGATATTTGTCTTAGAAAAAATTGTATTGTTCATGAAAGGTCATTTAAATCATGAGGTAATTTTAGTATGTGGTATTGGGTACTGGGTATTGGGAATTGCATGTCTTCAATCTTTTGTCTTTAATCTTTTGTCTTTAAACTTAGATCTTTGTCACGTCCCGATTTCACTTGACACTTTTTCTCTGTGTTATTCCTGACAGGTTTATGGCTTTTTTACAATCTTGTAAATAACCCAACGCTCTGAGGTCGTCGAAGATATCCGCGTCCATCTAGCTAACGTAACTCCGCTGGAGTCATCGATGTATAGTGAGGGCAGTGGACTGCTGTACGAATTCTCAGACTTCGTATAACCCCGCCAACCCCGGCTTGTTGGCTATCGACACATTGTACCCAATACTCAGTACCCAATACTCATGTTACGTCCTCCCCGGTTATTCATATTGGAGCCTTCAAGCTGCTGCCTATGGTCATTTTCAGCGGGAAGGCTGTGGTCCGTGGGCTGTCGGACCGTGGATCTGCCTATCTTTGACTGTCAGACATGGCACTTGTCAGTGTGTTTCTTACGTCTTATGTCTTAAAGTCTTTGCGCTCTGCTCTTTATTCTTTGCTCTTTATCAACTTTCGCCTTACGCCTAATCTACTATTACCATCCCGGATTCTGTTCCAGGTTTGGATTCAAAGTCGTCTCGTTGGTAGGAATTGGAGACAAATAATCCCTCCCGGGTTTGAACCCAAGCCCATTGGGAATGACGTCTTTGTGCCGATCAATATAACGGTTTCCATCCACATCAATATCACTAATCTGGTTTTCAATCCTTGGGAAGGAAATACCTAATATAAACCTGGCTCCTTTGTAGCGCTGTCCAGTGATCAAATCCGCGGCGGCCCAGCGCATCAGGTCATCAAAGCGGAAACCCTCCATGGCGAGTTCAACCCTTCTTTCCCTTCTGATTTCATTGATCACCGGGTCCAGCTCCGGGAAGTCCCAATCCGGATCGGTAAACGATACCGGCATGGTCAATCCCGGCATACCGACTCTGTTACGAATTAGATTGACAGATTTGTCAAGATCAGCCTGGGTAAGGGTACCGAGTTCGGCTTTGGCCTCGGCAAAAATCAAAAGCGCCTCAGCGTAGCGAAACAACATGCCATCCACCTTGCCATAGTTGTCCGTGGAGGAACCGGTATTTTGTTCCGGATCCGGGGTAGACCCCTTCCGTACCATATAACCGGTTGTACTCATGTCGGAACCGCCTTTTTCCAGCGGTGGCGTAGAAAAAATAACAGGAGGCTCAGAGCTGATTTGTGTCAACCCGGGGATCCACATGGATTGCCTCAGCCGGGGATCCCTGTTTTCAACCACCTGGCTGAGGGTGCTGTCTCCCCGGTACAGGCCGCTGACGCTGATGGGCAGCCCATCCGCTGACAAATAGGAATCCACCAGTGACTTTGTCATTCCCGTACCATTTCCCCGAGTCCCGTTCAGATAGGTCCAGGTCCATGTACCCAACCCCTGTTCGGGATCCACCGCTTCAATGACAATGGCCTCATCCACGCCGGACAGATCATCCTGGCTAAACAGATTCCAGTAATCCTGCGTCGGATCTCCCGTAGAATAAAGCGACAGTCCGGATTCATCGATAATAGTTTCGGCAGCATCTGCCGCCACCTGAAGGTACGGCTGCCCGTTGGAACCCTCTACGCCAAAGACGGTGCCTTCATGGTATTTTTCCCAGGTCCCTTCATACAATGCCACCCGGGCTTTGAACAACAGGGCCGCTTCTTTATTGATGCGGTTTGCACTCACCTGGCTCTTGGTGTTCAACAGGGAAATTGCCAGGTCCAGATCCTGCAGGATGTGACCCACGATCACGTTGCGGGGTTCCCTTGCGGCATACAGTTCTTCAGAATCGATGTTTAACACCCGGTCATACCATGGCACATCCCCAAACTGTTTTACCTTATCGAAATAGAAATAAGCCCTGAAAAAATAGCCCTCCCCCTTGTACTGGTTCAGGTCGGACACATTACCCTCCGTCACTTTGTCCACGTTTTCCAGAAAATAATTGACCTTTCTGATATTGGCCCAGTTCCAGCCTCCGCCCGTGGCGGGAATTGACCTGGTTCCGTTAAGGGTGGTATTAGGTGAAATGGGCTGAAGGTTGTCGCTGTTGTTGTCCGCGTTGTGATAATTCACCGTGCCCCGGAGCTGCGGATAGAAATTGTTCAGGTACAGCTGCAGGTCGGATGAGGAAGTCCAATAGGTCACCTCCGTAATTTCATCCAAAGGGGTCTTGTCCAGCACCTCTACGCAGGCAACACTGAGATTGAGCGTGAATAATAGAAATAATATCTTTTTCATAACCAGTTTTTTAGAAAGTTACGTTCAGGCCAAAACCATACACCTGGGCCAGAGGGTAGGCCCGACCGTCCCCGATCCTGTTTCCAGAGCGCACATGGGCCAGTTCAGGATCGAAGTTTTCCCACATTTTGGAGAAGGTGAGCAGATTTTCCCCATTAAAATAAATTCTTACGTTGGAGAGGCTTCCGAGCCTGTCCATCAGGGACTGGGGCAGGCTATATCCTATGCTAAGGCTTTTTAGGCGGATAAACGCCGCATTTTGCAGATATCGTGTGGAGGGATACCTATCCTTGTCAAATCCACTACTTCCCCCACTCTCCAATGGCAGCGGCAGGTAAGCATCCGGATTTTCTTCCGTCCAAAAATCCAGCACAGGCTCGGTAATGTTGGAATGTCCCCTGCTGTTCCAACCCCAAAACAGGGTGGCATAAGAATCCGGCCAGAAGTCTCTCTTTCCGATACCTTGCCAGAGCATGCTAAAGTCAAAATTTCTCCATGACGCTCCTCCGTTGATGGAGAAGGTAAAGCGGGGGCCGTCGTTGCCGATTCTTCTTCTGTCTCCCGGATTATCCCGGGTGTTGTTGCCGATGTTGACGGCATTGTCCCCGTTCAGGTCCTTGTATTTGACATTTCCGGGCTGCCAGTTGGTGCCAAAATAGGAAAGGTCCACTTCGGAAAGGTACGCTTCCGTCTCATTGGTGGACTGAAACAGCCCGTCCACTTCAAATCCCCAGATTTCACCCAGCTCCTGCCCCACATACCAGTTGCTTAACACTTTGTTGGGATTGTGGTACTTGGTGATCGTGGAGACGTTGTCCGCAAGCATGAAGTTGACATGATAGTTAAAGTCATTCAAACTTTCCCGCCAGTTTAAGGTGAGTTCCCATCCCCTGGTTTTCAAAGAGGCACTGTTGGTTTCCGGCGGGGCATCTCCCAGGGCCGCGGGCAGCGCCCCCGAAGGCCCAAACATGTTGTCCGTCTGCCGCTCATAGATGTCAAAGGTTGCGGAAAGCCTGTTGTTTAGAAAGGACAAGTCAGCGCCAAAATTCATGGTCGTCGATGTCTCCCAAGTGATGTCCGGGCTTACAATCCCCGGCATATCGGAATAATTAGGCCTTGCGCCATCAATGATCCAGTTTAGCCGGGTATTAATAGGGATGTTGGACAGGTATAGGTAACTGCTGACATTCTGGTTGCCCAGCTTACCATAAGAAGCACGAATCTTGAAGGTGTTGATGACGTTGGTCAGCTCGGGACTCCAAAAATCTTCTTCGTGGATGTTGTATCCCACTCCGGCGGAGGGGAAAAATCCAAACCTGTCCCCTTTCTCGAATTTGGAGGAACCATCATATCTTCCGTTAAATTCAAGCAGGTATTTTTCGTTATAGTTATAGCTTAACCTGCCAAATACCCCCAAGGTGCTCCATGTGGTAATCGGATTGTTGGGTCCAATGATATCACCTATGGCGACGTTCAAAGAATTGAGGTTGTCCGCCAGCACGTTTTGCCGGGCCGTTTCCAATTGGAAGAAGTTGTTTTCCTCCTGTTGATAACCCACAATCACATCAAAATTATGCGCTTCAGCCATTGATTTTGTGTAATTGGCGTACACGTTAAAGGAAGTATAATCTGTCTTGGTGATGTCCTTAAGAATTTGGTTGTTGTTGGCCTGGTAGGTGATGGATGGCTGACCGTCAGGACCAATGAGTGACCATTTCTTCAAATTGAGGGTCCTGTCGTAAAAGTTCTTTTTGAAAGAATAGTCTCCCCGGAGCATCAAACCTTCGGTCAGGCTGATGTCGGCTTTGAACGTGGACACCAGGTTGTTGTCATTATAAGCGTTGAAGCCGTTTTTTTCCAACCAGGCGGGCATCAAAGCCAATTGTTCGGGCACAACCACGTTTCCCTGATCATCTGTTACGGCCGGAGTCTTATAGGGAGCCAGGGGAGAAAAACGCATCGCGTCATGATACAGCCTGCCTCTTCCGGCGCCCTCAAGGGTGGCGGGGAAACTGTTGTTTTCCTGATAAAAACGGGTATTGTTGGAGATCTTTAGCCAATCCGTGAGGTCCGCACTGATGTAACTGTCAAAGTTATACCGCTTGAAGTATTCATTGTCGTCGCCATAGGCCAAAGCCCCGTCATCGGTAAAAAAGCTTCCGGAAATATGATAAGAAATATTCTCACTTCCCCCGCTGGCGGAAATGTCATGTTTCTGTGCAAACTCCAGGTCCTTATAGATCAGGTCCCACCAATCCGAATTCGCATAGCCTGAAAACCAGCCGTCGGACGTTCCGGATTGTATTCCCAGCCAATGGTTGGGATTGTTGGGATCCGCCTCCGTTTGATGTTGGATGGAGCCCTCATAATAGGCGCGGATTTTAGCCATTTGTTCCTCACCGATGGCAATCTGACCGCTGTAATTTCTACTGGCAATGTTCAATACCTCCGCATATTTTACGGAATTGACAAATGAAGGCACATAAATGCGGTTTTTGATCCTGAAATTATTGGAATAATTTAGGGTAAACTTTTGGTTGTTGCTGCCTTTTTTGGTTTCCACCAATATAACGCCATAAGCTGCCTGTGCACCATATATGGCCGTGGAAGCGGCATCCTTAAGTACCGAAATGTTGGAAATATCATTGGGATTCAGCGCGGCCAGTTCCGATTCGGTGGCACGTACGCCATTAATTAAAATGTAGGGACTGGACGTGGACAATGATCCCACGCCCCTGATGTTGATGTTCATGGTCGCATCCGCGGCTCCCCCGGTGCTGTTGACACCGATATTCAGGTTGGGCGCAAGCCCTTGCAGTGCCTGAGTGGCACTGTTGACCGCCCGCATTTCAATTTCCTCCGCATTAATTTCGGACACTGATCCAATCAGATTGGTTTTTTTCTGTACCCCGTAGCCTACCACCACGACTTCCTGTAAACTTTGTACATCCTCCGCCAATACCACATCCAACACGGTCCGGTCTCCAACGCTGTGTGTTTGCGTCACAAAACCTATAAAAGAAAAAACCAGGGAAGCGCCTTCAGGAACCGTCAGGGAATACCTTCCGTCCAGATCGGTGGCCGTACCCGTACTGGTTCCGGCTACGGACACAGTCACTCCGGGAATTGGTTCCCCCGACCCGTCCACGACTGTCCCCGTGACCGTGACATCAACCAACCCAGGCTGGTCAAAACTTTTTGTCTTATGTTTGGCAGGCCAATCAGTTCTTTTTTCCTCCTCCCAATCCACGGGAGCCGCCTGGGGCATATTTATCAGGGACAGGTAGAGCACGATACCCCCTAAAAGAAACTTCCAGGCCCTTTCCGGAACTCGTAAAGTTGTTTTCATAAATATGGTAGTTTGAAGTAATTGCTATTCTTTGCGCTTAGCATGCTGAAGTTAGGCAAAGGATTCCCGCAAGAAAAAGTACGCGGAAGTTTTTTTTTAATTTCCTTCCTTGGTAACTTATTTTGTCCTAAGTGCTTTCACCTCTGCGGCCGAAGTTTTCTCCTCGATGTTTGCAAAAGCGGAGCGCACATAATCCACCACGTCAGCTACGTCCTGGTCGGAAAGAAACCCAAAGGCGGGCATTTCCATATCATACTGTTCCCCAAGCACGGTAATTGGACCGGATAAGCCGTGAAGGACTATACGGATCAGGTCTTTTTTATCTCCTTTTACCTGTTCAGCCCCTTGCAAGGGAGGGAACGTCCCAGCGATCCCCGTACCGTCTGCCTTATGGCAAGAAGCACAGTAATTGTTGTACACCAAAGCACCTTTATGGAGTGGTGCTTCCGCCTTTTTCGGAGCCGCAGCCTGTACTATTTCTTCTTTTACCGGTTTGGCAGGCGATTGCTTCGTTTTATTGGCCGAGATCTTAATGATCCGGTCATCATTGGACAGGGGGAATCCTTCTACCGGATTCCAGTCCCTGTTGCTGGTGGATAGGTATACATCTCCCTCGGGAGACACGCAAACATCCCGCAGGCGTCCAAATTCTTTTTCAAATAACACCTGCTCTTTTTGCACTGCGTTGCCCTGCTCGTTGAGCTGCAAGACGCGCAGGCTCTGCCCTCTCAGCGTGACGAGGAGCAGGGAATTTTGCCATTGAGGAATGGCAGGATGGTCATAATAATCCAGACCCGCGGGTGCTATGGTGGGCGTCCAGGCAATCAAGGGTTCTTTCACATTGTGTTTGGCACAAAATTCCTCCTCCTCCGGGCGGTCACATACCCCGATGACGTAGGGATAACCGTAGTTGGCGCCTTTTTCTATAAGGTTGACTTCATCATTGGTCGAAGATCCATGCTCAGCGCTGTACAGCTTTCCATTGGACGTGTAAACCAGCCCCTGGGGAACGCGAAATCCCAAAGCCCAGACCGGACTGCCGGGAAAGGGATTGTCATCGGGCACGCTGCCATCAATGTTGATCCGCAGGATTTTTCCGCTCAGCGAGTTCATGTCCTGGGATATTCCGGAATTGGCCTCGTCGTTTTTTGGATCAGCATCCCCAGTAGCCAGCATCAGTGTCCCGTCCGGCGCAAACACGATGCGGGAGCCATTATGACCCGCAGCCGCCGGAATTTCCAGCAAGGTCAGGGGCTCAACCAGCCGCTCTCCGTCATAAGTATACCGTACCCAGCGTGAAAGCAGCTCACGGCCCTTCATGTAGGTATAGTTCAGGAACACATAAGGGAAGTTTTCAATGTCCGGATGAATGGCCATGCAAAGTAAGCCCAGGGTGCGGTTCCTGTAAACATCCGGAAGCACCCTCAGCAGCAATTTTTGCTCCCCTGTTTCCGGATTGACCTTGCTTACCGCACCGCTTTGTTCGGTAAACCATATCCAGTTGTCCGGTCCCCAAGCGATCTCCCAGGCCACATCCAAATGGTTGGCTACCGTGGTGACGTTAAGGAGCACAGAATCGGCGGCAGGTAGATTTTCCTCAATACCGGGTTCAGGGTCAGTCCCTCCTGCCTCCGTTAGGTTGTTTCCCTTATCAGAGACTCCCCCCACGGTCCAGGTATGGATCACTCCGGCTTCCGGCGCGGTTGGTTTGGCGATGGCAAATTGAAGGGTGGAAAGGAAAATCAGAAAAGTAGCAACAAGAAAATTCTTATGGGTATTTTTGTTTGGGTATAAAGACATATTCAGCACAGTTATCCTTCTGCAAGTATAGTAATTTTTATTTTTTCTATCCGCTGCCTATATTCATCCTGACATTTTTGTTTTTATCTTTAATCAATCCTTTGAACAAAATCTTTATTTATGGGAAAATATGATAAGTTATTCCTGGCGGGACTGGCATTTTTCATGGCTAGCTTTTATACCCAGGCACAAGAACCCTTGTCTTATCAAATACCACCAAGTTCCATTGTCGATCTGGTAGACGCCCCACTGACGCCAGTGGTAAGCTTCAGCCGAAACGGTGATTTTATAATACTTCTGGAGCGGGAAACCCGCCCTGGCATCGAGGAGCTGGCTAAACCTGAATTACGTATCGGCGGGATCCGGATCGACCCCCGGTCAAACGGGCCCAGCCGTGAATCCACTTATAAAGGAATAACTGTAAAAAATATCCGGACACAAAAGAGATCACCCGTCACCGGACTGCCGCCTGATCCAAAACTGCAGAACATTTCCCTTTCAAAAGATGAAAAATACCTGGCCTTCACACATCGGGATACTGATGGCATAAGCCTGTGGCTGGTAAATCTGGATACGCTTGTGGCCAGGCAATTGACCGGGGATATTGTCAATGCGGCCTACGGTAACTCCCTAGTCTGGACTCCTGACAATAAATTGCTGATCAAAACCATCAATCCCAACAGAGGAGAGCTTCCAAAAAGCCCGCAAACGCCGATAGGCCCGAATTTGCAGGAAACAGCGGGAAATGCTGCCCCTTCCCGAACTTATCAGGACCTGGTGAGCAACCCGCATGATGAAGCATTGCTCGAGTACTACCTGAACGCCCAATTGATGTTGGTGGATCTTCAGGGAAAGCAAGCGCCTCTGGCCGATGCAGGAATGATTAAATCCTTCAGCCTTTCTCCCGACGGCCGGTACCTGACCGTAGATTTTGTCCGTAAGCCTTTTTCCTACCTGGTACCCGTTTCACGGTTTCCTTACGATGTGGAAATATGGGACATCAAAGGCAACAAAATCAAAACCTTGGCGCAGATTCCTTTGGATGAAGTCCGTCCCACCGGCTTTGATGCTACCGTCAAAGGGCCCAGAGATATCCGCTGGAGGGCTGACAAACCGGCCACGCTGTATTGGGTAGAAGCGCAGGATGAAGGGGATCCAAAGGTGGAAATGGAGGAACGGGAGATTGTATTCATGCTTGACG
>Ga0079224_100017539_pt1 | contig 10090 bp, 8 predicted proteins | sample Stecom2015_FD_80414 | JGI IMG/M metagenome (GOLD analysis project Ga0079224, IMG submission 80414) | Agricultural soil microbial communities from Utah to study Nitrogen management - Steer compost 2015 | ecosystem: Environmental > Terrestrial > Soil > Agricultural land | place: USA: Utah... | reverse complement strand
GGCAACCATGTGGCGGAAATCATGATCAGGAACAACCTGAACGCCAGCGACAACAAGGGCGCTTTCCAGCTGGATTATTCTTTCCCGTTCAGCAAGCGTTTCAAGGGATTGGTGCAGGTGTTTACCGGTTACGGTGATTCACTGATCAACTATAACGACTACGAAACACGCTACTCGATCGGCATCCTGCTGACGGATTCGCTTTGACGGCGGGCCCGAGCCTGTACCGTGTTCAATACCAGACCGACAGCAGCACCTGTGAAACCGTTGCCTCGAACGAATAAAGCGGCTCCGTTCCCGCCGGCAACCCTTTTACGGTGATATCGCGGAAGTTCTGGTAATCAAAGCTGTAGCGATCCACGGCCAGGCGCAGTCCGACGCGGTCGATCAGCCGGTAACGTCCCTTGAGAAACTCCCAGCTTGCCGCCACCCCCCAGGACGATGATGTAAAGTCACTCATCTCCTTGTCCCGCGCAAGGAACGTCTGGGCATCCTGGTACGGAAACAGGTCGCTGTAGAAATCCGCGCCCGACTGGTCGTAACTGCGGTAATTGAGCTCGAACTCCCAGTGCGTCCTGAACGGAAACACGTAGGCAACGCGCCAGTCCCGGGAGCTGATTCCCCAGCTGTCGTTGAACCATCGATACTCGGCATGCACGGCGGCACGCCATGGCAGGTAATAACCCGCACGCAACGCGGTCGCCTCGCTGCTGCGCGTATTCGGGTAGACCTCCGGCTGCGAGGCATAACCTGTTGCCGTACGATAGCGCACCGAACGATACGGATTGTTCAGGAAGCCTTCATCGGAAATAAACTCGTGGCCCAGCGCCATGATCATGTTGCGCGTGATCACCTGTGTCACGCCGAAACGGAAATGCTGTCGCTCTGCCTGCTCCTCGAACAGGGCGTCACCGCGACGGCGCACAGTGTCATCGCCACGCGCATAGCCGAGGCTCAGTGTCGTCAGGTCACCGAAAAAGTCCTGGCTTGCGCCGAAAGAAACCGTGCGCGCCTCGTAATCGTTTTCCTCACTGCCGGTAACCGAGAGCGAATAGATAGCCTTGCCCGCCAGGTAATCAACACCCAGGGATTTTTCCGTGCGTTCTTCTGTGTACGGACTGGCACTGGCGAGCACATCCACCGAGGCAGCCGAAACCGAATCCACATACTGGTTCGCACTGACAGAGACTCGCCCGCCAACACTCTTGCGCACCAGCACCGACGGGCCATCAATGGTCATGCCGCCGCCTTCATAGCGGTGATACAGGACGTCAGCACGGTCTTCCGGCAATACTGCAGCCGTCAGTGCTGTCGACAGCAGACATGCGATCAGGGCGCTGGCAAACCTCAGTTGCATCCGCAGCCGCCTCCGGCACCACCTTCAGCACCGCGCGCACCCTCACGTGCCTGGTGGACATGGTGCATGTACGCGTTCGATGCCGGGTGACGATTGAGGTTCATGACCGGTTCGGCAAGGCGCGCGCGCTCATAGGGCTTGACCCAGGGCTTGATCGTGCAGCCCGGCAACATCATTGGCAGCAACAGCAGGATCACCAGGCGTCTCATGGCCTACTCCAGCACCAATGCCTTGATCTCGGCATCGTACTTGTCTTCGTAACCCGGTTTGTAGCCACGATGCAGGTGACGAAGATTGCCGTCCCGGTCAATCAGGATGGTGCTCGGCATGGCATCCACCTGGTACAACTCGCTGACTGCCGAGTTCGGGTCATACAGCACAGGGAACGATACCGGGATCTGTTCGAGAAGCTTGTCGGCGGCAGCGCGATTCTCATCCACATTGACGCCCAGCAAGGTAAAACCGTAATCGCGATATTGCTGGTACAGATCATCCAGCAGCGGCAACTCCTCGCGGCAGGGCCCGCACCAGGACGCCCAGAAGTTCACCATTACGACTTCGCCGCGCAACTCGGAGAGCTTGATATTCTTTCCCGACGACGATGCAAGAGTAAAGTCAGGAGCTGGCCCGCTCACTTCCTTCGCTCCCAGCACGGTGCCGAACATCAGCAGTACCACCAGCATCACGTTCCTCATAAAACTCTCCCCTGTTACTTTTTTTGTACTCAGAAAAAACCACCCAGGCCGAAGGTCCACGCGAGGTTCTGGCTGACCTGTTTCTCGCCAAAGGTATCAATTTCATAAACATAGTCGCGCATCTCTACCCGGAAACCCAGCCAGTCGGTCAACAAAACCCGGTAACCGATACCCATGTTGACGGAGAACTGGTCGTCGCCGCCGAACTCCACGTTTCCGGCGCCAGCGAGCACATACAGGCCGGTATTGAACGCACGGTGCTTGCCGAGAAACGCCTCGCCAGGCAGCAGCTGGCAGCCCACGTCCAGGTGCCAGGCAAGCCATTCCCTCTGCTCGTCGTCGAGCAGCCGTACACCCGGGTTCAGGCGTTCGAAACTGGTGTCGCCAGACTCCGAACTAGCCAGCGTCGCTTCAAAGAAGACATCCTCTGAGACATGGAACGCAGCACGTATGCCGGCCAGGGTGTTAACGCCAAAATCTTCGATGCTGATGACACCGGCAAAGGCGCCAACCTCGATGTTCTCGCTGTCGATCATCGCCTCATGCACACGACGCCGCTCGATGCGTGGATCAAGCAACGTGCCGTCATTTACCACGGACGTCGTCTCGGCAAATACCGGCAGTGCGGGGCTCATGCTGGCACCCGCAATCAGAACAACACACCAAATCCTGCTCGCCATTCTTCCAACTCATCATTGTTGTTGCTGTCGGTAAGCACGACATAACTTCGGTACTCACCACGAAATACAAAATTGCGTGTCAGGTAGACGCGCACGCCACCACCTGCATGGACGGCGCGCTCACTCCGGTTGTCCGGCCGGACAAGGACAGTGCGCGGCTCAATCTCCACCTGCCCTGCGCCGAGTAATACATAAGGCGAAATACGCCAGCGCGGAAACAGGTGGTGCTGGATACCAAGACTCAGGAAGCGATTACTGGCCAGGTCACTTTGTGCTTGCGTCCAGTAAATATCCGCCTGCAGGTTTTCGGTAAACGCAAAGCCAAGACTTACCGTCATGGCAGTAATGTCATCGAGTTCGCCAAGCATGACAGCAGCCTCGCCATGACGACGAAAGAACTCTTCTCTCCCGAGATCCTCGAGCGCGACGTAGTCACCGGTCTCATCCAGCGTGCGACCCAGCTGCGCACGGTACACCCAGCCGACCCGGCCACGCGGCGTGCGCACCTTGACCCACTGCGTGCGGCGCTTGAGCAGCTCGATCCAGGCACCCTGTTCAACCACATGAAATACCGGATAGCCTCGCCCCGGCCCGGTGTGCACTTCTATGAACGGATCGGCAACCTGCACGCGAAACGTGTCCGCCGCCATCCCGCAGATCGCCAGCAGGCACAGGCCGGCAACCAGCATCCCCCTGAATATCATCATGCCTCCAGTGCCTTACTGCGGAACAGCAAAGGGATCGTTGTAGTACTGACCACCCATATCCAGCCACTCGGACAACAGTTTCCGTTCGGCCGCCGTCAGCCAACCGGGATGCGCGCCGCCATCCGCAAAGCGGGAAAAGAAGCGACTCGCGCTAGCGCTGCCGGCCACCATGGGTGGCGTCACCGGATCTGCCACCAGCACCGGGACCGGGTTACCGAGCTCGTCCAGGACCGGTTCACCGAGTTCATCAAGCTGATACACCGGATTGCCCTGATCATCCAGCAGCGGCACCAGCGCATCAACCAGCGCGCCGTCTTCGAGCACCAGGGCGTTGTCCTGGAACAGCAGCTCACGATAACTGACCAGGTTGTCCGCCACGACACCATCTGGCTCGCCGGTCAGTTCCAGTTGCGCCGCCGGCACCACAAGCGCGTTGGCGGCATCACGACGTGTGTGGCAGCTGGTACAGGTTACGTCAACCAGACTGCCGCCCTCATCGACTTCACGCGGCGCCTCCCAGATTGGCTGGATATGTTCAACATAGTGGATGATCGCGCGACACAGTGAACTCCAGGTTACCGTGCACGACGACAGCGCCGGCGATGGCGTCGCCAGGTCTGCGTAGAGGATCGACCAGGATGGATCCAGCGTCGGCGACGCCGGCTCCGACCAGACGTCGTCGAAAACCAGGTCGAGTTGCGGATACTCGCTTTCCGGAACAATGCGTGCCAGCACTTGCGCCATGGTTTCGCCGGCATCGGCATACAAGGCCGGATTGCTGTTCGGGAAACCGACCCCGGTCGCCGGTGCACCGGCATTGATGCTCGCCGGTTCTGCATCAGGACGGCCATGGGGCACGGATGAACCTGCGGCGTGGCAGCCACCGCATTGCAACGTCTCGCCGGGCATCACCGACAGCCAGCTACTGTGTCGCGACAACAGACGTCGCCCGTCACGATCGACCAGCTCGATTGACAGCGGCACGCCCGCAGGCACCACTGCGCGCACCGAGCCATCCGGCGCCACTGGGACATAACCAACCAGTTCGCGCATACCGAACAAGGGCTGGCCGAAATCCGCGCCATCAAGTTCAACCACATCATCATCCGGAATCAGTACACCTTTGATGATCCGCATGAAGCGGGCACGTCGCTGGTCCGCGCGCACCAGCGACGGATCACGAAAATCTTCCAGTGTGGTGACGCCCGCCGGTGGTGTCACCAGTGGCTGGAACTCACCCGCAAAATCATAAACGCTACGAATATCCAGAACGCCGGCGCCAAGCTCAGCCAGCACCAGGTCACGGTCGACACCCGCCTCGCCGTCCGCCAGCACCGCGGGCAAACTGCGCGACGCCAACACGGCGACATCGGTAATCATGGTGCCGGCCTCCGGCATCACCACCGGCAGCTGTGCAGCGCCATCAAAGATCCACAGGCCGTAGGCGGGCGACGCCTCCTGTGCCTGCGGATTGCCGAGATTTTCTGCCGTGCAAGGCAATGCACCCGCCACGCCCGGCAGTTGTATCCGGCACGGCGACCAGGCCATCAGGTAGCGCCCGGTGCCATCATTCAGCGGTGCCATCGCCGCGACGCGCCCACCCGGGGACACCTCGTCGCCGCTGGCACTCAACGGCAACGGCAGCACACCACTCTCGGCATTGCCGGACGCCATACCCAGCGGCTGGTCGGCATTGATGAAATCCTGTACGCGCAAACGCACTGGCACCCCGGACCAGCTTGCGCTGACTGGCGGACGGCGCATGACCAGCACGCTGCCGTCCTCGAGCAGGCGCGGCTGCGACCAAATCGGTGCCGGGTCAAGCTGCACATGGCTGTCGGCGCCGTACATGATGCCGGTGGCGGCGCCGTCCGGACGCGCGCTGTAGAAATTGAATTCATTGACTGCTTCCTTGTTGTCCCAGCGCAGCCACATCACGCGACCGTTCTGCAGGACCAGCGGCCAAAGATCGTGGCTGGGATTGAAGCTGATCTGCCGAATGCCGGTGCCATCTGCGTTCATCACGTGCAGTGCCACGGCGGTATTACGACGGCCCTCTTCCAGCGGCGGAAACTGCGGCTTGCCTTCATCGAGCAAACGCGCCAATGCCTGTCGCTGGCGTGTTGACGCAAACAGGATCCGGCCATCCGGCAGGTAGCGCGGCGCCATATCGTGGCCTTCCTCCGCAACCAGGTCGAGGGGAATGATGCGGCGGGATTTTTTCAGGTCGAAATCGTATTCCCAGATGTTCCAGGTGGGCTGGTCTTCTTCATCAGCATCTTCGATTTCCGGCGCGCGCAACGCGAACAGGATACGACGGCCGTCGTAGCTAGCCGATACGTCTTTCACATCAATTGCGCCATCGAACATCCCGGCAGTGATATTGCGTTCCTCCGCACGGGGAGATGCCACAGCCCGATAGCGAAGTGACGCTCCCGGGTAAAAAGCAACAGGATTTGACAAGTCGAGCGGCAGCACTGAACCGTCGTCTTCATCACGCGGCGTGACACGCTTCACATATACGACAGGATTTTCGCCAAGACGTACGGCTACGCCGTTTTCACTACTGCTGCCCACACAAGCCGTCAATTGCAGGCAAACCAGCACGAAAAGCGACGCTGCACAAAGTGCAAACGAGAAGCGCCTCACATAAAACTGACATGAATGCATTGTTCGTCCATTTATCATCGGGTCAACTGACGAGACTTCCTTGCCTGCAATTATCATGCGAAGAAAAAAATACGTCTGCGTTGTACAGCACAACGCGATGCCACAAAAGTATGCACACTAATTGCATGACAATATACGTCGGGCGCACACTTCGCCGTCCTGCCGGTGAGCGGGACACCGGACCGGTCAGTCCCGTCACCTGATACGAACGTCCCGGACTGGACACCAAAACACGCAGAGGCCAGCAATGATTCGCAGCCATCTTATAAAAGTATTCTGCACAGCAGGGATAGCAGCACTTGCCAGTGTCGCGTTCGCAAACGAGCGCGACCAGGCACACCGGATCTACAGCCGGCTGGCCGCCACACCACCCACCGCCGACATGCTGGACACACTTGAGTCACTGATTTCAGGTGGCCAGCTGGAGCAGGCTGCGCGGTTGGCGACCGAGCAGGATGGCTTCTACAACGTCACGCTGAAGAACATGGTCACGCCCTGGACCAACGAGGCGGGCGATGTGTTCGCGCCACTCAATGACTACACCGCCACGGTGATCGGCATCGTCCGCGACGACGTTGATTTTCGCCAGGTGCTGCACGGCGACATCCTGTATGTCAGCGATGCCCCAGGACTGCCGGCGCCGAGCCCCGGCAACAATGATCACTATGCGCAACTTGAGCAGCGACACCTGTCACTGCGCGATACCCTGCAAGCCACCAGCCAGTCAGCCGTGTACGGCCTGCAGAGTCCGGCCACCGCCGGCGTGATGACAACGCGCGCCGCCGCCAAGGCATTCTTTGTTGCCGGAACCAACCGTGCGATGCTGCGTTTTACGCTGATGCACCACCTGTGCAACGACCTTGAACAGCTCAAGGACCTGACGCGGCCCGCCGATCGTATTCGCCAGGACGTCAGTCGCAGTCCCGGTGGCGACAGTCGCATTTTCCTGAACAGCTGCGTTGGCTGCCATAACGGCATGGACCCCCTCGCGCAGGCATTTGCCTATTACGACTGGAGCGGCGAGGAGGGCACGGAGGGAGGCGAACTGGTTTACACACCGGGCGCCGTGCAACCTAAGTACCTGATCAATGCCAACAACTTCCCGCATGGTTTTGTCACCGAGGATGATCGCTGGGACAACTACTGGCGCGAAGGCCCGAATGCCAATCTAGGTTGGGGCGCAGGCAGCGGCTCCGGTAGCGGCGCCAAGAGCCTGGGCCAGGAACTGGCCAACAGTCGCGCCTTCGCCAGTTGCCAGGCGCAGAAAGTGTTCCGCACCGTGTGCCTGAGAACACCCCACTCCCCTGCTGACGTCAGCCAGGTCGACGCCATGACCGACAGCTTTACCAGCAACAATTACCAGCTGCGTGAGTTGTTCATTGACGCAGCCGTCTATTGCCGCGGCGACTGAACGGAGACATTCGCATGAAACTGCATAAGGGAAAATGGCTGTCCGTTCTGCTCGCCCTGGGCGCATTGCACGGCTGTGGTGGCAGTGACAGTGGTGCCGATATCACCGCCAATCCGCCACCGCTCAGCACCGGCGGCACGGTCAACTATACCGGCCCGGTCGGGCAGACGTCGGACGTCAACGCCTTCAAACAATACCTGTGGGACCGCGTAGCACGCGCTGATCGTTGCGGCGCCTGTCATGTACAGAGCCAGCAGGCCCCCTCATTTGCCCGCAACGATGACATCAACCTGGCCTACAGCGCGGCCAATACCGTGGTCACCCTGAGCAGCCCCGCCAATTCAAGACTGGTCACCAAAGTCGGCGAAGGCCACCAGTGTTGGGAGGCCACCACGTCTGCCTGCACCACACTGCTGACCGCATGGATTACCGAGTGGGCCAACGCCAGCCTTGGCGGCGAGGCAGAACAGGTGGCCTTCGAGGCACCACCGGTACGCGACCCGGGCAGCACCCTGTACTTCCCCGACTCGTCCGGCGATTTCGCCACCACGGTTTATCCTCTGCTTACCGGTTTCTGCAGTGATTGCCACAAGCCCGGCGGCCCGACACCGGTCACCCCCTACTTCGCGCACGACGACGTGGACACTGCCTATCTGGCGGCGCAAAGCGTGATCAACCTGAACACCCCCGGCAACTCGCGTCTGGTCACGCGCCTTGCCCAGGACCGGCACAACTGCTGGAGCGAAAGCTGCGATGCGGATGCCAACGCGATGACCACGGCGATTGCCAACTTCGCCGCCGGCCTGACGCCCGTCACCCCGCCAGCCTCGCTGGTGATCAGCAAGGCGTTGACGCTGCCTGACGGCACGCTTGCAGCGTCCGGCGGTCGCCACGAAACCAACCTGATAGCGCGCTACGAGTTCCGTACTGGCGAAGGCACCATCGCCTACGACACGGCCTCAACTGAACCGGCGGCCAACCTAAACCTGATTGACGATGTAGAGTGGGTTGGTGGCTGGGGCATTCGCATCAACGATGGCAAGGCGCAGTCCAGCACCAGCAGCAGCGTAAAGCTGAACCAGATGATCCAGGCAAGCGGCGAGTTCTCGATCGAGGCATGGGTGATCCCGGCCACGGCCGCCCAGGACGATGCGCACATCTTCAGTTACTCCGCCGGCACCATGGCGCGCAACGTGACGCTGGCACAGGCGGGCAGCAGCTACCGCTTCGCCCTGCGCCACAACAACACCGATCTCAACGGTGGCATCATGAACATGCCCTTTGACTCACCTGCCGAGAGCCTGCAGGCGTCGTTGCAACACGTCGTCCTGACCTACGACCCGATCAACGGCCGACGCATCTATGTCAACGGAGAGAATACCGGCGTGGTTGACCCGGTTGTGCCGGCACTGCTGAACAGCTGGAACGATTCCTATGCGCTGGTGCTCGGCAACGAAGCCTCCAGTGATCGTCCGTGGCAAGGTGTCATCCGTTTCGTTGCCGTCCACAACCGCGCGCTGGATGCCACCCAGATTGCACAGAACTTCAACGCCGGCGTCGGCGAACGACGCTACCTGCTGTTCGGCATCTCCCATCTGGTTGATGAAGATGATGCCTACATCGGTTTTGAAGTCTCGCGCTTTGACAACTACGCCTACCTGTTTGCCACGCCGTTCTTTATCGACCTGACTGAAGGACAGACGTCTGCGCCTGCGCAGTTTGCCGTCAGCGGTATGCGCCTGGGCATAAACGGCGCGGAAGCACAGGTTGGCCAGGCGTGGATTCATCTGGATACCACCGCCGGCGGCACGGGTTACAGCGCCGGCGGACAACCACTGTCACCACTGGGCACGCTGGTTGCCGTAGACCAGGGCGAGCAGCAGGACGAGTTCTTCCTGACGTTTGCCCGGCTGGGCGACCACACCAATGTCTATGTCGAGGCCGTACCGCCACCGTTCGAGCTCAGTGCCGATGACCTGCAAGCACAGGTTGGCATACGCACCTTTGATGCCATCAACCTGAGCATGAGCGAGTTGACCGGCGTACCGCCAACCTACACCGCAGATGGAATTGATGTGGCGGCAACCTTCGAGAGCATTCGCAAGCAGTTGCCGACCTCGCCGGAACTCGGCGGCTTCCTGACCTCGCACCAGATTGCGGTGGCACAGCTGTCGATCGAGTATTGCAACGCACTGGTGGAAGCCAACATCGCCGGGGATGGCGACGTGCCGGTGTTCTTTGCCGGACTGGATTACAACACCAATGCCAACAGCATTACGGATGCGGACTGGCGCAACCTGGTGATTACGCCGCTGGTAAATCGCTTCATCGGCACCGGCCTGGCGCAACAACCGGATTTCGACGCAGTGACCTGTGAACTGGAAAGCCTGTTGCTGGATGACACCAGTGGCAGCAGTGCCTGCAGCGCAGCGCCAACGAATCGTCCGGCGCCCGCAAGCCTTGCCCGTTGTGCCGGCAGCTGCAGCGCCGACCGTACCGCCATTGCCACCAAAGCAGCCTGCGCCGCCGCGCTCGGCAGCGCCACCTTGCTGATGCAATAAGGAGTGATC
>Ga0079224_100017538_pt1 | contig 10090 bp, 8 predicted proteins | sample Stecom2015_FD_80414 | JGI IMG/M metagenome (GOLD analysis project Ga0079224, IMG submission 80414) | Agricultural soil microbial communities from Utah to study Nitrogen management - Steer compost 2015 | ecosystem: Environmental > Terrestrial > Soil > Agricultural land | place: USA: Utah... | reverse complement strand
GTATTGGGGCCAGCGCGCACCGGATCAGACTTTGGCGGCTTCGTGGAGGAACTCGTCGACGAGTTCGCCGATGCGGTTCGCGATCTGGATGCCTTCGAGGTTGCCGTACTTCTTGCGGAACGCATCGAGCGGCACGACGGCCTTCGCCATGGCCCGGTGGCCGCCGGCGCTACCGATGTCGTTGAAGCAGCGGCGCACGAACTCGCCGGCGTTCTTCGAGTAGCCGAGGTTACGGACCGAGACGGTCAGGTTGCCGTTGAGCTCGCCCGAGATGATCGTCCATTTCACGCCCTCGAGCTGCAGGAAGAAGTCGGCGGTGTAGGTGATGAAATCTTCCCGGACGACGGGCCCGAGGTGGGCGCAGAAGACCTGATCGGCAATCGCGCCCTGGGCCGTGGCCTTGATCACGTGATCGAGGCGGTCCATCGTGATCTCGGCCCCCTCCATCTTGCGGATCATCGCCGGGTCGGCCAGCGGATAGAGGAAGCTGAACGCTTCGAGGTCCACGCGATTGGTCTGCCGCGCGAAGAACAGCGTGTCCGACTTGATCGCGTAGAGCATCGCCGTTGCCGTGCGCTCCGAGATGTTGACGTCCACCGCGCGCAGGTGCTCGGTGAGGATGGTCGACGTCGATCCGTAGTCGGCCCTGATGTCCTTGAAGACGGCGGTGTAGCCCGGCTGCTCGGGGTGGTGATCGACAACCAGATCGACGCGGGGCAGCAGGCCGCCGAAGTAGTGTGGCTGCACGTCGACCGTCGCAATGCGGTCGAACGTCCCGAGCATCTGCGGCGTGATGGGCTCGACATGGATGTCGAGCATTGTCGCCATCCGCTGGTTCTCGGGGCGCGTCACGCCCTGCATGGCGCCGATGATGCCGGTGACCTTCGTGCGGCGCAGCAGGTTGCGCAGTGCGAGACCCGAGGCGAGCGCGTCGGGATCCGGGTCGTTGTGCAGCAGGATGAGGACGCGGTCGGCGTCGGCGAAGTAGCGCTGATACTGCTGGACCTTCGCGCGGGTCAGCGAGCGGCTGAGTTCGGTCGTGAGGGTCGGGGCGAGCAAATCGCCCAGGTCGAGGTCGGTGACTTCTTCGAAGGCACCGCAGACATCCGCAGTGCCTTTGCGGCGCTTCGCGCCGCCGATGCGCAGGATGTAGACCAGCGATCCGCCGGCGTCGCGGACGGCCGACACGAGCTTCTTCAGGCTGCGGCGCCCGTCGTCCTCGACGAGCACACACACCCCGGGTGACAGATCGGCCTTGACGTAGGTGTCGATCCGCCGCAGGTCGCCGACCGTGATGGGGAGCCCCTCGTCGTGCAGCCGGCGCGCGAGCGCCCGGCTGTCGGTGAGAAACTCCACCTCGAACGGGCCGGCCAGCACCTGGTGCAGGGTCCGGATGACCAACTCGTTCTGACAGATGGCGAGGGCTCGCACTAGTGGGTGCCTCTCATACCGGCCAAACCTCCATTATACGGATTACGACCTGCTGGGGTCGCAAACGGTTCCGAGTTGCCGTAGAATGCGCCCGAATGCGGCCAGTCGCACTGACGGCGCTCGTCGTACTTCTGGGATCCGGCGCCCTGCCGGCAGGCGCCGGCCTGCAGTTCCGCGCCGGTGTCGACCTCGTCAGCTTCGCGGTCGTCGTCACTGATCGCTCCGGCCCCGTTCAGGGTCTGACGCCGGACGACTTCGAGATCTTCGAAGACGGGCAGCCGCAACCCATCCAGTACTTCGCCGAGGGGGACGTCAGCGAGCGCTTCCCGCTGCGCCTCGGGCTGCTGATGGATGTCAGCGGCAGCATGGGCAAGGACATCCACCTCTCGCGCACGGCGGCCATCCGGTTCATGAACGCGGTCGAGCACGCGCGCGACATCACGCTCGTCGATTTCGACACGCAGGTGCGCCTGGCGCGCTACAGCCAGGCCGATTTTCCGCGCCTGATCGAACGCATCCGCAGCGCCGAGCCCGACGGCTGGACGGCGTTCTACGACGCGCTGCAGATCTATCTCAACGGCATGGCCATGGAAGACGGCCAGAAAGTGCTGGTCGTCTACACCGACGGCGGCGACACACGCAGCCGCATCTCGATGCGTCAGGTCATGGACCTGCTGCAGCTGGTCGACGTCACCGTGTATGCCATCGGCTTCGTCAACAACCAGCCGTCGAGCGTACGGATGGAGCAGCGCATGCGTCTCGAGCAACTGGCGTCGGCGACCGGAGGCGATGCGTACTTTCCCGGGTCGAAAGAGCAGCTCGGCGAGATGTACGACCGGATCCTGGCTGAACTGAACGGACGCTACACGCTGGGCTATGTCTCGACCAACACCTCCGGCGCTGGCTGGCGCAAGGTCGAGATCCGCGTGAAGAACCCCGCATACCGTCACGTCAAGCTGCGCGCACGCGACGGCTACTACGCTGCGAGTACCGGCTCGCACTGACCGTCCGTTCGCGTCACCGCCGCGCCTGTTGGTCACAGCGTGGTGAACCACCCGCCTGACGGCTGCGTCCAACCGGACAGCCATGGACACCTTCTTCAAGGACCTTCGTCAGTCGCTGCGCATGTTCCGTAAGAGCCCGGCGTTCACGGGAGCGGCGCTTGCGGCGCTGACCCTTGGCATCGGCGCGAACACGGCCATCTTCTCGGTCGTCAATGCCGTCCTGCTCAAGCCGGTGGCCCTGCACGATCCCGACCGCGTGGTCGTCTTCATGAACGTCTCGCCGAACGGCGCAGGACCCGCGGCGTCACCCGCGAAGTTCGCGCACTATCAGCGGCAGGATGCCGTTGTTGAGGATGTGACGGCCTTCACGACAGGCGTCGTCACCTACACCAGCGCCGGGTTTCCCGAGCAGCTCGACACGGCACGCGTGTCCGCATCGTTCTTCCGTCTCGCCGGCGCACCGTTCGTGCTCGGCCGAGGCTTCCTGGTCGAAGAGGACCTGCCGCACAGTCCGTACGTCGCCGTCATCTCGAAGCGGTTCTGGGAAAGCCGCTTCAACGCCGCGCCCGACATCGTCGGTCGCGCGATCACGCTCGGCGGTCAGCCGCACACGGTGGTCGGCGTGATCGGCGACTCGGACTTTCGTGAGTTCGGGACCAATCCCGATGTGTGGCTGCCGTTCAGGCTCGATCCGAACAGCGCGGATCAGGGGCACTATTTCCAGGTGATGGGCCGCCTGAAGTCGGGCGTCACGTTCGAGCAGGCCAACGCGCGCCTCGACGCCTCGGCGTCCGACTTCCGTGCGGCCTTTCCGACCGCGATCGGCCCGCGCAGTTCGTTCGGCGTCAGGCCCATACGCGACGTGCTGGTCGGACCCCAGACCCGCCAGTCGCTGTTCATCTATGTCGGCGCGGTGGGCTTCGTGCTGCTCATCGCGTGTGCCAACGTTGCCAACCTGCTGCTCGTGCGCGCGACCGGGCGCCGGCGCGAGTTCGCGATCCGCGCGGCCATTGGCGGCTCGCGACGACGTCTCGTGCGACAGCTCCTCACCGAAAGCGTCGTGCTCTCATTGGCGGGGGGCGTGCTGGGGCTTCTCGCGGGCTGGGCCGGCATCCGCGCCGTGCTCTCAATCAACACCGCCGGCCTGCCTCGCGTCGGGGAGCAGGGGGCGAACGTCGGGCTCGACGCCACGGTCGTGGCCTTCACGCTGGGGCTGTCGGTCCTCACCGGCCTCATCTTCGGACTCATTCCAGCCTTCCAGGGGGCGCGGACCGAGCTGACGACCACATTGAAGGAGAGCGCGGGTCGATCGGGCACGGGCTTCCGGCAGAACAAGGTGCGGTCGGTGCTCGTCGTTGCCGAAATCGCGCTGGCGCTGGTGCTGCTGATCGGATCGGCCCTGTTGATTCGCAGTGCGGTGGCGCTCGGACGTGTGGACCCCGGGTTCGACACGACGAACGTGCTGACGCTCAAGACGTCGATGGAAAGTGCTCAGTTCGCGAAGGCCGAGGCTGTCGAACAGGCGGTGCGGAACGGCGTCGAGCAGCTGCGGGCGATTCCGGGTGTCGAAAGCGCCAGTGCCACGTGTTGCGTTCCACTCGAGGGCGGGTACGGTCTGCCGTTCCGTATCGCTGGGCGGCCACTTGCGGACGACAGCCAGGGGCCGTTCCATGGGGGCGGCGGCTGGACGACCGTCTCGTCCGGCTACTTCGACGTCTTCCGCATTCCGGTGAAACGGGGCCGCGCGTTCAACGACCGCGACACCTCGGGCTCGACGCCCGTCGTCATCATCAACGAGGCGATGGCGCGCCAGTTCTGGCCCGAGAGCGACCCGCTGGCTGATCGCCTGGTGATCGGCAAGGGGGCCATGCGGGAGTTCGAAACCGAAGGCGAGCGGCAGATCATCGGCATCGTCGGCGACATCCGGAGCAACGGCCTGGACAACGAGCCGTCGCCGCAGATGTTCATCCCGCAGGCGCAGGTGCCGGACGCAGCCAACGCGCTCAACGTCAGCCTGTCGCCGATGTCATGGGTTGTACGTACCCACGTGTCGCCACAGTCGCTCAGCGATGCCATTCAGGACGCCGTGCGGCAATCGACCGGCCTGCCGATTTCCGGCGTGCGGTCGATGGACGAGATTGCCGCCCTGTCGATGTCGCGGCATCGCTTCAATATGTGGGTGATGAGCGTTTTTGGCGGGTGCGCGCTGCTGCTGGCGGCCATTGGCATCTACGGACTGATGGCTTACGCCGTGGCACAGCGGACGCAGGAGATCGGCATCCGCCTCGCGCTCGGGGCGCAGACCACTGATGTGCGGCGGATGGTCGTCCTTCAGGGAGTCTCGCTGGCGCTCGTTGGGGTTGGGACGGGGCTGGCCGGCGCCTTCGCGCTGTCGCGGCTGATCGAGACGTTCCTGTTCGGCGTCACGGCTCGAGATCCGCTGGTGTTCGCCGGCGTTCCGGTCGTGCTCACGCTGGTTGCGGTGGTGGCGGTCTGGATTCCGGCCCGCCGCGCGAGCGCCGTCGACCCGTTGATCGCGCTTCGCGCCGACTGACCCTGCCGCAGTCGTCCGCTGAGCCGGCGAGGCAAGCGCCACTGGCGCCCCCGGCGCGTGTTAGCATCGAGGATTACCCTGCGGCCCGATTCGGCCGCAGGGCCCTGCGATGTCCAGCGACCGATTCCAGCTCGTCTCCGACTTCGAGCTCCGCGGCGACCAGCCGCGCGCCATCCAGGAGCTCACCGAGGGACTCGTGCGCGGCGACGACGCGCAGGTGCTGCTGGGGGTGACCGGGTCGGGCAAGACCTTCACCATGGCTCAGGTCATCCAGCGGGTGAACCGTCCGACCCTGGTGATGGTTCACAACAAGACGCTGGCCGCGCAGCTCTACCAGGAATTCCGCCGCTTCTTTCCGCACAACGCCGTCGAGTACTTCGTCAGCTACTACGACTACTACCAGCCGGAAGCCTACATGCCGGCCACCGACTCGTACATCGACAAGGAAGCGATCATCAACGACGAGATCGATCGCATGCGGCTGTCAGCAACGCGCGCGCTCTTCGAGCGCCGCGACGTCATCATCGTCGCGAGCGTGTCGTGCATCTATGGCCTCGGCGCGCCCGAGGCCTACTACGGCATGATGCTGCCGCTCGAGCGCGGCCAGCGATTCGAGCGTGACCGGATCCTGCGGAAGCTCGTCGAGATCCAGTACGAGCGGAACGACCACGACTTCAGCCGCGGCACGTTCCGCGTGCGTGGCGACATCATCGAGGTCTATCCGTCCTACGAGGAGACGGCGCTGCGCATCGAGCTGTTCGGCGACGAGGTCGACACGCTGGCGACGTTCGACCCGCTGACCGGCCAGGTGCTGAAACGCCACGATCGCATTGCCGTCTATCCGAAGTCGCACTTCGTCATGCCGCGATCGCGCACGCTGCAGGCGGTCGAGTCGATCAAGGCCGAGCTGGCCGAGCGATTGAAGGAACTCGAGTCGGCCGGCCAGGTGCTCGAGGCGCAGCGGTTGCACCAGCGGACGATGTTCGACCTCGAGATGATGAAGGAGATCGGCTACTGCCACGGCATCGAGAACTACTCGCGGCACCTGTCGGGCCGCGCGCCGGGCGAGCCCCCGCCGACCCTGCTCGATTATCTGCCGGATGACGCACTAACCATCGTGGACGAATCGCACCAGACGGTGCCGCAGATTCGCGGGATGTATTTCGGCGACCGGTCGCGCAAAGAGGTGCTGGTGGCCTACGGCTTCCGGCTGCCATCGGCTCTGGACAACCGGCCGCTGAACTTCGAGGAATGGGAGCAGCGCGTCGGGCAACTGGTCTTCGTCAGCGCGACGCCCGGCCCCTACGAGCTGTCACGCTCGGGCGGCGTCGTCGTCGAGCAGATCATCCGGCCGACGGGGCTGATCGACCCGCCGCTCGAGGTGCGTCCGGTGAAGGGGCAGGTCGACGATCTGCTCGGAGAGATTCGCACGCGGGTCGCGCGGGGCGAGCGGGTGCTCGTGACCACGCTGACGAAGAAGATGGCCGAGGATCTGACCGAGTACTACCACGAGCTCGGCGTGCGGGTGCGCTACCTGCACTCGGATATCGACACGCTCGAGCGTGTCCAGATTCTGCGAGACCTGCGTCTCGGCGAGTTCGACGTCCTGGTCGGCATCAATCTGCTGCGTGAGGGGCTCGACCTGCCGGAGGTCTCGCTCGTGGCCGTGCTCGACGCCGATAAGGAGGGCTTCCTGCGGTCGGGCGGATCGCTCATCCAGACCGTCGGCCGCGCCGCGCGCAACGTCAACGGCCGCGCGATTCTGTATGCCGATCGCATCACGGCCTCGATGCAGCACGCGATCGACGAGACGTCGCGGCGGCGCAAGGCGCAGGAGGCCTACAATGCCGAACACGGCATCACGCCGCAGTCGATCGTCAAGGACATCGACGGCGTGCTGACGAGCGTGTACGAACGCGACTACATGACCGTGCCGAGGGTCGCCGACGAGCGCGCGACCTTCCGCACGCAGGCCGAGCTGGACGCGCACATTGCGGGTCTGGAATCGCAGATGAAGGCGGCGGCGTCAAATCTGCAGTTCGAACGTGCCGCCGAACTGCGCGATCAGCTGAAGCGGCTTCGCAATCCCGATCTGGTGAAGGCATCGTGATCGAATGGACCAAAGCGGCCCTGCTGGAGCTGCAGGAGTATCTGCGGCTGGTGGCAGCCACGTCGCGGGCGCTGGTGACGCGTCCCTATTACTTCCGCGACATCGTCGAGCAGTTCCAGGCGATCGGTCTGGGCTCGATGACCGTCGTCCTGCTCACGGGCACGTTCACCGGCATGGTGCTGGCGCTGCAGTCGGGCATCACGCTGGATCAGTTCGGCGCGCGATCGATGGTCGGCCGGCTCGTCAGCGCGTCGATGGTGAAGGAGCTGGGGCCGGTGCTCACGGCGCTGATGGTGACCGGACGCGTCGGATCCGGCATCGCCGCCGAACTGGGGTCGATGATGGTCACCGATCAGATCAGCGCGCTGCGCGCGCTGGGGACTGATCCCATCCGGAAGCTGGTGCTGCCGCGCGTGCTGGCCGGCGTGATCATGGTGCCCGTGCTGACGATCATCGCGGATGCCATCGGCATGGTCGGCGCCTGGATCATCGCGCTCACGCAGTTGAAGGTCGCCAGTTCGGTCTTCTGGAATTCGGTTGTCCTGGGGCTCTTCATCCAGGACGTCTGGATGGGCCTCATCAAGCCGTTCTTCCTCGGCTTCGCGATCGTGACCATCGCCTGCCACGTCGGTCTGCGGACGACGGGCGGCACGCAGGGTGTCGGCCGCGCCACGACCAACGCCGTGGTTGCCGCGTCGGTCGTCGTGCTCGGTGTCGACTTCCTGCTGACGAAGCTGTTGTTCGTCCTGATGTACTGATGCTGTTTCGCAACGTCCGCCCCACCGTGACCGAACGGTCGCCCCAGCTCGAAGAGGCGCTGGGGCCGGGCTCGCCGATCGTCGTCTTCGACAAGGTGTGCCTGGCCTTCGACGACAAGGTGATTCTCGACGAGGTCAGCTTCACGCTGATCAAAGGGCATACGAAGATCTTCCTGGGCGCCAGTGGTGCGGGGAAGTCGACGATCCTGAAGCTCATTCTGGGGCTGCTGAAGCCCGACTCGGGCGTGATCTGGGTCAACGGCGAGCGTATCGAGGACATGACCGAGGAAGAGATGATGCGCGTGCGCATGGATCTCGGGATGGTCTTCCAGGAGGGCGCGCTGTTCGACTCGCTGACGGTGCGCGAGAACGTCGGCTACAAGCTGTGGGAAGAGATGAAGCAGCCGCTCGACCAGGTGAACCAGCGAGTGGAAGAGGTGCTCGGCTTCATCGGCCTTGCCGACTTCATCGACCGCATGCCGTCCGAGCTGTCCGGCGGTCAGCGGCGCCGCGTCGCGATCGCGCGCGCCATGGCCGCGAAGCCACGTATCCTGCTGTACGACGAGCCGACGACCGGACTCGATCCCATTACGTCGATTACGGTCGACGAGGAAATCATCAAGCTGCGCGATCTCGAGGAGATCAGCTCGATTGTGGTCACGCACCAGCTGCGCGACGCGTTCTACGTCTCGGACCACGAGGCGGTGAAGACGCCGCGCGGCATCGAGTTCGTCAAGGCCGGCGACGACAAGCGCGCCGAAGCCGAGTTCCTCATGCTCAACAACGGCAAGGTCCACTTCGAGGGCACGTCCGACGAACTGAAAGCTTCGACGGATCCGTATCTCCGTTCTTTCCTGTCATAGGGTCTGCACAATGCCTCGTACGAAATCACTGGCCTGGGCGCAACTCAAACTCGGCATCATCGGCACCGTCGCCATCGTGCTGGCGACGGCGCTGATTCTGGCGGTCGGCGGACAGGCCGGCTTCTGGTGGGAGCGCTACACGCTGAATACGCGCTTCGCCAACGCCGCCGGCATGAAGCCGGGGGCTGTGGTTCGCCTTGCGGGCAAGGACGTCGGCAAGGTCACTTCCGTGGAGTTCGCCGGCAACGAGATCGCGATCGGCATGGACATCCACGAGGACGTCAAGCCGCTGATCACGACCGATTCGCGCGCGTCGATGGGATCGCTCAGCCTCCTCGGCGAGCCCATCGTCGAGATTTCGCCAGCCACCACGGGCACGCCGCTCGAGGATGGTGCGTTCGTGCCGTCGTCGCCCGCCTCTGGCTCGATTGCGGAGACCGCGGCGACCGCTCAGACGACGTTGACGACCGCGAATCAGATTCTGGAGGGCATCACCAAAGGGGAAGGGACGGTCGGCAGACTGTTCACGGACGAGCAGCTGTACGCCGAGACCACGAGTCTGGTGAACGCCGCCGAGGCTGTCGTCCGTGACCTGCAGCGCGGCCGCGGCACGCTGGGACAGTTGGCGCAGAACCCTGACGCGTATCGGTCGCTCGAGGCGTCGCTGCGCAACCTCGAGGATGTCACCGGACGCATCAGCAGGGGCGAGGGCAGCCTGGGTCGCCTGCTGAGCGACGATGCCCTGGCTGATTCGCTGGCGTCGGCCTCGGCCAATGTCGACGCCATCACGGGGCGTCTGAGCCGGGGAGAAGGCACCGCGGGCAAGCTGCTCACCGACGATGCGCTGTTCAACCGGATGAACGACCTGACCGGGCGTCTCGAATCGCTGATGGCGGGCCTCGACAACGGCGAGGGCAGCGCCGGGGCGCTGCTGAAAGACCGTCAGTTGTATGAGAACATGAATGGAGCAGCCAGCGAGCTGCGCGGATTGATCGCCGAAATCCGCAAAGACCCGAAGAAGTATCTGAACATCCGGGTCAGCATTTTCTGATTTGCCGGGCGGACATCGACGGGCCCGAACAGGAGACACGAATGGCGCGACACGACGACACGGGCGGCGGGACGGTATTCACGGCGTTCCTGCTGGGCGCGCTCGCCGGAGCGGCGCTCGCATTGATGTACGCGCCGGCGCCAGGTGACGAGACGCGGCGCCGGCTGGCCGACCGCGCGCGCGAAGGCCGCGAGCAGGCCAACAAGGCCCTCGAGCGTGGCCGCGCGGCATTCGAGAAGGCGCGGCGCGAGGCCGCTCGCTCCGCTGAGGACGACCTGTGAGCGACGCGCCGACGGTCTGGCTGGCAGTGATTGCCGTC
>Ga0079224_100017537_pt1 | contig 10091 bp, 8 predicted proteins | sample Stecom2015_FD_80414 | JGI IMG/M metagenome (GOLD analysis project Ga0079224, IMG submission 80414) | Agricultural soil microbial communities from Utah to study Nitrogen management - Steer compost 2015 | ecosystem: Environmental > Terrestrial > Soil > Agricultural land | place: USA: Utah... | reverse complement strand
GACGAACACGCCGGCCGCGACCTTCGACCTGGTCGCCGGTCTCGGCGTCCGCTCCGGCCGGTCCGGCGCCGTCGGCGTCGGCGGGTCGCTGGTGCACGGCAGCATCGGTCTCGAAGCCAGCATCGCCACTCCCACGACCTGGCCGGTCATGGTGGATGCGAGCGCGGCGATCGACCTTGCCGGCGTCCGGCAGACGCTGCGCGTCGAGTGGCCGTCGCGCCCCACGCCGGTCCTCCACGCGGGCCGGAGCGCCGATCGCGTGCTGGAGGACGAACTCCAGACGCTCGAAGCGACCCTCCGGTCGCTGCGCCGATCCCACCAGCAAGCCATGGCCAGCCGCGCGGAGCGTGAACTTCGCCTCGCGTGGTTCGTGCAGGACGTGCTCGCTCCCGGTGATGCAGTTGCGTCCTACGTCGACGACGGCGCGCCCCTGCCCGACCCCATCGCCGACCTGCGTGGCGTCGAGCTGCGGACCAACCTGGCGTTCGCGCGCCTCGACGAAGCGCTGACCTGGGTCGAGCTGATGCTCGCCTGCGGACTCGGCGTGTGAACCGCCCGCCTCACCGCTGGCGACGTGGCCTCGCTGCCGGTGTGCTTGCAGTCCTCCCCCTCCTCGCGGGTGTCGGTGCGATCGTCCTCCGCCCCGACGTCGCCGCAGCCGCCTGGCAAGGGCTCGCTCGGAACGCGCTGCCATGGACCGTGCGTGGCGGGATCGAGCACGGGATCTACTTCGGTTGGGCGTCGCTCGAAGACGGCATCCTCCGGCTCGCAGGGCATGCCTGCTCCGCGGACGATCCCGTGGTGACGGTCGCCATCCCCCTCGCAGGCGAGACCCTCACCCTGGGAGCCGGCGACGTCCGCACCGAGCACGCCGACCTCGGTCTGCCGGAACGCGTCGCGGCCCTCTCGCTGCAGCCGCGTGAAGCGTCGCTGCAACGGCTCCGAGCAGCGGCCGTCGCGACCCACGGCGCGACGGCCGACGCTGCACTCGACACGACGCCCGACGCGACCCACGCCGCGACGCCCGACACGACGCCCGACACGACGCGCCTCCGCCCGCGCGAGACGACGTTCCGACACCTCGTCGCCCGGTGTCGTGGCGGGGCAGAGACGCGAGCCGGCGTCGGCATCGCGACCTGGATGGTGCTTCCCGCGCCGCCGCTGAACGAGCCCGCCAGCACCGTTCGCGTCGTGGCGGCCCGGTCCGCGCCGCACCTGGGTGTGCTGGCCGCGTTGGTGGTCGCGAACGAGGGGAACGACCCCGTCATCCTGGCGCGCGTCACCTATGCGCCGACCGGCACCGCCACCGGACGCGTTCGCGCCGCGGCTGGCAGCACGGCGCAGCTCGCCGCTTGGCGATGGCGGTCCACCGGCCCCGGGAACGGCGCGGTGGATCCGGCGGGACTCACCCCTTGGCACGCCGCCTTCCAGAGCCCTTCGGATCCTCGCGCCATGCGCCTGCGCTCCGCCGATGCGCTCGATCTCCCGCTCGGGCCCGGGGAGGTCGCCATGATCGTGATCGACCAGGACTCCCTCACCGCCGCCCACCCGCCCCGCCGCGTCATCCTCTACCCGGTGCTGAGCGTCACCAGCGGCGACGGCGGCGACAGCACCGGCGGCAGCACCATCGGCAGCACCGGCACGACGCGGACCGTGCGCTTCGTCGGGTCCCCGCTACCCGCCGTCGGCTGGACGGCTTCCGAGCGCCAAGCCGAATCCGCGTCACCGCCGCGGACCGATGAGACCGAACACCGATGAGACCAAGCACCGATGAGACCAAGCACTGTTCAGGCCGCCGCGCATGGCAGCCCCCGACGTCGTCGCGGACGCGGCCCTCCAGGGCCCCGCCGCGGGTATCCTGACCGGCGTGACACCGCGCGTGGCCATCGTCGGTGGCGGCCCTACGGGCCTCGCGGCCGGCGTGCTGCTGGCCCGCAACCGACCCGACCTCCACGTCCTCGTACTCGAGGCGGACGAGACGGCGGGCGGCAAGGCGCGGAGCGTCACGCGGGACGGGTACACCGTCGACCTCGGGCCGAACGGCATCGTGACCAACCGGCCGGCCACGTTGGACCTGATCGCGGCCATCGGTCTGACGAGCGAGCTGCAGCCCGCCACGGACACCGCACGGCACCGCTACCTGTTCCACGACGGTGGGCTTCGGGCCCTCCCTACCGACCCCCGAAGCTTCCTGGCTAGCGAGCTGCTGTCCTGGCCCGGCAAGGCGCGCGCACTGGCCGAACCGCTGCTGTTCCGGAACGCCGGCGCGCCATCGGGCGCGGCTGCGGTCGATGACGCGTCGCCGGGTGGCCATGACGCCACCCCGACTTGGGAGACGGCCGACGAGAGCGTCCACGCCTTCCTGGCACGGCACTTCGGGCGTGAACTGGCCGACCGCTTCGCGCAACCGTTGGTCGTCGGCATCACCGGCGGGGACGCCACGCGTTTGAGCGTGGACGCTCTGTTCCCGCAGTTCCGCGCCATGGAAGCACGCCACGGGAGCCTTCTCCGTGCTCTGCTGCGCCAGGCACGCGCCTCGAAGCGCCGGCACACCGCGCCCACGACCGCCACGACCGCCACGACGAAACCGACCGAGGCAGCCACGACCGCCGCCGCCGCACCTTCGGCACCGCCCCATGCCAGTCCCCGCCTCACCAGCTTCCGCAACGGCGGCATGGGCCGGTTCACGCAAGCCCTGGCCGATGCACTGGCCTCGTTGCCGAACGCCGAGCTCCGCCTGGGAGCCCGCGTGACCAAACTGGAGCGATTGGCGGCAGAGCGTGCGGTCCAAGATCCGGGTACGGCTCACGCCGGCGCGGCGGAGTACCGACTCACCTTCTCCGACCCGACGCGGCACCCGCCGATCGAAGCGGACCACGTCGTGCTCACGCTTCCCGCCCCGGGTGCCGCGCGGCTCCTCGAAGCGCTCGTTCCCGAGGCCGCCACCGAGCTGCGCGCCATCCCCTACGTCGGCATGCGCGTGCTCCGCCTAGGGTTCCATCGTTACGACGTCCCACGCGCCCTCGACGGGTTCGGCTACCTCGTGTCCCCGGGCGAACGCGTGCGCAGCCTGGGCGTGCTGTGGACCTCGGCGATCTACCCCGACCGCGCCCCCGAAGACCACGTGCTGCTGCGCGTCCTGGCCGGCGGGGCGCTCGATCCGGAGATGCTCGCGCTCGGCGACGACGAGGCACTGGCGCTGGTGCGCCGCGACCTGCTCGTCACGATGGGCATCGCCGCGGAACCGACGTTCGTCGAGAGCGCCGTCTGGCACGAAGCCATCCCGCAGTACACCGTCGGTCATGGTGCGCGCGTGGCCGCCATCGACCGCGCGGTGGCGGCGTTGCCGGGACTGCACCTGGCAGGCAACGCCTACCGCGGCGTGGCGGTCAACGACTGCGTCGCTGAGGCCCACCGGGTGGTCGACGCACTCACAGCCGCCTGAGGCCGCGGCCCCCGACGCTCCGGCCGCCCGCCCATAGCCCACGGCGCCGACCCAACCGTGCGCACCGGTACCGTCCGCGTCTGCCGCCTCGCCCCCATGTGTGCTAGCATCGGTATTTGCCGCGCCGCCCGGTTCGCACCGGGAGGATCGCGGTGGCGAGCCGATGCTGGAGAGGGCGAGGCGCGAGCCGGAACGCGGCTCGGCGCGTCGTGCCGTCTTCGCTCCGGCGTCCACGAGACGCCGCGACCGCAGCGGGCACGTGCGCGACGGGCACCACGGTACGACCGCGAGGCACGACCCCGCGGGTCGACGTCAAGTGCCGCGACCGCAGCGCCACCAGCCTGGAAGGAGGTGCACATGCCGAACACCCAGTACGACCTCAACCTCATCCTGGCCCCGGGTCTCAGCGAGCAGCAGATCCAAGCCGAGAAGGACGCCGTCACGACGCAGGTGGAGCGCGCCAACGGGGAGATCCTCGAACTCGACGAGTGGGGCATCCGCCGGTTGGCGTATCCCATCCGCAAGGGCAACGAGGGGTATTACCTCATCTACCGCCTACACCTGGCCGGCGAGACACCCAAGACCATCGAGGCCGCACTCCGACAGCGCGATAACGTGATGCGGGTCCTGGTAGTCAAGGACCGTCCGGAGTGGAAGACGAAGAAGGCCCCGAAACCCTCGGGCACGGCGGAAGCCGCTGCCTGAGTCGAGCATCGAGACGAGCCGAGGAGAGCTCCATGGCACGTGGATTGAACGCCGTCTACCTGGTCGGAACGCTGGTGCAAGCGCCGGAGTTGCGCTACACCCCCGGCGGTCTGGCCATCCTGGAGCTGAACCTTGCCGGGAACGATCACGTCATCGGTGACGACGAGCGTCAACGCGAGCTCGCTTGGTACCACCGGGTCACGGCCTTCGGCGCGCAAGCCGAGGCGCTGGCGAACCAGTTGCAGGAAGGCTCCCCCGTGTTCGTGGAGGGGCGCCTGAACTACCGCACCTGGGAGTCGCAGGAGGGCCAGAAGCGGTCCGCCCTCGACGTCAACGCGCAGCGCGTCGACCTGCTCACGCTCGGAACGCGCGGCACGGAAGCCACGGTGGTGGACGCGCGCGGGCAGCATCGCCTGAAGGACGCCCTCAACCAGGTGATGATCGTCGGCAACCTCACGCGCGACGCCGAGCTTCGTTACACCCCGAACGGTGCCGCGGTCACGCGGTTCTCCGTGGCGGTGAACGAGCGCTTCCGCGGCCGGGGAGGCGACGAGCAAGAGCGCACCCACTACGTGGACGTCAACGTCTGGCGTGAGTTGGCCGAGGCCGCCGGCGAGTTGAAGCGCGGCGACCCCGTCTTCGTCATCGGCAGGCTCGTCAACGATTCTTGGACGGACAAAGAAGGCAATCGTCGGTTCACGACGCGGCTGGAAGGCCAGCGCGTCGAGTTCCTCACTCGCGGTCCCGGCAGCGGTGGAGCCGGAACCCGTCCCGAGCGAGCAGCTCAGGACGCCCAGGCGAGACCGTCGACGCTCGACATCGACGAGGAGTTTCCACCAGAAGAGGACCTACCCTTCTAGATGGCACGAGATACACGCGAACGAGGCGGACGCGACCGCGACCGCCGTAGGGGCGGGGGACGCCGCGGCCGTAGGCCGCGCGTATGCCCGTTCTGCACGGGTGAGTACGAGATCATGGACTATCACGACGGGCGCGTTCTGCGGCGGTTCATCTCCGATACCGCCAAGATCCTGCCCCGTCGCCGCACCGGCGTGTGCGCCAGGCACCAGCGTCGGCTCGCCACCACGATCAAGCGCGCGCGCATGCTCGCGATCATTCCGATCACGGAGAAGCTGGTGCGGAAATGAACGTCATCCTGCTCGAACCCGTCGAGAAGTTGGGTGAGGCCGGCGACGTCGTCAAGGTCAAGGACGGGTACGCGCGCAACTGGCTCGTCCCGCAGGGACTCGCGCTGCCGGCCACGGAGTCGAACCGCGCCGAGTTGCAGGCGCGGCTCGCGCAGCGCGCCCGCCAGTTGTCGGAGCGCAAGTCCGACGCCGAGCGTCTGGCCGAGCTCCTCGGTGACGCCACCATCGACATCCGCGTGAAGGCGGGCGAGGGGCGCATCTACGGCTCCGTCGGCAACAAGGATATCGCGGACGCGCTCAAGGCCGCCTACGACGTCGACATCGACCGGCGCAAGGTGATCCTGGCCGAGCCGATCAAGATGGTGGGCGAGTACACCGTTCCGTACCGCCCCCACCCCGAGGTCGAGATCGGCCTCAAGGTCGTGGTGACGCCGGACGAGGCCTGAGCCGGGCCGAACCGAGCCGTCACGGCCGACGGGTCACGGCCGACCGGTCACGGCCGACCGGTCACGGGTGACGGGTCACCGCCGGCGGGTCACCGCCGACCGGTCACCCACGTACCGCTCGAGTTCGACTCGCTGGTCGTCGACGAGCACGCGACAACCGAACGAAGCGAGGGCGCCGCAACGTGGCGCCCTCGCTTCGTTCGCTACTCGCTCCCGGCGATCCGGTCGGTCGGGTCTCGCTTCCTCGCACCCAGCGCCTTCGCCCCGGATGGGCGCCCACGCTTCAGCGGTACCGCTCGACCCGGATCAGGTTGGTGGTTCCGCGCATGCCGAACGGCACGCCGGCGGTGATCACGAAGCGGTCCCCGGCCTGCGCCAACCCCGTCGACTGGATCGCGCGCGATGCGAACTCCACCATCTCGTCGGTGTTGTGGATGTCGTCGCTGTGGTGCGGCACCACGCCCCACACCACCGCCAGCTGCCGTAGCGCGCGCGCGTTCGGGGTGATCGCCAGGACCGGCGTGGGTGGACGGTTGCGCGACACCCGTTGCGCCGTCGAACCGCTCGAGGTGAACGTCACGATGAGCTTGGCGTTCAGGTTGTACGCCATCTCCACCGCTCCGAGGGCCACCGCGTCGGCGGTGGTGGCGTCCGGCGTCGGCACGTGCTCGCGCATGGCGCGCATGTAGTTCTCGTTCGCCTCCACCGAGCGCGCGATGCGGTCCATCATCTGCACCGCCTCGATCGGATGGGCGCCCACCGCCGTCTCGGCCGAGAGCATGACCGCGTCGGTGCCGTCGAAGATGGCGTTCGCCACGTCCGAGGCCTCGGCGCGCGTGGGCGTGGAGTTCACCACCATCGACTCGAGCATCTGCGTGGCGGTGATGACCGGCTTGCCGGCCTCCATGCATGCGCGGATCAGGTCCTTCTGGATCAACGGCACGCGTTCCGGCGCCATCTCGACACCGAGATCTCCGCGCGCGACCATGATGCCGTCGACCTCCTTGAGGATCTCCGCGAACCGCTCCACCGCGCTCGGCTTCTCGATCTTGGCCATCAACTTCGCCTGCGAACCGGCGCGCGCCAGGTAGTGCCGCGCAAGCAGTAGGTCGTCACGGCTGCGCACGAAGCTCATGGCCACCCAGTCGACGTCGAGTTCGGCTCCGAAGATGAGGTCCTGCACGTCCTTGTCGGTGAGGGCCGGCACGCTCAAGGCAGCGCCGGGGATGTTGATGCCCTTGTTGTTGCTGAGCACGCCGCCGACGCGCACCTCGGTCTGGATGGTCTCGTTCGTGAGTCCCACGACCTCGAGTTCCAGCCGGCCGTCGTCGAGCAGCAGCGTGTCGCCGACACTGACGTCGTTGCACAGCCCGACGTACGTCACGCCGACGCGTCCGGCGTCGCCGGGGCTCTCGTCGCCGCAGGTGAGGTCGAACCGGGCGCCCTCTTCCAGCGTCACCTCGCCCGCCACGAAGCGCGCAACGCGGATCTTCGGGCCCTGCAGGTCCTGCAGGATGCCCACGGTGAGGCCCAGGCGCTGAGCGATCTCGCGGATGTGACCCGCGCTCTCGCGGTGCACGTCGTGGGAGCCGTGCGAGAAGTTCAAGCGGAACACGTTCACGCCGGCGACCATCAAGCGCTCGATGGTCTCCGGGGACGACGTCGCCGGGCCCACCGTGGCCACGATCTTGGTGCGGCGGTGCCGCTTCATACCGTTCTCGGTCATTCCCGATCCTTCTTCACCGCGTCAACGCGGCCCTGCCCAGGTAGCGCGCCGCGCTGCCCAGGTCGGCCTCGATGCGCAGCAACCGGTTGTACTTCGCGAGCCGGTCCGAACGGCTGGCCGAACCCGTCTTGATCTGACCGGCGTTCACGGCGACCGCCAGGTCCGCGATGAACGCGTCCTCGGTCTCGCCGCTGCGGTGGCTGATGACGTTGCGGTACCCATACCGCTTCGCCAGTTCGATGGCGTCCATCGCCTCGGTGAGGGTACCGATCTGGTTCACCTTGACCAGGATGGCGTTCCCGACGCCCTCGTCGATACCGCGTTGCAGGCGGTCGACGTTGGTGACGAAGAGGTCGTCGCCGACGAGTTGCACGCGGTCGCCCACGCGGCTGGTGAGCTTGCCCCAGCCGGCCCAATCGTCCTCCGCAAGGCCGTCCTCGATCGACACGATGGGGTACTTCGACACCCACTCGTCCCAGTAGGCGATCATGCCGTCGGAATCGAACTCCTTGCCTTCGGCCGCGAGCCGGTACCGCCCGTCCTGGTAGAACTCCGTCGAGGCGGGGTCGAGCGCGATGGCGATCTGCTCGCCGGGGGTGTAGCCCGCCTTCTCGATGGCGGTGATGAGCACCTCGATCGCTTCCTGATTGCTCTTCAGGTTCGGCGCGAACCCGCCCTCGTCGCCCACGTTCGTGTCGTAGCCGCGCGCTGCCAGCACCTTCTTGAGGTGGTGGAACGTCTCGACGCCGGCGCGCAACGCGCTCTCGAACGTCCGGAAGCCGATGGGCGCGAGCATGAACTCCTGCATGTCGACCGCGTTGTCGGCGTGCTTGCCGCCGTTGATCACGTTCATCAGCGGAAGGGGCAGCGTGCGGGCGTTGGGGCCACCGAGGTACCGGTAGAGCGGCACCTCCAGCGTGGCGGCCACCGCCCTGGCGGCCGCGAGCGAGACCGCAAGCATGGCGTTGGCGCCGAGTTCGCCCTTGTTGGGCGTGCCGTCGAGCTCGATCATGGCGCCATCGAGGCCGGCCTGGTCGAGCGCGTCACGGCCGATCACTTCCGGGGCGATGCGCTCGTTCACGTTGGATACGGCGTTCTGCACGCCCTTCCCGAGGTATCGAGAGCCGCCGTCACGTAGCTCGACGGCCTCGTGGGCGCCGGTCGATGCCCCGGACGGCACCACGGCCGTCCCCTCCACGCCGCTCATGAGCGTGACGATGGCGCCGACGGTGGGGTTACCGCGCGAGTCGAGAAGTTCGATGGCTCGTACGTCGTCGATGGTGGTCATGGGGTCCTCCTCGGCGCGCCGTCGCGACCTGGGCGCGCTACTTGCGCTGGGGCGCGGTTCGTGCGCGGGCGCGGTTCCTGCGCGGGCACGCATCTTGGGCGCATGTTGCGTGCGGTCCGCCTCGCGCGCGGATCCGCGGCCGGCCGCACGCGGGTTCGGTCAGCCGGTCCGCAGCGGCACGACCATGGCGAGGTAGCGCGCGTCGCCCAGGTCGTTCACGACGCTGGGCGCGGCGCTCGGCCCGGAGAAGCGGAGGCGCACGTCACCGTTCACCGGCGCAAGCGCGTCGACCAGGTACTTGGCGTTGTACGCCAGGGCGATCTCGGAGTCGGTGCCCTCCTGCGCCACCTCGAGCGCCTCCTGACTGCGACCGAAGCTGCCCTCGGCCGTGATCTGCAGGTTGCCGTCCTTGATGAACAAGTCGACGCGGTTGTTGGCCGTCTTGTCGGCCATCAGCGCCACCCGCGACACCGCCTCGGCCAGACGAGCAGAAGGCAACGTGATGCTCACCGGGAAGTTCTGCGGGATGACGCGCTCGTAATCGGGGAACGCGCCGTCCATCAACTTGAGGTTGAGGGCGTACGGTCCGTGCTGGACGCTTAGTTGGCCTTCGGACAGCGCCAGAGCCACCTCGCCGTCCTGCAGGATGCGCAGCAGTTCGTCGACGCTGCGCCCCGGCACGATGAGGTCCGCGTTCAAGCCGGTGCTGGCATCGGTGTGGTAGTAGGCCAGACGGAAGCCGTCCGTGGCGACGCTGCGGGTGTGCCCGTCCTTCAGTTCCAGCTTCACGCCTCGGAACACGGCCTGGAAGTCGGCCACCGCCGCCGCGTAGCGCACCGCCGAGAGCGCTCTAGCGAGCGCTTCGCCGTCGATCGATCCCTCGTGTCGGTCCGGGAAGCTCAGCGCCGGCGCCGAGGCCGGGGACATCAACTGCAACCGGGTGGTGTAGGTATCGGAAGTGATGTTCAGCTCGTTCTCGCCGAACTCGAGCTCGACGTCGTCGCCCGGTAGGGCGCGGACGACCTGTCCGAACACGTGAGCCGTGACGGCATGGCTACCGCTGCCCTGGACGTCGGCCGCGAACCGTGCACGGATATCGATGTCCATGTTGCTGCCACTGAGCTCGATCGCGTCCGAGGAGAGATCGAGCCGAAGAAGGCTCAGCCCCGGGTTGCTGGATCGGCTCGGAACGATACGTTCGACGTTCGCGAGCGTGTCGGCGAGGCTCTTCTTCGAAACGTGGACCTTCATGCCATTCTCCCGTACGTCCTTGTACCCGTCACGCCTTCCGAGCATACCCGAACGGCCCGTGGGTAGGTCCGGGAACGTTGTT
>Ga0079224_100017536_pt1 | contig 10091 bp, 9 predicted proteins | sample Stecom2015_FD_80414 | JGI IMG/M metagenome (GOLD analysis project Ga0079224, IMG submission 80414) | Agricultural soil microbial communities from Utah to study Nitrogen management - Steer compost 2015 | ecosystem: Environmental > Terrestrial > Soil > Agricultural land | place: USA: Utah... | reverse complement strand
TATTGCATTAATTTGCAATAGAAGTTCTGCTGTTTTCTTGGCGGTATCTTTGTCTAAAACCATGATGCAAATGTATGAAGTTTTTGTTAATGAACATCGGATTATTTTAACCAACAAAATCTCGAAGGAAGAGGGCTTTAAACTCTTTCTAATGGAAACGGTTGATATTGATGATGTTATTACACAGCTCAATAAGGGTAAAATTAAATGCGCACATATATATTATAAAGATAAATCTGCGCTGTTGAAAAAATTCAGTAAAAAGATACCTATAGTAGTTGCTGCTGGAGGTATGGTTAAAAATAAGGAGAAAGACACCCTCTTTATTTATAGAAACGACAAGTGGGACTTGCCCAAGGGAAAGGTTGATAAGGGAGAAACCGTAGAGCACGCTGCGATTCGGGAGGTAGAAGAGGAAACAGGGGTTAAAGACCTGGAAATTGATGTCCTTCTAAAGAAGACCTATCATATTTTTAAGCGTAATGGCACCTACAAATTGAAAGAAACCTACTGGTATTTGATGCATACAAGCTACAAAGGAGCTTTGGTGCCTCAAACTGAAGAAAATATCGCATTAGCAGAGTGGCATCCAACCAAACAGATCCCAGAGTTATTGAATAATTCGTACGAAAACATTAAAGCCTTGTTCTAAGACATTAATCCTTTATGGTATTCTGTAAATAGGATAACGCAAATGAGCCTTTTCATAATAAGGTGACTTTTTATGAATCCAATCCAATTGCGAATACCAGTTATTTGCAAATGTGGTGTCCGATTTTCTTTTAGCTTCGAATGCCGTCTTTATAGCAGGGTTGTTGTTTAGGAATTCCAACGCTTTATCTTCCCATACGTAAGGAGAGAAGCCTTCTTTTTGCTGTAAAATCATATCAAAGAAATTCCAATTAAAAAAGGAATCCACCGCCTCAGGTTCTAGGGTTTCTATTATATAACGAATTCCGGCTTGATTTGTAGGGACACGGTAATAGGTGTTTGGCGCAATAGAGATCTGCTCTTTTGAAGTGCTTACAGTAGTGTTTTTATGTAAATAATGACCTTCATAGGGCGTGCTTACTGTATTATAGTCTTCGATGCGATACACCTCTACTTCTAATTCCTGTTGGGTGTCTAAGAGTTTCATTTCGATGTGATTTACTTTTAAACGCTCAACCACTTTGTCCCATACCTTTGGTATCAAGTACGCATCTGGAACCTTAAGCGTTTTGATTGCTTCATAGGTGTCGTAGTGTTTGATAGGTTTTGTAAAGGGCTTTGTACGATCGTATTTTAAGCGTTCCTTTCCAGTTAGCTTACTTGGGATATATTTGCCTTGGTACCCTTTAAAGTCCATCACAGTAGCAGTATCTTTTGAGGCCTGCCACCTTAGGGTGTACGTTTTGCTATTTTGGAAATACGCTTGGCTCGCGGCTCTTACTTCTTTTATATTCAGATACTCTTTTTCCATGATATCAATCATGCTAGTGAGCAGTGCATATGTGCCGTGAACACGTTTGTCATATGATTTTAACATATGGGTTTCTACCATCATCCCTAAGGTGTTCCAAAGGGTGGTATATCCTGTGGAGTATCGTGGAGAATCAAAGAATTGTACAAATCCTTTTTCTGGAACTTGATTAAACACATTGACATATGGTGTCATGTCATACTCTTTTTCTTTTAAAGCTGCGATGAGTGCTGGCTTTAATTCTTGGTTGAGGTACCGTCCAGCATGCGAACCAAGCTTGTTGTGTTGGGTAAATAGATGAGTCAGTATGTATTGATAGTCGGCACCATTACTGACATGATCGTCAATAAATACATCGGGCTGCAATTCGTGATAGATCTGGGCAAAAGCAAAAGCGTTTTTTGAGTCACTTTTGATAAAGTCACGATTCAAGTCATAATTTTTTGCGTTACCTCTGAAACCATAGGCATTAGGACCATCTTGATTTGTCCTGCTATGGCTATTTCGATTCAATGCACCTCCAATATTATAGATCGGAATCGTAGCTAGAAGTGTATGTTTTGGCGCTTTGAGCTTGCCCTGTGCAATATCTCTGTAGAGCATCATGGTGGCGTCAATGCCGTCGGGTTCTCCTGGATGAATTCCATTGTTGATCAACAGTATTCCTTTGTGAGATCTGATTTGATCGAAATTGAAATTCTCATCGGGGTTCAATAAGACAACATGTAGGGGTATGCCAGCATCCGTTGTGCCTTTTTCCACTACTTTGATCATTGGATAGGCCTTTGAAAGACGTTTGTAAAAATCGATTACTTGAGTATAGGTTGCCGTTTCTGCGCCATTGGATTGTTCGAAAACTGTGGTGAATTCGTTCCTTTGAGCGAAAAGATGAGCAATGGATAAAAAGCTAAGGGCTAGGAAGAAATATTTTTTCATCGAAAGATTATAAATTTTTATAAGAAGCTTAGCGGCGCTAATTATAATGTCCATTTTCTTAAGCATACGCAAGAAACCTAGAGGATAATTAGTAAACAAAGCAAGTGTTCAAACTTAGTGAAAAACCTAGAATGTTTATCCCGCTTGGGATAGAAAAAATAATTCCTGATTTAAGAGGATGTATATTCCTTGGCTAGGGTAATTAATTTGTCCTTGTTAATCGGCTTGATTAAATGTCTTACTTCGAAGTTGAATTTTTGATTGTAGGCTATTACTTTTTTAGCATCTGAGGGATTAATGGAGGAGGTCATCACATAGATGATAATGTCGTTGTTTAAATTTAAGGTGTGATAGGCGTCCATAAATTCCCAGCCATCTACAATGGGCATATTTAAATCTAACAAGATTAATTCGGGGTGGATCTGGGGATCAGTTGTATTAAAAAATTCTAGCGCCTCCTGGCCATTACGAAAACAGTTAACGGTCTCTGAGATCTGGGTGATTTCTATGAGTTTCTTGACACTAAATATAGTGATGGGGTCATCATCGATTAGACAGATTGAATTAATAGTTCTCATAAAAATAAATTTTAAATTTAGTCCCCAGGTCAACTTGGCTTTCTACCTCAATTTTTCCTTTCATGGCCTCAATTTGGTTTTTTGTGATGAAAAGACCAATTCCTCTGGCATCTCTGTTTCCGTGAAAGGTTTTGTACATTCCGAATAATTTGTGACCGTGTTTTTCCAAATCAATTCCTATGCCATTGTCTGTAATGGTAATTACAGAATACCCTTTCGTATTCTCAAAATCTATGGTGATTTTTGGATAACGTTTCGGGGACTTGTACTTAATGGCATTGGTAAATATATTTAATAATATACTTTCTAAATACGCTTTGACCACATTAATTTGGACTTGTTCAGGGACATTGATCTCGATTTCTGCAAAAGCACTTTTGGTCAGCTCACTTATATTGGTGAAGGCTTCGTTAATTTCATGCCGTAAATTGACCACCTCAGTTTTGATATTCAAATTTGTGTTGATGGCTATAATTTCATTGAGATTGGCAATGGTCTCTAACATGTTCTTAGAGGCGGTATTGAGCATCTCCATAATCTCTACTTTTTTAAAGATGTCCTCTTCAATCCCTAAAAGTTCGATAAGCATAGAAAAATTAGAAGCGTGTGATCTTAAGTTATGGGAGACAATATGGGCAAAATTCAAAAGACGGTTGTTTTGCTCACTGGCCACATTGATGAGTTCTAAAAGTTCAGCCTCTTTTTCTTGTAATTGTGTAATGTCTTGTACCACGGACCAGATAAGCTTTCTGCCATCGGGATTGGTGATTAAGACCCGGGTGATTAAAGAAGGTACTCGTGCTCCGCTTTTATGCTGGTATTCGCCCTGATAAGGACCATATATGCCATTTTCTAGTACGGCTTTTAACACGCGTAGTTCCTTAGTCTTATCGACTTTTGGGATGACATCAGGGTGCTTTAGCGTAGTGAGTTCTTTGTCCATATAACCGACACTATTCTTAAATGAACCATTGCATTCAATAAATTCACCAGACATGGCGTCGTTTAAAACCAGCCCAGTAGGAGAATGTTCCAAGAGCATACGATGTAACTTTTCGCTCTCGCTTAATTTCTTTCTGGCCTCTACCATTTCTTGGATGACACGGCCTTCTGAGATTAAAAAGATAACTTGTTTTTTCTCATCCAATACGGGTTTTAATGAAAAATCAATATAGGTCAGAACCTTGTTCTTGTCTAATATCTTCGCCTCATAACGAACGAACTTTCCTTTTGCAGCTTTGGCAATATTCTTTTTTAGTTTATTGCGTTCCTTCTTTGAGCTTTGCCACCAGTAGGTGTCCCAGAAATATTTATTTAGGACATCTTCAAGGTCAACTCCTGCGAATTTCAAGGCGGGTTTATTGACGTCGATAAGCCGCCCTTTGAGATTTAAAAAGCCCGTGAATTGAAAGGTGGAATTAAAAATACTTGTAAATAAGCGTTTATTCTCAAGCATAGAACGCTTTGTGCTTTTTAATTGTTTTTCTTGGAGTGCAATTCTAAGGGCAGTATTCTTTTGTTTGTTAATGTCTTGAACCGTACCGTAAATGATGTTTGATTTTGAAGAAGGGTTAGCCTTTTCCCCGATGAAGCATATCCATTTTTCTTTGGCGGTGTTGGTGTTGATTTGTAATTCTAGTTCAAATCTTTTTCCTGTGGCTATGACTTGATTAATGGCCTGTAGCGCTTGATCAAGATGCTGCCCTTGTTTGAAAAACAGAAAACTCTCCTCTAGGGTAGGTGTGTAATCTGGCGTAACTTCAAAAATTGATTTGGTGGTCGTTGACCACTGCAAAACATCGTTTTCTACATCGTACTGCCAAGACCCTATCTGTGCATTGTTTTCAAGGATTTCTCGAAAGTATTGATTGTTTTGGTTTTCCTTTTGAAACGTTATGTCCTGTATGTTTACTACAATTTGACCTGAGGCATCATAAATTTGATATGCGATCCATTTAATAGCACCCTGTTGGTCCACATAGGAATCTTCTCCATTGAGGTTTTTTCCAAAGGTGAAATTTTGAAGTGCGCTACGGGTGTATTCCAATGAAGGAGGAAGGAAGTCCGAAAATTGGAATCCATTTGAATTTACTAGTATTGGATGTTTAAATAAAACATCCCAGCCTCTTGAGGTTTTGAGAAGCTCTTTTTGTTTGTTAAGCACAGCCATTGGGGTTGGGCAGTGTTCAACCAAATGTAGGTCAATCATATAGTAAGTAGGTTTATCTCTTATTTAGGGTTTGGTATTAAATTTTACGGTATCTGGGACAAGGCCTGTATAATCACCATTGTTTCGAATGACATCACGAACAATGGAGGATGAAATATAACTTTTTCCTGATGAGGTGAGCAAGAAAACGGTTTCGATTTCAGATAGCTTCCTATTGGTATGGGCAATGGCTTTTTCAAATTCAAAATCTCCCGGATTACGCAACCCTCTGAGGATGAATTGTGCATCCACTTTTTTGCAAAAGTCAACGGTTAGGCCTTCATAAGTCATCACTTTTATTTTGGGCTCGTGTTCAAATGCCTTCTCAATAAACGCCTTGCGTTGCTCTAGAGAGAACATATATTTCTTCTCCGCATTGATGCCAATGGCGATTACAACTTCATCAAAAAGCGTAATGCCACGGGTGATAATATCGTAGTGTCCTAAGGTAATCGGATCAAAGGATCCTGGAAAAATAGCCTTACGCATCTGCGTTAATTTTAATGGTTAAAGTGTAAATATAGCAAATTAGAGCTTTCTTTCCATTTTTAATGCTTCTTCGATAGCGTTACCAAATAATTCACTTAGTGAGATGCCTGCTTTTTCAGCCTGTTGCGGTAGTAAACTTTCGGTAGTAAGCCCTGGAACAGTGTTCATTTCTAATAGATATGGTACACCATCCACAATTATGAATTCACTTCGGCTAAACCCTTCCATTTTAAGGATTTCATAAATGTTTTTAGCCAAATCAGCGACGATTTTAGCCATAGGTTCGCTAATTCTTGCAGGGGTGATTTCTTTGGATTTCCCTTCGTATTTTGCCTGGTAATCGAAGAAGTCATTCTCTGAAACGATTTCTGTAATAGGCAATACCTTCACCTCTCCTTGGTAGCGTATCACTCCAACGGAAACCTCAGTCCCATCTAAAAATGACTCGATGATGATTTCGTCATCTTCCTTAAAGGAAATTTCGATGGCTTGTTTTAAGTCTTCCTCTTTATATACTTTGGATACCCCAAAACTAGAACCCGCCTTGTTGGCCTTTACAAAACAAGGTAAACCTACCGTTTCACAGATAAGCTGAGTGTCGATGCTTTGACCTTTGTTTATGTAAAATGAAACTGCTGAGGTAATCCCAAATGGTTTTAGGGTCGCCAACAAATCTCTTTTATTAAAAGTGAGTGCGGCCTGATACATAGGACAGGAGGTATGTGGAATGTTGAGCATGGCAAGATATCCTTGCAGGTGACCATCCTCTCCTGGAGTACCGTGAATGGCATTGAAAATACAGTCAAATTTTATCGTTTGACTGTTGATCTCAACGGTAAAATCACCTCTATTGATAGGGTATTCTTTACCATCCACCACACAGACCCATTTATCTTTTAAGATGTGCAATGGAAAAACTTCATACAACTCTGGGTTAAGGTGATCACAAACCACCTTTCCGCTTTTCAAGGAAATTTTATACTCAGAAGAGTATCCTCCCATGGCTATCCCTATATTTTTCTTCATGGATTTGTAGTATTTATTGACGTGCTAAATTTACTTAAATTGTGAATCAAATGCTGTACAAAAGTTACTGTTAGATAAATTAATAATAGCTGTAATTACGCATTTTGAAAATCGTTCTAATTCTTGATAAAACTAATTATACGGGTATAATTTTTGAATCCTATGTTTTTGGTTCTTTAAGTGCGGTTAAAAATACATTTTTCAGTTCAATTTTTTGAATTGAATTTTCAATCTATTCTTTTTTTTCAATTCTATTTGAAGGCTTTGTGCTATTGAACTTTTAAAAAATGTTTGAAATTTGGTAAGGGCATAAATACTATTCTAACTAGAAATTAGTTGTATATTTGTCTCCGTTATTAGGATTTAAAGCCTGCAAAAGGCATATAACTTAGGAAGTTCAGTACTAGATTTTATGTTTGGTTTTGAGCAAGTTAAAATGCGGTAGGTATTGATGTTTTTAATAATTTATAATGTGGTATAATGCTTGTTTGCAGTTTATACTTCCAAAAAGATACTAGATGAGCTTGATAAAATTTTTGACCAGCAAAACCTTCTTATAGCAAATTATATTGGCCATCGCGGCTCTAATTATTTTGGTGCTATTAGCTTTGCAAGGCCTAAAAATGATCACGAATCACGGTGAGTTCGTGTTGGTTCCTGATTTGTCCAAAAAATCACTGCGTGAGGTAGAAGAAACATTGGATAAAGTCAATTTACAGTACAGCGTGTTGGATTCCACGAATTACAACCCTGATTATCCTAGGTATTCTGTAATAGAGCAGAGTCCTAAAGCTGATAAGGAGGTTAAAGAAGGACGAAAAATATATTTGACCATCAACCCCTCTGGATATCGAAAAGTAAGTGTTCCCAATGTTATACAAGTAACTCGTAGAAATGCGGAGTCCATGCTTAAGGCCGTAGGTCTTAATATTGGCAAGGTTACTTATATTAATGAGATCGGTAAGGACATGGTTTATTATGTCCGTTATGAAAATGAGAATATACTTCCAGGTTTTCAATTACCAAAAACCACTGAGGTGGAACTGGTATGCGGAAACGGTAATAAGGCTGGAGTTGTTGTAGAATAACCAAATGTGAATGCATGTTAGAAAATCAGAAGGATGATTTCAATCAACAAGACGAACTCTTTGAACATTATAGTTTTACTGCAGGAAAGGGACAGGAACCTTTAAGAGTAGATAAGTTCTTGATGAACTTTATTGAGAACGCGACTCGAAATAAAATCCAACAGGCCGCCAAAGGTGGTAACATCTTTGTCAATGGTCAACCGGTTAAATCGAATCATAAAGTTAAGGCAAATGATCTAGTGAAAGTGCTCTTTGAACATCCGCCTCACGAATATTTGCTAACGCCCGAAGATATACCATTGGATATTGTCTTTGAAGACGATCAACTATTGGTAGTCAACAAACCTGCTGGGATGGTTGTTCACCCTGGACATGGGAATTATTCAGGAACACTGATTAATGCCTTGATTTTTCATTTTGACAATCTTCCTTTGAATAGTAACGAAAGACCTGGGCTGGTACATCGAATCGATAAAGATACCAGCGGACTGTTAGTGGTGGCCAAAACGGAACACGCACTAAGTCATCTATCCAAACAATTCTTCCATAAATCAAGTGAGCGTGAATATATGGCTCTGGTTTGGGGGGATGTTAAACAAGAGCAAGGCACTGTCGAAGGTCATATCGGCAGACATCCTAAAAATAGATTACAGATGACAGTTTTTCCTGATGGAGATCAAGGAAAAGAGGCCGTTACACATTATAAGGTTTTAGAACGATTTGGTTATGTGACGCTAATTTCTTGTAAACTGGAGACGGGTAGAACACATCAAATCCGTGCCCATATGAAATTTATTGGCCACACCTTATTTAACGATGAACGTTATGGAGGTGAAAAGATTTTAAAAGGCACGACCTTCACGAAGTATAAACAATTTGTTGAAAATTGTTTTTCGATATTGCCAAGACAGGCTTTGCACGCCAAAACTTTAGGATTTGAGCATCCTGTGAGTGGTGAATTTCTCAGGTTTGAAACTGCTCTTCCTGAAGATATGGAGCAGTGCTTGGAAAAATGGCGCAATTACGCGAAGCATCAAGAACTCGAGTCATAAATAAAAGCTATTAAGCTATCAAAAACAGTGGTCGTTTTTAATGGCAAATTCCTGTTGAAGGTTGTATGTTTGTTAGTGTAAACCATAGTCCATATGAAAATCGTAATATCACCAGCAAAATCGCTTGATTTTGAAAGTGCACTTCCCGTAAAAGAGTATAGTCAACCTGAGTTTTTGGAACAGTCTATAAAGCTTAATGCCGTTCTTCGTAAAAAGACACCAAAAAAACTCTCGGATCTCATGAGTATTTCTGCTAACCTGGCCGATTTAAACTGGAAAAGGAATCAAGAATTTGAGCTTCCTTTTACCCCAGAAAATGCTCGCCCAGCGGTATATGCCTTTAATGGAGATGTCTATACAGGTCTGGATGCTTATAGTCTGGACAAGGATAAAATTGCCGTACTTCAAGATCAGCTAAGGATACTTAGTGGTTTGTATGGAGTGCTTAAGCCACTCGATCTTATACAGCCTTATCGTTTAGAGATGGGTACCAAACTTCACGTAGGATCCCACAAGGATCTGTATGGGTTTTGGAACAAAAAAATTACTGCGAAATTAAATGAGGAATTACAGCAGGATGAGTTGTTTATCAACTTAGCCAGTAATGAGTATTTTGGAGCGATTGATAAGAAAAGTTTAAAAGTACCAGTGATCACTCCTGTTTTTAAAGACTGGAAAAATGACAAACTAAAGATCATCAGTTTTTTTGCCAAAAAGGCCAGGGGAGCCATGGTGCGTTATATCGTAGATACCAATGCTCAGAATTTAGAAGACATTAAAGGATTTAACACTGGCGGATATCAATTCAGTGAACAACATACCCTTAAGGAAAACCAGCCCGTATTTGTTAGATAACTACGGCGGATCTAGATATTATTGTTTTGGCCTGTGGTTTAATGATATGACCACAGGTCAAAACAAATTTTTAAAGTCTTTCATTTATTTTTTGGTGTCGACGCTTACTTTTTCTTCTACAGCCGGTCTTTTCTTTATTTTTTTCCTTCTCCGTACACCATAACTGCCACGACTAATTTTACCTCTTCTTGTTTTTACATCTCCTTTTCCCATATATATGAATTTTAATTTCCTCAAGTTAAGCATTTTATCGGCGCTATTCAAGTATATCGCCTTAATTGTGGTGGCGAAACGGCTTGGTACAGTACCTGTATTTCACTAATAATTTTAGCTGACCTTTGTAGAGTTAAGCAGCGGCCACTTTTGTTGACGATTTAAAAACAATTTTGAGATATT
>Ga0079224_100017532_pt1 | contig 10092 bp, 13 predicted proteins | sample Stecom2015_FD_80414 | JGI IMG/M metagenome (GOLD analysis project Ga0079224, IMG submission 80414) | Agricultural soil microbial communities from Utah to study Nitrogen management - Steer compost 2015 | ecosystem: Environmental > Terrestrial > Soil > Agricultural land | place: USA: Utah... | reverse complement strand
TGTATTTAATGTCGGTTCGTACCATATACAGATACCAAAAAGCAAATTCGACAGATAGTATCGAGGTTAACGATAACGGACATACCGAGGTGTATACATTACGCGGGGTTATTTTAAGGTACTCTTTCTTTGCTTTAATTATTATTGTTGTAGCGCTTTCCCTGCCGTTTTTCGCCGAGCATATAGCCGAACAGACAGGGCTGGGCAAATCGTTTGTGGGTACACTGTTTTTGGCAGTGTCTACATCACTGCCCGAGATTGCCGTTTCTGTAGCTGCCGTAAGAATGGGCTCTGCCGATATGGCTGTGGGGAACCTTTTAGGAAGCAACATCTTTAATATATTCATCCTGTTTATAGACGATATATTATATACCAAGGGACTTCTTTTAAAAGATGCTGCCGATATTAATGTAATGACGGTTTTTATTGTGCTGATGATGACAGCTGTGGCTATTATAGGTTTTATATTCCCGTACCAGAAGAAAAGGATATTTATGGCTTGGGATACACTGGTTATATTTCTGCTTTATGTGTTTAGCCTTGTACTGCTCTATAACTTAGGTTAAAGGTGTAACAAATAGTGCTTTTTGACAACTAATAATTAATCAAATCAAAAAACAATAAAGAAAATGACATCACACGAAATTGACTACCATATATATGGTGAAGAAATGCAATATGTAGAAATAGAGCTTGATCCGCAGGAAGCTGTAGTGGCCGAGGCAGGAAGCTTTATGATGATGGATACCGGTATACACATGGATACCATTTTTGGCGACGGTTCTAACCAAACACAGGGTGTCATGGGTAAGCTGTTCTCGGCAGGTAAAAGGCTACTTACTGGGGAAAGCCTGTTCATGACAGTGTTTTTAAACCAATACCACGGTAAACGAAAAGTAAGTTTTGCTTCCCCTTACCCAGGTAAAATTGTACCTATAGACCTAAGCGAATACGGCGGACGCTTTATCTGCCAAAAGGATGCTTTCCTTTGTGCGGCAAAAGGAGTGTCGGTAGGGATTGAATTCTCCCGAAAACTGGGCAGGGGGCTATTTGGCGGTGAAGGTTTTATTATGCAGAAACTGGAAGGCGACGGTATGGCATTTGTACACGCCGGGGGTACATTGGCACGTAAAGAACTACAGGCAGGCGAAGTACTTAAGGTAGATACAGGCTGTATTGTAGGTTTTACTAAAGATGTGCATTATGACATCGAATTTGTAGGCGGTATTAAAAACAGCATTTTTGGAGGAGAAGGATTGTTTTATGCAACACTTCGAGGTCCGGGTGTGGTATATATACAATCGTTGCCGTTTAGCAGGCTTGCAGGAAGAATTTATGCATCGGCACCACAGGGCGGAGGTCAGCAAAGAGGTGAAGGAAGCATACTCGGCGGACTGGGTAACCTGCTTGACGGAGATAACAGATTTTAAACGATTAGGGACGAGATTATTAGACTTAAATGTACACTGTTTTCGGATAAAAGAAGTATTGCAGAAATCAGATGAAAATAAAAAATATAATAATTATAATTATCATTTTAAGTCTTTTCTTTGCTATAAGACAAAGTGTTATCGTAGGTAAAAGAAACGATAAAAATAAATATGATGCATCTTTTGAAGGGATCATTGTCAAAAAAATAAGGCGTAGAGGAGATATTGTTTTTTTTAAAGATTTTGCTACTAATAAAGTAAAAGAAATATATGCCACCAGTGAATTAAAACATGATTCTGAGGTTGGTGATACTATAGTAAAATTAGCGAACAGTAATAAATGTGTTATTAAATCTAGGAGTAAAGAAATTATTGTTGAATGTTACTACGGATTAGATTTTTAACAAAAACTGTATGAGATAGTAGATATGTTCCAAGTTTGTTGATTTGTATTTTAATATTATAAGTCATAAATATCTATACTTACTTAAAACAATAAAGCAACCCTTTGGGTTGCTTTATTGTTTTAAGGCTCTTGGTTAAATTAAAATTGATTGTAACCAAGAACTCATTTCATCCTCAAAAAATATATGTTTCTTTTTAACTGCTAGATAACATTACTTATCTTTGATGCTGGCTTTAGGGGTATTCTGTAAAGAATTGAGAGAGTCCCTTTGAACCTGATTCGGTTTATACCGGCGTAGGGAAAAGCGTATGTGTATACACTTCAATATCCTGATTTCTTTTCGGGAAACTCTTAAGCCATATTTACGCACCATAAAAAACTTAAATATGAGAGAGTCCCTATGGAAATCTGTTTTACAACTAAGGCAAAAATCCCCTTTGGTACATAATATTACCAATTATGTGGTAATGAACAACACGGCAAATGCACTATTGGCAGCAGGAGCATCGCCTATTATGGCACATGCACATGCTGAGATTGAAGAGATGGTAAGCATTTGCGGAGCTACGGTTATAAACATTGGTACATTAGATGAATACTGGATAGAAAGCATGTATAAGGCAGCTGCCAAAGCACAACAATTGGGTAAACCCTGGGTGTTGGACCCTGTAGGGGCAGGAGCAAGTAATCTTCGTAATACTACGGTGGCGGAGCTTTTAAAGTATAGGCCGAGTGTAATCCGGGGTAATGCATCAGAGATTATGGCATTGGCTAATGCGGGAGGACAGTCAAAAGGGGTAGACAGTACACATCAGTCTGCAGAGGCTATAGCTTCTGCCAAATGGCTTAATGAAAACACAGATGCAGTAGTTTGCATATCGGGTGCTACCGATGTGATTGTTTCTGCAAATCAAAAGATATTTATTGATAACGGGCATGTAATGATGACAAAAGTAACCGGGCTTGGTTGTACAGCCACAGCTCTTATTGGTGCTTTTGTGGCTGGTGAATCTGATAATACTGAAGGGGCTACAGCAGCAGCTATGGCATTACTTGCTATTGCTGGGGAGATTGCCGTACAACAGTCTGAAGGACCGGGTAGTTTGCAAATGCATCTGCTGGATAAGTTGTATAATATTACCGAAGATGAATTCAACACTCATCTAAAAGTAACTATTAAAAATGACTAAGCCGTTTCCATATAAGCTATATCTGGTAATAAGCCAAGAAGCCTGCTGTGGCAGGGATATGCTTTGGGTTGCCGAACAGGCAGTGAAAGGCGGAGTCGATTTGGTACAGATAAGGGAGAAGAACAAAAGTTATCCTGATTTTCTTGAAAGCAGCTTAAGGCTAAAGGAAATGCTGGACAGGTATTCGGTACCGCTTATTGTAAATGATAATCCTTTAGTAGCAGTAAACTGCAATGCTTATGGAGTACATGTAGGAAACTCGGATGTACCTCCGTCTGAAATTAAAAAGAAATGGCCTGATTGTAATATGACAGGCTATTCGGTAGAATATTTGGAGCAGCTTTCAGGAACGGAAATTCAGTTTGCCGATTACCTTGGGGTAAGTCCGGTATTCAGTACGCCAACAAAAACCGATACGGTTACCGAATGGGGGTTGGAGGGGATAGCCAAGATAAAGAGTATTACAGATAAGCCTCTTGTGGCAATAGGAGGGATTAATGAAACAAATGCCCAAGAGGTAATACAGGCAGGAGCCGATTGTCTTGCAGTGGTATCGGCGATATGTGCTGCCGATAATCCAACTATTGCTGCCCAAACATTAAGAAACTTAATTGAAACAGCATGAAAAAGAAATATATATACCCAACAGTGCTAACAATAGCAGGTACCGATCCCAGCGGAGGAGCAGGTATTCAGGCTGACCTGAAAACATTTTCGGCATTGGGATGTTATGGTATGTCGGTTATTACTGCTCTGGTTGCACAAAATACCACAGGGGTAAGAGGTATACATAATGTCCCTGCACAATTTGTAGAGCAGCAGTTGGATGCCGTTATGGAAGATATCCGTCCAAATGCCATTAAAATAGGAATGGTACATACCTCACAGCTTGTTGAGGTAATTGCTGCCATACTTAAAAAGTACCCTGATATTCCGGTGGTGTTCGATCCGGTTATGGTAGCTACCAGTGGTGATAAGCTCATTGAGGATGCTACTATAGAGGTAATCGTTTCACAGCTTTTTCCGTTGGTTACACTAATTACCCCAAATATGGATGAGGCTTCCTTGTTGGCCAATATGCCTATTCAAACCGTAGCCCAAATGCAGCAGGCAGGACAGGTAATAAACCGAACAGGTTGTAAGGCTCTTTTAATGAAAGGGGGACACCTGAAAACAAAACAGCTTACCTCAATCCTTATGGATAAGAACGGAATTGTGAATACTTATGTATCGGATAAGGTAGATACCAATAATGTACACGGTTCAGGCTGCACACTGTCGTCTGCTATTGCTTCTTATCTGGCAAGGGGAGAGGAGTTGCAGGGTGCGGTTGCCCAAGCGCAGGAGTATATTAACGGTGCCATATACCACGGCAGGGATGTGCTTGTAGGTAACGGAAACGGACCTTTAAATCATTTTTATAACCCACAAACCATGATAAAAAATGAAATGGAGTGAAAAAGCATGGCAGGAAATTCTGCCTATTTATAACGATATTATCCAAATGCCTTTTATAACCGAACTGGCAAACGGAACACTGGACTTAGAAAAGTTTAAATACTATATGCAGCAGGATGCTCACTATCTGGAGTATTTTGCACGAACACTGGCTGTGATTAGCGCCAAAGCTCAAAGCGTGGATACCATGTTGGATTTTATACGTTTTTCAGAAGGTGCTATAGTGGTCGAAAGGGCTTTACATGATTCTTACTTCAAACAATTTAACGTGGGGGACAGGGTGCCTATGTCGCCTACCTGCCATCACTATGTGCATTATATGCAAAGTACGGTGTATATGCAGCAGGTTGAGGTAGGTATGGCTGCAGTATTACCTTGCTTTTGGATTTATAAAAAAGTGGGTGACCATATACTGGAAATACAAACAAAAGAAAACAACCCTTATGCCGATTGGATAAACACTTATGGTGGAGAAGAGTTTGGACAGCTTGTGGAGAAAGCCATTACGCTTTGTGATGAAGCTGCTAATAGTTGTACGGATGCTCAAAGGGAGCAGATGACTACGGCATTTGTAGATGCAAGCCGTTTGGAATACCTGTTTTGGGATAGCGCCTATCAATTGGAAAAATGGAAGAGGTAAATAAAAAAGCGTGGTAACAGCCACGCTTTTTTATTATTGAAAGAAACTGAATTTTATTTCAGTTCAAATTCAGCTTCCTGTCACAGGTCTCTATTAAGGATATTATATTAACTTCATATAAGTATGGACTCTGGCATCATTTGCCGCTTTTAACGGTGGCAGTAGGCTTAATGTTTTATAATCTTGTATCACATCAAAACCTATAATAAGCTGAATCCTCACGTAGGTTTTCTAAACAGCGATTTTCTGTACGGCATACACTTCCTTACATCACACAGTAAGCATGACAAGCATCAATAAGGTTCGTTTCATAATTATTCACTTAAAAAAGATGATGCCGGTAGTCCTGCACTGTTAAATAAATCGGGCTTAGCAGTGTTATGCCATGCATAACGTACTGTAACAGGTCCTTTTACTTTTTTGGAATAAACCACTACAGTATTGTTTTTTATGGTTGCAGTTGCAGGGTAAAATTTACCGTCTTTTCCGGCTACTTCAAACAATTCTGATTTCTTGGAAGAAAAATGCAGTCCATCGGAATAATCAAAATGTATGGTTACTTTGTTTTTACTAATAGTTATGTCCTTATAAAGCGGACCATATACCACTCCTGTATCAATACCGTATTGTGATTTTAATACAAGGTTACCCAGCCTTTCGCCTACGGTTCTCTTATCACGCGGGTGTATATCATCGGTAGGGCTAACATCACCTACAACCACCATCCCGGTTTTAGGAACTTCATTAAGTACTTTGCGTTGTGAGTTACGTATTATTACACCACCGTATGTATCGTTCTCATAGTTAAACGGCGCTATTTGTATAAAATAGAAAGGGAAATCATAGCCCCATGCCTTACGCCATGATTTGATAAGTCCTGCCAGTGTTTTGTCGTATACAGTACTACCTACATTGCTTTCTCCCTGATACCATATAGCACCTGCCAGCTTAAAGCCAACAAAAGGATTTATCATAGTGTTGTAGGTGCGTCCCGGTTCTGTAGGCCCCCAGGTAACCGGAGTAAGTTTTGCGGCTGCTTCGGCAAGTACAGCATCTTTGGCAATATAATCTTCAGGCATCCATATCTCTGCGGGAGTACCACCCCAGCTGGAGTTAATAAGTCCTATTGGAACATCTTTCAAATCTTTTTGTAAACGCTCACCAAAAAAGTAGGCTACAGCACTAAAGTATTTCATGGTTTCAGGAGTACATTCCTGCCAGTTGCCCGCAACATTCATTTGAGGTGAGGTACCCGCTATTTTTGGAGCTGTAAAGAAACGTATGTTCGGGTAATTGGCTTTTGCAATTTCAGCCTCAGCATTGTCTATCCCTATTGAAGCTGACCATTCCATGTTTGACTGCCCCGAACAGAACCATACCTCACCAATCATTATGTTTTTAACGGTAAGTTCATTGTATCCTTTAAAATGCAGAGTGTAAGGTCCGCCTGCTTCAGGAGTTTTAAGTTTTACTTCCCAGTGAGCCTGATTATCGGGCTTGATTTTAATTTCTTCTTTAGACCATCCTACAGTAAGGGTGACATCTTCAAAAGGGCTTGCCCATCCCCAAATAGTAACTTCGCTGTTGCGTTGAAGTACCATGTTGTCTGAAAAAAAGGAAGGCAGTAATACGTTTGCTTTTGCTGCTCCAGTAATTAGCAGGATGAAAAGCGACAGGTAAAAGCTTATTTTATTCATTTAAAAGTGATTTTAAGAATGGAGCTAATTCATTTGCCATTTCCTGATGATCTTCTATATCAGGATGGTAACCACAACCGTGAGGAGTGATGTCGCTGAATTCAAAAACCTGGATTGGTTTATGTTTTTTATCGTCCTTATAAGCTGCCTGTACGCGTTTAAGACAGTTAGTAAAAACCTTGGCCTTTTCTCCTTTAACCATTGGGCTTGTTAGTAGCACGATTTGTGTGTTAGGGGAGTGGCTGTAAACGGTTTTAATAAAGTTTACATAGCTTTCCACATACTTATCAGTATTGAATGGAAGCCTTTCCTTTTTACCATCTCCGTCAGAGAAATCATTAGTGCCTAGCGCAATGCAGGTAATATCGGGGTTGAACCCGAATTTATAAGGAACTGTTTTGTCAGAATTGTTCAGGTAGATATTCTCGTATACATCAGGCATTATTTTTTCCTTTTCATGCTCATCGTTCCAGTTACGGTAAATACCGATGCCGGAAACCGAACTTAATACGAAATCGGCATCAAGGGTTCTTGATGTAACTGGGCCGTATGCAAAATAAGCATTGTGTTGGTCAAACCAATCGCCCGTACCACACGGAATCTCTTCGGTTTCGTTGCCCATACCACAGGTAATGGAATCACCTATAAATTCGATTTTCTTTTTTCCTTTTTCTTTTTTGGTTTTTACGATATTTCCTTTGGCACCAGAGAATATAATGCTTCCGTTTCCGGCCTCGGTAGCTTTGTAAACCGTTACCTTATGAATGTCGTTTTCACCACTTGGTATGTTTATAAAAACATTACCGGGTTTGATGTTTACTTTTTCTTTCCCCATGTATTTACCGTCAACCTCAATAGCTATATAGTCATACTGGTTGTAGTTGTTAAGTGACTGTGCATTAATGGTGCATTGAGAGCCTTTATAGCTGAAGGTAACAGATGATCCCGGTCCTACCAGTATTATCCTGTTGTCTTCGGTTTTGTCGGTACGTCCCTGTGTAATGTATAAGTTGGATTTTGAAGTAGGTTTGCCTGCAGATAGTGTTAATGCAGAAACCAATAGTAAACAAAGAGTTTTTTGTAGTATTTGCATGGTATTTTTTATAAAAAAGTAAATATAGGTAAAAATGACCATATGCTCCTGTCTTATAATATCAATTCATTATAAAATTTATACATGACGCATATTTTGATTGGGATATTTATGAAGTATATAAATAACATCTCTTAAAAAGTGTTAATGATTAACAATGAAGTGATTGCTAGGTTTTTATCCGCTTTTTGTGCTACTAAGGTTGTGTTAAAGTGATAAGAGTTTGTTTTGAGCTTTAGTATTTTTAAGGTAAACAATATATACCTATGAAAAAGCTAAATGAAATAAACCTGCCTGCTGTTAAAAAGAACATTAGTGTGATGGAACAGCTGGTATCGGTATTGGGAGGTAGTTATCTTTTATACGATTCGCTAAGGCATAAAAGAGGAGTGGCCGAATATGGAGCTGCAGCCTTTATGTTGTTTAGGGGTATTAGTGGTTTTTGTCCGGCAAGCGAATTAGGACATCGACTGTTGGATAAAAATTACAGGCATAACTCAAATGTAAATATACATACCCGAATGTTGATTGATAAGCCTATTAATGAGGTGTTTGATTTTTGGCGAAACCTAGATAATTTGCCTCTTTTTATGGATCACCTTAAAAGTGTGGAAATGTTAAGTGATACAACATCTGAATGGGTTGCTGTACTACCTGGCGGACTGGGTACTGTACAATGGCAGGCAGAAATTGTAGGGGAGGAAGCTAACCGTTTTATAGGCTGGCAGTCCTTACCGGGAGCCGAAATTAAGAATGCAGGGAAAGTACAGTTTAAGGATGCCGGAGAGTTGGGTACGCTTATACATATTACTTTTTCCTATCACGCACCGTTTGGTGCTATGGGGCAGGAAATAGCCAAACTGCTTACTCCGGCTTTTGAAAAAACCATACGTGATGATATAGCTGCCTTTAAAAGCTATATGGAAACAGGTAGGGTAAAAACAAAAATAAAGCAGTCAAGAATTTATTCTTAAACACGATTGAATTAGTCGGTACAAAAATCTTCAGGGTTATACTCGTGCTGTAAGCCCGGGCTGAATTTTTCCTTTACTCTCCTGTGTCTTGGTTCGTTGCCTGCATGAATTTGCTTTTCACTAGAATTTAAAACTACCTCATCCTGATTGTAGCTATTGAGGTTTTTGTCTGGTTGGTTCATGGTGATATTTTTTTGAAGGTATAAGGTGAAAAATTTATTTTTAACAAGTTATCTTGTTTTTGATTATTAATACAGACTTAACCTGATTTGCTTTTTACAAACAGTTTCATAAACAGTATTATTCCGCACAGACTACCGGCAACAGCATTAGCTAATATTATGGGAATGTCGTTACGTAATATGCCATATATAACCCATGATATCATTCCGGCAAAAAGCAGGGCATATGTAGCTGCCGAAAGGCTTTTTGTAGACTTGGTTTTTATAACCTTGATTGCTTGGGGTATATTGGCTCCGGTAGTCAATATGGCGGCAATGAGTCCAAGTATTTGAGTATAATTCATTTTTCAGGATTTAGGTTCAGGGCAAAAATAAAGGCTGTTTAAACAGCCTTTTTACATGGTTAATGAGTTTTGTTACCTTTAGATATAACCGTCTTTGTCGGGATGGTTATCAGTTCTTGTAATGTGTTTACTCTGATCGTAATGATGATGATGATGTGGATGGTGATGTGCGATGTCTTTCCTTACCAGCTTGGGGAAGGTTGCAAGTTCTTGTGGATTTACTTTTGCCGGGTCTTCGTATGGTAAATATTCATAACCCCACATTTTACCATACATGTTTACGCCTTCATTTTGTGCGCCCTGATTGCCTGGATCCTGACGCCCGAAAAATTCATTTGCCATAATCGCTTAAAATTTAATTAGTTAAATATAATAAAAAATTAACGATTTAGCAACTTTTCTGTGTTAATAATATATATATGTAATATAATTATTATAAAAAATAATAATATTTTAATAGAGGAGTGTTGAAAAAAGCCCGAAAAGGGGCTTTCCCCTACATATAACTGTCCCTTTCAGGGTTGTCATTGGTATTTGTAATGTTTCGTCCGCTTCTTACAGCCGATTGTTTTCTGTTGGTCATATGGTTTTCCCTTTCCTCTTCCAGGTCAGGATTATCAGTTTTTTTCTGTTTTGGGAAAGTTGCCAGCTCAACCGGATTTATGATTGCGGGATCGT
>Ga0079224_100017531_pt1 | contig 10092 bp, 7 predicted proteins | sample Stecom2015_FD_80414 | JGI IMG/M metagenome (GOLD analysis project Ga0079224, IMG submission 80414) | Agricultural soil microbial communities from Utah to study Nitrogen management - Steer compost 2015 | ecosystem: Environmental > Terrestrial > Soil > Agricultural land | place: USA: Utah... | reverse complement strand
TCGTCGAGGATGAGGAGCTCGGGTCGGTGCAGCAGGCCGATGCCGATGTTGAGACGGCGCTTCATCCCGCCGGAGAACTCCTTGGTGGCGCCGTCGGCACGGCTGTCGAGGCCGACGAGCTGCAGCACGTCCGCGACGCGGCGGGCGAGGTCGTGCCCGCCCAGCCCCTGGAGACGACCGAAGAAGCGGAGATTCTCGCGCGCGGTGAGCTCGGGGTAGATCGCGAGGTCCTGCGGGACGAGGCCGATGCGGCGCCGGACGGCCACGTGCTGGGGTCCGACCGGCTCGCCCGCGACGGTGATCGTTCCGGCGTCGGCGCGGATGAGCCCGGCGATCATGGAGATCGTCGTGGTCTTGCCGGCGCCGTTGGGACCGAGCAAACCGTAGGTCTCACCCGGAGCAACGTGGAACGAGACGCCGTCGACCGCCGTCAGCTTCCCGAAGCGTCGGACGAGTCCGTCCACGGCGAGGACGTCGCGCGCGGGCGCATCTGGCATGAGTCTCCTTCGGCGGTCTGGGGATCGATTCCAGCATGCCGTCTCCGTGGCACGGCGACGGTCTCGATTCGGAAACGGTTCGCTGTGTCCGAGCTGAACCTGCGTCGTACCTGCTGAGCCGGCCCGCGCCGTCAGTCCCGGCGGGCGACGACGGACAACGCCACCGGCAGGGAATCACGCTGCACCCGGGCAGCTCCCATCCGCCCTCGACCGGGCGCATCTGCGGCAGAGCCTGCCAGGGCAGGGTCCGTTGCTCGTCCAGGGCCACCAGCCGCAGGCCGGCCCCGAGGAGCACACCGACGATCTCCGAGACGGGATGCGGCCACTCGTAGTTGCGGGTGTGCTCGATGCCGGCGTGGTCGCCGTCGGTGTAGGTCAGCGCCTCGTCGTAGGTCTGCGCCCACCCGTCCCCGAAGTAGCGGTACGCGACGCGGAGGTCGCCCTGCCCGTCTGCGCCGACGCCACGGCTGTCGTCGACCGTGGTCAGGAACGGGTGGGCGTCGCGCAGGTAGAACACTCCACCGGGGCGCAGCAGGCGTGCGACGGTTCGGGCCCACGCGTCGAGATCGGGGATCCAGGGCAGCACGCCGATCGAGGTGTAGACGACGTCGTACATCCGGCCGAGTGCCGCGGCGGCGGTGGTGACCTCGGCCTCGACGTAGTGGATGTCGGTTCCGGTGCGGACGGCGAGTTCGCGCGCCGCCGCGAGTGAGGCGGGCGAGAGGTCGACTCCGGTCATCCGGGCTCGCTGCCTCGCCAGCGAGAGCGTGTCCGTGCCGATGTGGCACTGCAGGTGGACGACGTCCAGGCCGGTCAGTCCGCTCGGCGGCAGGTGCGGGGCGAGCAGCCGCAGATCCTCGGCCACCACGTCGGAGACGTGCCCCGGGTCGGTGAGGTAACGCTCGACGCCGTAGTCGCGGGAGGCGACGTGCACCGCCGCTCGGTCGTCCCAGTTCGCGCGGTTGGCGGACAGCGCCTCGTCGATGTCGACGCGCACGGGACGCATGGGCTCGGGCTCGGTGGACACGGTCGCGACGCTACTGGCACCGCCGGAGCCGGGCGACGAAATATCGCTGGCCGCCCGAGGTCGCCGTCAGCCCGCGACCGGGGATCGAGCGACCTGCGGGGACGATTCCGGTGTCTGCTCCGGTGGCGCCCACTCCTGCCGCACCTGCGCCAGGTGCGAGGTCATGACGCGTTCGGCACGGTCGGGGTCCCGGCCGACCAGCGCATCGACGAGCTCGGTGAGCTCGGCCGCCGAGGCGCGCAGCTTCTCCGCGCCGGCGAGATTGAGACCGTAGAGCCGGGTCTGGTCGCGCAGGTTCGCCACGATCTTCGCCAGCCGCGCGTTTCCGACCAGGTCCAGCAGCACGAGGTGGAAGTCGCGGTCCGCGGTGATGAAGGCCTTGACGTCGCCGTTCGCGGCCGCGCGGGCGCACGCCTCGGCATGGCGCCGGGGCTGCTCATCACGGCCGTCGATTCCCTGCTCGGCCAGGCGCCGCATGGCAGGGACCTCGAGCATGACGCGCAGCTCGTAGATCTCGGCGAGATCGTCCTCGGTCAGCGGGGTGACCTGGAAGCCGACGTTCGGGACCACCTGCATGATGCCCTGCTCGACCAGGGTGAGCATCGCCTCTCGCACCGGCCCGTTCGACGTGCCGAGCCGAGCCGCCATCCCCGCCGCGCTGTAGGTCTCCCCCGGCCGGATCTCACCGGAGAGCATCGACTCGCGGATGACCGCGAGGGCCTGGTCCTTCAGGGACGCGCGGTTGAGCTTCACCGCCACTCCTCGCCGTCGTCGTGCCGGTCCGCGGGCAGGTGGCCGAACCGGTGCAGGGTGCGTGAGATCGCCTGTTCGCGCAGCACGCTGAGCATCTCGCGCCGGCCCGTGGCCAGGACCGGGCCGCTGACGATGCTCACCGCGGGTGAGTACAGGGCATCGACGATCCGCTCGGCCTCGCCGCCGGTACCGATGATCCGCAGGCGCTCGGCGCCCTCGGTGCGGACCCGCTCGACGAACTCCTCGACGGTCTCCGCACGGGTGCCGTGCGCCCCGAGCCGGCGCAGTCCGATGCGTGCGTTCTCCCCGGCGTCGGACAGCGCTTTGAACGCCTGCGACGTCTCCGGGTCGAGGCTGAGCGTCACCGGGCTGCCGGCGAGTTCTGCGGCGAGCAACACCCGGACGACCTCGACGACGGCGGCTCCCGGCACGGTCCGGATCGTGACGGGTACCGGGCGGTAACGGAAGATGTTCGCCTCCACGCTGAGGCCGGACTCGTCCAGCTCGCGGCCGAGAACCTCGTTCCAGGCGGTGGCGTCGGAGGCGACGGCCGCGCGCAACCAGGAGCGGTCGGCCTGCGAGGTGACCAGGCCGGTGTAGTCGGCGAGGCTCGCGCGCAGGCCGGGCTCGAGATCGGCCTGGTCGGTGGGCAGTCCGGCCGGGGCGAACGAGCCGAGCTGGGCGACATAATTCGGGCCGCCCGCCTTGGCGCCGGGGCCGACCGAGGAGGCCTTCCAGCCACCGAAGGACTGGCGGCGCACGATGGCGCCGGTGATGTGCCGGTTGACGTACGCGTTGCCGACCTCGACCCGGTCGAGCCAGGTCGTGACCTCGTCCTCGTCGAGCGAGTGCAGGCCGCCGGTGAGTCCGTACGCGACGGCGTTCTGCAGCCGGATGGCCTCTTCGAGGGTGTCGGCGTACATGAGCCCGAGCACGGGTCCGAACGCCTCGGTGAGGTGGTACCAGGAGCCGGGCCGAACGCCGTCCTTCAGGCCCGGGGACCATAGTCGCCCGGTGTCGTCGAGCTGCTTCGGCTCGACCAGCCAGGTCTCCCCGGGCTCCAGGGTGGTCAGGGCGCGGTGCAGCTTCTCGCCCGGGGGCTCGATGACCGGCCCCATGGTGACACCGATGTCGGTGGGCCAGCCGACCCGCAGGGACCGCACGGCGTCGATCAGTTGGCGGCGCAGCCGCTGCGAGGAGCCGGCGGATCCGACGAGGATGGCGAGGGACGCTGCGGAGCACTTCTGGCCGGCGTGCCCGAACGCGGACCTGACCAGGTCGGCGACGGCGAGGTCGTAGTCAGCCGCCGGGGTGATGATCAGGGCGTTCTTGCCCGAAGTCTCGCCGAGCACCCGCGGTCCGCGGGGCCGGCCGGTACGCCAGGAGGTGAAGACTTCGGCGGTCTCGGCGGCTCCGGTGAGGATGACCGTGTCGACGTCGTCGTGGGAGACGAGGTGCCGGCCCACGTCGCCCTCGTCGGTGCGGACCACGTGCAGCAGGTCCTCGGGCACTCCGGCGGCGTGCAGGGCCGCCACGGCGATCTCGGTGCAGCCGGGAACCGGCGGTGCCGGCTTGATGACGACGGCGGACCCGGCGGCCAGGGCGGCGAGGACTCCGCCGATGGGGATGGCCACGGGGAAGTTCCACGGCGGGGTGACGAGGGTGAGCCTGTCCGGGGTGAAGGTGGCGCCGTCGGTGTGCCACGAGGCTCCGGGGTCGAGCTCAAGGGCCCGGTCGGCGTAGTAGCGGGCGAAGTCGATGGCCTCGGAGACCTCGGGATCGACCTGGTCGATGGTCTTGCCGCCTTCATGGACCGCCTGAGTGATCAGCACGCCGCGGCGAGCCTCGAGCTCATCGGCCGCGCGTCGGAGGACGGCCGCACGTTCCGTGGCGGGGCGGGCCGCCCACGCCGGCTGGGCCTCCCGGGCCGTGCGCACCAGCCGGTCGACGTCGTCCGTGGTCTGCAGGACCGGTGACGTGGGCTCGATCGGCTGGGAGGTCACGACGCCACGTCCCCACTCGCGCACGGACGGCAGCGCCGGGTCGGAGTCGACCGAGTTGCTGAAGCTCTCACCTGCCGGTTCACGTTCCGGGCTACGCCGTGGGGTGTCTGGCGTGGTGGCGATGTCGGCGACCGAGGCGCGGAAGCGTGCCTCCTGCTGGCTCATCGCCTCGTCCCCGCCCGCGAAGAGGCTGTGCACGAAGTTCTGCGGCTGGGCGTTCTCCTCCAGGCGGCGCACGAGGTAGGAGACGGCGACGTCGAAGTCCTCCGGCGCGACGACCGGGGTGTAGAGGATCACGGTGCCGACGGCGTCACGCACGGCGCGTGCCTGCGAGGGCGCCATCCCCTGGAGCATCTCGACGTCCAGGGAGTCGCTCACGCCGCGGCGCTCGGCGAGCAGGTGGGCGGCGGCGACGTCGTAGAGGTTGTGCGAGGCCACCCCGAGTCGGACGACACCCGCGAGGTCGGGCACCAGGGTCCGGTCGACGAGCCGGAGGTAGTTCGCGTCGACCTCGGCCTTGTCCGTGTATGGGGCCTGCGCCCAGCCGTGCAGCTCGGCCTCGACCTTCTCCATCGAGAGGTTGGCGCCCTTGACCAGCCGGATCTTGATCGGCGCGCCGCCATCTGCGACGCGCTGACGGGCGAAGGCGACGAGCCGCTCCAGGGCGGCGGAGGAGTCCGGGAGGTACGCCTGGAGCACGACGCCGGCCTCGAGGTCGGCGAACTCGGGCTCGGAGAGCAGGGCGGAGAATGCGGCGATCGTCAGGTCGAGGTCGCGGTACTCCTCCATGTCCATGTTGACGAAGGCGTGCGGGCTGCGGGCCTTCGCCGCCCGGTAGATCGGCCGGAGCCGCTGGAGGACACGCTCGACCGTGCCGGGTTCGTCCCAGGTGGTGATCTGGGAGACGAGGGAGGAGACCTTGATGGAGACGTAGTCGACGTCCTCGCGTTCCAGCAGGGCCACGGTGCGGTCGGCTCGCGACTGGGCCTCGGCCTCTCCGAGGACGGCCTCGCCGAGGAGGTTGATGTTCAGCCGGAAGCCGTCCTGCCTGGCCTTGGCGAGGTGCTCGGCCAACGCAGGGTCGTGCGCGTCCACGACGAGGTGGCCGACGAGCTGGCGCAGCCGCTTGCGCGCCAGGGGCACCACCATGCCGGGCGCCAGCTTGGCGACCTTCGCGCCGATGCCGAGCAGGGCGCGGTCGGTGGGCCCCAAGAACCCGGCGGCCCCGGCGGAGATCCCGGCGAGCTCCTTGGCGGCGACGCGAGCGTCCTCCGGGCGGGCGACCTTGTCGACGAACGTGACCGCCAGGTCGAGCCCGCCGGGATCGCCGACCAGACCGGCGAGCTGGGCGGAGGTGGCGCGCTCGGCGTCGTCCTGGCCGGCCTCGGTGGCGGCGAGCCACTCCTCGGCCAGGGTGACGGCGTCATCGACCACGGCGTCGATGCCGGGTGAGGTGGCGTGCTCGCCGTCGGTCGGGTTCGGGAAGGACGGCGGGGCGGAACCGGACATGAGCACCTCAGAGCCGATTGGTGATTAATTACCTACCGGCGAACCTAAGCCTGTCCGCGACGACGGTCAACTGGGCGAGACCGCTCGGCGGATTCAGCGGTGACGCCGAGTCCTGGGTTGACTGAGGTGCTGCCTCAGAGGCTGCCGGTGGGAGCGTGGGCCGTCCAGGTGAGCAGCTCGTCGGCGGGCAGCGTGTTGACGATCCGCTCGCGCGTGACGCCCTCGCCCTGGGCCCGCGCGCAGCCGTGATCGAGGAAGTCGAGCTGGCCGGGCGCGTGAGCGTCGGTGTCGATCGCGAACAGGCACCCCATCTCGTGGGCGAGCTCGAGCAGCCGGGTCGGCGGGTCGCGCCGTTCGGGGCGGGAGTTGATCTCGACGGCGACGTCGAAGCGTCGGCAGGCCTCGAAGACCAGTTCGGCGTCGAACGTGGATTCGGGGCGGGTACCGCGGCCGCCGGTGATCAGCCGACCGGTGCAGTGCCCCAGCACGTCCACGTGCGGGTTCGCGACGGCGGTGACCATCCGCCGGGTCATGTCCTCGGAGGCCATGCGCAGCTTGGAGTGGACCGAGGCGACGACGACGTCGAGTTCGGCGAGCAGGTCCTCGTCCTGGTCGAGGCGCCCGTCCTCGAGGATGTCGACCTCGATGCCGGTAAGGATGCGGAACGGCGCCAGTTCGGCATTGAGGGCGGCGACGACCTCGAGCTGCTGACGCAACCGCTCGGCGGACAGGCCGCGCGCGACGGTCAGGCGCGGCGAGTGGTCGGTCAGCGCGAGGTACTCGTGACCGGCGGCGATCGCGACCTCGGCCATCTCGCGGATCGGGCTGCCACCGTCGGACCAGTCGGAGTGGCTGTGCAGGTCCCCGCGCAGCCAGGACCGCACCGTCTCCCCGCCGGGGACGAGCGGGAAGGCCGCCCGGGCCTCGAGGTCGGCGACGTATCCCGGGGTGGCGCCGCCCGCGGCCTCCGTGGCGACGGCGGCGGTGCGTGGTCCGACGTCCGCCAGGTCGGTCAGTGTGCCGTCGGCGATACGGCGGTCGAGCTCCGCCGGTGGAAGGGCAGCGAGACGGCGGGCGGCCTTGCGGAACGCCTTGACGCGATGCGTCTCGGCCAGCTCCCGCTCCAGCAGGTAGGCGACACGTTCCAAGGCCGAGACGGGGTCCACCCGCTCAGCGTAGGACGCTCACGCCCCGGGCATCGGTTCGCCCGGGTAGGTGCCGAAGGACCACAGGTTCCCTTCGGGGTCCCGGACGGTGAACTCGCGGCTGCCGTAGTCGGTCTCGGCGAGCGGGCGCACGACGTCGGCGCCTCGGTTGACCACGCGGTCGTACAGTCCGTCGATCTCGGGGACCACGACGTACGCGCCCGCCGCCCCGGGTTCGCGCGACCAGGGGCCCACCCGGTGGGTGCCGAGCATGAGCCCGCCGGCGCCGTCGGGCGTCCGGAGCTCGGCGTGGTGGACCACGCCGCGGCCCTCCTCGGCGTACTCGGCCGTGACGACGAAGCCGAAGGTCTCGACGTAATAGTCGATGAGGGCGGCGGCGTCGCGGGCCTGGAGGGCGTGGAAGACAGTGGGCGGCGTGCTGGATGTCTCAGTCATGAGTCCACTCTCCGGCGCCGCGGTGACCGCCGTCTTGAATGTTTCGGAGCTCCTCGGCGATCCAGACCGTCGGGCTCAGACCGACGTACCGGCCGAACTCCCGGGACAGGTGCGCCTGGTCGCTGAAGCCGCCCGCGGCGGCCACGCCCGCGAGGTCGGCGCTGCCGCGTAGCCGGACCTGCTCGGCGATCGCGGCCTGCGCCCGTTCGAAGCGCATGAGTCCGGCCACCTGCTTGGGTGAACGGCCGACCTCGCGGGCGAACAGGGTGCCGAGATGACGTGTGCTGAGGCCGACGGCTCGCGCCACGGCGCCGACCGGCGCCCGCCCGCCGGTTCGCTCGAACAGGTGCCAGGCGCGCAGCAGCTCCGGTCGCAACCGGTCGACGTGGTCGCCGTCGTAGCGGCCGATCAGGTGGTCGGCGACGAGTCGGAAGGCGGTGCGCCAGTCGGTCACCTCGGTCATCCGGCCGTGCAGGTCGCGGGCAGCGGTGCCGAGGTAGCTCGTGCCGTCGAACTCGGTGACCGGCAGCTCGGCCGCCGGTATGCCGAAAACGGCGCGCGCGGCCAGGGGGTGCATGGCGATCTGGACACCGGCCTGGGCGGGGCGCTGGCGCACGTAGCTCGCGCTGGTGTGCAGGCCGCCGAGGATGATCGGTGCCGGGTGCACGGCCGGCAGGGCGTCCATCGTCGCGGCCGCCTCGACGCCGTCGTCCATCGCGACGATGAACGTCAGTCGGGAAGACGGCAGGCCACGGTGCAGGGTGTGCGGTACGTCGAGCGCGCGGTAGCCCACCATCGAACTCACGCCCGGGGCTGTGCGGGGTGGCGCGACGGCGAAGTCCCACGCCGGGACGTCCTCGGCCATACCGGGGACGGTACGACGGCGCCGGCGGGTTGTCATGGCCCGGGGCCGGTCCGGTGTACCCGAGCCGCGCGGCGGCGCCGGCTCAGGGCAGGTCGGTCTCGCGCAGGGTGAGGAAACCGTCCACCAGGAGCTCGCGCACCCGGGGCAGCAGTTCCGCGCGCAGCTCGTCCGCATCGACCTCGAGCAGGCCGGCGATCGCCGCAATCAACGGCCCGACGGGGAGTTCACCGTCGCACGCGCCCACCAGGGCCGCGAGCCCGGTGTCGGCCGTGACGGTCCGCGCGAATCCGGAACCCTGCCGCAGCTCGATGACCTGGGGGTCGGGGCTGCCGGGCATGTGGTGCCGCGCCTCGGTGACGTCCGGGGCCACGGCGAGCACGGCGCCCGCCAGGGCGTCGTCGTCCATCCCGGTCAGCCGGTCGTGGGCCGACAGCGCCTCGGTGAGGTGGGTGCCGAGGGTGCCTTCGCGGGTGAGGGGCTGCGAGAGACGTTCGTAGCGCGCCAGGGTCGGGTGTGCACCGTCAGCCGGCCTGCGGAGCAGGATGAATCCCAGCCCGACGGCGGTCACGGCTCGGCGAGTGAAGTCCTCCAGCCAGTTCTCCACCATCTCGGCGTACTCCGGCGTGCCGGGCAATGTCCCGCCGTCCCGGATCCAGAACTCGGCGTATTGCACCGGATCGAGCGTGTCCCGCTCGACCACCCAGGCGTCCAGCGCCACCGGCGAGGAGTCGACCCACGTGCGCACCCGCTCCAAGCCCTCCTGGCCGCCGCGGGTCTCCCAGTTCCCGAGCAGCACGGCCACGCCGCCGGGCTCGAGGTGCTCCCCGGCGCCGGTCACCACGGATTCGACGAGGGCGTCCCCGACGAGCCCGGCGTCGCGGTACTCGTAGGCGGGCACGCCGTCGATCCGGGGGGTGATGACGAACGGGGGGTTCGACACGATGCGGTCGAACCGTTCGCCGCGCACCGGGTCGAACAGGTTGCCCTCGCGAGTGCTGACGGACCGCACATCGTTGAGCACCATGTTGATCTCCGCGAACTGTCGTGCCCGCGGCGAGATGTCGGTCGCCACCACCTCACTCGCGTAGCGCCGGGCACGGATGGCCTGGACGCCGCAACCGGTACCGAGGTCGAGCACGCGGCCGGTCGGGCTGTCGATGTGCAGGCCGGCGAGGAAGAGGGACGCGCCCCCGGCACCGAGCACATGCCCCACGGGCAGGGTGCTCCCGAGCGCGACCTCGTCGAGATCGCTGGCCAGCCACCATTCGCCCTCCCCGTCGCGGTCGACGAATGCCTGCGGCCGGATCACCGCCCGCGGCACCACGTAGCCGTCCTCGGTCGACGCGAGACCCAGCCGTTCCAGCCCGGCGATGCCTGCCTGCGGCAGGGCGGCGGCGACGGCGACGGCGGGCTGGGTCCGGCCGAGCACCAGGAGCCGGCCCAGGGTCGCGAGCGGGTCGGTCCGCTCACCCAGCGCCCGAAGCGCCGGTTCACGCAGCCCACGCCCCACGGCTTCATCGGCGGGCACCCCCCAGGTGGCGCGCAGGTTGTCGGCACCGAAGCCGGCCGCACGCAGGTCGGCGGCCAGGGCCCGGCAGGTGTCCTGATCCGGCGTCGGTGCGGCGGGTTCGTCGTCGTGACGGGCGGAACGCCCGCGGAGATCGGTCATCGGTCAAGAGTGGCACGTCGCGGACGTGGCGCCTCTCGCCGAGGCTGACTTAGGGGCGGCAGCTCGCGGGTTCGACCGCCGGCGTCGGTCGCGCCGCCTCGTGCGAGGGCGGGCGGCGACGTCCCAGCGCGGCGAACCCGGCCGCCGCGAGCACGGCGGGAACGATCG
>Ga0079224_100017530_pt1 | contig 10093 bp, 5 predicted proteins | sample Stecom2015_FD_80414 | JGI IMG/M metagenome (GOLD analysis project Ga0079224, IMG submission 80414) | Agricultural soil microbial communities from Utah to study Nitrogen management - Steer compost 2015 | ecosystem: Environmental > Terrestrial > Soil > Agricultural land | place: USA: Utah... | reverse complement strand
GTTTAGACTGATCTTTCCTTCGTAATAGGCACGGCCAAATACGGCTCCCTTAAGTCCCAGATCCCGGAGCTGCTTGAAATCATCCACGCCTCTTACGCCTCCCGATGCCGCCACGTGGATCGAGGGAAATCGCTCCAATACCGACGCATAAAGCTCAAAATTTGGACCTAGCATCACGCCATCACGAGTCACATCGGAGCATTTGAGATATTTCAGTCCCCGCTCGTAGAAGAACTCAACATGATCAAATAGGTCTATTTCGGTTTTCTTCAGCCAGCCTCGGATTTTGATTTTGTAGTCTTCCGGATTGATGTCTGCAGCCAGATTAATCTTCTCCCTTCCGTAGGAAAGGATAAACTGGGCAAAGCGCTCGGGAAAATTAGCTGCAGCTGATCCAATGGTGACAGTCTTGGCTCCAAATTCAAAGCACTTGATCACATCTCCGTCGGTAGAGACACCGCCCGTAAAATCAACCTTGAGCTCGGTGTAGCCTGCGATAGCTTCCAAGATGTGATAGTTTTTGGGCTCACCGCGCCGGGCTCCATCCAAGTCTACGAGGTGAAGCCGCTGCACTCCAATTCCTTCAAAAGCTTGCGCGATCTCTAAGGGATTGGTTGAAATAACCTCCTGCGTCGCAAAATCGCCTCTTTTGAGACGGACACATTTACCATCAATAAGCCAAATGGAGGGAATAATTTCAAACATGGGTCTATAATTCGTGAGGATTAAAACTGCTTTTCCGGGGATTCCCTGCTTAAATATACTACGGACAAGCAGGATAAAAAGGACAGCTCAGCCAAAACTTGACATTTTAAAAAAAGGAAATCTGTAAATCACTGAAATTCGGCACTGTAATCAAGGAACCAAAAGTCCGATTCTCCCGCCACTTCCACTTGCCCAAATCGCATCCTGTTTTCCCGAAATCTTCACCGCGTGATATCCGGTACTGGAAAAATTCAACCAGTGTTTACCTCCGTCTTTTGAGAAATCTGAGCCCGAGGGCCCCACGGCTACCGTAAGTTTTTCCTTTTTCCAATACGCGACGCCCGAGCGATACCCAAGAGGCGCTGTAGTCGGAATGTCAAAAGTACCAGCCTCGAAGATGGATGCATGCCTGTCCCTATCTTCCAACTTGGTGTAGTCTCCGCCGACGGCAACAAGCCCCGCCATCGTCTGAGTGATTGCGAAAATGCCCTGGGACGATTCTCCTTGCAGCATGGGCGTTTTCACTTTGGTCCACGTTTGGCTGCCAAACTGATAAAAATGAAGATTGGAGACCGATCCTCCCGTGCCGAAAATCAAACCCGTTTTTGTGGCAATCAATGAAGATGCGCTAGCAGCAAAAGCCGCCTCGCCACTTTCGGCGTCGGGCAAGGTCGGCAGAGAATTCCAGCTCAATCCGCCATCCCTTGATTCCAAGATCATCCATCTTCCATCTACCGGATCGCCGATCACAAAGCCATGCTTTTTACCAAAAAAGCTGATTCCGTCAAAGAATGCTGCAGCAGCGGCTTCCTGATGTACTTGTTGCCAGGATGCTCCGCCGTCCGAAGTTCTGAATATCACAGCAGGCTGGCCTGCAGAAGCCGCCACGGCTATATTTTCATCAAAGGCATGGATGGACCGAAAATCCACGGTATCCAAACCTGCAATGACACCGTGCGTCCAGGTCAATCCGCCATCCGTAGTCTTCAGCCAGGTACCGGCACTCCCGCTAGCCCAACACACTCGGGCCGAAACGGGTGAAAGCCCCCTAAGGGAGGCTTTCACTGGTGTTGTAATCTCATTCCATTGGGGAGTTTGGGCATGGGCAAAAGATGTCCACACAAACCCTAAGACCAATAGTGCTAGTCGCCTCATGCAAGGTCTACTTTTCGGTATGCCTCGATCAGCGCTTTCTCGCCGTCTATCCCTGGCAGAGCATTGCCGTGCTCCATCCCCATCACTCCCTTAAAACCTTTGGAGTCGATGAACTTGAAGACATTCTTGTAGTTGATCTCGCCAGTTCCGGGCTCTTTACGGCCGGGATTATCACCGATCTGGATATATGCAATCTCACTCCAGGTCTTCTCCATCATCGCAATCAGGTTGCCCTCGTTGCGTTGCATGTGGTAGATGTCGTAAAGGATCTTGCAGCTTGGACTCCCCACGGCTTTGCAGATCATATAGGTCTGATCGGCATGGCGAAGGAACAAATCCGGATTGTCGCTCAAAGGCTCCAGCACCATGGTGAGGCCTGCAGGCTCGAGGATCTCTGCTCCCCGCTTCAGGGCTTCGATGACGTTTCCGGTCTGCACGCCCATTGGTAGCTTTCTCTCAAAGTACCCGGGCACAACAGTTGCGCACTTGGCTCCCACGCGCTTGGCTACTTCGACCGATTCTCGGCAGGTTTTGAGAAACAAATCCAAAAATTCCTGTTTGCCAGTGGTGAGAGAAACCTTCCAGTTGTCTCCTCCATCGATCACAAACACTCCCATGCGCATCCCGAGGTCGTTCAGTGTCTTGCCGATCAGTTCTTGCTCAGCAACTGGTCTTCCCAGCATTCCATTGTCTTCCAAGGAACGGAAGCCCTGGTCTGCCATAAATTTCAACTCGTCGACGATGCCACCGGGAGCAGAATTTCTAAACATCCCAAAGTGCGGTGCAAAGTCCATCTTGAAAGTAGGTGCTGCTGCATTTTCACCAGCCATAGCCGGGATGCTCATTGCTCCAGCCGTGCCCAAAAGGGCGCTACCCAAGCCCATTCGCTTGATAAATCCTCTTCTTTCCATGATTATACGACTTTAGTTTTACCTGGAATAGCATGTGGGTAGAAGCCATCCTCACCAGGAAGGATCTTCGGCTTCGCGTCCCAAGCAAGCGTATCGGGAAACAAATCGACCGTTCCGTTTAATGCTTCGTCCCAAGTCAACTCCTTCCCTGAATAGGTTGCATATCGTCCCATGATCGCCGTCAATGTGGATTTAGCCGCATTCTCCGCATCAGCAAACTTGTATTCACCTTTCACCAAAGTCGCCCAAAGCTCGTCGTGTTCTACCTGATATGGGTTGGGTTGATTTTCCCGATCGTGTGTATAGATCGGATTTCCTTTCCAGTCGGTCATTACGCCGTGATTTCCGGCACTTAGAAAGACTTTTCCTTTTGTGCCCTGGAAGGTCTCATCCACGCGGTTGGCCGCGCCTGGAAAGTGGCGGCATTCGGAGTGAATCACTGATCCATCCGCATAGGTATAGGTCAGGACATGATGATCAAAGATCTCACCGTGATTTTTGCCGTTACGGACGGCTCTGCCGCCCGTGCCTTCAGCTTTCACCGGGTACGAGTTTTTGGCCCAGTTGGCAATGTCAATGTTATGCACGTGCTGCTCTACGATATGATCCCCGCACAGCCAGTTGAAGTAATACCAGTTTCTCATCTGGTACTCCATCTCGGTTTGCTCTGGCTTACGCTCACGCACCCAAACACCTCCGTCGTTCCAGTATACCTGTCCACCGATGATCTCTCCAAGATCCCCATTGTGAATTCTTTTCATGACCTCACGGTAGTTAGTCTGGTAGTGACGCTGAAGACCGACCACTACGTTGAGCTTTTTGGATTTGGCCACTTCAGCGGCAGCCAATACTTTCCTGATACCTGCAGCATCTGTCGCCATGGGCTTTTCAGCAAAGATCTGCTTGCCCTGGTTTACCGCTTCCACGAAGTGTGAAGGACGGAAGCCTGGAGGTGCCGCCAAGATCACCACGTCAGCTTCTTGCATGGCCTTTTTGTAGCCATCAAAGCCGACGAATCTTTTCTCTACCGGAACATCGACCTTGTCGCCAAACTTCTCAGAGATCGCTTTGTAGCTCGTGTCCAAGCGGTCTTGGAAGGCGTCAGCCATAGCTACCAATTTGATCGGGTGGCCAGTCTCAAAGGCTTGGAAGACTGCACCGGTTCCACGACCACCGCAGCCAATCAAAGCTAGTTTTAGTTCATTTGCAGGAGCCGCATACGCTCCGGGCACCAGAAACGAAGGCGCCATCATCCCGCCTGTCACCAGCGCGGAAGTCTTGAGAAAGTCTCTTCTCGAATTCAGGTTTTTCATAGATATGGTTATTTAGGTTCAATAATCAGCAATCGGCTCCTGTTCATAATAGGCCTTGATTTGCTCAGGCGTAGGCGGATTGAGTGGACGCACGATCCTCAGTCCAACGAACGGCGCCTCAGGAAACCACCATTGGCTCTTGGGAATCTGCGGATCGATCCGTTTCCAGGACGGATCAGAGACGCTGCGGACAGCGGAACCGATTTCATCTTCAGGAGTTTTGAAACTTCCACCACGAACGACGTGAGGATAAAGTTTGGAAGCAGGATTGAAGGGATTTTCCTTCCCGGATCTGGCATAGAAATCCTCTTCATAGAGATCAATCGTCCACTCCTGCACGTTGCCATAGATATCATACAGTCCCCATGGATTCGCCTTTTTCTGGCCCACAGGGTGAGTAGCTCCTTCACTATTGGCGGCAGTCCAAGCAAACTCATCTAGTTTCGCAGCCTCATCCCCAAAGAAAAACCGTCCCTTGGAACCGGCGCGGGCTGCATATTCCCACTCGGCTTCGGTAGGTATCCGATAGAAAATCCCGGTCTTAAGATATAGCCAACGGCAATACTGAAGCGCTCCATACTGGGTCATTCCCACGGCTGGTTTACCTTCTTTCCCCATCCCAAAGGTCATATCCAGATAAGGCAAACTGGGCCGGGTCAGACCGTCTACTATTTCAGGAACTCCGCCTTCGGTCATGGATTCTTCGTAGTGCTTGTCCAGGAATAGCTCGAAAGCATCCCAAGTCACCTCATGGGTACCCATCCAAAATGCATCAAGTTTCACTTCATGGACCGGACTTTGGTCGGGGTATTTTGAATCATTCGAACCCATCTGGAAGGTGCCTGCCGGGATCGGGGCCAGGTCAAAGGTCACTTCAGTGCCGGGGATCTTTTGAGTATAAGCTTCAAAGACTCCGCTTTCGTTGAGCTGAAAGCTCATAAAAATCAGGCTTGAAGCCGCAAGGTACTTTTTCATTTGCTGATAAATTGTTTTTTAAAGGCCAGATGAAATCCTCGCATAGTGGATCATTTCTGATCTATATGTCGTTTTCGTCATGCTCGATTTCATGGTTTTACTGAGGCCAATTGCGATTTTAAATTACTATATCCAAATGCGATTGGATTCACTCTTTTGATAAATGGTAGGTATACTGTTGAATTCCTTGGTCTTTGATGTAGAAAAGAATCCGGTCGCCCATGACCTCGACCTTTCTGAGTTCCCCCTTGATCGAGAGCCCTGACTGAGCAGGGGAAAGTTCACGGAATCCACCGATACCGTCACCGAGGAATACCGAGCCGTGGTTGGCATCGTAGCGTCCAAACTTCAGCTTGGTATCGAAAAGATTGCCTCCGAAGACCAAGTCCAGATTATCGTCACCGTCCACATCCACCGCAGCCGCTGCAAATACCGGAGAAAACTGGGCCTGAAGCGGCAGCTTTTTGGTCTGAAACTTCCCATTAGAACCCAGCACAAAATAAGCAGTCGACAAATTATTCACTACAATTGACTTGGAGTCCTTTCGCTCCTCGGGAGTGAAGAGGTCATCCATCTTTACGCCCGAAAAGCTTTTGAAGTCCAGGTACCGCTTTTTCAGAAAAAGCACTTGGCCCAAGATCTCATCCCTGCTAGCTGAAGGGTACTTTTCCCCCTGAATATAATAGCCCATGATCGCATCAGTCGAACCGTTGGAATCAAAGTCTTTGTAAAGCAACTCTAAGGGCTGGGCTTCGCTGGCGAAAAGCTGTGAGTTTTCTCCGTGATTTCCTACGAAAAGCTCCGGCTTGCCGTCTTTGTCCCAATCTTCAATCAGCAGATCAGACCAGAAGCCGGTTTGGGGAGTTTCGAAGTAGTCTAAAGTGACATCCTCCCAGGAGCTCGAAGACCTGGAGAAAACTGTCACGGGCATGGCATCGGCGACGACGATCAATTCATCCTGACCGTCACCATTCAAATCCGCCAGACCGGAATCTGTAATCATACCCAGATTTTTGAAATCGGGAGCCAAAGCTACTGTCTGATCCGTAAATCTTCCTTTTCCGTCTCCAATCCATACGCGCGCTCCTGGTGAGGTGGGATACTGGCCGGGAATAGCCCTGCCACCGACGAAGACATCCAAGATACCGTCAGCGTTGAAGTCAACAGCCAGCAAAGATCCGATTGGAAAAGCTTCTTGGGGAAGCGATTCAGGGGAAAGTGTAAACTTTCCTTTGCCGTCATTCAAATACAGTCGTGCCTGCAATCTCGCATCTCCGACAACGAAGTGGTGCATTCCTCCACTACTGACCAACAGATCTGGAAACCCGTCTCCATTGGTGTCGAAACTCAACGCATCCGAGTCCTCGCTCGGAGCTGCAGGCGAAAATGCGGTAGAGTCCGGAGTTCCGAATCTACCATTGCCTCTACCAAAAAGCAGTCTTCCGCTCACTCCGGCTCCTCCGCCGAGGAAGACATCCGGATTGCCGTCGCCGTTAAAATCCTCCAGGACCATGGCTTTCCCATTACCCGAAATCTCAAAACTCAAGAGCGGTTGACGTTTGAAATCGTTGACAGCATTGGCCTTAGACAAGGGTATATTGTCCGATCGGGTCAACAACACTGACATCCTATTTGGCTTCGAAATCAGAGTTTCTTCGGCATTTTCCTGTGAGATGATCTGGGTTTGATTGGCAGGAGCATCGATCAGTCGTGACACTTTTCCGCCGGGCCATCTGACCAAAATCGAGTCTGCCTTTGTGCTTGCTCCCAAGCCAAAGACCAAAACAGGGGAAACCGATGACTGAAAGCCTCTGTACATGTTCTGCTCCTGCACCTGAAACTTCCCATCGGCAAAGACATGTACCAAAGCGCCTTGACCAAGCGTATTTTGTCCTTCGCCCTCTAATTTGATCCGAAGAGAATTCCCCTTGGATTTTTGCACCGCAAGATTTTCGTAGACAAAAGCGGGAGCGTTGATGTTGTTGATGACCAGATCCAAGTCTCCGTCATTGTCTAGATCCGCGTATACGGCGCCGTTGCTGTTTCCGTTTTCGGCAATCCCCCACCTGGCGCTCACATCTTCAAAAGTCAGGTCGCCTCGGTTGCGATAGCTGTAATTTTTCAGATTGGAAGAACTCATGGATTTCACCAGCGTTAGCAAATCCTCCCGCTTCAACTGTCCTCCCGCAGTACGCACGTAGTTGTCCATGTACTTCAAAAAATCCTGGTTGTTGTAATCACGCAGGTATCCATTGGTGACAAAAAGGTCCTTCCATCCGTCCAGATCAAGATCGGCGAATAGCCCAGCCCAACTCCAATCGGTATTCGAAATACCGGATAGTTGTCCGACTTCCTGAAAAGTCCCGTCGCCCGCATTCACATGCAGCATGTTGCGCATGTATTGATGATGAAATCCCCGATCGACATTAAGCTGGAATAGTTCAAAATTATCCGGAGAGAGGAGCAGCTTCTGACGGGCATTGTCCTCCGGCAGCATGTCCAATGTAAAGATGTCCAACAAGCCATCGTTGTTAATGTCGGCGATATCGTTGCCCATGGAGAAATGAGAAATATGGTCCAGCATCGACTGGATCTCGTCCTTGAACTTCCCGTTTTTCTGATTGATGTAGAGGTAGTCGGGCATCGAGTAGTCGTTGCCAATGTAGATATCCGGCCAGCCGTCCCCATTGATATCCGCTACTGACACTCCCAACCCGTAGGACAGACTGGAGCTTGAAATCCCCGCCTTCTCGGTGATCTCGACAAACTTGCCGTCCTTATTTTCAAAAAGCTGGGATCCTGCTTCATGCTTTTCTTTCAGTAGGCTTTGGGTCCGGGTGACATCGTGATTTTCAATGGACTTGATGTTGTGATTGAGAAGAAAAAGATCCAAATCTCCATCCAGATCGAAGTCTAAAAAAGCGGCTGAAGTGCTCGTCGCTTCCGAAGCGATACCATACTCCTCAGCCATTTCTTTGAACTGGGGGATTCCTTCCGCGTTGTTTCCTAGATTGACAAAGAGCTCATTTTTTCGCTTCTCAGGCATCAAGGCACCTGAGTGGCAGAGGTAAATATCGAGCATGGAGTCGCCATTGATGTCCACGAGCACCACACCCGTAGTCCAAGGTCCCGGACGGCCCGTGGCGCCGGATGCTTGGGTAATGTCTTTAAATTTCAACTTTCCCTCATTGAGGTAAAGTTGGTTTGGGCCCACGTTGGCCGAAAAATAGATATCATCGAGTCCGTCCTGATTGAGATCTCCCACCGCTACGCCGCCTCCATTGTAGAGGTACTCGTACATGAGGACGTTTAGATTGAGGTCTTCTTCGATCGGATTGGAAAAGGTAATCCCTGTAGAATCTGAAGACAGTAAGCGGAAGATAGGATCGGAAGGAGTAGAATCGTCTTGGATATGTGCCTGTCCACCTTTATCACAGGAAAAAAAAAGCCAGGCAAAACCAAGCAGGCAATAAGGTAATCGGAATAGCTTCATAGGGATAAAATCTGAGCTACCCCAGATGGGATAGCTCAGACAAGTTAATCAGGATTATTGGTCGTACCCCGGGTTCTGAACTAATTCAGAGTTTCGGTTCATCTCGTCCCGCTCGATTGCGACATAGTACATCTTGTCCAGCCACTTACGGTTCTCTTTACCCGGATCCATGTCGATTACTTTGTAGACATAGTTGTAGATAGTCGGATCGTATCGATAAATGGTCAAAGATTTACCAGGTTTGAAAGTCGCGGTGATGTTGATACCGTTGGCTTGTCGACCCAATGTTTCGTTGGCGATCATCCAGCGACGAACATCGTGATACCGTTGTTCTTCGTAAGCCATCTCGATTCTTCGCTCATTTCTATAGCGTTGTCTCAGAGCATCCCCAGTTTCGGTGATAGCTGGCTGACCCACACGGAATCTGATTTGATTGAGCCATGCTTTCGCTTCCGCATCCTGGCCCAATTCAATAGATGCTTCCACGTAGTTTAATACCGCTTCTGTATATCTCAATACAGGCCAAGGAACTTGCTGCCAGGTATTCTGATCTACAATCGCTGGGTTTGCGTCGATAAACTTACGGAAGTAGTAGCCAGTATAAGAACCGTTCCAGTCTTCAATCGGGCTGCTTCGGGTATCTAATCCAGGATGTGTGCCGGTACCTCCGGTGATCTCATAGGACCCTGTCTGAATCTGACCGAGTGGATCCCTCGGCTGGTTAGCAGAGGATCTTGGCTTCCACTGGGCACCGTCATAGAGGACAGAAGCGTAGAATCTAGCGTCTCTGTTTTCATATGGAGCAGCGGCGTGATTCGGATTATTCCAGGAGAACTTGGTCCCGTCCATCATCTCGTAGTCATCGATGAGGAGCTGCACCGGCGTATTGCCCGCCCAGTTGTTGTATCCATTCGGACCGTTAAAAAGACCTTGACGGCCGCCGTCTTCCTGCTTCAGGTTGATAAAATATCTTCCCAAGAGGATTTCAGCCTCTCCGCCATTTCTGGCCATCGAGTTGTCAATGTAGGTCTGAATACCAGTGGCATGATCGACAGGTGCGGAAAGACCCATCTGGTTACCTGAAGTGGCATCCAATACAGCCTTTGCGGCGGCCTGAGCTTTCTGCCATCTTTCTGTTCTATTTCCTGAAGGGTAAGCCAAAAGCGCTAAGTCCTGGTATCCCGCCAACTCTGGAGATTTTGCCGCTGCGGTCGGTCCATCGTGGAGATCACTTGCAGCATAAAGGAGCACTCGTGATTTCAGCGCCAGAGCCGAAACCTGAGATGCTCTACCAGGGATGACAGATTGCCCGGTGAGTAGCTGGCTTGCATCATCCAAATCCTTCACAATGAAGTTCACACATTCTTCAAACGTGTTTCTTGGGGCGAGAAACGTCTCTGCATCCAGCGTGTAAGGATAGTCGACGATCGGAAAACCACCATAGTAGCGAAGTAACTGATGGTAATAGTAGGCTCTCATAAACTTGGCCTCACCGATCAGTCGATCGGTGCTGGCTCCAGTATGGGGAAACTTCTCATCCG
>Ga0079224_100017529_pt1 | contig 10093 bp, 11 predicted proteins | sample Stecom2015_FD_80414 | JGI IMG/M metagenome (GOLD analysis project Ga0079224, IMG submission 80414) | Agricultural soil microbial communities from Utah to study Nitrogen management - Steer compost 2015 | ecosystem: Environmental > Terrestrial > Soil > Agricultural land | place: USA: Utah... | reverse complement strand
GCGCCCAGTGCCGGGCCAGCGGCCACAACGTCACCGTGACCAGCAGCGCGAACGCCGCATGCAACGACGGCATCGCCGCCACGAGGTTCGCCTGCGCCTGCGCACCGGCCAGCCACTCGTCGGCGCTGCGCAGCCCGAGCTCTTCCCAGCCCCGGCCCACCAGTCGGTACACCGGCTCGGTGATGAGACCGTCGCGGGCCGCGTACCAGGGCGGCGCCGCCGGCAGCAGCACGTACGTCAGCAAGCCGGCGTAGGACAACAGCAGCACCCGGCGGATGTAGGTGACCCAGCGCGGCCGGGAGTAGAGATAGAACGCCGCGGCCAACAGCCACGGCACCACGAAGTGGGTGAAGTACACGATGGCGACGCCGACGTCCCACCAACGCACGGACTCCTCGAGCAGGTGCGTCTGCAACCAAACCGTCGGCAGCGTGCCGCCGAAGAATCCGTGCTCGATGTCGACGAGCTCACCCACCCGCACCGGCATGCCGAGCCCGTCGGCGACCCCGCGGGTGTGGTCGTAGAGCACGAGCGCAGCCAGCAGCGGCAGCCAGTCGACGAACGTACGCACGTGCGCACGCCACGACTGGCCCAACTTGCCCGCCACGATACCGATGAGGATCCAACCGGTCTGGCCGATGCGATCCATCGGAATGCCCTGGGTGGCGCAGTAGACGAGCAGGACGACCCCGTACACGGCCAGGCCCACCCGTCCAGGTGTCACCAGGCGCGCCAGGGTCGCACGGCGGTCCGACAGCGAGCGCGCCGGCGGGGTGCCGTCCGCTTCGGCCGCCCCGTCCGACGCCGCAGCGCTGTCGACGTCAGTCATCGAATCGGTCCGGGTCCGGTTCACGAACGACGGCGGCGCCGAGGCGCCGCAGTTGACCGACCAGATCCGGATACCCGCGGTCGATGTGGTGTACCGCCGAGACCAGCGTCTCGCCCTCGGCGACCAGACCGGCCAGGACCAGGCCCGCACCGGCCCGGATGTCCGTGGTCACCACCGGAGCGCCGGACAGCGTAGGGCGCCCGCGCACGATGGCGTGGTGCCCGTCGACCCGGATCTCCGCGCCCAGGCGCGCCAGTTCGTTGACGAACATGAAGCGCGCTTCGTAGACGTTCTCGGTGATCATCGCCGTGCCGTCGGCGATGGCGTTCAGCGCGATGATCATCGGCTGCAGATCGGTGGGGAAGCCCGGGTACGGCAGCGTGACGACGTCCACCGATGTGGGCCGCTCGGACATCGCCACCCGCAGGCCGTCCGGCTCGGTGTGAACCTCGGCCCCAGCTGCGGTCAGCGTGTCGAGGACGATCTCGAGGTGCTCGGCTTTGCCGTTGGTGATGGTGACATCACCGCGGGTCATGGCCGCGGCGATGCTCCAGGTGCCGGTGACGATGCGGTCCGGCACCGTGACGTGCTCGGTCGGTCGCATCTGCTCGACGCCCTCGACATGCAGCGTGGACGTGCCCATGCCCTCGATACGTGCGCCCATGTCGATGAGCATGTGGCAGATGTCCACGATCTCCGGCTCGCGGGCGGCGTTGTCGATGACCGTCGTGCCCTTCGCCAGCACAGCAGCCATCAGGATGTTCTCCGTCGCCCCCACGCTCGGGAAGTCCAGCCAGATGTTGGCGCCGGTCAGTCCGTCCGGTGCTCGCGCCACGACGAATCCGTGCTCCACGCCGACCTCGGCACCGAGCTTGACCAGGCCACTCATGTGCATGTCGAGTCCGCGCGAGCCGATGGCGTCGCCGCCGGGCAGGGCGACATCGGCCGCGCCGCAGCGGGTCAGCAACGGGCCCAGCACGCAGATCGAGGCCCGCAGCCGCCGCACCAGCTCATAAGGCGCCGCGTGACCGATCTTCGCCGGGACGTCGATCGTGACGGTCGTGCCGTCGCGCTCGACCTCGGCGCCGAGCCGGCGAAGCAGTTCGGTCATGTACTCGACGTCGGTGATGGACGGCACGTCGTACAACGTCGTGCGGCCCTCGGCGAGCAACGCCGCAGCCATCAACTTCAGCGCACTGTTCTTGGCGCCGCTGACTCGGATCGACCCGCGCAGGGAACTGCCGCCAACGACCCGGAATCTTTCCACTCCGCCGCCCTTTCGCTGTCCGGGCTGCCCGCCTCACCCCGTCATGCCCACCTGACGTGTTCTGCGAAACGGTACGCCGACACCCCGTCAATCGACGAACTGGCCCCCCGGCGGAGCGGCTTCCAGCCAAGCCAGAAACGCGGTCGCCGCCGCCTCGGTCATGGAGACCTCCACCTCGGTCTCATCGACCGCACAGATCAGCACGACATGCCCGGCCGGAAGCTCCGCGCGCTCGTCGGCGTCCGGCTCGCGACGGTTCTCTACCGACATCGCATTGCGCGGGAAGGACCGCTTGGGCCAGGTGGTGAAGCTGAACGTCCGGAACCATTCCAGCGACTCGCCACGAAAGCGACCGATGCCGAAGGCCCAACCACCGGCCCAACCCTCGTGGCTACCGCCGCGCACGCACATGTCGAAGCCACCGTCGCGCTGCAGGAAGCTGCGCCGCGCGTACAGAACGAGCAGGACCAGTACGGCGACCAGCGCGAGCGCGACCAGGACGACCAGGGTCCACGACACCAGGGCCACCGATCACCTCCCCCGTCCGTGGCCCGATCTTCTCAGATCTATCGGCTGGCCGCGACGTCGAGGCGGGCTTGTGCCCAGCGCCGCGCGGATTCATAGCCGTCGTCGCCCAGCTCGGCGAGCTCCGCCTGCACAGCGGCGACGTCGATCTCGTCGGCGAGCTCGGCCATCTCGGCCAGAATCGCCACATGGTCCTCCGACACCGACAAGAACCCGCCAGCCACGGCGACGACGACGGCGGATCCGTCAGTCGTCCGCACCGTCACCTGCCCCGCCACGAGCAGGCCCAGGATCGATTCGTGACCAGGCATGATGCCGATCTCGCCGTCCGGTGTCCTGGCGATGACGATCGAGGCGGGGCCGGACCAGACCTGCCGGTCGGCGGCCACCACCTCGACGTTCAGCTCGTCGGCCACTACTTCCTTCCCTTCACCGCGTTACGCGGACACTATCGGGCCGGCGTACCGCGCCCGACGGCCCCGTGGTGGTCAGCGAAACCTCAAGAGGCGAGCTCCCGCGCCCGCTTCTCGGCGTCCTCGATGTTCCCGACGAAGCTGAACGCCTGCTCGGGCAGGTGGTCGTACTCGCCCTTGGTGATGGCGTCGAACGACTCCAGCGTCTCCGACAGCGGCACGAACACACCCGGCTGGCCGGTGAACGACTCCGCCACGAACATGTTCTGCGAGAGGAACCGCTGCAGTCGCCGCGCCCGGTTCACCGTCACCTTGTCCTCTTCGGACAGCTCGTCGACACCGAGGATGGCGATGATGTCCTGCAGCTCCTTGTACTTCTGCAGGATCTGCTTGACCTGGGTGGCGATGCGGTAGTGGTCTTCGCCGATGTACGCGGCGTCGAGGATCCGGCTGGAGGAGTCCAGCGGATCGACGGCCGGGTAGATACCCAGCTGCGAGATCGGCCGCGAGAGCACCGTACGAGCGTCGAGGTGGGCGAACGCGGTGTGCGGCGCGGGGTCGGTGATGTCGTCGGCCGGCACGTAGATCGCCTGCATCGAGGTGATGGAGTGCCCGCGGGTCGAGGTGATGCGCTCCTGCAGCTCACCCATCTCGTCGGCCAGCGTCGGCTGGTAACCGACGGCGGACGGCATCCGGCCCAGCAGGGTGGAGACCTCCGACCCGGCCTGGGTGAACCGGAAGATGTTGTCGATGAACAGCAGCACGTCCTGGTTCTGGACGTCGCGGAAATACTCGGCCATCGTGAGCGCGGACAGCGCGACCCGCATACGGGTACCGGGCGGCTCGTCCATCTGGCCGAAGACCAGGGCGGTGTCCTTGAGGACGTCGGCCTCGCCCATCTCGACCCAGAGGTCGTTGCCCTCACGCGTGCGCTCACCGACGCCGGCGAACACCGAGGTACCACCGAAGTTGCGGGCGACACGGGTGATCATCTCCTGGATGAGCACCGTCTTGCCCACACCGGCACCACCGAACAGGCCGATCTTGCCACCGCGGATGTACGGCGTCAGCAGGTCGAGCACCTTGATGCCGGTCTCGAGCATCTGCGTGCTGCCCTCGAGGTCGGCGAACGGCGGCGGGTCGCGGTGGATCTCCCACCGGTCATCCGCCTGGATCTGCGACTCCTCGACGTCCAGCGGGCGGCCGAGCGCGTTGAACACGTGGCCCTTGACGCCGTCGCCGACCGGCACCGTGATGCCGGCCCCGGTGTCACGCACCAGGGCGCCGCGAACCAGGCCGTCGGTGGGCTGCATCGAAATGGCCTTCACCAGGCCGTCACCGATGTGCTGCTCTACCTCGAAGGTGAGCGTGCGCTTACCGCCGGCCTCTTCGCCCAGCTCGACGTCCGTCTCGAGCGCGTTGTAGATGGCGGGCATGTATCCGCTGCCGAACTCGACGTCGACGACCGGTCCGATCACCCGGACGACCCGGCCCGTGGCACCAGCGGACGTCCCTGCTGTGTCTTCTGCAACCGTGGCAGTCATGTGTCTTACTCGCTCCCTGCGGCCGCCAGCGCGTCTGCGCCGCCGACGATCTCGCTGATCTCCTGGGTGATCTCGGCCTGGCGGGCCGAGTTGGCCTGACGGGTGATGCTCTCCTGCAACTCCCCGGCGTTGTCCGTGGCGTTCTTCATGGCGCGCCGACGCGCCGCCCATTCCGACGCGGCTGCGTCGAGCAGAGCCGTGTAGATGAGGTTTCCCGCGTACTGCGGCAACAACGCGTCGAGGACCTCGTCCGCGGACGGCTCGAAGTCGTACAGCGGCACCGCGCCTTCACGCGAGCGGCCGTTGTCACCACCCGCGCCGTTACCCGCGCGTTGGGTCGCGGTCTCCGCGGCGTGGATCTCGGCCGGCACTTCCTCGACCATGATCGGGAACAGCCGGCGGGCGCGGACCTCTTGGGACACCATGTTCCGGAAGTGCGTCGACACGATGTGGATCTCGTCGACGCCGCCCTCGTCGGTGGGGGTGTTGATGGCCGCCAACAAGTCGTCGGCGATCCGTCGCGCGTCGGCGTAGGTCGGCTTGCCGGTGAACCCGGTGTACTCGCCGCCGAGCTCACGGCCCCGGAAGCGGAACCACGCGACACCCTTGCGGCCCACGACGTACGGGATGGTCTCTTGACCGTGCTCGTTCAACAGCCCCGCCAGCGCTTCGCTCTGCCGGATGACGTTCGCCGAGTACGCACCGGCGAAACCGCCGTCACTGGTCACGATCAGCACGGCCGACCGTCGAGGCTGCCCCTCGCTCTCGATCAGCGGGTGGTCGAGCCGAGCGCGCTCGGCCGCGGCCTCCAGCGCCGCGACCAGAGTGCGCGAGTACGGACGAGCGGCTTCGGCATACTGCTGCGCTTTGGCGATCCGCGAGGTGGCGATCAGCTCCTGCGCACGGGTGATCTTCTTGATGGACTCGACAGAGCGGACGCGCCGTCGAAGTTCACGCAGCTGGGCTCCCATGGCTGGGGTGACCTCCTCTCGGTGCCTGCTCCGATGGTGCGCGCACCGTCACTCGTCTCCGGCGTCGGGTCGCGCCGCTTCGCGGATGTCGTCCTGGTCTCGCGTACGCCGGCGGATGACCGTCAGGTCCTCTTCGTCCTCACCGAGCGCCTCGACCGGCTCGTCCTTGATCAGCGGCTGACCGGACGCGGTGACGAACTGCTGCTTGAAGGTGTCGACGGCCTTCTCGAGCGTGGCCAGGCTCTCGTCGGACATCTGCCCGGTCTGGTCGATCGAGTCGAGAACGTCGGCGTGCTCACGCACGACGTAGTCGAGGAACTCGCTCTCGAACCGCCGCACGTCCTCGACCGGAACCTCGTCGAGCTTGCCCGAGGTGCCCGACCACAGCGAGACGACCTGCTTGGCTGCCGGCATGGGCGCCGCCTGTGGCTGCTTGAGCAACTCGGTGAGGCGCTCACCACGGTCGAGCTGGGCGCGGCTGGTGGGGTCGAGGTCCGAGGCGAACGCAGCGAACGCCTTGAGCTCGTTGAACTGCGCCAAGTCCAGACGCAGGGTACCGGTGACCTTGCGCATCGCCTTGATCTGCGCATCACCACCGACACGCGACACCGAGACACCGACGTTGATGGCCGGACGGACGCCGGAGTGGAACAGGTCGGTCTCGAGGAAGCACTGCCCGTCGGTGATCGAGATGACGTTGGTCGGAATGAACGCCGAGATGTCGTTCGCCTTGGTCTCGATGATCGGCAGCCCGGTCATCGATCCGCCGCCGAGTTCCTCGGAGAGCTTGGCGCACCGCTCGAGCAGCCGGGAGTGCAGGTAGAACACGTCACCGGGGTAAGCCTCGCGACCCGGAGGACGACGCAGCAGCAGCGACACCGCGCGGTAGGCCTCGGCCTGCTTGGACAGGTCGTCGAAGACGATGAGCACGTGCTTGCCCTGGTACATCCAGTGCTGGCCGAGGGCCGAGCCGGTGTACGGCGACAGGTACTTGAACCCGGCGGGGTCGGAGGCCGGGGAAGCCACGATCGTGGTGTATTCCAGCGCGCCGGCTTCCTCCAGCTGCTGGCGGATACCGGCGATGGTGGAGCCCTTCTGCCCGGTGGCCACGTAGATGCAGCGCACCTGCTTCTTCGGGTCACCGCTCTTCCAGTTGTCCACCTGGTTGAGGATGGTGTCGACCGCCACCGTCGTCTTACCGGTCTGGCGGTCACCGATGATGAGCTGGCGCTGGCCGCGGCCGATCGGGGTCATCGAGTCGATGGCCTTGATGCCGGTCTGCAGCGGCTCTTCGACCTTCTTGCGCTGGATGACCGTGGGGGCCTGCAGCTCGAGGGCGCGACGCGTCTCGGCTTCGATCTCGCCGAGCCCGTCCAGGGGCTTGCCCAGCGGGTCGACGACGCGCCCGAGGAAGTTGTCACCGACCGGGACCGAGAGCACCTCGCCGGTGCGGCGCACCGTCTGGCCTTCCTCGATGCCGTCATAGTCACCGAGCACCACGACGCCGATCTCGCGGACGTCGAGGTTGAGTGCCAGTCCGAGGGTCCCGTCCTCGAACTCCAGCAACTCGTTGGCCATCGCCGACGGCAGGCCTTCGACCCTGGCGATGCCGTCACCGGCGATCACGACATGGCCGACTTCCTCACGCGCAGCGGCCGCCGGCTGATACGACTCGACGAAGGCGTTGAGCGCCTCGCGGATCTCCTCGGGACGGATGGTCAGCTCCGCCATCGTTGCTCCTGCTCTCTTGTCTCGTGGATCGTGAGGTCGGTCATTGGTTGAGGATCAGATCGGCGGCCTACTGAGTACTGGCGACCAGCTGGCGCTGAGCGCCCTCGAGCCGACTCGCCACGGTGCCGTCGACGACCTCGTCGCCGAGTTCGACCTTGATCCCGCCGACGAGACCTGGCTCGACGACGATGTTCATCTGCACCGGACCGCCGGCACGCACACTCAGCGCGCGCTCCAGACGGTCGCGATGTTCCGGGGCAAGCGGGGCAGCGACGTGCACGACGGCTACGCGCCGCGCCCGCAGGCGCGCCGCGAGTTCGCTGACCCGTTCCAGCTCCGATTCCAGGCTACCCGCACGCCGCTCGAGCACAGCGTGTTCGACCAGCCGCACGGTCTCAGGAGCACTGCGCCCGTCCAGCAGCCGGCGGATGAGTCCGGACAGTGCCTCAGGCGGCGCCGCGCGATCGAGCAACGCCGAACGCAGGTCTCGCTCGCGCCGCACGACCTGGGCGAACCGGAAGAGCTCTTCCTCCACGGTGTCGAGCCGGTCGTGTGCCCGCGCGGCGAACAGATGCGCGAGAACACCGAACTCCTCGATCGTGGTGGTCAGCTCACCGGGTTTGGCCCAGCGCTCGGACACGCATGCCGCGAGCAGGTCGACGGAGGTGGCGTCGAGACGGTCGCCGGTCAGGCGCCGCAGCAGCGCTTCGCGATCGGCCGGCCCGCGCCCGGTGTCGGTGAGAGCACGTCGCACCGACGGCCGCGCATCGAGCAGTTCGGCGAACGAGAACAGCGCGTCGCCGATCTTCGCCGCGTCGCCTCCAGCTTGGGAGACGGCCGACTCGAACCGGGAGCGCAGCTCTGCGTGGCTCTGCCCGTCAACCTCAGACATCATCCATCCTTACCGGAGGTACCTGCCGTTCCGACGGCCGCGTCGTCCGCCTGAGCGGACTCCAGCTCGGCCAGGAACCGCTCGACGACGCGATTGGAACGCTCGTCGTCCTCGAGCGACTCACCCACGACCCGCCCAGCGAGCGTGGTGGCCAGGGTACCGACCTCGTCACGCAGCGACCGGAGCACCTGCTCGCGCTCGGCCTGCAGCTGCGCGTGGGCACGAGCGGTGACGCGGTCGGCTTCGGCCTGCGCCTCCTCGCGCATCTGCGCGATGATGGCTTGGCCTTGCTGTTTGGCGTCTTCGCGGATCCGAGCCGCCTCGCTGCGGGCGTCGGCCAACTGGCTGCGGTACTCCTCGAGCAACCGCTGCGCCTCGGCTTGGGCCTCTTCGGCTTGCTTGACGCCGCCCTCGATGCTCGCCGCCCGCTCGGCGTAGGTCCGCTCGAAGATCGGGAAGACCTTGGCCCGCAGGAAGAAGAACAGCAGCGCGAACGCAACCAGGCCGACGATCAGCTCGGACGTGTGCGGCAACAGCGGGCTAGGCCCGTCCTCCGCTGCCAGGATCGTCATGCTCGACATGGGCACCTACAGGGCAAACGCGAGGCCGATACCGATGATGGCCAGCGCCTCAGCCAGAGCGAAGCCCAGAATCGCGATGCCCTGCAGCACGCTGCGGGCCTCGGGCTGGCGGGCGACGCCGTTGATGTAGGCAGCGAAGATCAGGCCGATACCGACACCCGGGCCGATGGCCGCGAGGCCGTAACCGACCATGTTCAGGGAGCCTTCCATCATTTTTCCTTTCCTTGTGGTGGTGAAGCTCGTAGGAGATGACGCTCAGTGTTCGTGGGTGAGCGCGCCGCCGATGTAGATGGCGGAAAGCAGTGTGAAGACGTAGGCCTGCAGGAGCTGGATGAAACCTTCGAAGAAGGTCAGCACGATGCTGAACAGCAGCGACACACTGCCCGCGGCGTAGCCGACCAGGCCCTGCGTCTCGGTCAGTAGATGCTCTCCGCCCAGGATCGTCAGCAGCAGCACCAAGTGCCCGGCGAACATGTTGAACGTGAGTCGCAGGGTGAGCGTGGCCGGCCGGAAGACCACGGTGGACAGGAACTCCAACGGCGCGAGCAGCGGGTACAGCGCCTTCGGGATGCCGGGCGGGAACATCATGTTCTTGAAGTACCCGCCGAATCCCTGCCGCCGGATTCCGACGTAATTGAAAATGATCCAGGAGATCACGGCCAGGAACAGCGGAATAGCGATCTTCGACGTAGCCGGGAACTGCAGAATCGGAATGATGCCCGATATGTTCAGCGCGACCAGGAACGCAAAAAGGGTCACGAGATACGGCACGTACTTGATGCCTTCTCGGCCGATGGCGTCCATCGCGACCTGGTTGCGGACGAAGCCGTAGAAGCTCTCAGCGGCGAACTGCAGCTTGCCGGGCACCAGCGTCGCCCGACGCGCGGCGAAGTAGAAGAAAGCGCCCACCGCGATCGTGCCGAGCACGATCACGAGCATGGGCTTGGTGAAAAACGTCCCCTCGCCGAACAGCGCTGGGAACTCGAAGTCCGCCGGCCCGGGGCTGTGGAACTCCGACGACTCAGCGACAAGCATCCGAGTGCTCACGGGGTCCTTTCCTCTCAGCGCGCTGGATGCGCGTCGACGGGGATAGCCAGGGTCAGGCCTTACCGTATCTGACCCAGATCAGGTACAGAGCAGCACCCATACCTGTCAGCAGGCCCAGCATCAGGTAGACGGTGTGGTCGAGCCACTCGGAGACGAGCCAGCCCGCGCCACCCCAGACCGTGACACCGGATGCGATCAGCCCGACAGAGTCCCATGCACCTGCGTTTTCTCGACGACGCAGGTCATCGTCTTCGTCCGAGCTCATGGCACGTCAGATACTACGGGGTCGTCTC
>Ga0079224_100017528_pt1 | contig 10093 bp, 11 predicted proteins | sample Stecom2015_FD_80414 | JGI IMG/M metagenome (GOLD analysis project Ga0079224, IMG submission 80414) | Agricultural soil microbial communities from Utah to study Nitrogen management - Steer compost 2015 | ecosystem: Environmental > Terrestrial > Soil > Agricultural land | place: USA: Utah... | reverse complement strand
TGCGGGACACGATTCACTGAACGACTTCCCTCGGCGGACCGATGAGCTCCATCACTTCGTCCAGAACACGACGGGGGTCGCACGGCTTCGGGACGAACGCCGCGCAACCGGCTTCCCTCGCACGCCTTCCCGCTGAGCCGTAGGCGTGTGCGGTCAGCAACACTACCGGGATCTCACTCGTTGCGGGATCCCGCTTCAGCTCGCGGGTCGCGCTCAACCCATCGAGGTGGGGGAGGGAGAGGTCCATCAGGATGACGTGCGGGTGGTGCTCACGCGCGCAGCGTATCGCTTCCGCGCCATCCTCGACGGCCAACACACGATAGCCGTGACGCTCCAGGTACGTCTTCTGTACGGCCAGGAAGTCGATCTGATCCTCTACCAGCAGGACGGTTTTCGCTTGCATCGGAACCACTTCGCACGCTCGGATCAGTGGGCGGGCGCCCTTGGTGGAATGGGTAGTTGTATCGGATAGAGACGTCGTTTGTTCCTGGTGGCGGACTCAGTTCACTCCCAGGAGCTCGACCTCGAACACCAACGTAGCGTTCGGAGGGATCACCCCACCGGCCCCGGTCGAGCCATAACCGAGCTGCGGCGGGATGACGAGCTGGCGCCTGCCGCCTACCCTCATCCCCGCCACCCCCTGATCCCACCCCGCGATCACCTCACCGGCACCCACCGTGAACTCGAACGGTGCCGAACCCCGGCTGCTGTCGAACTCCTCCCCGCTCGGCAGCCAGCCAGTGTAATGAACGGTGGCCGTTTGCCCGGCGGAGACCTCCGCCCCCGTTCCCTCCTCCAGGTCGCGATACCGGAGGCCGCCCTCTCCCTCCTCCATCTGATCGAGCTCGACCTGAAGCTGGGGAGCAAAGGTAACCGCTCCGCCGTCTGCCGGTGCGTCCGCATCTCCGCCCCCACACCCCGCGGCCACCGCCGGAATCGCGGCGAGCATCAGCACCGACCGGCAGACAGCCCCGCGCGAGTTTGCTTTCCGTCTCACGTTGATCTTCGTCTTCACCGGGATTCCGAAAGGGGAGGGTTCCAATCTGGCTCTATCGCGCAGCCTTGCCAAGACCCTTGCCGAACCCGGTGGTCGAGACGGTGAACCGCTACCTTCCAGGGGCGCTACGTTCCCGACCTCGCACGGACACCATCGATGCTGAAACGACCGGCACCCGCCGTCGTAAGATACACGAAGATCGCGAAATACAGCGCGGCCAGCTCGCCGCCGTTCTGGATGGGGAAGAAGCCCTGCGGGAGGTGCGCCATGAAATACGCCACCAGCATCTCACCCGCGAGCAGGAACGCGACGGGCCGGGTCAGCAAACCGAGAACGATCAGGAGCCCTCCGAACGTCTCCAACACGCCGGCCACCCCCATCAGGGAAGCGAGCTCCATCCGGGTGCCGCCCAGCCAGCCGAACAACTTCTGCACACCGTGCTGCATGAAGAGCAATCCCGCGAGAATGCGCAGCACGCCGAGCGCCACCGACCTGAAACGATCGAGTTGATCCATTCTCATCTCCTCACCATCCCGTAGACGACAACCAGAAGAAGATCGTGGGGACGCAGCCCTCACGACTCAGGCTCTTCTACCCTCCTCGACTCCTCACCACATCCCCGCGCGGATGCCTCCCGTCCCAGCCGCTTCAGGAGATCGTGCGCGGTCGCCTGCTCCTCCCGGTTCAGCACGCCCATGAGGTTCTCGATGCAGTGAGCGTGGGCCGGAAAGATGTTCCGGATCAACTCCTCGCCAGCGCGGGTCAGCGCCGCATATCGTGCGCGGCGGTCTCGCTCGCACGCACGACGTTCGACGAGCCCCTTCCCTTCCAGCCGGTCGACCAGGTACGTCACACCCCCGCTCGACACCAGGATCTTGCGTTGCACTTCCCCGAGCAGCAGCGGGCCCTTGTGGTAGAGGACCTCGAGGATCCCGAACTCAGTCAGCGTGAGATCATGACGCGCGACCTCCTCCTGCAGACGGGCCGTCAGCGCCTGGTGCGCGCGTGAGAGAACGACCCAGAGTCGGAGGGCACGTGCCTGCTCCGGCCGTCGTTCCTCTTCCATGCGGGTCGCTCCTTCTCGCATCATCTCACCACTGAGCTAAGCACGCAGTGTCATTGCAAACTCCAATCCCGTTCCTCAGGACGCTCTCGTCAGCGGATCGCGGGGAGGGGGTCGGGCCGCGCGGGGGCCGTGACCGGGCGGGCTGTCACTTCCGCCGCGAGCAGGACCACCGCGATCCAGACGAGGTCCGCGAGCAGCAGATGAACCATCTGGAGGGTGACGGGCGCGAGGAGCACCATGTTGACGGTCCCAGCCAGGAGCTGGGCCAGGTAGAGCGCACCGACCGCATCGCGCAGGCGGCGCGCGGCGAGCGAGGGGGTGCGCCGATGGACGTACCGCGCCGCGACGGCGACGTAGAGTCCGACGAGGATCGCCAGGAGCGGGTGGTACTTGCGGAGCTGGATCAGAGGGTGGGCCTCACTCGAGAAGCTGTTCCGCAGACCCTGACCCAGACTTTCGGAAGGAAAGAGGGTGTCGCCCAGCGCGGCGATGGCGCCGGTGCCGCCGACCACCAGGAGGGCGAGCAGCGCGCCCCCGAGCAGGAGCAGGGTATTCCCCTGACCCCGGATCGTGATTGGCCGGCCGCCTGAGGCGAACCAGGCAGTGAGCGCCAGCACCGCCACCAGGATGAAGGTATTCACCAGGTGGGCGACCATGGAGAAGGCGCGCAGAGAGCTATCGTTCTCCGCCACCAGCTCGAAGAGGACGAGCCCGGCGCCCAGAAGGGCTTCGACGACGATGAAGACGAGCGAGAGAGCGGCAGCGGTACGCGCGGGATGGCCGGCTGGCCGGGCCCTCCGCGCCCAGAGGAAGAGGACGATCACCGCCAGCAGCGCAAGGCCGCTCGACGCTCGGTGGGTGAACTCGATGAACGTCTCGAGCCCGGGCGAGCGGGGGAGTACCTCGCCATTGCAGAGGGGCCAGTGGCTTCCGCACCCGGCGCCGGATCCGGTAGCCCTCACGTAGGCGCCCCAGAGGATCACTCCGAGGTTCAGGGTGAGCACCCCCCACGCATACCCCGCCAGGCGGTCCAACTTCATGCCCATCGTTCTCGACTCTGCCCGGGAACCGCTGCTTCCTGTCGCCCCGCCTCCAGGGGGAGCGACTCGGTGCAGCCGGCGATTTTACCGTAAGATAACCCTTTCCTCGCGGGATCGTCAGGCCGCGATCAGCGGAGGAAAGGCAGTGCGGCGAGTGTCCCGAGCAGCGCTCCGCCGAGGACATCCGTCGCCCAGTGCTCGTCGTAATAGATCCGTGCTGCCCCGGCCGTTGAGGCACTCAGATAGAGCGCCGGGGGTACCCAATCGCCGGTTCCCGACGTTTCCGGAGGAAGGCCGGCGGCGAGCACGGCGGCGGAGGCAAAGGCCAACGCGGTGTGGGCGGACGGGAACGACTGATAGCGATCGCCCCGTAGCCCCCGACCGAAGTCGAGGTCGTAGGGATCGTCGGGGGTGGCGAGGGGGCGGGCACGGCCGAACGCGACCTTGGCGGCGAGCGTGCCCACCCCAGCAGTCAGGATCGCGCGGCCCGTTCGAAGTCCGAGATCGGCGAGCGCAGGCTCGTCCTCGCTATGGCCGATGCCGTACAGCGCTCCGGCCACGAGCAGGGTGCCGGGAAAGGCCGCCGCGTCGAAGACCCTGGCGACGATGGCAAGCGCGCCGCTCCCGTTCTCCCTGGCGGAGCGCGCGCGAGTGGCGACCCGAAGATCGAAGGGGCGCGTGCGGATCGTGTCCGCGTCTACCCCCGTGCGGTCCGCGGGGAGTGCGACCTCGTGTGGCCTCCAGGCGTCGAAACGCTCGGCCGAATAGGCCGTCGCGAACGGGACTGGCCCTGCGCCGCCGCCGCTTTCCGGGATCGGGGCGGCCTGAGCAGTCGCCGGGATCGCCCGCAGGAGGAGCAGGAGGAGGATCGCGCCGGCCCGGGATCCAGGCGCATGGTGGCGTCGCCACGGGGCCGGGCCTGCGGAGCCTGTGTGGGCGAAGGGTGGCCTCCGGTGGATCGCTCCCGCTGATCTCCGGACTATCGTCGTGATCGTACGGATTCTATCATCCACAGCTTTCCGTGCCTGTGTCCCGATCCGATTCGTCGCTACCGTACATGGAATTCCACGCCCGACCGATCTTCCCGAAGGGGTTCAGCTGCGCCAGCAGGAACTGTGGGTTGAAGCCCGCCGCCCGCGATCTCTCGGTGTTCGTCTCGAGTGTGCCGGCGGCGGCGGCGGCGGTGTTCACGCGGAACCGTTTCCCCGGTGCCCCGGTAATCGTTGGGCGGGAGCTGATCGCCAATGGCCGGTTGAGCGCGATCGTCGTCAACAGCAAGGTAAGCAACGTCGGTACGGGCGAAACCGGGATCCTCAACGCGAGGCGGATGGGGATTGCGGCTTCGGCGGAGCTTGGTGTCCGCGCCGATGAGGTGCTGATGAGCTCGACCGGCGTCATCGGCAAGCAGCTCCCGATCGAGCTGATCGAGAACGGCCTCCGTGGGATCGCCGCTGACCTGACGGACGATCCAATGATCGGAGCCGAGGGTATCATGACGACGGATACCCGTCCGAAGGCGCTCTCCACCACGATCGGGGACGTTACGATCACCTGGGTCGGGAAGGGCGCTGGCATGATCGAGCCGAACATGGCGACCATGCTGGCGTACATCTTTACCGACGCGCGCTTCGATGCCCCCACCCTCGATCGGATGCTGCGCTACGCGGTCGAGGACTCCTTCAACATGCTCTCGATCGACTCCGATACGAGCACTTCCGACACGTGCGTCATCATGGCGAACGGGCTCGGGGGGGAGATCGGGGAGGAGGCGTTCGCGCAGGCGCTCCGCGCCGGGTGCATCCGGATGGCGGAGATGATGGCGAGGGATGGCGAAGGAGCGACGAAGCTGCTCCGCGCGAGGGTGGACGGAGCGCGCACCCGGGCGGACGCTCGGCGCGCCGCGAAGGCGATCATCAACTCCCCGCTCGTAAAGACGATGGCGTTCGGTGCCGACCCGAATGTTGGTCGGGTGCTGATGGCCGTCGGCAAGTGTGTCGACGTGGAGCAGGATCCCGCGAAGATCGCCATCTGGATCAACGACGTGCCGGTCTTCGCCGACCTGTGCCGTACCGCCTTCGACGAGGCGGCGTTGCGCAAGCTGCTCGCGGGTGATCCGGTCGACATCCGGGTCGACCTCGGAATCGGCGAGGAATCCGCGACTGCGTTCGGCTGCGACCTCACACACGGCTATATCGACGAGAACGCTGCGTACTACAGCTCCTGAAGCGAGTGACCAGAAGCGCGGGACGGTTCGTGAAAAGAGCGAGAAGCTACTTCCTCGGGGTGATCCTGGCGGGAGCGGTAGCCTCGTGCGCGACGGTACCGGCGGCGTCGCCGGGGCCGACGCTGGAGCCCCGAATCGGACCTCCTCGTGGGCACCTCGTCGTCGCCGGGGGCGGGGACCTGACCGGCACGGGCATCCTCGAGCGTTTCGTTCAGCTCGCGGGTGGGCCGAACGCGCGCATCGTGGTCATCCCCACCGCCGACGGCTCGGGACCCTACGATCTCAGCTGGCCGGGTCTGGACGGTCTCAGGGAGGCGGGCGCGCGTAATCTGACCATCCTCCACACCACCGATCGTACGATCGCCGACAGCGAGGAGTTCGTCGCTCCGCTCCGCGAGGCGACCGGTGTGTGGATCGCGGGAGGCCGACAGTGGCGGCTCGCCGACGCATACCTGGACACGCTCACGGATGACGAGCTGGATAGCGTTCTGGACCGGGGCGGTGTCGTGGGGGGGAGCTCCGCCGGCGCTTCGATCCAGGCGTCCTTCCTCGTGCGCGGGGCGCCGGAGGGGAACCACATCGTGATGGCTCCCGGGTACGAGCGGGGGTTCGGATTGCTTCGTGATGCCGCCGTCGACCAGCACCTCCTCGTCCGCCGGCGCGAACGGGATCTCCTCCAGATCCTCGACCTCCATCCCGAGCTGCTGGGCATCGGGATCGACGAGCGGACCGCGATCGTGGTGAGCGGAGATCTCTTCGAGGTGATCGGCGCGAGCGAAGTCGCCGTTTACGATGGAACCGAGCTCACGGGTGGAGCCGGCTACTACCTGCTTCCCCCCGGGGCGAGCTACGACATGAACGACAAGAGGCCGGTCGGTCGGTACGCTGGTAGCGTCCGTACCCCCGGCCCTGTCAGGGCACCCTGATCACCGGCCTCGGAACGGATTCCCGCCCCTCTCAGTACCAGATTGCTCGCCGGAAACGCTCCCCCAGCGTCGCCTCCTGCTGTCCCGAGCAGCTCGCCGGGTCCGGCCTCAGGTTGTACTCGGCGGCCGTCGACTTCACTGCCGGAAACTGCGACTGGGTCACCTGCTCCACGCTCTCGGGACCGTAGCTGATGAGTAGCCGGTCCAGGTCGCGGATCGGCAGGTTTCGGATGCTCCGCACCTGGGATCCGTTCAGCACGAACTTCAGCGAGGCCGTGTCGTTGGTGGCGAAGCGGCCCTTGTCGGTCTCCAGGTAGTCGTCACCGATCCCGAAGCCGATGTTCGCCAGCAGGTGCCCCCAGGTCACGCCGGACGCGTGTACGTGCACGTGGTCGTGATCGTTCTCGTGCATGTGCACCCGGTCCTCGGGGCGCTGCTGTGAGGGGTCGGCCATGCACTGGAAGACGTCCTCCATGTAGCGATCGTCCGTGAGGTCGAGGCGTTCGCCATTGATGAAGATGGCCCAGTTCGCGTGGTAATGGACGTGCTCGTGGGGAGGCTGACCCGCGAACCGCACCGCCGTCAGCAGGACCACTCCGAGAACGATACCGATGGCGAGCAGGATGCCGCCGCGTGCTCCCGTCATCGCCGTGCCTCGTCCTGGAGGCGAACGATCCACAGGCCGTTGTGCATGTCGTTCACGTAGGCGACGCCGTCTCGTACGACGACCCCCCACGTCATCGCGGAATTCACCACTCTGCCCTCCATGTCGGCGGTGTTCAGGTGCGCGATCTCGCGCCCCTGAGCCCGAAGATCGCCGCGCAGCTCGCCCGAGACGTCGAAGATCCGGAAGCCGGAGTCGTACGCGCCCATGTAGAGGAGGTCACCGTCCACCCAGATGTTGTGGACGCCACCATCCTCGGGGGTGTACCACGCAACCGAGCGGAGGTTCTCCCAGTCGCTCACGTCGATCACCTGGAGGTTTCCGTAGGCGCGGCTCGCCGCCGCATCACGGGTTCCCCGCTGGGGCTGACTCGGGAATACCTCGTCCGCGATGAAGACGTAGTCATTGTGGCGCCAGGCGGTGTGCGTACCCCGGATGAAGCCGGGACCCCCGTCCGCCTCCACGTTCCGGTACATCTCGTTCAGATCGTACTTGTACTGCGCGACGAACTGGGGACTGCTCGGACTCCCCTCCCGGACTCCGTTTCCGACGTCGAGCACGATCAGGCCATCGTTCCAATTGCTCAGGTACGCGAGGCCGTCCTGCACGGCGATGTCGTGGAGCGACCCGCCCGCGTCCGGGCTGGGGGACCTCCACTGCGCGACCTCCCGCGGATTGTACGGATCCGTGATGTCGATCACGTGCATCGCGTTGGTCCCGTTGTTCGTCAGGTAGACGTGGGTACCGTACGCGGGCTGTTCGTAGATGAACGCGGAGTGCACGCCGGCGGTCACTCCTTCCGTGAACTCGGCGATGGCTCGGGGGTGCCGAGGGTCCTCCAAGGAAGCGATGACGATCCCGTTCCGTCGGCTGCTGGCGCCTTCCCGGGTGTGGACCAGGAACCGTCCGTCCGGCGTGGTCATGACGTCGTTCACCCGCCGGGTATCGGCAACGAGCGAATCGGTCACGACGGGGTTCGAAGGATCAGAGACGTCGATGACGTAGAGGCGGTCGCCCCCGGCCCCGGTGCCGAGATATACGACGTCTTCGGTGGGATGGATCCAGACCTCCTCGGTGTTGAACTCGGTGCGGGGGAGCCGACCGATCACCTCGACCGGGCGCCGGACATTGCGGGGGGTGATCTCCACCAGCGCGTCCGCGCTCCGGTTCCCGAAGCTCGCGGTCACCACGTACTCTCCGGGACGGTAGCCGACGAAGGCGCCATCCGGATCGATCATTCCTTCCCCCGGCGAGAAAGCGAAGGTGGGGGTGATCCCCTCGATCGGCTGCCCCTGTCCGTCCCGAGCCACGACCTCGAATCGTATCACGTCGCCCTGGCGTGCCTGCGTTGCGGACGGGGTGATCTCCACCGTCTCGATCGTCTGCGGGATCACCTCGATGGTTGCGCGGTTGGAGACTTCGCCGGTCTCCGCGGTGATCGTCGCTCGGCCGGGGGCGAGGGCGGCAACCCGTCCATGTTCGTCCACGGCGACCACGTCCGGGTCGGAGCTGGTCCAGGTGAAGGTGTCCTGGCGCGGATCGCCGAAGGCCGAAGTCGAGGAAGCGGAGAGCTTCAGCCGCTGTCCGACCGCGAGTCGCGCCTCCTGCGGCGCGATCTGGACGGAGGCGGCGGGGCCGGGCACCATCTGGATGTCCACCCGCTCGATGTGAGGGGCGAAGCCTGGCACGATCACCGCCACGCCAACGGGAAAGACGCCCGTCGAGCCGGACACGATCAGGCCGGTCGGGTCCATCGATGCCTCGAACGCGGCGCCCGCGGGTGCGAAGCGGATCTCGGCGTTGGGGATCGGGTTGCCCGCCGCGTCGAGCGCCTGGACCTGCAGGCGGAGGGAGTCGCCGGCGACCATGGTGCGACTCTCGGGCTGGACGATCAGTTGGGCGACCGGGCTCGACGCTCCCTGCCCGGTTGCGCGTAGCGGCAGGCCCACGAGGCCTACGAGGACGAGGAGGAAGGCGGGAGTTCTCATGCGCTCGTAGTGGGCGATTGGGTGACGGGTGCGGGCGGTGTCTGCCTGGCGGTGGTACTCCGCTCGAACGTATAGAGGAAGTTGGTGAAGCCGAGATCGTAGTCGTGGATGCCGTTCTGGCCGGTGAGCCGCATTCGCTCGTCATAGAGCTTCTTCATCACGGCCTCCACCTTTTCGGCTACGGGTCCCGGCGCCGGACGGATACCGGTGAAGTGCTTCTCCAGCTCCGCCCGGAGGCCGGCGCTGGCCACGATCGCGGGATAGCTCTCGGGGTCGTCACCCGCAAGCACCCGCAGCTGGCGGTGGATCCGCTCGCAACGGGCCGATTGCTCCAGTACCGGATTTCCCGACGAGGCGTTGGCCAGGTAGGAGAGCGCCTGCGCCTCCAGCTCCTTCCAGTAGCCCTTGCGGTGGGCGAACTCGTGCGAGATGACGTGCGGTTCGAACACGCCCGTATCGCGAAAGATCGCAACGTCACCGGAGAGGAAGTCGCAGGCGCCGAGCGCGAAGGGGAAGAGCAGCTGGGCCACCGTAAAGCCGCGGATCTCGGTGCTGGTCTCCACGCGCTGCCCGGTGATTCCGGCGATATAGTCGGTCAGATGTCGATCGACTTCGGTCGCGAGCTCGGTCCGCGGGATCCGCTCGGCCGTGTACTGGTCGTTCGCGGCCTCGACCAGCAGGCCCAGCTCCTCGCGACGCACCTCCAACGGCATCTCCTGGAGGTGCTTCACGTCCGCCCCGAACTCCCGAAGGAAGTCGATCTTCTTCACCCCCCGCCGCTCCCACCAGTCCTGCGCGGCGCTGCCCAGATAGACTCCCAATGCCGCGGCCTGTATGGCCTTGCCCGGCACCGTGGCCCGGAAGAGGAGACGCGTGACCAGTGGCGCGACGAGCGCGACGTCGAGCAGGGACACCGGTGCGTAAGTGGCGTCGTTCGGAATTCTGATACGTTCCATGAGTACCTCGAGTGGAAGGAGTCCCTTGGTACCCTGTGTACTCGGGCCTCTGTTCCGGTGCCGATGTAGAGCGCGAAACCTGCACTTCCCACGCCCCGTAAGGACGAAGGTACCATCGTCTCGCACGACCGCCTCACAGGAGAACGCACATGGGCTTCGATGGCGCCTTACTCATCCCCATCCTCGGCATTCTGGTCGGCGGAATGGCCATCGTCATTCCCGTCCTCGGATT
>Ga0079224_100017527_pt1 | contig 10093 bp, 6 predicted proteins | sample Stecom2015_FD_80414 | JGI IMG/M metagenome (GOLD analysis project Ga0079224, IMG submission 80414) | Agricultural soil microbial communities from Utah to study Nitrogen management - Steer compost 2015 | ecosystem: Environmental > Terrestrial > Soil > Agricultural land | place: USA: Utah... | reverse complement strand
CAGCCAATTGGAATGCTTCACTGGCATACTCGATGGCATTGTCGTCGGCGCGGTCGCTCCATTTAAGGTTGGCAGCATTGTCGTAGCAAAGTATTTCATATTCATACCGGCCACCTTCCTTTAAACTGTACTGAATGAACCCTTTTTTCTCCAGCGGAACGAGGTAGGCCTGAGTAGCCGGGAGTCCTTTGGCAAGTGACTCATAGATTTTGCGTTGAGTGTTATTCCTGACCGGGCGTGCAGTACTTCCGGTTTGTTTGAGAGCACGGTCGTAGGTAAGCAGTTCGGTTGTTTTATCGGAAGAGTTGAAAAAGAGAAATGCAAAGGCTTCGCCATTGAACACAGCGTCGATCAAATAATAGCTGGCAGGACGGGTGATTTCAATGGTGTTAATCTCCCGAAGGTTTTCGTCGTGGATGCTTAGGTGGTAGTTTACGATTTTGCGGCTGCTTTTGTCTACCTTATAAAAGTAGTAGTAGCCCTTCACCTGATCGTTTTGGAGGATGACGCCCATACTTCGCATCTGGAACTGGATCATCCCTTTCATGGAAATACTCTGTGCGACCACGGAGGTCGAAACAAGAGCAAAAAGCACGGCAAATAATTGTCTTTTCATGGGGGGGCGTTATCGGTTTTGCATTTCGTTGAGGTAGCGTCCCTTGGGAAAGTACGTCTCGTATTCCTGAGCCACTTTGTCGGAGTTCAGTTTGCTGAACTTGAACCGACTGCATTGCCATAGCGCGTGCAGCATTTCTTCGTCTTTATAGAAGGACACGGGACGCGACGTGGCGTATTCGTAGGCGAGGTTAGCGATCTCATGAAGACGAAGTGTTCCGAGAAACGAGAGCACACGATTGTAGTTTTCGTCGAAACGGGGATGAGGATGGGCCAGTACCTTGTGCAGTTTGTGAGCTTCCTGGGCTTTGAAAAGCTGATACAGGGTCTTGGAAACCATGGCCTGCGGGTAGGGGTGATCGGGGTACTGTTGGCTCAGTACAAGTGCGACGTAGAAGGCCCTGCCGTACTCGCGGAAGTGGTATAAGGCCTGAAGAGTTTCAAATGACGCCCTAAGCCTCAGGGGCTCAAATAAGTTGTCGGTACCCGGCGGAGGCGCGTCGGACAACCCTAGCAGGTCTTGCAATCGGATCAGACGTTTGTCGCAGCTGGGATGCGTTTTCATCGTATCCGTTTCAGACTCCACCATGCTGGCATAGACCAGTTCGGAGGGACTGTATCGGTCCCATTTGTCATTGAAAGGGAAGGCTTCGAATGAGAAATGGGATCGAAGATCGAGAGCCCCTTTAAAGGCTGGCTCGTCGACGCCGTCGAGGATTTCCATCACACGCAGGGGGGCTCGGCGGTCGTAGTCTGTGTTCAGATAGTACGTGAGCCCGAGTGAGTCGGCTTCGAATTCCGCTTGTCGGCTGTGGTGGTTTGTCGACAGGTTGATCGATTCGAGCAGGTCCTTTATCCTCGCATATCGGTTGTATACCGAGGATCTGATGTCCCGGATTTCTTTCCTTATGTCCTTGTCGCTTTGCAGCGCAGCGATCCGCGAGGCGGTGAGCTCGGCGTGTTGCCTGTAGTAATGGGCAAGTTCGTGACACATGACAAAGGCCAGCTGATCCTCTGTTTCCAGTCGTTCAATTAAACCCAACATTATGGCGAACGTGCCCTCACCGTAGCTCACAGCGTTGGGTATCTGGCTGCGATGGACGTACACGTTTACATCGCGTGGCAGGTGGGGGTTTGCTGTGTATATGCGGTCAGTGATGCGCCGTACCATTTCCGTAAGCGGGTCGTTTGTCAGGAAATAGTCGTCGTTGAAGATCTTGGTGATATACGCAAACCGGTCATCATACATCGATTTGATATATCGTCCTTCCTTTCCCTTTGCGTCAACGCGTTGTTTATCAGCTTCCAATCGTTGCGTTAGCCGTTCGTGTACATCAGCGGGAATGGTATCCAGAAACGGCGCCGGAACGAACGGGGCGATATGCTGCGCAGTGGCGTTGACGCCGAAGGCAAGCAGTACGAGGGCGAGGTACAGGCCGGCGGGAGGGGTCATGAGTTGTGCAATATACGAAAACGGACGGTGACGTGATCCGGTCTCCGCGTCCCTGAGCGTCGCTGCTGGGTCCGAAGCCGGCTTCAGCCGGCTTTAGGAATTGTTATCCCGAGTGTCGCCCTGGCCGTAATTGTCTCGAAACTCTGTATTGAGTCGATATGATTCCCTGTGCTGCCTGTCCGCATTTCAATAGCCTCCGGCTTCAGCCGGAGGATTTGATAATAGGCGGATTGATTCCGGCGCGGTTCATCCCTGCGCGTCGCTGCTGGATCTGAAGCCGGCTTCAGCCGGCTTTAGGAACTATTATCCTGATCGTCCCCCTTGCCGCACCTGTCTCGATATTCTGCATTGTGTCGATATGATTTCCCTGCCCTGTGTGTCCGCATTTCAATAGCCTCCGGCTTCAGCCGGGGGATCGATAATCGTCACGGTAATCCCCCGCCCCCGATATGAACGCCCACGGCTGAAACCACGCAGATCTTCAGCCAACGCCGTAGCCCAATCAGGCTGGTAAATTGTTCATTCTCTGAAGCTTGCACGTGATTACTCCAATGCCAGCGAAGCAAATACTGTCAACTGCCTATGTCCCCTGCCTGCTGTCAGCTATATACTGCCCCATCCGCCGATTTCGTATCTTTGAAATTTGCCCAGTGAAGCACCCACTCTCCATCCGGGATCTCGTCAATCTCCTGTACCAAAGCAGGGATGTCGTCGAATTTCTGTTCGGCAACAAGGACTCGGTGAATAAGTCGGAAATCCTGGCGCGCGCGGATATGACGGACGACAAGCTGGAAAAACTCGTCCTCTACGAAATAATCCACGAAAACAACAACGTCATCGGCCTCGACGACCGGGTCGTGACATTCATCGAAGAATTCCTCGAAATCGGGGAGGTCACCACCAGCTTCATCAACGACAACATCCAGGCTCTGGAAGAAAACCTCCGGTATTACCGTATCGATAACAATACCCGCTTTCTCCGGAACATAAAACGCTCCCTCAAGAAAATCAGCTCTACAACCTCCCGCGAGGTGATGAAGCTCCACAAAAACATCGACGACACTTACAAAAACGAAGACAACTACCAGATCAAAATCCAGGAGCTTGACAAATACAAGCAGAAACGCGACAGCATCATCAGCCTCATCAATGAGTCGGAACAAATCGTCTTCGAGGCCCAGGGCTTCTTCAATAGTGTCATCGACGCGGAACTGAATTCCATCGTCCTCGAACTCCGCTATGTCCTCGTCAGAAACCGCGACTACCTCAACGAAATCCAGTCGCAGATCATCGACTATATCAATAAGATCCAGTACCAGGCAGCGATTTACAAGAAGGTTCAGCGACTCAAAGAACTCAAAGACTACGAGGAACTTAAGTACAAGACAAACTTCGTCGATGTCGTAGCCGAGACACCCGCCCTGATGTTTCAGCGACGCCGAACCCTGAAGTCACGTCTCTCGCTGACGATGCTCGCCTCCGACCGCGGTTATGAAATCGCCCGCAAGCTGGCCAGTCGCCTCGACCTGCTTCGAAACGCCTACCGCAAGCCCGCCGGACGCCTGGCCGAAGGCTTCGACAAACAACTTGAGGAACAATCAAGTACGCTCAACATTGAAGGACTGGTCGACAAGTTCATGCGCGGCAATAAAGACTTGTTTCAGTTTGTCACTCATTACAAATTCCCGAAAGAAGTGGGAGAGCTACCGCTTGAGAAGCGCATCTCCCTCTTCGTCGGTATCTCGATCGACTATGACGATAAGCTGTTAATTACCGGCGAGACCGGGACGATGGATTATGTCAACGAACGCAACCAGAAGGTAAAACTGGGCTACGCGATTCTCAAGCCCAACATAAAATCAGGTGTATGAGTAAAATACCTAAACAGGCACCCGAGATATTCGGTATCCTCAGCCGGGGACAATTTATCAGCTCTAACGGCAGCAAAGGCCGCCTTTACGATATTATCAGCTTCGAGGATAACTTCACCACCTTGCGCGAAGTGTTCTCACATACGGGCTTCACGCTGGAACACGGCCACAACTATTATTACTTCAGTCAGCCGGATGAACCCAACCAATCGATCGAGAAAAAACTTGAGCAGTTCGCTTACTACATCGACGTGCTCGACTTCTTTTCATCGATGGACAAGAAGCCGACGGTTGGAACGCGATACCGCATCACGCAGATAGCGGAAGAGTGCTTTTCGAACGAGCGACTGAAACAGAAGATTATGGCCCTCTCGCGTCGGGAGAAGATGGTCGACAAGGTAGCCGACGTCGCAGATGATCTCGCCCAGGCGGGATTCCTCGAACAGGAGGATGAAGACACCTACAAGGTGATGGACGCCATCCACTACCTCGAGCAGGTTATTTCGATGATAACGATTGAAGAAGATGGAGAGCAAAAGAATTCTTAACCGCATTGTTTTTATCAACATTGCCAACACGGACTACGCAAGCGTGGAGATCGCGGGCAATACCTGCTTTGTTGGAACGAATAATATGGGTAAGACGACACTGCAGCGCGCTATCCTCTTCTTCTACAGCGCCAATACGCGCCAGTTGGGGATATCGCCTTCGCAAAAGTCGTTCGAGGATTACTACTTCCAATACCCTAACTCGTATATCATCTACGAAGTAGCCACCGAAGAGGGCCTGTTTCACGTCATGGTGTATCGCAACACCAAGCTGTTTTACCGCCTTGTCAACGCTCCCTTTAACCGCGACTTCTATATTCACGACCAGGAGGCGGTCCTGCCGAAAGCGGTGCTCACCCGACTCAATGAACACAAAGTCGAATACAGCGATCAGATCGAGACGTTTGAGCAGTACCGGAACATCATCTATGGCGCCGACCCGGATAAGCGTTACAAGAAGTTCGCCCTGATGAAGGGCAACGCCAACTATCACAATATCCCGCTGGCGATTACGTCGATCTTCCTGAGCTCCGAGTCCGTGATTCGAGCCTCCTTTGTAAAAGAATGTATCGCCAATGCTATCGGTTCCAAACACACGACCATCGAGCTCAAGACGGTGGAGCGTCAGCTGCGCCAGTTCACGGAGCGGTATCACGATATTGAAACTTACTTCCGTCGGGAGAGCCAGCAACGGAGTCAGTTAATCAACGATAACTTCTCGTCCCTCCGCAAACTCAAAATCGAGCAGCGGACGCTGGCAACGGATCTGGGAGGGGCTTTGAAATATGCGGCGGTTCAGAAGGAGGAGATCAACGTACAGGCTGAGGAAAAGATGCAGGCGCTGACACAACTTGATGAAGACTTCAAGGCGCGCGAAGCGAATGAGAAGGAAAAGAACGCCGAGCTGCAGCAGGAAATCGGTGTGTTGCGTCATAAGCTGAAGGAAGCGGAAAAGAAACAGGAGGAGTACGATGATAAGGGTATTGCCGACCTGTTGCGCGAAGCCGAGGAAAAGCCCACGCTCCTGGTTGAATTACAAGCGCGGGAAAACGAATACAACACCCTGACGGCAAGCTTCAGCGATGTGGAGCAGCGCTTCAGGACGTTATTTGATACGTTGGAGAACGAACGGAAGGAGTTCGAGTTTGTGCTGCAGTCGGAGGGACTCCAGCTGGACCGAAAGTTTCAGGAAGACAGGAGTGCCCTCAAGGAGGAGTTTTCTGCTGATCGCGAGCGCGTTCAACAGGAACATGCGGCTGAAATGTCTGCATTGGCGGATCAACGCATGCAATATGAGCTGCGGCTCAGCGATGCAAGGCATAAGGAAACTCACCTCCGACAAAAGGTGTACTTCGGCAGCGAGGTAAAGCTATTAAACGAACAGCTGCAGGAACTTCGGGCTCAAAAGCACGACCTGACATCGCGATTGAGCGTTATTCCGGCGAAGCTGGAAGCCCTTCAAAAGCAGGCCGACCACGTGGCGGCACGTCACAAGGATACGCTGGAGCAGCGATCGCGTGAGAACGAAGCTACGATTGCGAAGCACGAAGAGGCTATTGGCGCCATCAACGAGAAACTGGGCGGGTACCAGACTGCCTTGTTTGGCTATCTTGAGGAGCATTATCCGGATTGGCGCGAAACCATTGGCAAGGTCGTTAACGAAGACATCCTCTTCAATAAGGCACTGAATCCACAGCTTGTAAAGAAGAGCGTGGATACGCTATACGGTGTCAAGCTGAATCTGGCGGAGGTGGAGATTTCGTCGATGACGCTCGAGGAGTACGAGCAACAGCGCATGGAGCTTCGGGAGGAGATATCAAAACTTCAGCAGGAGTTCCTGGAGTTCAGGGAACAACTGAGTCGGCAGGAGCAGGCGGAACGCGCAACGATTAGTCGGAAGATCGCCCAGTTAAAGAAAGAAGGGGAGCAGGCGCAATACGACCTCGACCAGAATGAGCAGAAGGTTCGTCAGTGCGAGCTAGACCTTCACGAGTACAAGCGAAAGGGCGATGAGATGCGGGAGAAGGAACTCGTTGAGGTGTATGAATTGCAGAAGGAAATCGAAAAAGAGCTCGAGGGACTGAGTGCGAAGAAAGATTCGCTGAAAGAATCACTCACCAAGCGTCTTTCGACACTGCAGGAAGAATACCAGACGCGACTGGCAAAGCGGACGAAATTGTTCGACCGCGAAGTGGAGAAAATCAAGGATCAGCGCGAAGACAGGGTGGCCGAACTCGAGAAACGTCGCGCGAAGCTTCAGAAAGAGAAGTCGGCCGCGCTGAAAGAGAAAGGTATTGACGACCGGCAGCTGGTCAAAGTGAAGAAGGAGATCGATTCGATCAAGGCTGCGTTGGCGGCGATTGAAGAGAATGCGCAGCTGGTCAGTGAATACCGGAAAGACAAGCGCGAGCTGTTTGACCGTGTAGGTTCATTCCGCGATGAGAAGTTGCGACTGGAAGAGCGCATGAAGGAAGTAGGGAAGGAGTTTGAGAAGGAGCGCGAGCGTTACAGGAAGGAACGGGAACATATCAACCAGGAACTTTCGCAGCTGAAGGCTGAGTTGAAGCAGCACGTCGACGGACTTCAGCATTATGAAAGTCATTTCAAAGACCGCGGACTTTACGACCGCTTACGGCATCTGATTGAAGCGGCGCCTGCTGCGCGGTCGGAGCGCGGGATTATCGGATTGTGTTCGCAGTTGCAGGCGAATGACAACGAGTATTTCAGTCAGTTCGAGAAATTTCGCAATCACATCAGCGACTTTGCGGGGCGGTTCCGTTCCGATAATCATTTCAACTTCCGTATCGACGCCTCCAGGGGCGAGGCTGAATACGAGCGGTTTGCGGCTTACCTCGAAGAGTTTCAGAACGAGAACAAGATTCAGATTTCCATTGCCGAAGTAGCCAAGAGTCACGGGATGTTGATCGATGCCATTGCCGGAAAAATGCGGGCATTGACGGAGTTCCAGGGGCGGATCAGCAAGATGATTAGCAAGATGGAGGCCGATTTCAGTAAGGCATCGTTCGAGAGTTCGAAGCTGATCGAATACATCAAGTTGAAGTCGGAGGAGAGTGAGAACAAAGTCTTGCGCAAGCTTCAACGGATCACCGAGTTCAGGGAGCAGAATCCTTTCCTTTATGGTGAAGAGAATTTGTTCAACACGGGGGTAAAGGGCAAGAACGATATTGATAAGAAGTCGGTCGAGCTGCTTCACGACCTGCACCGGACCATCGAAGAAGAGCACTACGACGAGATCAATGTGCAGGATCTTTTCGAGCTGAGGTTCCGGATCAAGGAAGGAAAGAACGATACCGGATGGATTGAGAAGATCGACAAAGTCGGATCAACCGGCACCGATATGCTGGTGAAAGCCGTGATTTATATTACGCTGTTGAATGTCTTTATCCGGGAGTCTACGGCAAAGACAGCCCGCAACTTCAAGGTTCATTGTATCATCGACGAGGTAGGCCAGATATCCGCGCCTTATCTGAAGCAGCTTATTGCCTTTGCTGAGGAGCGCAACATCTGTCTTATCAACGGTTTGCCGAACGAGAGCAAACTTGAGACCCATTACAACTACACCTATAAATTCCGGCGCGACAGTCATGGGTATGTGAAGGTTGTGCCGTTGCTAACGATGACGGTGGAGCCATGATTTCCCGGATTACTTTGTCGTTTGCCCGGCTTTTGCGGAGAGCCTCGGAGGAGGAGCTGAACTATGCCGAATTCAGCGGACGAAGCCGGACCTTGCTGCAGCAGTTCATAGACGACGGTGTATTGGAGTATAAAGCGATTGGACGTCAGCGCCGTAAGGTTTTCTGTCCTGATTCCGGCAACCTCGCGTTGTACTTGCATAACAAGTTTGAAATTCCCTCTCTCGAGAGATACATCGAATTTATGGAGCGGGAAGAAGTGCAGAGAAGCGAGGCCGTGCGTGCGACGTCCGATTCCAAAGCCCGGGCGTCGACGGTATTTTCAGGATTCTTTGTCAATGTCAGCGACCCTGTCTCATCAGAACTTCGTGGTGAGCGCTTCGAAATAAGACCAGCACAAGGTGCGTTTTGCTTTGTCGTCGACTATGAGACCTTTCGCATCCCGGAAGATGTAACCGTTACGATTGTTGAAAATTACGAGAATTTCCGTGAGGTAGAGCGGCAACGGCATCTGTTTTCAGGACGTGTTTTGTTTGTTTGGAGATATCAGAACAGTAGCGCCCTTGTATCGTGGTTAAACAGGTTGCCCAACCGTTGGCTTCATTTTGGCGATTTTGATCCCAAGGGAATCCACATTTACCTTTCTGAGTTCAAGCGAAAAATTGAAGGCGATCGCGGTAAATTCTTCGTTCCACCGGGACTTGAGTCCTTATTGATTCAGTATGGTCAACGGGAGCTCTACGAGAAGCAGGCGCGGTTCCTGCCTTCGATCGACGGGTTTAATGACCATGAGACGCAGTCTTTGGTTGATTTGCTGAAGAAACACCGGAGAGGCTTGGCCCAGGAGATACTTATAGGGTATGGAGGTTAGTTCGGAGTCAGGTACCGCCCTTGCACACTCGTCCCCATTATTCGTATTTTGCATTTTAATTGAATAGAACGTCAAAGACCCCGAGTGTTTTTTAATCTGTACCTGTGAAGAGAAGTCGGTCGGTCTTTGTTGTATTAGCCTTTCTTTGTTTTGGTGCTTCGGGGGGCTGGGCTCAGGCTACCCGTGATGACAACCTGGCGATGGGCAATCCCAGTGCCGGGCGGGTGGGTGTTCCGGAAGATGAAGAGTTCTTGATTATCCGGCCTCAGTATGCGCTGTCGTATAATGCGAAGAAGGGCACGGCGAATTGGGTGAGCTGGCATCTCAGTGCGGCGTGGAAAGGTGATTACAAGCGGAAGGATGTATTTCGTCAGGATCCGGAATTGCCGCGTCATTGGTATCGGGTAAAGAAACAGGATTATTCGCATTCGGGATTTGACCGCGGACATCTTTGTCCGTCGGACGACCGGGATGCGGACAAGTCCGACAACGAGGCGACATTCTATATGACGAACATCGTTCCGCAGTCGCCCGTCTGCAATCAACAGACCTGGCATGCTTTGGAGCGCTATTGCACACAGTTGGTACTCGAAGGCTATGAGATGTACATCATAGCGGGTACCTATGGAAGGAAAGGGCAGGGGAACAACGGCAACGCTACCTCCATCGCCGACGGACGTGTAACCGTCCCGCGTTATCTCTGGAAAGTCATTCTAATTCTTCCCGAGGGCACCGACGATGTCCGACGTGTTAACCCCTACACCCGCGTCATTGCCGTAAAGATGCCCAATCGAAAGAACGTCAACCGCCGACCGTGGTGGGAATACAAAGTGACCGTCGATGACCTCGAGCGACTCACCGGTTATGACTTCTTTTCTAACGTCGATGATGATGTTGAAGAGGTGATCGAAGCGAGACTGGACGGGGATTACCCGGATTGTCCCGATTGTCCGATAGGCAATTCTCACAATTGGTCTGAGAGGTGAGTGCGAATTGGGAACAAAAGTCCTGCGTCTTTGACGGTGGGTCCAATTCCGTCAATTGGTCTTTAACGTGGGTGCCGTTGTTCTGAAGGTGGCTGT
>Ga0079224_100017526_pt1 | contig 10094 bp, 7 predicted proteins | sample Stecom2015_FD_80414 | JGI IMG/M metagenome (GOLD analysis project Ga0079224, IMG submission 80414) | Agricultural soil microbial communities from Utah to study Nitrogen management - Steer compost 2015 | ecosystem: Environmental > Terrestrial > Soil > Agricultural land | place: USA: Utah... | reverse complement strand
GTCAGGACGCCCTCATGACCTTCCTCGAATACCTCGAAACGCGCCAGGAGCATCTCCTCGAGCTCACCATCGAACACATCGTCATCGTGGTCGAGGCCATTGTGATCGCCACGGTGATCGGGCTCGTGCTGGGCATCCTCACCTATCAGACCCGCCGCCCGCGCGAGATCGTCCTCGCGATCACCGGCACGTTCCTCACCATTCCGTCACTGGCATTGTTCGGCCTGTTCATCGTCTGGATCGGGCTGGGGACCGCGCCGGTGCTCATCGCGCTGGTCATGTATGCGCTGCTGCCGATCGTGCGCAACACCATCGTCGGCCTGCGCGAGGTCGACCCCTCGGTCGTGGAGTCCGCGCAGGGCATGGGGATGAACCGGGTACAGCGGCTGCTGCGTATCGAACTGCCGCTGGCCTGGCCGGTGGTCATCGCCGGCATGCGGGTGTCGACGCTGGTCGTCCTCGGCATCGCGGCGATCGGGGCTTACATCAACGGCCCCGGCCTGGGTAACGACATCTTCACCGGCCTGGCCAGGATCGGCACGAGCACCGCGGTCTATGTCGTGCTCGGCGGCATGCTGGGCATCCTCATCCTGGCGGTCCTGTTCGACCTGCTCTACGTGCTCATCTTTCGACTCACGACCTCACGAGGCCTGCGATGAACGAATCGACGAACGGCCCCGCCAAGATCCGGCTCGAGAACCTCGTCAAACGGTTCCCCGGCCAGGCCAAACCCGCGGTCGACTCGCTGAGCATGGAGATTCCCGAAGGCGAGATCGTCATCCTCGTCGGGCCGTCGGGGTGCGGCAAGACGACCACGATGAAGATGATCAACCGGCTCATCGAGCCGACGTCGGGGCGGATCTTCCTCGAGGATGAAGACGTCACCAAGGTCGACGCCGACCAGCTGCGCCGACGTATCGGCTACGTCATTCAGCAAATCGGCTTGTTCCCGCACATGACCATCGCTCAGAACATCGCCACGGTCCCGCGGATGCTCGGCTGGAAACGTGATCGCATCGCCGCCCGCGTCGACGAACTGCTCGAGACCGTCGGCATGGATCCCGCGACGTATCGCGGGCGGTATCCCAAGGAGCTGTCCGGCGGCCAGCGCCAGCGCATCGGCGTCGCCCGCGCCATGAGCGCCGACCCGGACGTCATGCTGATGGACGAACCGTTCGGCGCCATCGACCCGATCACCCGCGACCGGCTGCAGAACGAATTTCTCCGACTGCAAGCGGAGATGAAGAAGACGATCATCTTCGTCACGCACGACATCGACGAGGCCATCAAGATGGGCGATCGCATCGCGATCCTGCGCGAGGGCTCGCACATCGCTCAGTTCGACACACCTGAGCAGATCCTCGTCCACCCGGCGGACGATTTCGTGGCTGACTTCATCGGCCGGGGCGCCTCGCTGAAGCGGCTCGGTCTCAGCCGCGTCCACGACATCGAGCTCAGCGAATGGCCGACCGTTCGCGAAGACGCCTCGCGCAGTGAGGCGCTGCGGGTCATCGAAGGCAGCGACAAATCGTCGGCGCTGGTCCTGGATTCGGCGAACCGGCCGCGACGCTGGGTGGCCGCCGAGCACTTGCGCCGCGCCGGTGAGGAACCACTGGGCAGCATCGGGTTGCCCACCGACGCCGTCGTCCAGCCGCACGCCACCTTGAGCGATGCGCTGAACGAGATGCTGACCGCCCGCTACAGCTGCGCCATCGTCGTCGGCAACGACGGCGCCTACCTCGGCATCGTCGACATCGACACCATCAACGATGCGATGCGCTCCATGCGAAGCGTGGAACGCGGGCGCATGCGCGACCGGCTGATCGGCGAAGACGATCACGCCACCGAGGTCGGCGAGTGACCATGACGACCGTCGGCAGCCCTTCGATCAGGGACCCCGAAGCCGGCCAGACGCCGCCTCCCGCCAGGCACCGGGGTTTGGGTGGATATCTGTTCATGCCGGCAGCACTGCTCGCGGTGCTGATCGTGCTGTACCTGTGGGTCAGCGGCCAGGAACTGGACAGCACCGAGCAGCGGCGTATCAACGCCGACAACATCACCACCGTCGTGCGCGAACACATCGAGCTCGCCGTGCTCTCGACGGTCTTGGTCCTGGTGATCGCCATCCCGTTGGGGATCGTGCTGACCCGTCCCGCGCTGGCCAAGGTGACCCGCCCGGCGATCGCGGTGTTCAACATCGGCCAAGCACTGCCCACCATCGGCGTCCTGGTGCTGTTCGCCGTGGTCTGGGACATCGGGTTCTGGCCCGTCATCGTCGCGCTGGTCGCCTACACGGTGCTGCCGGTCCTCCGGAACACCATGGTCGGACTTCAACAGGTGGACGAGTCGGTCATCGAGGCCGCCCGCGGCATGGGGATGTCACGGGCAGCCGTCCTGGGCCGTATCGAACTGCCACTGGCCGTGCCGATCATCATGGCCGGCGTCCGGACGGCCTTGGTCATCAACGTCGGTACGGCGACCTTGGCGGCGTTCGTCGATGGCGGCGGACTCGGTACCTTGATCGTTTCGGGTACCGCTGCCGGCCGTGATCTGATCATCATCGTGGGCGCGGTGCTCACGGCCGTGTTGGCTTTGACCATCGACTATCTCGCCGGCATCGCAGAGGACGTCATGCGGCCACGGGGGCTCTGACGACCGACGACGGAAGGAACAGGATCATGCATATCAGGACCGGGATTGTCCGCACCTTCACGCTGCTCGCCGCGACCTCACTCGTACTCGTGGGGTGCGGCGACGACGATGACGGTGGCTCGGACGGGGACGGCGACCTGTCGGGTGCCTCGCTGACGGTCGGCTCCAAGGAGTTCAACGAGCAGGTCCTGTTGGGGCAGATCGCGATCATCGCACTCGAGGAGGCCGGCGCCGACGTGCAGGACCAGACCGGCATTCAGGGCTCGGAGAACGTCCGCGCCGCCCTGACCTCCGGTGAGATCGACCTCTACTGGGAGTACACCGGTACGGGCTACACGGTCCATCTCGGGCACGACGCCGCCGACGCCCCTACCGACTCCGCGGAGCTCTTCGATCAGGTTGCCACCGAGGACGCCGAGAACGGCGTGGTGTGGCTCGATCCTGCAGAAGCGAACAACACCTACGGCATCGCCGCAGCGGCAGACACGGCCGAAGAACTCGGCGTAGAGACCCTGACGGACTACGCCGCCCTGGCCAACAAGGACCCTGAAGCCGCCTCGCTGTGTGCCGCGGCGGAGTTCCTCGACCGCGCGGACGGCTGGCCCGGCCTCGAGAAGGCCTACGGCTTCGATCTTCCGGATTCTCAGATCGCGGAGATGGACGAGGATGTCATCTACGCGCGGCTGCCGCAGTCCGACCCGTGCAACTTCGGCGAGGTGTTCGAGACCGACGGGCGAATCGTCGGTAACGATCTCCAGGTGATCGAGGACGACAAGTCGTTCTTCGTGAAGTACAACATCGCGATGACCGTGCGGCAGGAAACGCTCGACCAGTACCCGGCGATCGAGGACGTCTTCGCACCCATCTCGGAGCTGCTGACCAACGAGGCGATGCAGGAGCTCAACGCCCGTGTCGACGTGGACGAGGAGTTTCCCGAGGACGTCGCCCGCGACTTCCTGGAGCAGAACGATCTGATCTGAGCCGGACCCTCGACAGCGACGGGCCGTGCCGCCCGAACGTGGGCGGCACGGCCCGAGGTCTGTGTAGTCGCAGTTTCTGTCGGGGCGCCGCCGTCAGTCGCGGCTGAGCTTGCGGTACGTGACGCGGTGCGGCCGGGCCGCGTCGACGCCGAGCCGCTCGACCTTGTTCTTCTCGTACGACTCGAAGTTCCCTTCGAACCAGAACCACTTGGCCGGGTCTTCGTCGTTGCCTTCCCACGCCAGGATGTGCGTGGCGATCCGGTCGAGGAACCACCGGTCGTGCGAAGTGACCACAGCGCAGCCCGGGAACTCCAGCAGCGCGTTCTCCAGCGACTGCAACGTCTCGACGTCGAGGTCGTTGGTCGGCTCGTCCAGCAGGATGAGGTTTCCGCCCTGCTTGAGGGTCAGTGCCAGGTTGAGCCGGTTGCGCTCGCCACCGGAGAGCACCCCGGCCGGCTTCTGCTGGTCAGGCCCCTTGAACCCGAACGCCGCCACGTACGCCCGGCTGGGCATCTCGACGTTGCCGACCTTGATGTGGTCGAGCTCGTCGGAGACGACCTGCCAGACGTTCTTCTTCGGGTCGATGCCGCCGCGGTTCTGGTCGACGTAGGACAGTTTGACCGTGTCGCCGACGCGGATGCTGCCGGAGTCCGGCGTCTCAACACCGGTGATCATCTTGAACAGCGTCGTCTTACCCACGCCGTTCGGCCCGATGACACCGACGATGCCGTTCTTGGGCAGCGTGAACGACAGGTTTCGCATCAGCGTGCGATCGCCGAAGCCCTTGGTGAGGTCTTGCGCCTCGACGACGACGTTGCCCAGGCGGGGGCCTGGAGGAATCTGGATCTCGTCGAAATCGAGCTTGCGCGTCTTCTCCGCCTCGGCGGCCATCTCCTCGTACCGGTCGAGCCGGGCGCGCTGCTTGGTCTGGCGTCCCTTGGCGTTGGACCGCACCCACTCGAGTTCGTCCTTGAGTCGGCGCTGACGCTTGGCGTCCTTCTGGCCTTCGACCTTCAGGCGGGCCTGCTTGGTCTCCAAGTACGTCGTGTAGTTGCCCTCGTAGCCGTGGACACGGCCGCGGTCGACCTCGGCGATCCACTGCGCGACGTGGTCGAGGAAGTAGCGGTCGTGGGTCACGGCGATGACGGCGCCGGGGTACTTCTCCAGGTGCTGTTCGAGCCACAGCACGCTCTCAGCGTCCAGATGGTTCGTCGGCTCGTCCAGCAGCAGCAGGTCAGGCTGTTCGAGCAGCAGCTTGCACAGCGCGACCCGGCGGCGTTCACCACCGGACAGCGTCTTCACGTCGGCGTCGGGTGGCGGACAGCGCAGCGCGTCCATGGCCTGTTCGAGCTGGGAGTCCAGTTCCCAGGCGTTGCGGTGGTCGAGCTGCTCCTGCAGTCTGCCCATCTCGGCGAGAAGCTCGTCGGAGTAGTCGACGGCCATCTTCTCGGCGATCTCGTTGAACCGCGCCAGCATCTCGATGGTGTCCGCCACGCCCTCCTGGACGTTACCGAGCACCGTCTTGTCCTCGTTCAGCGGTGGTTCCTGCGCGAGGTAGCCGACCGTGGCGCCTGGGGCCAGCTGCGCCTCGCCGTTCGAGGGCTGGTCCTCGCCCGCCATGATCTTGAGGATGCTTGACTTGCCCGCACCGTTGGGCCCGACGACGCCGATCTTCGCTCCGGGGAGGAAGTACAGCGTGACGTCGTCGAGGATGACTTTGTCACCGTGGGCCTTGCGCGCCTTGCGCATAGAGTAAATGAATTCCGCCATAACACCTCCAAGCTTAGCCCGCCGTCGCTCCTGGGGACGACCACGGCTGCCGGGACCAGGGTGCGGGGCCGGCGGCGTCGGTCCGAACGGCGCCGCCGGCATCTTCGCACGTAGTTCGGCACTACGCGGCCAGACCGGAGTCCTGCTGCTCGGACGTGTCGGACGTGTCGGGCGTGTCGACGCCGGGGTCGTCGCCGGAGCGTTCTCGTTGCAGCTGGGCGATGCTGAACATCTCTCCGGTATCTGGATCGACGATGACGTCGTCATCGGCTCGCGCCCGCTGTTCAGACCGGATGTGGTCGAGGGGATCATCCTCGGCCTTGGTGTGATCCTGCCGGCGCGTACGAGTGAACACAGCCGTGCCGCGCATCAGGTCGTACCCCACTGACCATGCATCAACCTCGGCGTCGGTGCGTAAATTCCCGTTGTCGTCAGTCCAGTCGTTGAGCTTCAGCCTGCCGTGCACGATCACCGGTTCGCCCTTGCGGATGCTCGCGGCGACGTTGGCAGCCAGCGCGCGCCAGCACACGACCCGGTAGAACGACGCCGGGTCTTCCACCCACCGGCCCATCCTGCGGTTGTAGAACCGCCGCTGGCTGGCCAGCCGGAAACTGGAGACCTGACTGCCGTTGTGAGTGGACGACGAATGGACGTCGCTTGCGACGTTTCCCACGATCGTGACGTTCGCGTCGCTCATATGGCGCCTCCCGCGCTCGAATGTGTGAGCTTGACGCTCACGACATTGGCGCGCGGAGTTCAGGGGCGAAAGGCGCCGCAGCAAGAATGTGGACAACCATCCGGGCGACGGCGGCCTGTGGAAATCCCAACTACGAACGGGCGCGATCGAGTGCGCGCCGGAAGGTCCGATACCGCGAAACCTCGGCCGCGACCGGCCGGACGACCACCTCGTCGACGGTACGCTCCACCAGCTCGGACAACACCTGCTCGACCTCGGCGGTGCGCTCCCGCGCGCCGCGCCTGGCCGCCACCAGACCGACGAGCCCCAGGATCACGCCCCCGGCCACGCCGCCCATCGCCATCAGCCACGCCACGGCCAACCCGCCGAGCCGCGGATCGGGAACGTCGAACGACAGGGACGACTCCCCCGCTGACGCGAGCGCCCACAGTCCACCGCCCAGCGCCGTGAGCAACGACAACCACTGCACGGCGTTGATCACCCGCCACCACGCCGGGCGGGGCTCGGTCACGACGCCGCTGGCGTCCACCGCGCTCTCCAGCGCCCCCGGGAACAGGTCTGCGGTCTGGCTCGCCTCGGCGCGGATGGAGTCTCGCCACGGCCCGGCCAGCGTCCCCGCTGCGGTATCGCCGAACTGGCGAATCGCTGCGTCCGAGCGCGCCCGCGGAACCGACGGCAGCTCCGGGCCTGTCGACGTGCTCGGCGCGGCACCGCGCAGGCGAGCGATCCAACGCGCCACCGGCCAGCTGGTGGCGCGCCGAGCCTGCGCGAGGTACGAGCGACCAGCCGACTCGGCGATGACGTCAGCGCCGAGCGCCTCGGTGACGGTCCCCACCAGCGCCGTTCGCGGCGTCTCGTCCGGATCACCGGGCTCACCTGCGCCGAGCGAATCGGCGACGAGTTCGGCATTCATCCGGGCCTCGGCCTCGATCCGTTCATCGACCGACCGGCGCTTGGTGACCGCGGTGCGGATGTGGTCGACCAACGTGTCGACGCCTTCGCCGGTCGCCGCGGAGAGGGCCACGACGGGCACCTGGTCGAGTCCGTCGTCGTCCAGCAAGTCGCGCAGGTCCCCCAGGCAGGCCGCCACGTCGCTACGCGGGAGCCGGTCGATCTGGTTGAGCACGACCACCGTCACCGCCTGATGCGACGACAAGGTCCGCAAGTACCGCTCGTGCATCGCGGCGTCGGCGTACTTCTGTGGATCGAGCACCCAGACGAACAGGTCGACCAACTCGACGAGACGATCGACAGTCGCCCGATGGGCCTGCTCGGTGGAGTCATGGTCGGGGAGATCGACGAGAACCAGGCCGTCGAGGTCGTCGGCGGCGCCGGAGTCCAGCACGCTCTCGCGGGCGACGCGGCGGCGCGAGGGCACGTCGAGCCAGTCGAGCAACGGCACCACGCCCTGCGTCCCCCACACACACGCCATCGGGTCCGACGTCGTCGGCCGGCGCACCCCGACATGGGAGATCTCCATCGCCGCGATGACGTTGAACAGCGACGACTTCCCGCTGCCGGTGGCGCCGCCCAGGGCGACCACGGTGTGTTCGACCGACAGGTCGTGCCGCTCGCCAGACCGGTCGAGCATCGCCCGTACCCGGTCGGCGAGGTCGTCCGGTAGCCGTTCGGCACCAGCCGACAACACTTCATCCAACGCGCTCAGCCGCTCCGGCAACGTCACCCGGTCCCGGTGGGGCCATGGGCTCATGCGGCGTCCTCCCGGGCCTGTCGTACGTCCTGCACGGCCGCCCGTAGGGTATCGCCGAGCCCGGCCTCGACCATCAGGCCACCCAGCCGGTCGGTGAACCGCGACGACTCCGTCGCGAGCAGCGCATCGATCCGTCCGGACAGATCGGCGAGTGCCTTCGCCGCGTTCCGGCGCACGACCTCCTCGCCGAAGATCTGCTCCAGCAGGCGCGGCCCGGGCGGCGGCGCGAACACGGCGACCATGAGCGCCACCCCGAGACCGGCGACGCCGGCGGAGATCCGGCGTGCTCCTGCTCGGTCTTCGACGTCCTCGGTGCGTATCAGTTCGACGACGACCTCGTGCCACTCGCGGACCACCGAGGCGCACCGCTCGGCGAAGGTGGACGCGACGCGAGACAGATCGTCGTCGCCGAGCAGTTTCTGCCCCGCTGGGCTACGCCGCCAACGCTGATCGGTCTGTTCCGCGGCGCGGTCGGCATGCTCGACGAGCATCGCGCACAGCGCTTGCTCCGCGGCCTGCCCGACGTCGAGCGCACGTTGCGGCCGGCCGCGCAGGAACGTCCGCAAGCGGTCGCGGACCCGTCCCCCGCGCGACTCCAGCGATCGAGCGAAATCACCGGTGTCGACAAAATCGTTCCATCGGGCCAGCAGGTCGCCATGCAGCAACGTCCCGTCCGAGACGGCTTCGCCGATGCGGGTGACGGCCTCGTCGTACGCGTCGGCGACCTCGGATTGCAGTTCGGCCAACACCTCACCTTGCCGGTCGGCGGCATCGGCCAACCCGTCGGCGCGTCGCAGGACGTCGTCGACGGCGCCGTCGAGGGTCCGCCGCACCAGCTCACCTCGAGCGGCTTCATCGGCGGTGAGCCCATCGAGCCAGAGCCGCACAGCCTCCACCGCGCCTGGCGGCAGCACGCCGGACTCGTCGGGCTCGACCTCCTCGACCACCAGCAACGGAGCATCGCCCAGGCCACGCTCGGCGAGCAGGCCGGCCAAGTGACCGCGGATCTCACTCACCGCGTCAGCAGGTACCCGATCGAGGACCACGGCCACCGCAGTGCGGCGATCAGCCGCCTCGGCCAGCAGCTCCCACGGGGTGGCGTCGGCATAGCGGGCCGCCGTCGTGACGAACAACCACACGTCGGCTGCCGCCAGCAGCTGGGTAGCCAGCGTGCGGTTTCCGGTCACGACGGAGTCGACGTCGGGCGCGTCGAGTACGGCGACGCCGACCGGCACGCCGTCGTCGGCCACCACTCGTAGCGTGCCGTCGCTGTGGTCGTCGGCCTCGGCTCGCTCCAGATCAGGCAGCACCCGTGGCTGGGTGAACCATTCGCCGTCCTCGGGGTGATGGATCAGCACTGGCGTACGAGTGGTGGGCCGCCGGACGCCGGCCCGGCTGACCGGGCGGCCTACGAGAGAGTTGACCAGGGTCGACTTTCCCGCGCCCGTCGAGCCGCCGACGACCGCCAACAGTGGGGCGCCGAGGTGTTCGAGTCGGGGCACCACGTAGTCGTCGAGCTGGGCAAGCGTTTCACCGCGGGTGCGCCGCGCGTGTGCGGCGTCGTCGGATTCCAGTGGAAAATGCGCGCCCGCAAGGTGCCCACGCAGGGCGGCAAGAGCATCGCGAATGCTCGGCGGGGCGGTCTCCACCCAGGGAATCTTGCCCGCTGACAACGCCTGTGGCCAAGTGTCGTGGCCGCTTTGATGCCAATCGTTCACATGATCTCCGGCGGCTACGCCCCTGTCGCTGCTTTCCGGCCCGGCCTCCGCTAGTTTCGGACGCAGAATAGACCACGTCCGTTGGAGGTTCGATGTCGCTCGACCGGCCGACCGCGCCCGACCCTTACACGCTGCTCCCGCCCGTGGCGAGTTTCGACGTCCGCAGTGACGACGTCGCGGACGGCGAGACGCTCCCGGCCGCGCACGTCTTCAACGACTGGGGCATGCACGGCGACAACGTGTCACCCCACCTGACCTGGTCCGGAGCGCCCGACGGCACCCGTAGCTACGCGGTCACCTGCTTCGACCCCGACGCGCCCACGCCCAGCGGTTTCTGGCACTGGGTGGTCGTGGATCTGCCGGCGACCACCTCGACGCTCCAGCGCGGCGCCGGAGCCGCCGACGGGTCCGGGCTTCCGGAGCCGGCCTTCAGCGTCGCGAATGACACCGGCGCCGTCGGATACAGCGGCGCGGCTCCCCCGCAGGGCGACATGCCGCACCGTTACTTCTTCGTTGTGCACGCCGTCGACGTGGAGACCCTCGGCGTGGGTCCTGAGGCGAGCCCG
>Ga0079224_100017525_pt1 | contig 10094 bp, 8 predicted proteins | sample Stecom2015_FD_80414 | JGI IMG/M metagenome (GOLD analysis project Ga0079224, IMG submission 80414) | Agricultural soil microbial communities from Utah to study Nitrogen management - Steer compost 2015 | ecosystem: Environmental > Terrestrial > Soil > Agricultural land | place: USA: Utah... | reverse complement strand
GACGATGTGCGCCACGTGCTCGTCAACCAGCGTGTACACGATCTCCCGGCCGCGCCGCGAGCCCCGCACGACGCCCGCGCCGCGCAGCACCCGCAGGTGCTGCGACACCAGTGGCTGCGCCGCGCCTAGCTTGTCGACAAGCTCGTGCACGCAGCGTGCGCCGGAGGCGAGTTCCGTGACGATGGCGACCCGGATCGGGGCGGACAGCGCCCGCAGGAGCTGCGCGGCGCTCTCGTAGTCCTCATACCCTTTCCTGGTCGTCATCTCGCAACCGTAACCAATCGCACCTGTTGACGGACATGTGTGACTTGTGGCCGAGCGGGGATCACCGGCCGAGCGCTACCTCAGGCGGCTTCACGTCAGGGGCCGGGCGCGCGGTCCGCGACGCGACGCGCCGGCTCACGATGCGCCAAAGGGCGCTGCCCAGCGCCAGCGCGAGGAACATCCCGATGGCGAGCAGCACGATCGTGGCGCCTGGGGCGGTGTCGATCTGACCGGCGAGCCAGACGCCCGCGCCAGCGGCGACCAGGCCGAGCACCATCGCCATCGCCATCGTGCTGCGGAAACCGCGGGTCACCTGCTGCGCGGCCGCCACCGGCACCACCATCATCGCGCTGATCAAGAGAAGCCCGACGGTGCGCATCGCGATCGTCACGGTCATCGCGGTGGTCACCGCGAGCAGCAGGTTGAGCGCCCGCACCGGCAGGCCGGCGACCCTGGCGTACTCCTCGTCGTGGCAGATCGCGAACAGCGCGGGACGCAGCAGCACCATCGCGGCGAGCAGCGTCAATCCGAGCACCACGATCACGACAAAGTCTTGTGGCGACGTGGTGTTGAGCGAGCCGAATAGGAACGACGTCAAGCTTCGGCTGCTGCTGCCGGACAAGCCGACCAGGACCACGCCGCCGGCGATGCCGCCGTAGAACAACAGCGCGAGCGCCACGTCCCCAGCGGTCCGCCCGCGTTCGCGGATGAGTTCGATGGCGATCGCGCCGACGGCGGCGACCAGCATCGCGGTCAGGACGGGGGACTGATTGAACAACAGCCCGACGCCGACTCCGGTCAGCGCGACGTGCCCGACCCCGTCCCCGATCAGCGACATCCGGCGCTGCACGAGGTAGACCCCGAGCGCGGGAGCGGTCAGCCCGATCACCAGCGCGGCGACCAGCGCCCGGATGGTGAAGTCGTACGCCAGCAGATTCATATGCTCCACATCCCGGTCGCTCTCCCGGTCGCCTCGGTCGGGCCGTGCGGGTGGACGTGGTCGTGCCCGTCGCCGGACTCCGGCACCGCGCCATCGTGGACGATGGTGCCGCCGTGGAGGATCACCGCGCGGGTGGTCAACGGGCGCAACGGCCCGAGCCCGTGCGCGACGAGCAGCACGCTCTTGCCGCCCGCCACGAACCCGCGCAAGGCCTCGGCGAACGCCTCCTGGCTCGCCGCGTCGACGCCGGCGGTCGGCTCGTCGAGCACGAGGAGGTCCGGCTCGCCCGCCAGCGCCCGGGCGATCAGCGTGCGCTGCTGCTGGCCGCCGGAGAGCGTGGCCACCGGATCCCTAGCCCGGTCGGCGAGACCGACCGCGCGCAGCGCGGCGGCCACCGCCGCCCGGTCAGCGGCGCCAAACGGCCGGAACAGGCCCCGTCGGGCGAGGCGGCCAGCGGCCACCACCTCCGCCACCGTGGCCGGAACTCCGCTGCCGGCGCCGATTCGCTGGGGAACGTAGCCGATCCGCCGCCACTGTCGGAATCGGCGCAGCGGGGTGTCGAATAGCCGGACGGACCCGGCGGTGAGGGGGACCAGCCCGAGGAGCGCCCGGATCAACGTCGACTTGCCGGAGCCGTTGGCGCCGAGGACGGCGACGACCTCACCGGCGGTGACCGTCAGCGACACCTCGTGCAGCACGGTCCGGTTGCCGTAGGCGACCGAGGCGCGCTCCACCTCGATGACGGGGGCGGTCATGAGCACCCCAACGCGGAGGTGAGCGTGGCGAGGTTGGCCCGCATCACTGAGAAGTAGTCGCCGGAGTCGGGGGCGGTCTCGAGCGGGTCGAGCACCGCGGTGGTCGCGCCGACCGTCCGAGCGATGGTCTCCGCGACCTTCGGGCTGGCCGCCGTCTCGAAGAAGATCGTGGTGGCGCCGTGCCGCCGCGCCTCCTCGGCGACCTCCGCCAGGCGCTGGGCGGAGGGCTCGTCCTCGGGGGTGAGGCCGGCGATGCTGATCTGTTCGAGGCGGTATCGCGTGGCGAGGTAGCCGAAGGCGGCGTGACTAGTGATCAACTCCCGGCGCTCGCAGTGCGCGAGTCGGGTGGCGTACTCCTGGTCGAGAGCGGTGAGCTCGCTCTCCAGCTCGGTGGCGCGGGCGCGAAAGTCGGCAGCCTGGCTCGCGTCGATCGCGGCGAGCCGCTCGGCGAGCTCCACGCCGATCGTGGCCAGTCGGGTGGGGTCCAGCCAGACGTGCGGATCCTTGCCCGACGTCTTCTCGCCCTCGTGCTCGTGGTGCCCCTCGTGATGGTGGTGTCCCACCGTTGCCTCGCTGAGCGGGGTCACCGTGGCCACGTCGAAGGCTCGGTCGCCCGCCTCCTGCGCCACGGCCTCGTCGACCGCGGGTTGGAAGCCTTTGAGGTAGACGACGAGCTTCGCGTCGACGATCTGGCCGATCTGTCGGGCGGTGAGCTCCACATCGTGGGGATCCGCGCCGGACGTGGTCAGGCTGGTCACCCGGACGGCGTCGCCACCGACCCGCTCGGCCACGAACTGCAGCGGATAGAAGGCGGCGACCACCGGCAGTGCCCCGGATTCAAGGGCGCTAGAGCCGCTCCGAGCGCAACCAGCCACGCCGACGAGGAGCGCGGCCGCGACGGCGGCCAGGCCGCGGCGTGGGAAGCGGCTGAGCATGCTCCCACTGTCGCTGAAAATGAGAATGATTGTCAAAAACGCATGGGTGAACGTATAGGTGCGCGGAAAGCCCTCGCGCCACGCGCGGAGACCGTGAAGATCTTCACGAAAAGATCTTCACGAGCGCCACGGTGATGAGCAGCCCGAGGACGACCAATCGCGCCGCACGGGTGCGCGGGGCCTGCACCTCCCAGGTCACCGCGAGCAGCGCGATCAGAGCCGCGGCCAACGCCAGCAGCAGGCCGCCGCCGAGGATGCCGGGAGCGAAGAACCCCGCGAGCACCAGGACGAGAGCGCCGAGGAACGCCGCCGTCGGGTTGACCCGGGCCAGGCGGGTCAGCCAGCCACGCTGCGTAGGCTGCATGCGACAGACTCCATTCGACAGACTCTAAGTGACACGGACGCTCCGCGCGGGCCCACACCGCGCGAGCACGCTCAGACCAGGCCACCGGAGGAGGAGCCCGTGCTGGTCGTGAACCGGTTCGTCGTGGCGGAGGACGCGGCCGAGGCGTTTTCCGACCGAGCCCACGCGGCGCTCGCCGTCCTCGCCGCTCAGCCCGGCTACCGTCGTGGCCAGCTCGCCCGTTCCCTCGACGAGCCCGAGCATTGGTGCCTGGTCACCGAGTGGGAATCGGTGGGGACCTATCGGCGGGCGCTGGGCGCGTTTGACGTCCGGGTGCACGCTACGCCGCTGCTCGCCGAGTCATTGGACGAACCGTCGGCGTACGAGGTGTTGGCCAGCGCCGAGCCGGGCGGGCCAGTGACCACCTCGCCCAGCGACCGAGCCAGCGATCCTCATTGTCGACGGTGACCACCACGCTGAACCGAGTGACCGTAGTCTTGGCCCCATGATCGCACCCGGACCGGCCGACACCCCGGCACCGCACCCGCCGACCGCCGGCGTGCCTTCCGCTCCTCCGGCGCCACCGCCGGGGCCGGGCGTCCGGCCACCCTTCGCGGCCCCGCCTACCGAGGGCCGCGCGGCGCGGCTCTGGCTCGGGATCGGCGCGGCCGGATTGGCCGCCCTGCTGTGCTGCGGCGGCGGGGTCGCTGCCATGTTCGGACTCGTGATCACCGGCACGAAGGCGATCAACGAGCAGGCGCGGGTGGTGGTCGGCGACTACCTCGACGCCGTCCGCCAGGAGGAGTACGACCGCGCCTACGCCATGCTCTGCGACTCGGAACAGCAGCGCGAGTCGCCGCCGGAGTTCGAGCGCCGGATGGCCGCCGCGCCCCGCATCAGGTCGTACACGATCCACGACGTGACGCTTGCGCACGAGATCGTCGTGCCGGTTGACGTCACCTACGACCCGGGCGGGCAACGGACGGTGCGGGTGGTGCTGGAGCAGGACAAGCAGACCGGGCAGCTCGAGGTCTGCGGCGTTCGGTAGCGCGCTTCCCGTTTATCCCGCTGACCTCGCCCGTCGAGCCGGGTCCGCGCCGCTGGCGACGCGGCCGATGTGCCCCGCACGGACCGTCGTCGGTGGGGACCAGCGGGCGGGGTAGTCTCCTTGGACGGGCCGTTCGCGGTTCACGTGCCGTCGTGCCGGCCCTTTTCTGGAATTGTGTGGGAATTGTCGTCGCATCCCCACTGGCCGCCAGCCGGTGTAGGAGGAGTCCATGTCAGCCGACCGCTTCGACGCCGTTGTCAACCTCGCCAAGCGCCGGGGCTTCGTCTTCCCGTCCAGCGAGATCTACGGCGGCACCCGCTCTGCCTGGGACTACGGACCGCTCGGGGTCGAGCTGAAGGAAAACATCCGCCGGCAGTGGTGGAAGGCCATCGTCCAGCAGCGGGACGACGTGGTCGGCCTTGACTCCGCCGTGATCCTGGCGCGCGATGTCTGGGTCGCCTCCGGCCACCTGGAGGCCTTCGTCGACCCCCTCACCGAGTGCCAGTTCTGTCACAAGCGGTTCCGCGCGGACCAGTTGGAGGAGGAGTACGAGGCGCGCCGCGGGCGTCCGCCGGCGGACCTCTCCGAAATCGCCTGCCCCAACTGCGGCAACAAGGGCACCTTCACCCCGCCGCGGATGTTCAACGGCTTGATGAAGACCTTCCTCGGCCCCGTGGAGAGCGAGGAGGGGCTGCACTACCTCCGCCCGGAGACGGCGCAAGGCATCTTCGTCAACTTCGCCAACGTCATGACGGCGGCCCGCAAGAAGCCGCCGTTCGGCATCGCGCAGGTCGGCAAGGCCTTCCGCAACGAGATCACGCCCGGCAACTTCATCTTCCGCACTCGCGAGTTCGAGCAGATGGAGCTGGAGTACTTCGTCGAGCCGGGCACCGACGAGAAGTGGCACGAGTACTGGCTCGAAGAGCGCTGGAAGTGGTACGTCGACCTCGGGATCAAAGAGTCGAACCTGCGCTACTACGAGCACCCCAAGGAGAAGCTCGCCCACTACTCGAAGCGGACTGTCGACATCGAGTACCGGTTCCAGTTCAGCAACACGGAGTTCGCTGAGCTGGAGGGGATCGCGAACCGCACCGACTTCGACCTCTCCACGCACACCAAGCACTCCGGCGTGGAGCTGTCCTACTTCGACCAAACCAAGGGCGAGCGCTGGACGCCGTACGTCATCGAGCCCTCGGCGGGTTTGACCCGTGCCGTCTTGGCGTTCCTGCTGGAGGCGTACGACGAGGACGAGGCGCCCAACACCAAGGGCGGCGTCGACAAGCGGACTGTGTTGCGCTTCGACCCGCGGCTTGCGCCGGTGAAGGTGGCGGTGCTGCCGTTGTCGCGCAATCCGCAGCTCTCGCCGAAGGCCAAGGAGCTCGCGGCGGACCTGCGCAAGCGCTGGGTGGTGGAGTTCGACGACTCGCAGGCGATCGGTCGCCGCTACCGGCGCCAGGACGAGATCGGGACTCCGTACTGCGTCACCGTCGACTTCGAGACTCTGGAGGACAACGCGGTCACGGTCCGGGACCGGGACACCATGGCGCAGGAGCGGGTGTCGCTGGACCAGGTGGAGCGCTACCTCATCGAGCGGCTCCCGACCTGCTGACCGTCGTCGTGGCTCCTGTCACGCGACCGCTTGAGCTTGGGCCGTACCGCGTCTGGCCGCCGGTCGTGCTCGCGCCGATGGCGGGCATCACCAACGTCGCGTTCCGGCGACTGTGCCGAGAACAGGGTGATGGCCTCTACATCTGCGAGATGATCACGACTCGGGCGCTGCTGGAGCGGAACCCCCGGACGCTGCGCATGATCGCTTTCGCGCCGGAGGAGCGGCCGCGCAGCCTCCAGCTCTACGGCACCGACCCGGAGATCACGGGCGCGGCGGTGCGGATGGTGGTCGCCGAGAACCTCGCCGACCACATCGACCTGAACTTCGGCTGCCCGGTGCCGAAGGTCACCCGCAAAGGGGGCGGGGCCGCGTTGCCGTGGCGGCGTCGGCTCTTCGCGCGGATCGTGCGAGCCGCGGTCGAGGCGGCGGCGCCGGCCGGCATCCCGGTCACGGTGAAGATGCGCAAGGGGATCGACGACGACCACCTGACCTATGTGGAGGCGGGGCTGGCCGCCCAGGACGCCGGGGTGGCGGCTGTGGCGTTGCACGGGCGTACGGCGGCGCAGCGCTACTCGGGGAACGCCGATTGGGAGGCGATCGCGGAGCTCAAGCAGGCGTTGGACATCCCGGTGCTCGGCAATGGCGACATCTGGGAGGCCGACGACGCGCTGCGGATGGTCGAGCAGACCGGTGTGGACGGGGTGGTCGTCGGTCGGGGCTGTCTCGGACGCCCGTGGCTCTTCGCGGACCTGGCCGCGGCTTTCGCCGGGCGTCCAGAGCGGAAGCTGCCGACGCTCGGCGAGGTGGCCGCGATGATGCGTCGGCACGCTGAGCTGCTGGTCGAGTGGCTCGGGTCGGAGCGCGACGGCTGTGTGGACTTCCGCAAGCACGTCGCCTGGTATCTCAAGGGCTTCCCGGTGGGCAGCGAGCTGCGCCGGGCGTTGGCGAGTGTGAGCCGGCTCGCCGAGCTCGACGCGTTGCTGGCCGAGTTGGATCCGGCTGAGCCGTTCCCGGTGCACACGTTGGGCAAGCCGCGGGGTCGGACGAACTCCCCGGGCAAGGTCTTCCTGCCGGAGGGCTGGCTGGAGAGCCGGGACGACGAGTCAGTGCCGGAGGGCGCGGAGCTCGCGGATTCCGGCGGCTGACGCCCGCTCATTCTCCGTCCGTTCGCTCTCGGTCTGCTCATTCTCGTCGGCTGTCCGCGCGCCGACACTGCCGGAGAGGTGACGGCGTCCACCGCTGGCGTCCGGGCTCACAGCGCGCCCGTGGCAACCGATTTGTTGCTCAAAAGGCTGATTTGTCGATCAGTGCCGCCGTCGGCCGAGGCGCGGCGTTCGACGTCGTCCCGGCGGCTGTCGCCCGCGCTTATTCCGTGAGAGTCGATAGATCGGCTCCGAAATCCCTATTCTTCGATGTTTCTGAAGGGTGCGCGAAAGGCGCTGGTGAGCGGTGGGCATTAACTCAAGATAATGAATTTTCTCGCGAGCGACGGTTTGCGCGATAATGCACGTGGAAGCGCTCCCAAGAAACTGTATGAGCGAAGAAAGGCCTGATCCATGTGCATCTGATCACCTGAGACTGCCTGTGTAGCGCCCATTCGCTTAGCCTTCGCCCCACCAATAGTCATTGGTTTCCCCCCGGGCTCGGAAGTCCGGCGATGGGGTACGGAATGCGTGCTGAACGTTCGTTCAGTGTCGAACCGGTGCGTGGGAGGCTCTGGTGGGAGAACAGACGGCGAAGCGCAAATACGTATATGACTTCGCCGAGGGGAACAAAGATCTCCGCGACCTACTCGGCGGCAAGGGTGCGAACCTGGCGGAGATGACCCGCATGGGTCTGCCCGTGCCCCCCGGTTTCACCATCACCACCGAGGCGTGCAAGGAGTACCTGGCGACCGGCCGTGAGCCGGAAGGGTTGGCTGAGGAGATCGAGGCCCACCTCGCCACGCTGGAGAAGCAGCGCGGCAAGCGGCTCGGCGACCCGGCCGACCCGCTGCTCGTCTCCGTCCGCTCCGGCGCCAAGTTCTCCATGCCCGGCATGATGGAGACGGTGCTCAATGTCGGGCTCAACGACGAGAGCGTGCACGGGCTCTCCGTGCAGGCCGGTGGCAACGACCGATTCGCCTGGGACTCCTACCGCCGGCTGATCCAGATGTTCGGCAAGACCGTCTGCGGCGTGCCGGGCGAGGAGTTCGAGCAGGCGCTCGAAGAGGCCAAGCGCGCCAAGGGCACCACGAACGACCTGGACCTGGACGCCGACGACCTGCGCGCGCTCGTCGACACGTACAAGAAGATCTTCTCGCGGCACACCGGGCGGGAGTTCCCGCAGGACCCCCGCGAGCAGCTCAACCTGGCGATCCGCGCCGTCTTCGAGTCGTGGAACTCCGAGCGCGCGGTGCTCTACCGCCGTCAGGAGCGCATCCCGAACGACCTCGGCACCGCGGTCAACGTGGTCGCCATGGTCTTCGGCAACCTGGGCCCAGACTCCGGCACCGGTGTCGCCTTCACCCGTGACCCCGCCAGCGGCGCGCGGGGCGTCTACGGCGACTACCTGGCCAACGCGCAGGGCGAGGACGTGGTCGCCGGTATCCGCAACACTGTGCCGCTGCAGGAGCTGGAGCGGATCGACAAGCGCTCCTACGACGAGCTGCTCGCCATCATGGCGAAGCTGGAGGCCCACTACCGCGACCTGTGTGACATCGAGTTCACCATCGAGCGCGGCAAGCTGTGGATGCTCCAGACCCGGGTCGGCAAGCGTACGGCAGCCGCCGCCTTCATCATCGCCAACCAGCTCGTCGACGAAGGCGTGATCGACCTGGACGAGGCGCTCACCCGGGTCAGCGGCACGCAGCTCGCGCAGCTCATGTTCCCGCGCTTCGACCTCTCCGGCGCCCCCGCGGTGTTGGCCAAGGGTGTGGCCGCGTCGCCGGGCGCGGCGGTCGGCAAGGCGGTCTTCGACTCGCAGCGTGCGGTGGAGCTGGCCGAGCAGGGTGAGGAGGTCATCCTCATCCGGCGGGAGACCAACCCGGACGACCTGCCCGGCATGATCGCGGCGAAGGGGATTCTCACGTCGCGGGGCGGCAAGACCAGCCACGCCGCCGTGGTGGCCCGGGGCATGGGCAAGACCTGCGTCTGCGGCGCGGACGCCCTCGACGTGGATGTCCAAGCCGGGCAGTTCACGGTGAACGGGCAGGTGGTCCGCGAGGGCGACGTCATCTCCATCGACGGCAGCACCGGCAACATCTACCTCGGCGAGGTGCCGGTCGAACCCTCGCCGGTCATGCGGTACTTCGAGGGCGAGATCTCGCCGGAGTCGAGCGACGACCCGCTGGTGGCCGCCGTGCACCGGATCATGTCGCACGCCGACAAGGTGCGGCGGCTGCGGGTGCGCACCAACGCGGACACCGGGGCGGACGCGGCACGGGCCCGGCGCTTCGGCGCGGAAGGTATCGGGCTGTGTCGCACCGAGCACATGTTCCTCGGCGATCGCCGCGAGCTGGTGGAGCGGCTCATCCTGGCCACCAGCGACACGGAGCGCAAGGAGGTGCTGGAGCAGCTGCTGCCGCTGCAGCGCGCCGACTTCGTCGAGATCTTCCGCGCGATGGACGGCCTGCCGGTGACCGTGCGGCTGCTTGACCCGCCGCTGCACGAGTTCCTCCCGCCGCTGGAGGAGCTGGCGGTCAAGGTGGCGGTCGCGCAGGCGCGCGGCGAGGACGCCGCCAGGGACGCCGAGCTGCTCGCGGCGGTGCGCCGCATGCACGAGCAGAACCCGATGCTCGGTCTGCGGGGTGTGCGGCTCGGTCTGGTCGTCCCCGGGCTCTTCGCGATGCAGGTCCGGGCGATCGCCGAGGCCGCGGCGGAGTGCGCCCGCAATGGCGGGAACCCGAAGCCCGAGATCATGGTGCCGCTGGTCGGCGCGGTGCAGGAGCTGGAGACCGTGCGGGCCGAGGCGGAGCAGATCATCGCCGAGGTGCTGCGCGAACAGTCGGTCGACGTGCAGATCGGCACGATGATCGAGGTGCCGCGGGCGGCGCTGACCGCCGGCGAGATCGCCGGGGCCGCGCAGCTCTTCTCCTTCGGCACCAACGACCTCACCCAGATGGGCTGGGGCTTCCCCCGCGACGACGTCGACGGCGCCGTCTTCTCCCGCTACCTGGCGCTCGGCACCTCCGCTGTCTCGCCGTTCGCGTCGATCGGCCGG
>Ga0079224_100017522_pt1 | contig 10094 bp, 12 predicted proteins | sample Stecom2015_FD_80414 | JGI IMG/M metagenome (GOLD analysis project Ga0079224, IMG submission 80414) | Agricultural soil microbial communities from Utah to study Nitrogen management - Steer compost 2015 | ecosystem: Environmental > Terrestrial > Soil > Agricultural land | place: USA: Utah... | reverse complement strand
GCCAGGGCCATGTTCAAGACCGCTTTTGATGGCTGGCTGCCAAAGATGGAAACATTCATGGCGCACTCCTTGGAACAATGGAAAAAGGCCAGTCGTGCCGTTGGGTGGCTCGCCCGGATTCATCGTAGCTCACTTCGCTGAAAAAAACGCGGCCGCTGGCATGCACGGCAATGACCGTGGAGCATCGGGTGCCATAGTCGGGGCTGATGATGAAAGGACTGCTGAGCAGCCGTTCGCGCTCCAACGTCAGGCCGGTGCTGGGCAGGGTGTGGTCTTCAGCGGGCGTGTTGTCTTTCAGTATCTCGAAGATGGGCGTCAGCGATTGCTCCAGGCCCTCCAGTGCAAAGGAATCAAGCGCGGTTCGCAGTCGCTCCGCCTTTGGCCAGGGCGTATCCAGCAGATGGTTGGACACAATGTAGCGGCCCGGCTGCAAGGTCTGCGGCTCGGTCTGCGCGGCCCGGTTTCCCACGTAGCAGGCGGAATTCAGGTCGCCCACGATCAGATTGAACCCGTTATAGACGGGACCTGCATCGTGTATGCGCTGCGAATACGATGCGGGTGATTCAAGATTGGTCAGGTATTGGCTGACCAGCTCGCCGCGTGATGGTGCGTCGGAAATCAGGCGTGAGGGGTCGCGATAATTGGTCAGCAGGGCATAGCGGCCTTGCCGGGTAATGCCCAGCCAGCTTCCCTTGCCCAGGCAATCTATGCCAGCGATGACGTCGGGCCGGTCGGACCAGGGCGCTGCGGGCAGGCTGGCCCGCTGATGGAACTCGTCGCGATTGGCTGCAATGAACAGAGGCCACCGGGGGTTTGCGGAGATGGCCAGGTAGGCAATGCACATGATCGTTCAGTGCGGCCAGGCTAGAGCATCGCTACGTTGCTGTCGTTTTCAACCAGGTTGCGGATACGTACGGCATCGCCGATGCGCGAGTAGCGGCCGGTGGAGTTGAGCAGCACGATGGCGACGTCGCGGTTATCGATCCGGGTCAACATGACCAGGCACTCGCCGGCTTCATTGATGAAGCCGGTCTTGGATATCCGTATGTCCCAGTCGGAATTCTTCACCAGGCGATTGGTGTTGTTGTATACCAGTTGACGGCCTCGCCCGACATCGACCAGATAGCTGTCGTCGGTGGTGTAGCGGTGGATAAGCGGTTGTTTGCTGACGGCGCCCAATAGCCTGACGAGGTCGCGCGGCGAGGAAACGTTTTCGCTGGACAGGCCGGTGGGTTCGACGAAGCGCGTCTTGCGCATGCCCAGTGCACGCGCCTTGTCGTTCATGGCGCGCACAAAGGCCGGCATGCCGCCCGGGTAATAGCGGCCCAAGGCATGGGCGGCTCGGTTCTCGGACGACATCAGCGCCAGATGCAGCATGTCGGCGCGGCTAAGTTGGGTTCCGACCCGCAGGCGTGAACGCGAATGGCGCACGCGGTCGACGTCGGCATCGGAGATTTCCAAAACCTCGTCCATGGGCAGCCCGGCTTCGGCCACCACCAACGCGGTCATCAGCTTGGAGATGGATGCAATGGGGCGGACCTCGTCGCCATTTTTCTCGTAAAGCACGTGGGAGCTTTCGAGATCCTGCACAAAGGCGACTTCGGAGCGCAGCATGGCTTGTCGCGTATCCAGTCCTGCTTCGGGCGCACCCGCTCGCGGGGGAGCGGCTTCATGAACGCTTGCTGCGTAGCTGGCTGTGCGAAGGTTCTGGCGCCGTACGATATGAGACTTGCCGGCACTGGTCGGGCGGGCCTTGGCTGTCCGTTTGACGGTTTTCTTGGCGGCTGCTTTTTTTGGGGCGGCTTTCTTTGATACGGCTTTTTTAGGGGTGGCTTTTTTGGCCGCAGCGCCTGCTTTCTGTGTTTGGCTTGTCGTTGTCTGGGTCCGCGCCTGGACAGGGAAGCTGGTGCTTAATGCGAACGCCATGCACACGGACAATAGAGCCGATAGGGCAAGGCGACGCAATGGTGTGTTCCGGGTGGCAGGCATGTCGAGGGCGCGGTGACGTATTTTTAGTTGAAGGTGATAGTATCAGAAAAAAACGTCTTTATATTAGTGAGTTACAACATTCTTTTAAGTTTTTTTTTAAGTGCCGTGTAATCTTGCGATAATTACTGTATATGAATCCAGTAAAACAGGCCGCAAGATCAAATGATCGGCGGCCTGTCCTTTATAAGCCAAAAAAGCGGCCTACGGGTGTGCTTTCATCAATCGACCTTTATGTCGGCCTTTTTGATTACTTCGGCAAACCGCTTGGTGTCGCTATCGATTTGCTTGGTCATTTCCGCGCGCGAGTTGCCGATGGGTTCGGCGCCGATCTTGGACATCTTGTCGCGGAAGTCGGCCGATTTGATGACCTTGACCATTTCAGTGTTAAGTTTGTCGAGGACGTTTGCCGGGGTGCCGGCCGGGGCAAGAACGCCGAACCACGTCCCCAGGTCGAAGTCTTGCATGCCTGATTCGTTCAAGGTCGGCGTGTCGGGCAGGACGGACGAGCGCTTGGCAGTGGTTACCGCCAAGGCGCGCAGCTTGCCGGCCTGGATATGTGGCAGCACGGGCGTGACAGTGTCGAAAGACATGGCGACTTGGCCTCCGATAAGGTCTGTAGTCAGCGGGCCGCTGCCTTTGTAGGGCACGTGCAGCAGCTCGATGCCGTTCTGCATGGCGAACTGGGTACCGATCAGATGCTGCAATGTGCCATAGCCATTCGATCCGTAAGCTAGGCTGGTGGCCGACTTCTTGGCCAGTGCCACCAGCTCTGCCGGCGTCTTGGCGTTGGTGTTGGCGGCATTGATGACCAGGACGTTCGGAACCAGGGCTACCGTCGTTACGGGTTCGAAGCTTTTCTGGAAATCGTAGGACAGCTTCTTATAGACGCTGGTGGCAATGGTGTGGTGCACTGCGCCCATCAGCAATGTGTAGCCATCAGGCTTGGAACGCGCGACGATGTCGGCCCCCAGCGTGGCACCCGCGCCCGGCTTGTTTTCGACAATCACTGGCTGCCCCAGCGACTTGGACAACTGATCGCCCAGCGCGCGCGCCAGGACGTCCGTAGTGCCGCCCGCGGCAAACGGCACAATCAGGCTGACCGGTTTGTCGGGCCAGGCCTGGGCCACCGCAAGCGAACTTGACATGGCCAGCACGGCGAGTGCTCCGACACCTGCCTTTGAAAGTCCTGCTGCCTTGTTTTTCAAGATGTTCATATGGCTTTTTGTCATGCTTGTCTCCTTTGTTATGTCAGGCGCCGGGCAGGCGCCGTCTTGTACCGCTATTGGTCAAGCTTGTGCTATCCGGTCGCACATGGCCTTGGTAACCGCGGCGGTCGTGGCGTTGCCGCCCAGATCCCCGGTATGCAGTTCCGGACGGGAAGTGATGTATTCAAGCGCGCGCATGACGCGCTGGGCCGCTGCGGTTTCACCCAGATGTTCCAGCAGCATGACCACTGACCAGAACGTGCCGACCGGGTTGGCCAGGCCTTTGCCCATGATGTCGAAGGCCGATCCGTGAATGGGTTCGAACATCGAGGGGTAGCGCCTTTCGGGGTCGATATTGCCCGTGGGCGCAATGCCCAGGCTGCCCGCCAGCGCGGCAGCCAGGTCGCTGAGGATGTCGGCATGCAGGTTGGTGGCAACGATCGTGTCCATCGACGCGGGACGGTTCACCATACGGGCGGTGGCGGCATCGACCAGTTCCTTGTCCCAGGCGACGTCGGGAAACTCTGCCGCTATCTCCTTGGCGATTTCGTCCCACATGACCATGGCATGGCGCTGCGCATTGGACTTGGTGATGACAGTAAGCAGCTTGCGGGGACGCGACTGGGCAAGCCGGAAGGCATAGCGCAATATGCGCTCCACGCCGGCGCGCGTCATGATGGACACGTCGGTGGCGGCCTCGATGGGATGACCCTGATGGACCCGGCCACCTACGCCGGAATATTCACCTTCGGAGTTTTCGCGTACGATGACCCAGTTCAGGTCCTCGACGGCGCAGCGCTTGAGCGGCGCATCGATGCCGGGAAGAATCCGTGTCGGGCGGACATTGGCGTACTGGTCGAAGCCCTGGCAGATTTTCAAGCGCAGGCCCCAAAGGGTGATGTGGTCGGGAATGTCCGGATCGCCGGCGGAGCCGAAAAGAATGGCGTCCTTGTCGCGCAGCGCGTCCAATCCGTCTTCCGGCATCATGACGCCGTGCTTGCGATAGTAGTCGCCGCCCCAATCGAAGTTTTCGAATTCGAAGGCGAACGAGCGGTCCGCCGCGGCCAATGCCTGCAGCAATTCCTGGCCTGCGGGAATGACTTCCTTGCCGATGCCGTCGCCGGGAATGGTGGCGATGCGATATGTTTTCATACTATGCTCCTATTGCAATACTGGGCTTCGCTTGAACTATAGGAGCAATTCAGGCCAAAATAAGCGGCTGCCGGTGAAACCATTGTTAACCTGAATTCAATAATCCAAGCCCACCATCCCGCATGACATCTGGAACCCATCCTTCCGAGCTGGCTTTTTTTTCAGTGCTTGCCGCGTCGGCGGGATTGGGGGCGGCCGCGCGTACTTTGGGCATCACCACGCCCGCAGTCAGCAAGCGCCTGGCGCAAATGGAAGCGCGCCTGGGGATTCCTTTGATCATTCGCACGACCCGGCGCATGCGCCTGACCCCCGAGGGCGAAATCTACCTGACCCACGCTCGGCGCATCCTGGCTGAGATCGACGACATGGAACAGTTGCTGGCGGGCTCCGAAGCCGCGCCAAAAGGGCTGCTGCGCGTCAATGCATCACCCGGATTCGGCCGCAGCTATATCGCGCCGCTGGTATCGCGCTTCATGCTCAAGTATCCCGAGGTGCAAGTGCAACTGCAGCTGTCGGTCGATCCTCCCGCCTTCAGCAGCGACGCGTTCGATGTATGCATCCGTTTCGGCGAGCCGCCCGATGGCCGCATCATGGCCCGGAGGCTGGCGGCCAACCGCAGGCTGCTCTGTGCAGCGCCCGCCTATCTGGCACGCCATGCGGCGCCCTCTACGCCCAAGGACCTGGAAAAGCATAATTGCATAGGCATACAGCAGGGCGATGAAGCATACGGCGTCTGGCGCCTGACCACGGAGCAAGGCGGCGAGAAGAAGACCGAAGTCGTGCGGGTGCATGGCACACTTAGCACCAACGATGGGGAAACCGCGGTGAACTGGGCGCTGGACGGCCACGGTATCCTGATGCGCGCCGAATGGGATATATCACGTTATCTCGACAGTGGGCGCCTGGTGCAGGTATTGCACGACTACCAGACGCCCGACGCCGATATCTACGCAACTTATGTGCAAAGGCATCAGCTTTCCACGCGTGTGCGTGCCTTCGTGGATTTCGTCGCGCTTTCGTTTCCCAGTTAGGCTCGTTCAGCCTAGCGGGTCCCGCAGCGGGCTTACGCGCCCACGGGCATGCGTGTCGAACCCGCCCCCCGTTTGGCGCGGTACAGCAGGAAGCCGATGATGCTGAGATTCAGTGCGTTCCACGCTATGCCGTTGATGAAAGCCGCATGGTAAGAGCCGCTAAGATCGTAGATGGCGCCAGACATCCAGCCGCCCAGTGCCATGCCGAACAGGGTGGCCATCAGGACGGTCCCCACGCGCGCCCCGGCTTCCTTGGGAGTGAAGAATTCGCGGACGATCAATGCGTAGGCCGGCACGATTCCACCTTGGAACAGGCCGAACAAGCCTGAAATGACATACAGCGACACCAGGCCGTTGCTGGACAGGAACATCAGCAGGGCGACGCCCTGAAGCACGGAACCCAGCAACAGTGTGCGCAAGCCGCCGATATGGTCGGAAATCCAGCCCGACACCAGACGGCTGACGATGCCCAGGCCCAGCATGAGCGCCAGCATCTCGGCGCCGCGGGCGGCTCCGAAGCCCAGGTCACCGCAGTACGCCACGATATGGACTTGCGGCATGGCCATCGCAACGCAGCAGGCCACGCCGGCAATGCAAAGCAGCACCTGTAAGGCGGCGGGCGTCAGGCCGAGAGGGCGGGAGGGATCTGAACGGGCTGCTTCCAGGGCGAAGCGCGCCTTGGGCCTGGACTGGGCGCTGCCCGCAGCCGGCTGCGCCGACGGCGGGCGCCGGCGATAAACCAGTGCCAGGGGTAGCATGGACAGCAGGCAGAATACGCCGATGCCCAAGTAGGTTTGGCGCCACCCTACGGTATCGATGAAATGCTGCATGATGGGCGGCCACACAGCACCAGCCAGGTAATTGCCGCTCATGCAGATGGCCAGCGCGATGCCGCGCCGGCGGGTAAACCATTGCGATGTATCGGCCACCAGCGGCGCGAAGCTGGCCGCCGTCCCCATCAGTCCGATAAGCAGGCCTTGCGCCAGATTGAACTGCCACAAGCTGCCGGCGGAGCCGGCCAGCACGAAACCCGAGCTGATGCCCAGTGTACCCACCACGATGGGAGCGAATACGCCAAAGCGATCCGCCAAGCGGCCCATCAGTATCCCGCCCAGGCCAAAGCCGACCATCGTCAATGTGTAGGGCAGCGAGGCGTCTGACCGGCTTACGCCGAATTCGGCCTGTATCTGCGGTAGCACCACAGTCACGGAATACATGCCGGATCCGCCGATAGTCATGAGCATCAGCGATACGATGAGCCGTGTCCAGGCATAGGGCGATTCAACATCGCGGGATGGTGAGGTGGCGATCTTCATGAGCGGTATTGAACACCATAAGTTGCCTCTTGTGTTGTTTCAGATGCATCCGCTTCAGCATTTCAAATGTTTATGTATATTTGCCTTTTCATGACTCTTGGGGAGGCAGTGTATGGGCACCATCGATGCGGCTGTGAAACATCTAATCGAACGGTTCGGCTTGGCGCCTCATCCCGAAGGCGGCCATTACGCCGAAACGTATCGCTGCGTCGAGCGGATACGGCGCGGCGTTGCCGGCGTGGAGCGCGCCGCGTCGACGGCTATTTATTACCTGCTCAGCGATGGCGCTTATTCTGCCTGGCACCGCATTGCTTCGGATGAAATCTGGCATTTTTATGCCGGTCATCCACTGGATGTCCACGTCCTGACGCCGGAGGGAGAACAGCTTACCCACCGGCTGGGCAATGCGCTGCTTGCGCCCGGCTCATCGTTTCAGGCGGTGGTTCCAGCCGGATGCTGGTTTGCTGCCGAGCTGGCGGATCCGTCCAGCTATGCCTTCGTGGGTTGCACCGTGGCGCCGGGCTTCGAGTTCAGCGAATTCGAGCTGGCCTCCATGGGCTCGCTATTGACGGACTACCCACGGCATGCGTCCCTGATCCGGCGCCTGAGCCGATCAGGATAATCCTGGGGTTGTCGCGGCATGGCGCTTGCTGGTGTGCAGGGTTCGCATCTGATCGCCAAGGAGCTTCCCATGCGCCCATCCCTTATCCATAGACTTTGTTTTTCCATTGCGGCATGCGCCCTGTCAGGAACGGCCCTCGCGGCGGATGTCGGTAAAGCCGATATTACGTTCATGACCTCGGCCGCCTCGGCGGGCATGCTTGAACTGCAGGCAAGCGCATTGGCGGAAAAATCAGCATAGGCTCCGCAGGTAAAGTCGTTCGCGCAAAAAATGCTCGCTGATCACGGCAAGGCGGACGCCGACCTTAAAGTCCTGGCTAAGTCCAAGGACATACAGCTACCGGAATCCATGAATAAAAAGCAGCAAGGCCAGCTTGCGGAGCTGGGCAAGTTGAAGGGCAGCGAGTTCGACAAGAAGTACGCGCAGGAGATCGGAGTGATGGCCCATGAAGAGGCGGTCGCTTTATTTACCAATGCATCGAAAAATGCCGCGGATACCGATATAAAGGCGTTCGCCTCCAAAACGCTGCCCGTGTTGCAAGCTCACCTGGAGATGGCCAAGCAGATGCATGCGGCGCTGCACAAGGCGGAATAAGACAGGCAGCCAGGGAGCGTATGTAATGGACGACAACGTTATACCGGGTAGTTTTTTTGCCGATCAACGCGCTGCCCGCGAGGCGGTCGCGCTGGTCATGCCGATGATAGAGCAGGGCCTGCTGCAGCGTACGATAGGCGATAGCGGGTTTCTTTATATTGTCATCATGGATCCCGCGTTAGGGCCCGCTACAAGCGATTTCGACCATGCGGTGCTGTACGAGCATGCCGTGGGTGACCGCTCCGCCTGGGATGCCGACTATGCCGGTTTCGCGCGCGACAAGACCCGGGTTGCCTGGCGCACAGGCCGGGACGGGCATTTCGTTCGGCAGATGGCTCCTCATTTGTTGAATGGTTCCGATACCGGCTTGTGGGGTAGCGCTTGCGTCGACGGCATAGTGGTTGGGGTCAGCGGAGCCCTTCCCTGGTTCGATGAGGCGATCGCGGCCAGTATTGCGCATTGCCTGAAAGCGTTGGCCAAGCAAAGGGCGGCGTCCGTGCCCGAGGCTCCATCGCTAGGCCAGGACAGGGCAATACCATGATGACAGCTTACGGGATACGGAAAACGTCATGAGCCCCAAGGCATTCTTCAGTCTGGTGAAGACTCGTTTGTGGCCTGGAAGGACGATTATGCGTCCAGCCTCGGTGCCTCTATTGCGTTCTATACGATTTTCTCCATCGCGCCGCTGCTGATCATCATGATTGCGGTGGCAGGGTTCGTATGGGGTGAGGAGGCGGTAACCGGAGAGATCATACGTCAGCTGGGCGGCATGGTCGGCTCGGAAGGCGCCTCCGGAATACAAAGCATGATAAAGAGCGCCGACAAACCGACCCAGGGCTTTTTTGCGACGTTAATCAGCGTGCTTATCCTGATAGTAGGCGCGACGAGCGTATTTGCCGAACTGCAAAGCGCGCTGGACCGTATATGGGAAGTACCCAATGAGCGCAAGAGTTCGGGCTTGTGGGAGCTTGTGCGCGCACGGCTGCTTTCCTTCGGATTGGTGCTGGGCTTGGGCTTTCTGCTACTGGTCTCGCTGATAGCCAGTTCGCTGTTTGCGGCCTTGGGACAGTGGAGCAGCGGCCTTTTCCCCGGATGGGAACTGGTCTTGCAAATGGTGAATGCGGTATTTTCCCTGGGCATCACGGTCGTCCTGTTTGCGGCCATCTACAAGTTCATGCCCCAAGCCACTATTGCCTGGCGGGATGTATGGGTCGGAGCCAGCGTAACGGCCATTTTGTTTGAGGTCGGGAAGGCGGGTATAGGCCTGTACCTGGGCAAGAGCTCCACCATCTCCTCGCTGACCGCCGCCGGTTCCCTGATCGTTGTATTGATCTGGGTGTATTACGCGGCGCAGATTTTCCTGCTCGGCGCCGAGTTCACCTGGTGCTATGCCAATCGGTATGGCTCGCGTGCCGGTGTTCGTTCCGCCGACGAGGCGAACCCCGAAGCGCGCTGAACGCCCGCCGATGGCATGGGAATTGCTGTATGCCTTTACCGGACACGAGCGCCGGATATTGATCAAAGCATTGCATACAGGAGTGAGCATGAATAAATCGGAGATTCCCGCAGCCCAGAAAGCGGCCTTGAGCCTATTGCTGGACGACCACAAGAAAGTAAAAAAGATCTTTAAGGATTTTGAAAAGGAGAAAGACGACGGCGCGCGGCAAAAAATGGTTGAGGAAGCCTGTATGGAGCTGACCGTGCATACCAAGATTGAGGAAGAGAAGTTTTATCCCTACTTGCGCGATCAGGACCCCGAGGCATTTGGCGACCTGCTTGATGAGGCGAAGGTCGAGCACGCGTCGGCCAAGGACCTTATCGCCCAGCTTCAGGGCATGGGTCCGGAGGACGATCTGTACGCGGCCACCTTCACTGTATTGGGCGAGTACGTAAACCATCATGTTACCGAAGAAGAGGACGAGCTTTTCCCCAAGGTGATTTCCAAGAAAATAGATCTTAAGGAAGTGGCGCAGGAAATGGAAACCCTGAAGCAGGAACTGATGCCGGTCGCCGCTACCTCTTGATAAACTGCCTTGCGTAAGCGATGAAGGATGCGCCTGATACTCCCGGAATGTCGGCCGACGAAGAAGGATTGACATATTCCGCCGATACCGAACCGGGAATCAGACGCGAGCGAGCAGGTAAGGGCTTCCGATATGTTGATGCGCAGGGCAGGGCCGTTCGT
>Ga0079224_100017520_pt1 | contig 10095 bp, 8 predicted proteins | sample Stecom2015_FD_80414 | JGI IMG/M metagenome (GOLD analysis project Ga0079224, IMG submission 80414) | Agricultural soil microbial communities from Utah to study Nitrogen management - Steer compost 2015 | ecosystem: Environmental > Terrestrial > Soil > Agricultural land | place: USA: Utah... | reverse complement strand
TTTGATTCAATCAACAACGGTCAGGAATACCCATTCAAATTTCAACGGGAACACACTTTTGGCTTGAGTGCTTTTTATCAATTGACCGATCGATGGCAATTATCCGGTAATTTTGTATTCAATAAGGGCCACAGGTATACGTATCCATTGGGATACGTGGATAACTCATTACTCGCGGATAACTATTTTATTTTTAATGCTAAAAACAATGTGAATCTGCCTGCGTATCATCGGGTAGATCTGGGTTTTATATGGAATAAGGAATTAAAAGACGATCATATCTTCGGGGTGAAATTTGGAATATATAATCTATACGGACGCAGGAATCTCGTATCGGTGTTTCCCGACTTGGGTGGGGGCGAAGAATTGGAATTCAATGTTAAGGGAATTGTGATTTTGCGTTCGTTACCATATGTGAACCTCTACATCAAAAAGAAGCTGTGAAAAGTGTAATCTCATACGTTGCTCTAGTGGCAGTTATTTTGACCGTATATTCCTGTTTTGAAATAGTAGGTGTAGAAATACAGAACGCACCGGAGGAATCATTCCCATTTATTGAAGTAATCTATAATTCCAACTCAGGATGGCATACGGTATTTGATAAAACCAAAATACTGAATAAAGTGAACACCGATACTGTGGAATTGGAATATTTTCAATTGTATGAAAACGGTGTAGTGCTCTATTCCTGGTCACAGGATACGAGTGATATTCTACATATAGATTACGAGCCAAAAACGAATATGTCGTACTCTATCAAGGTGAAATTTAAGGGATTTGAAGAAATCAGGTCTAATGTTCAGACCATGTACACTAAGCCTATCCTGGATACATGTTATCAACTGGGTGAAATCATCGTATGTCACTGGGAGAGTCAGGATGAAGAAGCTGGATATTATATTCAATATACCAAGCCATGGTTGGATGGCCGGAATATCCCACACCCGGATATCATCCGGAGCTCTGGATCGGAGTTGCCGGAACTCATGAATTACGCTTTCGATACTCCATTCAGAGATTCGTCCACCGATATTACGCTCAACCGCTTATCGGATGGCTTGATAAACTTCTATGAATCTATAGAGGAGTACCAACTGACTTATGATGATGGCACCACTGATCCCGGCTGGATTTATACCAATCTTACCGAAGGATATGGCGTATTCGGATTTATAGCACAGTCGGATACGTTGAGGCTGGATATAAAATGAATGAAATTTTTTACACAACTGGAGCTGTGCGATCCCAGATCCCTGTCAATAGATTACGGATCTGATCAGCAACGGGTGATTTCCGGGAAGCTAGCGTTTATCTGAAATTTCCGGTTTGAAGGATGGTTGGTGCCAGCCTGGGAAGTTGGAGTTTACCGCACTACCCCTGTTTCGGGGTGGGTGGTCCCAGCCTCCCACTTTGCAGTTGGGAGGTAAACTCCGACAAAAATAATGTAATATTGATAACACAGTTGGCACTGTGTGAATCCCAGGGCTCTGAAAAAAAGCAAAAGTTTATTACGAGGAGGTGAGTATTCTCAAATATTCTCCCAGTCCATTTAAACAGACGTTGTAACCCACACGAATATAATTTCGATCGATCACCCTTCAGCCACCACGACCATAGTTGTCCGGAATTCCACCAGTTTGTCTTTAAAATTCCGATGCAGTAATCGATCGTGCTCTTCCTGGTAAAGGCTTAGGTATCGATCCAAGTCAGCCTTGTTCTGAGCTAATAACTGAACGGAGTAGGTGGGATCATCGGAATCGGACAAACCTATTAATTTGTGCATCCGGTACGATTCAAAACAACCGGTCTCCATTATCCTAAGGAGGTGATCTTTCATCATCCACAGTCGCCATTGATCGACGTGTCGTGGATTTACGACGTAGGTAATGTTGTAGGCTATTTTCAATTTTGGTTGAATGGCGGAGGTGTGTTCAAACTGTCATTGGGAACCATCTGGTGCCTGGAACTATCCCTGGTTGGCTGATTCAACTGAGGTTCCAGCCCCAAATTTGTTCTCAATTCCCTATATTTTTTTCTTGCGTCCACAGCAAAGGTGCTATTGTCGTACTCCATAAATATCTTTTCATACATTTCGAGTGCTCTCTGAGGTTCGTCTAATTTATCCAGATAGATCTCGGCCATTGCATACAGTGAATTGTCCGCCCATATGCCATCGCTGTATTCTTGAACTACCTGTTCGTATTTGGCCATAGCCTCTTCATATCTTTGATTGTCGCGGAGGATTCTTGCTTCCAGATAGAGGATGTCGTCCCTCAGATTGTGATCCGGGCTAAGAACACGGCCCAGGCTGTCGAGTTTGGTCAAAGCCAGTTCATCTTCATTTTTGAAATGATGAAAATCTGCGGTGGCATAGGCTTTTAGATTGTTTACCGTGGTATCCAGCCCCAGATTGTCAATGATAAATATATTCATATCAATAGCATCATTGGCAATCAACCGGGAGGTGGCAGCACGGAGAATATCAAACTGACTCTGTGCCCATTCAAAATCACCCATATAATAGGACAACTTTGCATTTTTAAAACGGGCGAGCTGACCTATTTCATCCTCCTTGTGTTCCTTATCTACCTGGGAATACAGCAAGGTTGCTTCCCAACGGTCCCCGGTCGACAAATAGATATCAGCAAGTAAGATTTTGGAGCTACTCAGCAGATTTTTGTTGATCCCTGTGATTTGAATCAATTTCTCCAGCGTGGTGATCGCAGCATCATATTCATGAAGTTCGAATGCCTGAATCTCAGCGATATTTTTGATCAATGGTGCTGTAAGCCGATTAAAACCGATACTGTCGGCCAGGTGAAGATATTCTTTCACCAATGCTTTTACACGGTGAAGTCGTTCTTCCTCCGGAACCTGTCGGAGCAATATATTTTTGGATTGGAGGATGGACTCATGTGAGGTGTAGTAATATGGGGAATGAGGGCCTTTGTCCTCTATGATATATTCGAAAATCCGGATTGCATCTTCAAATTCGTCGGCCTGAATAGCATTTTGCCCCAATCGGTAAAGTCGATATCCATTTTCCTGTTTACGTCTGTCTATAGAGCGAAGCTGACGATAAGCCATGGCGTAATTGTGGTCCTGGATATAAGCCCAAGCCAGTATTTCATTAAAACCCTCGTTGGAACTTTCCTGAAGTTTTTGAATCGTTTTTTTCTGCAGAATTTCTATATGATCATCAGGAAGATAGCGTTGGAAGTAATTCAGGACAAAGGATACGCTCTCTGGTCGATAATCCACTGCAGCGAGATAGCTGTCTATCATATTTTCAAAATCCCCCAATCTGAAGTACAATGAAGCCATCGGAAGCGTGAAAGAGGGATGCACCTGACCATTGGTTCTGGAAGCTTCATAAGATTTTAATGCATATTCAAATTTCCCGCGTTCCTGAAATTCCTGCGCTAGCCTGGTAATACTGGAAGGATTTCTGGAAGCGACTTCAACAGCCTGGTCAAAAGACGCAATTGCTTCATCGGACTCTTGTCTGAGTTCGTGTATATTTCCCTTGAGATAATGGTTGACCGGATCATTGGGGAACCGCTGAATTCTTCGATCAATCTCAGTAAGGGCTTCATCATAATTTCTCAACTGGGTCAGGCAATCCATTAATTTCTCGAAATAAACCGAGTTTTCAGGTTGGGTTTTTACCAAATCCCTGAAAAGGGCTTCCGCTTTTTCAAATTCACCCCTATTGTAGTAGTGCATAGCCAACTGTGGATTCTGGGCGGTCAGCGTATAGATCCAGCTCAGACATAGAGTTAATGTAATAAGCGTGATTTTAATCCTGTTTCTCATCATGATTTTAGAACGTTCTTTGACAGGGTTTTATGGTTCTATAAATAACTTCCTTTTCATATGGTTCATCGCAAACACAGAGGATGCTCCATAAATTTAAGGAATTATCCTTGATTCTTTATCAAATGCAGACGGACAAGGTGGATGAAGATCATATTGTGCAATTGTTTGGCCTATCACCTGACTGGTTTAGGAATATTTTTTTGTCTACGGTCTTGGTTATCCATATGTCGCGTTGTGGTTAGTGCTCTGTTTCATAAGTTCTTCACACTGATGACGGCTTCTTTTTCGTCGTACCTTCATCACCGAAAGCCTCACGTAGGCCTGTCCTATGCTCGGTTTCGTTTCTTCGGTACGACAAAAAATAATCGCGTCATTAATATTAATTACTTATGAAACAGACCACTAGTGCTCTGTTTCATAAGTTCTTCACAATGATGACGTCTTCTTTTTCGCCGTTCCTTCATCACCAAAAACATCACGTAGGCCTGTCCTATGCCCGGTTTTGTTTCTTTGGTTAGTATCTGTCTCCATAGTGTAAACTATGTTATTTTTCTAAGTACCAGGGCAGATGCACCCCCTCCGCCGTTACAAATGGTAGCACAACCCAGGGATTGATCCCGATGGTGAAGGGCATTGATGAGTGTGGTCACAATTCGTGCACCAGAAGCGCCCAACGGATGGCCCAGAGAAACTGCTCCTCCCAGGACGTTGAGTTTGTCTTGATCCACTTTCAATTCACTGGCGAAATGCATGGGTACAACGGCAAAAGCTTCGTTAACTTCAAAAAGATCCACAAGATTCAGATCCACCTTGGCTCTTCGAAGTGCAAGCGGGGTAGCAGAAACAGGGGCGGTCGTAAACCATTCCGGTTCGTGGGAAGCATCAGCGAAGCCCAGGACTTCGGCTACCGGTGTAATGCCGTTAGTCTCTACAAATTCTTCACTGGCCAGCACAAGGGCAGAAGCACCATCATTGAGGGTAGAGGCATTGGCCGCTGTCACAGTCCCATTCTTGGAGAAGGCAGGTCGAAGAAACGGAATTTTTTCAAAATTGACCTTTTTGGATTCCTCGTCCTCGGTTACTTTTATCGGTGCACCCTTCCTCTGGGGAACCTCCACTGGCGTTATTTCGGTAAGGAAAATTCCTTTTTCGGTCGATTCAGCAGATCGGCGGTAGCTTTGAATGGCAAATTCATCCTGCGCTTCACGTGAGATGTTATATTTCTCAGCGGTTTTATCTGCACTGATACCCATGGCTTTATGCGAATAGGCATCGGACAGTCCATCTCGTTGTAATCCATCAACCAACGTTGCATTTCCATACTTGTACCCGAATCGGGCTCGGGGCACATAATAAGGTATGCGTGTCATATTTTCCATTCCTCCAGCTATTACGACATCCTGCATACCCAATTGTATGGTTTGTGCAGCCCACATGATAGCCTTCATCCCTGAAGCACATACTTTGTTTACGGTGGTACAGGGGGTTGTATTAGGTAACCCTGCTTTGAGAGCAGCTTGCTTTGCAGGTGCCTGACCCAGATTAGCTGATACTACATTGCCCATAAATACCTCTCCAGGAATTTCGCGCCCGATACCAGCCCTGGCAAGAGCGCCTTTGATTGCCACCGCACCCAGTTCAGTAGCTTCCAGTTCTGAGAATACTCCCCCGTAACTTCCGATGGGGGTGCGGGTAGCTGATAGGATAAATACGCGTTTCATATTGTTGTCTTATCCTGCTAATGTAATTCTTTTCAACTATACTGAGAAAAAAGTTTGTCCGTGTAAATTCATCTTTCTGCAAATAATACCTGAATTTCAAATCCCATTGAATTATCCTATTCATTTTCTTTGTATGGCTGCTTGTTACTATTCTGAACTGGCTATCCATTCGAATAATATGCCTTTTAATTTATTGTGTTTAGGCAATAATTTAACATTGTGGTGCAATTAAGAAAAGTTAATTAACAGAGCGGGAAACAGTAATTTGGCAATAAGCATTTTTTGGTTCCGTTTTACCTTCACTTATTTTAATGAAAAAAAACACAAACGATGAATTTAAAACATGTAAGTTTTTTCGCATTATTGATTTTGGGAATGTTTCTAATGTCATGTGAAGAAGAGAATGATTTAACCCCTGATCCAGATGAAAAACGTGGAATGTTTGAGTTAGAAATTACGGATGCTCCGGTGGATGATCCGGATGTAAAAAGTGTGTTTGTTACGATAAAAGATGTGCAGATTGATGACCAATCCCTTCCTGGATTTTCACCTGTCACATTGGATTTATTGACTTTGCAGAATGGAAATACCAGTCTACTTAGTTCCGACAGCATAGGAGTCGGTACGTACAACGAACTGGCATTAATACTCGACACTTCAGATTGTTATATCGAGGACATCCAGGGTAATCGCCATCCGCTAGAAGCTGAAATTGATAAGCTGGAAGTTTCTCATGAATTTTCCATAATGGAAGATAGCGCGGTTCGGTTGGTCGTGGACTTCGATCTGCGAAAAACCATCCAACGCAATGAAAGTGATTCTCTGGATCGGTATGATTTTGTCCAGGCACCTGCCCTGGTCAATGGACTGAGAGTAGTGAACAAAGATGAAGCCGGTCAATTGATGGGTGAAGTGGTGAATCAAAGTGGTGTAAGTGGGATGATCATAGCTTATGTTTATGAGAAAGGTGAATTCGATATGGAAGCAGAAACGGATACCACTGAGAATGGATTGCAGTTTCCAAACGCTGTAACGAGTACCATGGTACAGAACGATGGGACATACCATTTCCCCTTCCTGGAAGACGGTGAATATGAACTGCATTTTGTCTCTTACCAGGAGGATCCCATCACCCATGAAATCGCGTTCAACGGGGTGTTGGAGGTGGACTCGGACGTCCAGGATGAGATTTTAAATATCTCGATTGAGCCATCCTCTATTACAGAAATTGATCTTTCTGTTATTGGATTACTTCCATTATAGCGTATGCCACTGAAAAGATAAGAGAGCGCATTGATATGTATAGCCCGGAAGGGTTGTATGAAAATCGAGTGGGGATGGTAGAGCATCTCCACTTTTTTTTGGACTTAGGTGGTTCAGGATCAAATCACCAACCATTCCGTTTGGTTGCCAATTCTTCGCAGCAAGTAACTGTTACCGGTTATTTGGAATGAGTAAGGTAATTGTTGACCTTCTCTATATGGAACCGGGTGATAGATGGTCATCCATTATCCGGCAAAAAGTCTTATTTTTGATATATGGAACGAATCATTTTCTTTGGATGGCTGCTGGGTATCGTGATGCTGCACGGTGGTTGCAGTTCAATAATGCAATTCCAGGATGCTGCGCCTTTGGGGAAAGGAACTGCTGAAATTATGGGTGGATTTGGTGCAGGTTACTATCCGACCACCCTGGAAAAAAATAATTACGGGTTTCCGTTGCTGGTAGGTTTTCGATATGGAGTGGGTCATAGGACGGATCTCGGGGTAAAATATACTATCGATGACGATGTGGAACTCAATCTCAAGCACAATCTTGTATTGACGAATGTATTTCTGTTGTCTACTGGCTTACACGTAGGCGTTGATGGCATATTTGGTAGCGATAAGAATTTTTATGGACGAATTCCGCTTTACATACAGTTGAGGTTGGGTAGTGTTTCTGTTTATGGAATCCCTTCTGTAAGTACTGGTCGATTCAATAGTGATCTGGGCCTTGCAGGTAATTTAGGTGTATCTTTTGGAAGATATCAGGATAAAGTTTTTATTGAAGCGGGTGTAGGGGATTTTGAGGGAATAGGAACGGCAATTAAGACCTTTGGGGTAGGATTTGCCCATCGGTTTTGACTCTGGAGTTTTTGCTTCCCTAAATGGGTTTGTGCATTCATAAAATCAATTTTAGGAATAGCGTAGCATCCCTCGTTGGCAGGGAATGTATGCATAGGATGATCTGGTCCCGAAGGTTTTAAAGATGAAATATGAAAATAGGAATTATACGGGAAGGAAAAGTGCCCCATGATGCAAGGGTCGTACTCAAGCCAGCCCAATGCGCATTTTTGAGGAAGAATGAGGGGGCGAACCTGGTTGTTCAGGCATCGCATGTGCGGTGTTATACGGATGACGAGTACCGTGATCAAGGAGTACCTGTAGTGGAATCAGTGGAAGATTGTGATTTGCTAATCGGAGTGAAGGAAGTCCCAATAGATCAATTAATACCGGATAAAACCTATTTTTTCTTTTCCCATACCATCAAGGAACAACCTTATAACCGCGATTTGTTGAAAGCCATTCTTCGAAAGAATATCCGACTGATTGATTACGAAGTGTTGACCGATGCAGCAGGCAGGCGCTTGATTGCTTTTGGGTTTTTCGCAGGGATGGTTGGTGCACATAATGCGCTTTGGACCTATGGAAAAAGAACCGGGGAGTTTGAACTCGGCCGGATGAAGGATGCCTTTGATTATGGTCAGATCAAAAAAAGTTACAAAACTATATCCTGGCCGCCTGTCAAAATTATTTTGACCGGTAAAGGCAGGGTAGGGGCAGGAGCTGCCCAGGTACTGGAAGATATGGGAATTCGCAAGGTAACCCCAGACCAATTTCTGCAAGTGGATTATAAGGAGGCGGTGTTTACTCAGATCGATTATGAGGAGTATGTTCGCCCCAAAGAAGATTCAGGGCGAAAATCTGGAGATTTCTTTCAATATCCCTCGGATTTTGAATCTACATTCAAGCCTTATACTGAGACGGCAGACATCATGATCAACGGGGTTTACTGGGACAATCATGCCCCGGCATTTTTTACCAAAGAGGATATGCGTAGTGAGAATTTTCGCATGCGAACCATCGCCGATATCACATGTGATATTGCACCGGTCGCATCTATTCCTTCTACCATAAGGGCTACTACCATTGATAATCCTGTTTTTGGTTATGATCCCATTTTGGAGCAGGAAACTGAACCGTATCAGGACGGAGTGATTGACATGATGACCATAGACAATTTACCCAATGAATTGCCCCGGGATGCAAGTACCTCATTTGGACAGCAATTTTTAGAACATATCTGGCCCGAAATCAAAGCGCAAGCCTTTGATCAGGATATTTTGCGTAGAGCAACCATTGCCGAAAGGGGAAAGCTAGGTCCTGATTTTGCCTATCTGACCCAATATGCAGGAAGGACTCCTTAATATTCACTTTTTATAGACGAGTGTCAACCAGAGTATCATACCTACCCCAGGATGGGTATCACTGCCTGTTCTGAATGCAATTGAGTCTTTCGGTTCTTGCCTGAATACTGTCCTTAAAAACCCGTTTTTCCTCCGGCGACAGATTTTTGGTCAGACGCATCAATTCCACGCGGATAGTATCTGACAAATTTCTGCTTGTATTGGCTAGGTATTCTTTCCTGTGCTCCATGGTTTGCAGAGTGGATTTCCACATCCGGGCCCGATCTGGTGTTGATTCGGCAAAATCAACCAGGGAATCCTGGTACGCTCGCATCGAATCGGCCAGTGCAAAACGGGCTTCACGCAGTTGGATAGCCTGGCAATTTAAATGGCTGATGATCTCCATATCATCTTTCCAGGTATTATTTTCCAACGCATTGCAGCCCACAAGGATGGCTACAAGAAACCCGTAATTCCAGATTTTTTTATCCACCACTATTCAATGTTTTGGGGCCAGCGAAGGTCATTGATGACGGCTTCACCGACATTATACCCCAGATTCAAACCTGCTGTATTGTCCATTTCAAAGTGGATACCACCATAAAACCTGGAAAGGGCACATTCCATTGCCATATCATAAAAATTATCATAGGAGCGGGGTTCAAAACCAAATTGGATTTGACTCAGATCGGTGAACGTATAATCTCCACTTTCATCGGTAAACAAATGAATCATGACTTTTACCCCTGCTCCTATTTCTGCTGAATGGCCTGAAATATAAGCTGGAAAAGGAGGTGTACCAATAACAGTTTCAAAGCTGGGATCAATGTATTTCTGGATATAACTTACAGGACGGATCAGCACGTAATCGTATTTTGATTTCCAGCAACTTATGAATGCATCGTTTTCTGCAACAGACATCATAGCCAGCCCAACTGCCGTTTTTTCCAGAGTGGCATTGGATTCCTGAAGCAACTGTGTGAGGATGTTGAAGGTATGGCCCGTTGGTGTACAGGTTTCAAAAGGATCATCGGCCCAGTATTTGGCGATGGTCACTTCTTCTTCTGTATTTAATTTCGTCACCTGATTGTATACATCCATAGCCTG
>Ga0079224_100017519_pt1 | contig 10097 bp, 8 predicted proteins | sample Stecom2015_FD_80414 | JGI IMG/M metagenome (GOLD analysis project Ga0079224, IMG submission 80414) | Agricultural soil microbial communities from Utah to study Nitrogen management - Steer compost 2015 | ecosystem: Environmental > Terrestrial > Soil > Agricultural land | place: USA: Utah... | reverse complement strand
TGCAAGACGCGCACGCCGGTCAGCATCGGCTGCGCCTGCTCGGCCGGCGGCGCCGCGCGGGCGATCTCCACGTCTTCCTGTTGCGGTGCGGCGCGCCCGGCCTGCTGCTCCGATGCCCGGGGCGGCTGCGCGCCCTGCTGCTGCGCGGGCTGCTGAGCGAGCACGACCGACGAAGACAAAACGATCGCGAGACCGGTCAACGAAGAGCCGAGAACACGTCCTGAGCCGATACGTTCGACGATCATCGCTGTGCCCTCTTGTGAGCGTCGGCTGCCCCGCAGCCTTCCGGCGAAGCAGACGAACGCGGGTGGTGGTTGGGACTCTGAGCTTCGGCAGCCCGGCCGTCTTGGGTCCTTCGAGCGACCGGCGTCCCTCGGAGGAAGCGAGGACCCGTGGCTTTCCGCCCCCGCCTTTCGGACGGGTTCGGCTTTGTCGTCGACCAGCGTACGCCCGCGCCCGACGAGCGGCAAGGACGCAATAAGGATGCCGGGCGCGGCGCGCCTGCGGCCGATCGATCTCGCCCAGGTGTTCTTCCCGAGGGCGGGCGGACAGGACAACGATCGGTTTTATTGTTGACGTGAACGTCTTTCGCACGAGAATGAACGTAACCACGTGCGGCACGACGCCGCATCACTCGAGCATCGGGAGGAGTCGAACCACACCACACGACAACCATCAGGGGGAGGGACAACCATGGGCACCAGCGGCCGTACTTCGAACCTCGCGGCGCACCGCACGTATCCGAAGATGAACAAGGTCGCCCGTTCCGTCGCGCTCGCGACGGCCTGCGCGGCGCTCGCGCCCGCGGCGGACGCTCAAGAGATCGAAGAGATCATGGTTACCGGGTCGCGGATCATCCGCTCGGGGATGAATACGCCTACGCCCGTCACCGCCGTCACGACGGAGGAGCTGACGATGCTCGAGCCCGGCAACATGGTCGATGCGTTGGCGCAGCTTCCACAGTTCCTGAACAACACGTCGCCCGCGAACCGCGGCACATTCCTCGGCGCGGCCGGCGGCGCGTACGTCAACGTCCGCGGCCTCGGCACCGACCGCACGCTCGTGCTGCTCGACGGCCGCCGCGTTCCGCCCGCCGATCGCAACAGCTCCGTCGACACGAACCTGTTTCCGGAAGCGCTCGTGCAGCGCGTCGAGGTCGTCACGGGCGGCGCATCCGCCGCGTACGGCGCCGACGCGCTCTCCGGCGTCGTGAACTTCATTCTCGACACGCGTTTCGAAGGCTTCGACACGAAGATTCAGGGCGGCGAGACCCGCTATGGCGACGGTGACAGCTGGGAAGCGTCGTTCACGGGCGGCCTGCCGCTCGGCGAGCGGATGCACCTGACGTTCTCCGCGGACGGCTTTCACCAGCACGAGATTCAGGGCAAGGTCGCGGGGCTCGACGATCGCGACTGGTTCGGCCGCTGGGGATTCGTGACGAACCCGGAGTGGAACCCGAGCGATCCCCCGGGCACGCGCCCTCAGCGGCTCGTCCTGCCGGACGTCCACTCCACGCAGTTCACGCCCGGCGGCAAGATCAACCAGCCCGGCTTTTCGTTCGACCAGCATACGTTCATCGGCGACGGGACCGAGACGCGGCTCTTCATCCCGGGCCCGATCGCCGTGTTCGACTCGGGGACCCTGTCGACGAGCGGCGGACCCGAGTTCGAGATCGCGCATCTCGGCGAGCGTACGAACCTGAGCGACGAGGTGAAGCGCGCGAGCTCGTTCGTGAACCTCGATATCGACGTGGGCGAAAGGACGACGGTCTTCGTGCGGCACATGACCGGGCAGAACTACGCGTACACGCACAACGTGAACGGCGGCCTCGGTCCGAGCCTGATGGGCATCTGGCGCGCGACGATCTTCCGCGAGAACGCGTTCCTGCCGGAGCACATCCGCCAGGCAATGTACGAAGAGGGCCTCACGCAGTTTCGGATGGACAAGAACGGCGCGCTCGTCGGCCGGAACAACTTCCAGGACGATCACACGGACGGCACGGAGATCATCCAGAGAGTCTACGCGGCCGGCTTCAACCGCGAGCTCGCGAACGACTGGACGTTGACCGGCTTCGTGCAGTACGGCAAGAGCGACAAGGAGGCGCTGCTCGACAACCTTCTGCGGGTCGACCGGATGTTCCTCGCGATGGATGCCGTCGAGGTGTACCCGGATCGCCGGGACGTCGACGGCGACGGTGTCGTCGACCTGGTCGCCGAAGCGGACCGCGGAACGGGCGAGATCATCTGCAACGTGCAGCGCTATATGCCGACGCTCGAAGAGCTTGCCGCGTCGGTCGCGAACGTCCGCGTCCCGTCGGCGCTCGGGCCGGTCGGCATCGCGTCTCCGGTCGGGCTCGACGGAACGATCGAGAACTGCGTGCCGCTCAACATCTTCGGGTGGGGCAACGTCTCGCGCGAGGCGGCTGACTACGTCGTCAGCGACAAATGGGCGAAGTCCGAGGTCGAACAGACGTTCATGGAGGCGGTGCTCTCGGGCGATGTCTTCGCGAACCGGCAAGCGGGAGCGATCTCGTTCACCGTCGGCGGCACGTACCGCGAGGAGAAGATGAGCCAGATCGAGTACCCGCGCGAGATCGCGGCGCTCGGTCCCCCGCAGAACGCGCCGGCTCTCGGCATTCGCGGGATTGCGCCCGGTTTCACGGGCGGCAGCCCGAACCTGCATCAGTTCTCGAATCTGCAGACGTTCGGCGGCAAGTTCGACGTATGGGAGCTGTTCGGCGAGACCTACATTCCGCTGTGGTCATCGGCGTCGTCCCCGCGGCGGCTCGACGTCAGCCTCGCCGCGCGTCACTCGGAGTACTCGCGTGCCGGATCGATCGTCACGTGGAAGTGGGGTGTCGACGCGCAGCTCACCGAGAGCGTGCGGCTTCGGGCGACGGTCTCGCACGACGCGCGCGAGGCGACGTTCTCGGAGCAGTTCGACTTGAACGGCGGCGGCGGCAACGTCGAGGATCCGGCATTCGGAGGAGACACCTTCTCGATCACGGTGAACTCCGGCGGCAACCCGAACCTCGAGCCCGAGGAAGCCGACACGTACACGATCGGCATCGTCTATCAGCCGGCCCGCGCGCCGGGCTTCGCGATGTCGGCCGACTACTACGAGATCGATCTGTCCCAGACGATCGGCAGCCTCGGCACCCAGCGCATCGTCGACGACTGCTACTACGACAACGTCCCGCAGGCCTGCGCGCTGATCGACCGCGATCCGGTGACGAACATCATCACGCGCGTCTCGAACATTCTCGTGAACATCGACGATGCGCGAGTGCGCGGCACGGACTTCGAGATTCGGTACACGGCCGAGCCCGACCTCTTCGCGGGCCTGTCCGAATCCTTGTCGTTGCGCTTCCTCGCCGGACAGCTGATCGAGAACTCGACGACGCCGCTCGGCGGCACCAAGCTCGAGCTCGCCGGCGCGACGTCCCTGCCCGAGTGGACGACCACGACGACGCTCGGCTATGCGGTCGGCCGGTGGCGCGTGAACCTCCAGCATCGCTGGATCGATGATACGAAGCTCAATGCGATGTGGGTCGAAGGCATCGACGTCGACAACAACAAGGTCGACGGCGTCGACTATACGAATCTGATGATCTCGTACGCGAGCGACATAGGCGGCAGGCGCTGGGAGGCGTTCGCGAATATCCTCAATCTGTTCGACGATCATCCGCCGCCGATCCCGACGAACGTCGGCCGGTCGATCCCGGGCTCGACCGGCTTCAGCCAGCACCGCGCGATCGCGCCCGGCCGCCGATACGTGGTCGGCGCGAGGTTCAGCTTCTGAGCGACCACCGCGGCGCTGTTCGCGCAACCGCAAGCTTCGGCCCCGCTTCGGCGGGGCCTTCTTTTCGGACACGCCTTGACGACGAGCGACGCCGTCGAGCGCCTTGATGGCGCATCCGCTACGCGTTATAAAGACGCTCGCGCAGGGCCGAGCATCGTCGCGGCCGCCGTTTCGCACTCGCTTCCCGTTCCAACTCACGGACGCCACGCATGACCGAGGCTCGCGCCTCCAGGCCAGTACTGGAGTTCAAGGGTCGAATGATGACCCTGACGATTCTTCGACTGCTGCATCCTTCGGTCGAATTGCTCGCACGCGAAGTCGACCGACGCGTGAAGGAGGCGCCGGGGCTTTTCAAGCAGCTGCCGGTCATCGTCGACGTCTCCGAGGTCGCGAGCACCGATCTGCACGCGGACCTGCCGGGCTTCATCGAGCTCTTGCGCACGCGCGGGCTCGTGCCGATCGGCATTCGAGGCGGCGACTCGCGTTTTCGGGAAGCGGCCTTCACCGCGGGGCTCTCGGTCTTCTCGAACAAGCATCTGCCCGACGCCGCCGCGGACGAGCGGGAGCCGGCACGCGACAACCGTGCGCGCACCGCCGAGAACGGCAAGCCGCACGGGGCGCCTGCCGAAGCCTCTCCGCGCAATGAGTCGCGCGCGGCAGTCGAGGCGCCTCCGCCCGCCGCGGGCAGCCTCACCGTGACGCAGCCGGTGCGTTCGGGGCAGCAGATCTACGCGCGCGGCACGGATCTCGTGATCCTCGCGGCCGTCAGCCCGGGTGCAGAGGTGCTCGCGGACGGCCACGTGCACGTCTATGGAGCACTGAACGGCCGCGCGCTCGCAGGCGTGCGCGGTAACACGAACGCGCGGATCTTCTGCAAGAGCTTTCGCGCGGAGCTCGTATCGATCGCTGGAATTTACGGTCTCAGCGAGCAATTCGACGCATCGCTCATAGGCGCGCCGACGCAGGTGTCTCTGCAGGGCGACACGCTGCGCATCGAGCCGCTGTGAGCGGACACTAACGCGGCCGCCGTCGCCGGCCGGGGGTCATTCACCGAAGGAACAGGACTAAAGTGGCAAAGATCATCGTGGTCACTTCCGGTAAAGGGGGCGTCGGGAAAACGACCACCAGCGCCGCCATCGGGGTCGGGCTCGCGCAGGCGGGACACAGAACCGTCGTCGTCGACTTCGACGTGGGCCTCCGCAACCTCGACCTGATCATGGGCGTCGAGCGGCGCGTCGTGTACGACTTCGTGAACGTGATCAACAACGAGGCGACGCTGCATCAGGCACTGATTCGCGACAAGCGCGTCGACAACCTGGCGATCCTCGCCGCGTCGCAGACCCGCGATAAGGACGCGCTGACGGACGAAGGTGTCGAGCGCGTCCTGACCGAGCTCTCGAAGGACTTCGACTACGTGATTTGCGATTCCCCTGCCGGCATCGAGCGCGGCGCGCTGATGGCCATGTATTTCGCCGACGAGGCGATCGTCGTGACGAACCCCGAGGTGTCGTCGGTGCGCGACTCGGACCGGGTCCTCGGCATCCTGTCGAGCAAGACCCGCCGCGCAGCGAACGGCCAGCCGAAGGTGCGCGAGCACCTGCTGCTCACGCGCTATTCCCCGGAGCGCGTGCGGCGCGGCGAGATGCTGAGCGTCGACGACGTCAGAGAGATTCTCGCGATCGAGCTGCTCGGCGTGATTCCCGAGAGCCAGTCCGTGCTGAACGCATCGAACGCCGGCATCCCGGTCATCCTCGACGAGCAATCGGACGCCGGTCAGGCGTATCGGGACGCGGTGGCCCGCCTGCTCGGCGAGAGCCGGCCGCACCGCTTTCTCGAGCCGGAGAAGAAGGGCTTCTTCGGCCGCCTCTTCGGGAGCTGAGGATGATGAGTTTGCTCAGCTATTTCCGTGCTCAACGCAGGCAGCGCACCGCTAGCGTCGCGAAAGAGCGTTTGCAGATCCTGGTCGCGCACGAGCGCGCCGCACGCAACGGGCGCGACTGGCTCCCCAAGCTGCAGGACGAGCTGCTCGCGGTGATCAAGAAATACGTCGACATCGACCGCGACGCAGTCCAGATGCAGCTCGACCGAGAAGGCGACTGCGACATCCTGGAGCTCAACATCACGCTGCCCGATCGCTGAGCGACCCGCCGTCGCGATCGCCTCCGGCGCTCGGCTTGCCGAGCCTCGGCGTGCCCCGCAGAATCTACGCGATGAACGCGTAGACGAGCGACCGGAGTACCACAATGAGCTACATGCTGCTGATCATCGAGCCGTCAGGCCAGCGCGCCGAGCGCAGCGAGCCCGAAGGGCGCGCCCTCTACGAGAGCATGCTGAAGTTCAGCGACGAGCTGAAGGCACAGGGGCTCTTGAAGATCAGTCAGTCGCTCAAGAGCGACTCGGCCGGCGTCCGCGTGACGGTCCGAGACGGCAAGCGCGTGACCCACGACGGTCCGTTCGTCGAGACGAAGGAAATCGTCGGCGGCTTCTTCCTGCTCGACTGCGACAGCCGCGAGAAGGCCGTCGAGATCGCGGCGCGCTGTCCCGCGGCGCAGTGGGCGACCGTCGAGGTCCGCGAGCTCGGGCCCTGCTTCATGTAGCCTCGTGTCAGACACCTTTTTCGCCCAGGCGAAAAAGGTGCCTGACACAATGGGTCGCTACGCCGCTTCCAGGATGATGTTCCCCACGGCCGTCGACGACGCCGGCACGTGGTAGAAGCGGTAGACCTCGCGCACGCGGTCGCCGAGCGCGCCGCGCATGATCAGCCACATCACGAGCTCGATTGCCTCGGCGCCGGCCTCGCGCAGGTACTCGATCGGCGGAATCCGCGCGAGCGCCTCGGGGTCGCGGGTCAGGCCGTCGAGAAACGCCGTGTCAAATTCCTTGTTGATCAAACCGGCGCGCGGTCCCTGGATCTGGTGCGACATGCCGCCGGTCCCGAAGATCACGACGCGCAGGTCCTCGTCCCACGCCTCGACCGCCTTCTTGATCGCCTTGCCGAGCTGATAACATCGATTGCCCGTCGGCGCGGGATACTGGATCACGTTCACCGCGATCGGGATCACACGCAACGGCCACTCTTTCGGCTGACCGAACATCAGCGTCATTGGCACGGTCAGGCCATGATCCACCTGCATCTCGTTGCAGATCGTGATGTCGAACTCGTCGAGGACGAGCGACTGGACCAGGTGCGCCGCGAGCTCGGGATACCCCTTGACCGGCGGGACCGGCCGCGGCCCCCAGCCCTCGTCCGCGATCGGAAACTCCGCCGCGCAGCCGACCGCGAAGGTCGGAATGATCTTGAAGTCGAACGCGTTGACATGATCGTTGTAGACCACGATCGCAACGTCCGGCGCCGTCTCGGCCATCCACTTCTTCGACGGCTCGTACCCCTTGAACAGCGGCGCCCAATACGGCTCGCCGGTGCGTCCGTTGTCGACGGCGGCGCCGATCGCCGGGGTGTGGGACGTGCCGACGCCGGCAATGATCCTCGCCATCAGTTCTCTCTCCTCTCCGATTTCGAGCGCCAGCCGTCGGGTGAACGCCCGCCGGCCAGCATCATCTTCACGTATTCCTCTTCCGGCACCCCGACCATCTGCGACGCCATGTACTGGTAGGACTTCTTGTCCGTGAACGCCAGCTTCGCGAGCGCGTACGACACGCCGCCGAGCTCGAGCAGCCTGTTCCAGTCGCGCTTCATGACCGCTTCGCGCTGCTCCTCGGTCATTGGAAACTTCATCAGGTACTTGCGCTCGTCGGCCAGGAACTCCTCGCGGTTCTCCGGCTTCATCAGCGAATAGAGAAACTGGTTCAAGTGATAGCCCTTCCGGGCCCGCTCGGCGTCGAAGATCCAGGTACCCGGGATGTCCTCGTACTCTTCCGGTTTCTTGCTCATCGTGGAACTCGCTTCATGCGGCATACGCCGCGTTCGTTTCGCGGCCGGAACGCGTGCTCGCGCCCGGGCACCCCGCGGCCGCGGCAGTAAACCCGTTGGCCCAAGCCCGTGTCAACACGCACTGACCGAAGCCGCATGGCGGCACGGTCGGAACGCGCTCGGGCACCGGGCTCCGGGATGGCACCGCCGATACCGGGACTCATTCCATCACCCTGCTCCATAGTAAGATGGAATTGAGCGTCGAGCGCCCTCCGGGGAGGTCGCGATGCGTTTCTCGCCGTTCAGCGGCGCGCCGAGCGCCGTGGCATGTTTCCTGGCCGCAATTGCCGGGCAAGGTCTCGCGCAGCCCGAATCGAAGCTCGAGCCGAGCGCCCCCGCCGACCGGGGGCGTCTGTCGTCGTTCCTCGAGGCCCGGGCGATCGTCGAGCGACGCCGCGAAACGATCGATGCCGAGATCTCCGCCAGCGGCCCCTACTCGGCTGCCCTGGTGGACGAGCTCAATGCGCTCGCGTTGCTCTATCGGGAGATCGGCGAGGACGATCTCGCCGCGCAGAGCCTCGAGCACGCGCTGCAGATCGTTCGGGCGAACTCCGGGCTTTTCTCGCTCGATCAGGTGCCGCTGATCGAGCAGCTGATCGCCGCGGAACGGGCCCGCGGCAACGGCGCGGCCGTCGCAGAGCTCGAGCGGCAGCTGCTCGCGCTCGCTTACCGTCACCCGACAGACTTGCGCTCCGCCGGCATCCTGCGCCGCGCCGCCGATCGGCAGATCGAGCTTTTCGGTCTCTACGTCGACCGTGCTCTGCCTCCCCAGGTCACCGTCAACATCGGCTTCGCGGACATGGGCGCAAGGCGCCCGCTGCCGCCCGACGTGGTGTTCATGCGCCGCGCCCAGCGATACTACTTCGACGCGATCGACGTGCTGCACCGCACCGGCTCGTTCGACTACGAGGCGCTCAAGGAGCTCGAGACGAAGCTGCTCTACACCTACCACCTCGAGCGGACCCACGGTGAGCGGGACCTCGGACGCCTCGAGGCGATCGCAAGGGTCGGCAGGCAGACATACGAGCGGCTGATCGCCTACGCGACGATCGGTGACGTCCCGCTCGAGGAGCGAGCGCGCGCGCTCGTCGGCCTTGCGGACTGGCAGCTCTTGTTCTCGAAGAACAGCACGGCGCTCGAGCTCTATCGAGAGGTCTACGCGATGCTCGCCGACGCGGGCGGTCACGACGCGCTGCTTGCCGAGCTGTTCGCACCGGAGACGCCGATCGCGCTGCCGACGTTCGCGTCGGACCATTTCGTTGCGCCGACGACGAGCGATGCGCGCTACGTCGAGCTGACGTTCGACATCAGCAAGTACGGTAAGGGCCGCGGGATGCGGGTGACGGACTCGAAGGGCGAGTCGGCGGAGGACGCAGCGCGAGAGATGATCCGGAAGATCGCGCGGAGCCGCTTCAGGCCGATGCTCGTCGACGGGGAGCCCGTGCGCGCGTCATCGGTCGTCGTCCGCTACGGCTTCTGAGCGGAGTGATCGTCGCTGCCCGCTCGTCCCGCTCCGGCGCGCCGCCGCCTGAGCCGCGGCCCGCGGTCGAGTACAATCACGGCCGGTCCGACGAGCCCACGCGGCGCCGCACCCGCAGGGTTCCGCGTCGCCGGGCGCGCGGCGGTTCATGCCCGACGGAGGATTCGATTCGATGCGATACCCGATGACGCTGCGCGTCGCCGTGCCGCTGCTGCTGCTCGCGCTCGGCGCCTGCGAGTCCGACACGCGTACCGAAACCGCGGCGCCGAGCGAAACCCGCTCGACGTCGGAGACGGCGAGCCGCGCCCCGGAAACCGAAGCGGCAAATGGGCCAGGAGCCGCCGAAGGCGCCGGGACACCGATCGAGCACACGCTCGTGCCGCTGCCCGGCAAGGCGGTCCCGGTCCCCACGCGCGTATCGACGGTCGTGCTCGAGACGACGGCCGGCAACGTCACGATCGAGGTCTATCCCGAGGCCGCGCCGAACGCGGCGGAGCGCTTCGTCCGACTCGTCGAATCCGGCTACTACGACGGCACGCCGGTCTCGCGCGTCATACCCGGCTTCGTCGCACAGTTCGGTATCAACTGGCGCACGCCTCACCGCGGCTGGCGTGACCGCCCCTTCAACGACGATCCGACGCTGTTCGCGCTCGAGCGCGGCACGCTCGCGTTCGCGAAAGCGGGCCCGAACACGAACTCCACGCAGGTGTTCATCAACTACCGCGAGAACAACTACCTCGCGAGCCCGGAACAGAACTTCACGGTGTTCGGCAAGGTCGTCGACGGGATGGACGTCGTCGACGCATTCGTGCCGCTCGAGCTCGATCAGGCGCGGCTCTGGAGCGACGGCGAGGCCTTGATCGAGTCGCTCGAAGTGAAGCCGAC
>Ga0079224_100017518_pt1 | contig 10097 bp, 8 predicted proteins | sample Stecom2015_FD_80414 | JGI IMG/M metagenome (GOLD analysis project Ga0079224, IMG submission 80414) | Agricultural soil microbial communities from Utah to study Nitrogen management - Steer compost 2015 | ecosystem: Environmental > Terrestrial > Soil > Agricultural land | place: USA: Utah... | reverse complement strand
TGTCCGGCAGTGGGCGGCTCGATGACCGTCGCCTCGCCGGTGTCTGTGTCGACGCGCGCGATGTGGCTGCCCGCCAGCGAGGCGTAGTAGACGTCGCCGCTCGGCGTCGCGGTGATGCCGTACGGTCCTCGGCCGCCCGGGGCGTCGAAGACCTGCATCTCGGCGGTTGACGGGTCCAGCCGGCCGTAGATGCCGTTCTGGCCGGTGAACCACAGGACGCCGTCGCCGTCGAACGCGGCCGTGTTCAGGTTGGCGTTGGGCCGGTCTTCGGGCAGCGCGTAGGTCCAGACCTCGAGCGTCACGGGGTCCACGCGGACGATCGCGTTCAGCCCGCCGTCGGTGATCCATGGCGCTCCGTCGGGCCCCACGATCACGCCGTGGGGCCGCGAGCCGTTGCCTAGGCCGATCAGCTGCACCTCGCCGGTCTCCGGGTCGAGGAGGCCCAGGTTGCCGGACCGCTGGGCCGTGAACCAGACGCCGCCGTCCACGGCCGGGGCGACGTCGTGCGGGTGAGAGCCGGCTGGAACGGGGAAGTAGTCAACGGTCTGTGCAACAGCGTTGCTAGCGCAGAGCGCGCCAACACAAGAGACGAGCCACGCGAAGTGCCGGGGTGATTGCCATCTATGAACGATCATCGTGCCTCCTCGACCGGTCGCCGGGCGGCAGCTTGGTCCAACAAGCTGTGGCGCCTTACCCGCTCCGTTGCCGCGGGTCCATTACCTCGCGCAACGCGTCACCGCACAAATTTAGCGCCAGGACTATGGCAGCGATCGCAGCGCCTGGCCACCACATCAACCACGGGGCCACCATCAGGTAATCGCGGGCCTCGGCCAGGATGTTGCCGAGGCTGGGAGTAGGAGGAGGGGTGCCCACGCCGATGAAACTCAGGCCGGCGTCCGCCAGGATGGCGTAAGCGAAGACGAAGATCATCTGCACGACCAGCGGGCCGATGGCGTTTGGAAGGATGTGTATTCCCAACGATCTAGCATCCCCGGCGCCCAGCGCCTGACCGGCCTCCACGAAGGTGCGCTGACGCACGGACAATACCGACGCCCGAACTATGCGGGCGCAACGTGGCGTGTAGACGATCGCCAGGGCGATCACGCCGTTCCGTGCGCCGGTCCCGAGGATGGCCATGATTGCGATCGCCAGGAGGATAGCGGGGAAGGCCATGAGAACGTCCAGGCCGCGCATGATGGGGCCGTCAAGCCGCGAAAAGTACCCTGCCAACGACCCCAGCACCAGCCCGGCGAGTGCGGCCAGCGTCATCACGGATGCGCCGATGCCGAGGGACAGCCTGGCGCCGTAGATCACGCGCGTCAATAGATCGCGGCCGTACTGGTCGGTGCCCAACACATGGTCGGCCGCGGGGGGCGAGAGCATGGAGAGGTAGTCGGACTCCAGCGGGTCCGCCAGGCCCCACAGAGGAGCTCCCACGCTGGCCACCACCAGCCCCACCAGCAGAACGATGCCCACCAGCCCCGTAGGGCGCTGCCTCGCGAACTTGGTGAGTCGAGCCGTCACGCGTACGAGATACGCGGGTCTACCGCGACGTAGAGGACGTCAACGATCAGGTTAACAACCACGTAGATGATCCCTATGACCAGCATGGTTCCCTGGATGAGCGGGTAATCGCGACTGAGGATGGCCATTGTGACGAGCCTGCCTATGCCCGGCAGGCTGAACACCATCTCGATGATCACGGCGCCGCCTATCATGTTGCCGAACGACGTCCCGACGATCGTGATTATGGGGATGAGCGAATTGCGCAGGCCATGCCTGGTGAGCACTCGCCTGTGCCCCACGCCCTTTGCATGAGCGGTGCGGATGTAATCCTCACCCAACACGTCCAGGAGGCTGGCTCTCGTCATGCGCGTGATGAGCGCGGACTCCAGCAGGGCTAGCGAGAAGACGGGCAGTGCCAGGCTTCTTAGCCACGGCACCACGCCCTCGATGGGCGGCGTGTAGCCGCCAGTCGGGAACCAGCCCAGGTCCACCGCGAAGTAGAACATCATCACGAGGCCCACCCAGAACCCTGGCATCGCAATGCCGACCAAGGACATCACGAGGATCGCGCGGTCTAGGAACGTGCCTGCTGCGGACGCGGCGATGGAGCCGAGGGTCACGCCCACAATGGTGGCGACTAGCATGGACAGGGCTGCTAGTGTGAGGGTGAACGGCAAGCGCTCGGCCAGCGCCTGAGTCACGGGGGCGTGGAAGAAGTAGGACCGGCCTAGGTCCCCTCGGATGACTAGGGCCTGGTACCAGTCCAGCACCTGCGTGTGGAAGGGCCTATCGAGACCCATCTCCTGCCGAACCTGCTCGATGACCGAGTCAGGCGCCTGCATACCCGCCATGATCACGGCGGGGTCCCCGGGGACTAGGTGGATGAGCACGAAGCTCAAGAAGCTGATGACGGCGAGCAGGGGGAGCATCTGCACAGCTCGCGCTAGTACGTATCGGAACATCGCCCCTCGTCAGCCGCGACCGCTACTGGCCCCGGGCAGGTAGGCGGGAGCCGCCATCCAGATCGGCGGCTCCCGCTGCATGACCTCAGCCTGGAGTGCTCAGTCCCGCCAAGTGTTCCACATGCGCGGGATCGCGAACCCGAGGTCCAGGTCGGACTGGATGGAGGCTTGGTAGCCGATGTACTCGCCGTAGTTTCCAAGCGGCAGGAACGCAACGGTCTCCCACATGTAGCGCTGCATCGACTCTAGCGCCGCGAAGCGCTCCTCAAAGGTGGCTTGCATATTGAGCGACCGCGCGTACACGTCCATCTGCTCGTCGCCGTAGAAGCCCCAGCGGCGCGTGCTGTCGAAGAACGAAGCGTACGGCAGCGGGTCTGCCGTGGGCTCCACCACCAGGCTCGACTGGAACAGGTTCCAGGCATCCTCGTCCCCGCGCACGCCCAGCGCGGTGCCGAAGTCGTACTGATCGAGCCTCACGTTGATGCCGACGGCCTCCAATTGCTGCTCTACCTCGATGCCCGCCTTCACGGACGGAGCGCTGTCAGACGGAACCACGTAGACGATCTCCTCGCCGGCGTAGCCCATCTCGGCCAGGAGCTCCCTGGCGCGCTCGGGGTCGGGCTGGTTGTACACGTCTTCACCCACGGTGGAGAAGTAGGCGTTGCCCGCGAACATCAGCCCGGAATCGGTGGAGAAGGAGCCGTCGCCGGCGATGGCCATTACGCGCTGGAGGTCCAGAGCCGCGAGTACGGCCTGGCGGAACCGAACGTCGTTGCTAGGCCACTTGGCGTGGTTGAACATTGTCCAGGCCTTGCCGGCCTGAGGGCGCTCGACCATGCGCAGGCTCGCCTCGTTGGCCAGGGCCCGTCCGTTGGGAGGTGAGATTGCGATGGCGCCATCTAGCTCCCCGGTCCTAAGACCCGCAACTCGCGCACCGGGCTCCTCGACGAGGGCTAGCTCGACCACCTCGAAGTAAGCCGTACGTTTGCCGCCGAAGCCGGTAGGCCCGTCGAACCGCTCGTCGGCCGCGTAGTCCGCGAAGCGCACCAGGCGCACGTACTCGTCCGGCACCCAGGAGTCCAGGCTGTACGGACCTGTGCCCACCACTTCGACTTCGCCGCCTGCAGCTCCCTCCGCAACGGCGGCGGGCATGATCGCGGGCGGCGCCATGGGGTACGCCAGCACGTTGGGCAGCGCGGGTAGCGCCGCGGACAGGCGCAACTGGACCGTGTGGTCGTCCACCACGACGACTTCCTCGACCACAGCCAGCTCGGCGCGCCTCGCGCCCAGCTCCAGCCAGCGGTCCAGCGAGGACTTCACGTCCTCCGCAGTCATGACCGAGCCGTCGTGGAACGGCACGCCTTGGCGTAGGGTGAAGGTGTAAGTGAGGCCGTCGTCGCTTACCGAGAAGTCCTCTGCCAACTGCGGGATGACCTGGCCCTCCTCGTCCACGGTGAGCAGGTTCTCGTACACGTGAATCGCCACGCGGCGCACCGATTCCAACGTGGTGAACTGCCAGTCCAGGGACGGTGGCCGCTGGTTCACCGCGATTCGCACGTTCCCGCCTACGGACTGGGCCGTCGAGAACGCCGTGCCTAGGGCGGCGGCGATCGCGAGCAGGAGATATACCTTCTGCTTTCCTGATCGTTGAAGTTTTGCCATTTACCTTCCTTCCGGGGCGAGACGTGAGCCTGGGGACCTTGAGTTCCGAGCAGCGCGGGTCACATGGTCTTCGCAGCCTCTCTGCCGGCGGGCGAGTCGAACTTGACGTGCGGGTCCAGGGGGTAGATGGGTCTCATCAGGTGCTCGAAGCGCAGCAGCGAGTAGTCAACGGTCCCCCAGCCGGGCGAAACGAAAGGCGCGAACCTCTTAGTAATTGGCGCGTACGCCGCCCGGGCCAGCGCCCCCTGCTTCACGCACACGTAGCGCTTGCGGGCCGGGTCTATGCCTGCGTGCCTGAACAGCTCCGGGTCGTAGGCTGAGACGCGGTTGCTGGTCACGACCACGTCGACACCGCCAACGCGCAGAACAGCCGTGGTGCCCATGTCGTAGTTCGTGCCGCGGCCCACGGCCCCCTTTCCTATCCACTCGCCGTCGGTCACGGCCACCACGGTCGCGCTCACAGGTAGCGGCTCGAAGTTGTCGACGTCGATCTTCCCGCCCAGCTCCACCTCCAGGCTGCCGCCGACGCCCACGCTGACCGCCGCCTGTGCTGCCGCGGGGTCCACCAGGGGTCCATACGCGGCGTCTTCCATGCCCACCCGGAGCATCTCGCCAAGGACCATTGGCCCGTCCTGTGCTCCGCCCTGCGAGACGCCGTCGCACATCTCCTGGAGGAGGGTCAGCCCCTCTACCGGATCCGCCATCACCTCGGCGATGCGCTCGGCGGCGCTGGGCAGCGGCGGGTTGAAGAGGTCGCGGCGGGACCAGATCTCAGAAGCCAAGGCCTCGGCCACTTTCCGCGCGGTGCTTGGGTCCGTGGCCGTGACCATGGCCGTGGCGCAGGTGTACGGCGTGTCCGCGTTGGGGAAACCCATGAACATGCAGGCGGCGCGTACGCCGGGTTGCTTCTCGGCCTCCCGGGCGGCGGCGATCAACTCCGCCATCGGCCCCTCGTCCGTGCGGATGTTCAGGGGACCCAGGAGGGCTGGGACCCGGACGAGTTCCACATGCCACGGCTGCGCATCCTCGAACCACCGCGCCAGCAGCCTGGCGCCCCGCCTACCCGTTTCCTCTATGTCCACGTGCGGGTGCGTCTGGTAAGCGGTCGACCCGTCAAAGGTGGCGAGCAGCCTGTCGCTGATGTTGGCATGGAAGTCGAAGGTCACGACGATCGGAATCCGGTCGCCGACGACGCGCCTTACCGACCTCATCAGGTCGCCCTGGGCGTCCGGGAAACCGCCCACCTCGAGCGCGCCGTGCAGAGCTACGAGTACCGCGTCCAACTTGTCCTTCACGGCCTCCAGGCGGACCGTCGCTTCGTCCCTGAACTTACGGTAGAAGCCCACGTCCACCGGCCCACCGGGCGGCGCCACCGCACTGGCGATCGGCACGGGCACCGCTCCGTGCTCCTCGAGGACCTCGAGGAAACCGCTTACCTCGCTCTCCACGTTGCGGATGGAGAACATCTCCTGCCCGTAGGCCGTGAGGCGATTGAGGAAGTGCTCTTCGGTAGTGGGGAATCGGTTGAACGTGTTGGTTTCCTGCCAGAGCTGGAGGAGGGCGACCCTTCTGCCTTTCATGCCGACACGCGCCTCGGCACGAGGAAGCGGTCGGAGGCCTCGGCAACGAGGGACGAGAACACGTCGATGACCTGCTCCACCTGCTCATCGCTGATAACCATGGGCGGCTTGATCTTCACGACCGACGTACGCCCGCCGTACTTGCCCTCACCGAGGAGCACTCCACGCCGTTTCCCCTCGGCCACGATCCACTGCGCCGCCGCTATGGCAGGCTCTTTGCTGTCCGCGTCCTTCACGAGCTCCACGCCGATCATCAGCCCGGGACCGCGCACGTCGCCCACCAGCTCGTAGCTGCTCTTCAGCTGCTTCATGGCCGCGGTGATCCTCGTGCCGGCTGCGCGGCAGCGCTCGAGGAGCCCTTCCTCCTCGATCACGCGGATGGTCGCCAGCGAAGCGGCGATGCTCACCGGGAAGGCTCCGAACGTGAGCGAGAAGTCACCCTCCTCGAAGTAGCCCAGGTCGGCTCGAGCGACCATTCCCGCCAGCGGGAACCCACCCCCGGCAGCCTTCCCGAACGTGACGATGTCGGGCTTGACGCCGTACAGGTCGCTCGCGAACATCTCGCCAACGCGCCCGAAACCGGTCTGGATCTCATCCCATATGAGGAGCATGCCAAGGCGCTTGGCCATCTCGGCCATCGCGGGGTAGTACGGGAGCGGGAAATCGATCTGCCCGCCGTTGCCTTGGACGGGCTCCATGATCAGCGCGGCTGGCGGGCCGTCGCTGGACGCCCGGATGGCGCGCTCGGCGAAGTCCACGCATGCCATGCCGCACTCCGGATAGCTGAGGCCGAAGGGGCAGCGGTAGCAGTACGCCTGCGGCACCCTCACCGTGTTGCCCGTGAAGTGCAGGAACGAGTTCTCTGGGTGCGGCCAGCTCATCGCCCTGGTCGCGAACGATCGGCCGTGGTAGCCGTCCCACAACGTCACGAAGTTCTTGGATTCGGACCGGTTCTTGAGGGCGAGCATCATGGCGCCCTCATTCGCGAGGGAGCCGTGCAGCGTGAACAGGACGCGGTAGTCCTCGCCCTTACCAACCAGCTCGGCCAGCTTCGCCGACAGCTCCAGCTTGGCTTCCGTGTCGAACGCAGTACGGACGTGCGTGAGGCGCTCCAGCTGCTGCCGCGCTGCCTCGAGGACTGCCGGGTGACCGTAGCCCACGTTCAGTGACCACGCCTGGGAGGTGCAGTCGACGTAAGCGTTGCCTTGATCGTCGAAGACGACCGCGCCCGATCCTCGCGTGACGACCATCGGCTCGCTCTGCGGGGCACCCCACTGGTAGAGCGTGGCCTGACGGCCCCTCGACTTCGCGCTCTCGTCCATAACCCTCCTAGGGGAGTCCAGCTCGGGTGCGCATGTGCCGTATAATGGCACCGTATTCCGAATGCCAACACGTTAGGCGCGTACACGTTGAGTTGTCAAGGAACAAGCGTCGCGTCCTTCGCGGGCAGACCGGACTCACACGCCTGAAGTTGACATTCCAGGAGACCATCCCTACAGTGCTGTATGTCGGCACAGCGTTCCATGTATCGGGACGGCGAGGTCCTCGACGTAGCCGAGCTGACTCACATCGCCAACCGCATCCGGCAGCTCTCGGTGGAGGCGGTATACGAGGCGAAGGCCGGCCACTTGGGCGGGCCGCTTTCCGTGGCCGAGATCCTCGCGGTCATCTACTTCGGCGTGGCGAAAGTCGACCCGCAGCGGCCGTCAGCCTCCACCCGCGACCGGGTAGTCCTCTCAAAGGGCCACTCGGCCGTCGCCCTGTACGCCGCCTTGGCGCTGAGGGGATACTTCCCGGTCGACGAGCTCCTCACCTTCGACAGCGTCGGGTCCCGCCTGCAGGGTCACCCCGACATGACCGCGCTCCCCGGCCTGGACATGTCCACTGGCTCACTGGGGCAGGGCCTTTCAGTGGGAGCAGGCATGGCGCTCTCGTGCCGCTTCACCGGTGAGGACCACCGCGTGTTCGTTGTGGTGGGCGACGGCGAGTGTCAAGAGGGCCAGGTGTGGGAGGCGGCCCACTTCGCTGCCGAACACGGCCTGAGCAACCTCTGCGCCGTGGTAGACGCCAACGGTCTTAGCCAGTGGGGCCGTCAGCAGCCTCCGCACGAGCCCGTGCCGCATCTCGCCGAGCGGTGGCAGGCGTTCGGCTGGGACGTGGTGACAGGCGACGGTCATGACGTGAACTTCCTCGTCGATGCCCTGCGAAACGCAGGGTCGTCCGGCGATCGGCCCACCTGCGTGATCGCTAGAACGGTGAAGGGCAAGGGCGTTGAGCGGTTCGAGGGCGACTTCGAGTGGCACTCCAAGGTACCCACGCCCGACGAGTTCTCCGAGGTTATGACCGAGCTGAAGGACCGGGAGGCCACGCGTGCGTGACGGCTTCTCTCGGGCCCTCATCGAGAGGATGGGCCGTCACGAAGAAATCGTCGTCCTGGACGGCGACGTAGCCAACTCAACCAAGACCGACAAGGTCTTCGAGGCGTACCCCGACCGCTTCGTAGCGGCTGGCATCGCCGAGCAGAACATGGCTGGCGTGGCGGCAGGCCTCGCCAGCACCGGAAAGCTAGTCCCGTTCGTCGTGACCTTCGCGGTCTTCGCGGTCTCGAGGATGCTCGATCAGGTCCGCGTGAGCATCGCTCAGACCGGGCTTCCTGTCGTGGTAGTGGGCGCTTACGCGGGGTTGCTGACGGGCAAGACGGGTAAGACGCACATCAGCGTGGACGACCTGGCTGTCTACCGCGCCCTGCCCGGCATGCGGGTGCTGGCGCCGGCCGACGACGAAGAACTGGAGGCCGCACTAGACCTCTGCCTGTCCAACCCTGCTCCCACGTACCTTAGGGTGGCCAGAGACCCCGTCCCCACGGTCACTAACGGCGCGGTATTGCGGCCCGAGGGCTCGGTCCTCACGCTTCGTGCCGGCACCGAAGTTGCTCTGGTGGGGACCGGCTCCCAGAGCGGGCGGTGCCTGCAGGCGGCCGATCTGCTCTCCGAATGGGGCCTCGAGGCCGCCGTCCTCCATGTCCCCCAACTCAAGCCCATCGCGCACGCCACAGTTCGGGAGCCCCTCGAGAGGTTCACGCACGTGTTCACGGTCGAAGAACACAACGTCATCGGTGGGCTGGGCTCCCTGGTCGCCGAGGCCTTAAGCGAGCGGCCGTGGGGCGGCTATCACCTCCGGCTGGGCATCCAGGACCGCTTCGGCGAGTCGGGCGCCAACGACGACCTGCTGCATGCGTACGGCCTGTCCTCGGAGCGTGTGGCGCGGGCGGTGGCGGATGGCGTGCGGGCGCGCTCGTAGGCCGTCCGTACGAATGGCGAACGGCGTGCAGGATCGTCCTACGTGCGACGGTTCGTGCTGAAGGCCGGGTCCGAGGGCCAACCGGCCCCGCGGTAGACTCGGCTCCGTGAGCGGGCGGGCGCCTAGTGGCGGGAAGCCGCGTGTCGACACGCCGGGCGTTGGCGTGCTCGTCAAGGTCGACGCGATCCTGGAACTATTGGAATCCACACCATCAGGCGCCGGCCCCACCGAGGTGGCCGAGAGCCTTGGCATGTCCAAGAGCACCGCGTTCAGGTTGCTGAGCGGGCTCGAGGAGACAGGTTTGGTGGACGCAAACAAGGAGGGGCGATATACGCTCGGCCTCCGCCTGCTGAGGCTCGGGCATAAGGTCCAGAGCCGCCTGCGCGTCAGGGACCTGGCGTTGCCCAGCCTCGAGCGACTGGCTGACGAGACGGGGCTCACCACCTTCCTCTGCGCCCGCGACGGGCACGACGCGGTCTGTCTGGAGGCGATTCCCGGCCGCTACGTGGACATCCTCGAGCTCCGACCTGGCGGCCGCCTCCCCGCCTACGCCGGCGGCGCCGGCCAGGTGATGCTGCTCGCCATGACCGACGCCGAGTTCGAGTCTTACCTAAAGAGCGCGCCCTTCCCGGCACGCACCTCCAACACGCTCATCGAGGCCGGCCAATTGCGAGCAGCCCGCCAAGACGCGATGCTACGCGGCTACTGCGTGAGCCGGGAGGACGTGACCCTCGGCATCGGCGCCGTGGCCGCTCCAGTCCGCGACGTATCGGGAGCCGTCACCGCGGCGATCTCGGTAGCCGGGCTCGTCAGTGACATCGACGCGTCCGGTACGAAGAAGCTGGCGGCCCGGGTCCTGGAGGAGGCTAGGCGCGTGAGCCAAGATATGGGATTCTTGGGCTGAGTTCGCCTTCGTCACCTCGTTTCTCATTAGACCCCTCCCGCCACTCTCATACTCGCCGCCACATACACTGGCGGCACGAGGTCGAGGCGTCGCTTCGTACTTAGGTGGTCTCGCGTCGGGGGGCCGGCAACAGAAAGAGGAGGCTTGTGAAGAGCTTGGTGACGAGCCGTGCAACCAGGACCG
>Ga0079224_100017516_pt1 | contig 10098 bp, 8 predicted proteins | sample Stecom2015_FD_80414 | JGI IMG/M metagenome (GOLD analysis project Ga0079224, IMG submission 80414) | Agricultural soil microbial communities from Utah to study Nitrogen management - Steer compost 2015 | ecosystem: Environmental > Terrestrial > Soil > Agricultural land | place: USA: Utah... | reverse complement strand
TTGGCCCACTTTGGATTCAAGTTTGGCCGCGCTGCGCGAGAAGGCGGTGCCTGAGGATCGTTGACCACCAGGGTGCGCTTCGCTTCACTGCGGCTCTGTGAGGAGAGCTCCATGACCATCACCTTGACCGCGATCAATCGCTACCCGATCAAGGGTTTGAACGGCGAAGCGCTTCAGCGCGTGACCCTGAAGGCAGGGCAACGCCTCCCCGGCGACCGCATCTTTGCGCTCGCCTTTGGCTCCGCCCCCTGGCAGGCGACAGCGCCGCAGTGGCTCCCTCCACGGCACTTTTACTCCCTGCGCAACGAGGCGCGACTGGCGCAGCTGCAGGCTCATTACGACTTCGAAAACGGTCTGCTCACGCTCTATCGTCAAGATCGGGAAGTTGCGCGCGGAGACATCCACACGCCGGTCGGACGAGCCATCATCGGACAGTTCTTTGCCGAGTTTCTCGGGCCCGACGGGCGCGGTCTTCCGAAGCTGCTGGAAGCAGCGCCAGCACATCCTCTTACCGATGTTCCCGACCCCTGGATCTCCCTCCTCAATCTCGACACCCTCGAGGATCTCGCGCGGGTCGCCCGCCGAGAGCTGGATCCCCGGCGATTCAGGGCCAACCTCTGGATTGCCGGGGCAGGGGCCTGGAAGGAGCGGGAGTGGCTGGGCCGGGAAATCGAAGTGGGAAGGGTGAGGCTGCGGGTCGTTGAAATGATCGAGCGCTGTGCCGCCACCAACGTCAATCCTGAAAGCGCCGAGCGGGACATCAACCTGCCCTTGCTGCTGCAGCGCGGCTATGGCCACCGCTGCATGGGCGTCTACTGCATGGTCATGCGTGGCGGTGAAATCGAAGTTGGCGACGAGGTGCGGGAGCCCGAAGCAAGAGGGCCATAAAAAACGGCGTGGGACAATCGATTCAGGATTGTCCCCTGCCTCCTCTCTTGAAGAGATCTGTCAGCTTCACCGCGGTCAAGTGAAGAGCGGCCTGGCGCTCATGCTGCCCAGGCCGCCTCACATTCAGAACCTGAAAGAAACCGATGCCCGGCAGCCTCAGGCCTCGACCTTGGCTGCCGTCTCACCCGAACTCTTGCTGGTGCGCCGACGACGCGGCTTTGCGGGCTCCGCCTCCTGCGCAGGCTGCTCTGCAGCAGCCTCCTCGCTCGCCTCTGCGGCAGTCTCTGCCTTGGCCGTACCCTTGCCGTTTGCCCGCGGGCTTTCTCCCAACATCTTCAGGAGGCCCGCGTCCTCCTCCCCAGACGGCGCTGCTTCGCTCTTGCTCTTGGTGCTGCGTCGAACGGGAGTGCGACGGGTGCGGCGAGCCGGCTTCGGTGCTTCGGCCTCGCTCTTTCCTTCCGAGGCATCCGCTGTCTCGCTGCTTGGCGCCGCCTTCACCTCTTCAGCCGCCTCGGTCGCTTCCGCCTCGGCTGCTGTCTCAAGAGGCTCGTCGGCTGCTTCCTCAGCGGAGGCTTCCTCTTCGCGCTGGCCGTTGGCCTCGCTGTAACGAGGATCATCCGAGCGGGCTTGTTGACGACGATCCTCGACGCGCGAACGTGAGGCTATCACGGACTGTTCGCCGCTCTCTGAAAGGAGCGCCTCATCCTCATCCCTTTCGCGCTCATCCACTCGCTCATGGGAGCGGGTTTCGCGCTGCGGATGAACTCGGCCACCCGGATCGGAGCTTTCGTTCAGAATTCGATAGTAGTGCTCGGCGTGCTGCATGAAGGATTCGCCCAGCACCCGATCGCCTCCGGACTGAGCATCACGCGCGAGCTGCAGGTATTTCTCGTAGACCTGGGCTGCATTACCGCGAACCCGTCCCTCAGGACCGTTGCTCTCGTAGTTGAAGGAGCGTGACGGCACATTCGGGCGTCGCCCGGAGCGGCCGCGGCCCCGCCGTGGATTATTGCCTTGCCTCATTTCAGTCCGTTATGGCGTCAAGAATGAGATCATCACCATTAAAGGGATACCCTCGTCAGCAATCGCTCTTTCGACTGCTGCACGATCTATCAACATCCTGCGGAAGTTGAGCCCTGTCGGACGAAGCGTCCGTACCGCTCTTCGTATCCCCTCGGCGCACCAGCCTCGCTAGCGCTACAAATCAAACCTAGCGAGCTACAGCCGCCTTTCCAACTATTTTTTATCGCCTCTACTCCCTCCGGGTCAGCATTAGGGCGCGATCATGCCCGGCCAGATCCCTGATACGCCGTTTGCTCCAGGTGTCTTCGGGCAAGAGGTCTTCGATCGCTTCGGCCTGGCCGAGGCCGTGCTCGAAGATTGCCCTGCCTCCTCGCTCCAGCAGGTGCTCCAACTGCGGCAGGAGGATCCGATAGGCCTCCAATCCGTCGGCACCGCCAGTGAGCGCTCTGCGCGGCTCCCACCGGGCAACCTCGGGCTCCAGTTCGGCGATCTCCTCCTCCGGAACATAGGGCGGATTACAGACGAGCAGATCAAAGCGCTCAGTCAATCCCTCGCCCCAGTTGCCCAGACGAAACTCCGCCCTCGCTTCGAAGCCAAGGCGCTCTGCGTTCTTCTGCGCAGTCTCCAAGGCAGCCGCACTGCAATCGATACCCAGCCCCTTCGCTTTGGGCAACTCCGAAAGCAAGGCGAGAAGCAGGCAGCCGCTGCCGGTGCCCAAATCGAGCAGGCGCAAGGGGGCCTGGCGATCCAGCACTTCCTCGAGCAGGGCAGCCACGAGAACTTCGCTATCAGGGCGTGGGTCAAGGGTGTCGGGGCTCACCAGAAACGTAAGGGACCAGAATTCCCGCCGGCCAACTATGCGCGATACGGGTTCACGTGCGGCCCGACGCCTCACTCTGGCTTCGAAGGCTGCCGCCACTTCTCGAGCGAGCCGACGCTCCGGCCAGGCGATTATGGTCGAGACATCACAGGCCAAGAGATCCGCAAGCAGCAGGCGGGCGTCGCGCCGTGGTTCAGCCACGCCCGCTGCCCGCAACAGCCGCTCGGCGGCCGCGATTGCTTCGGCAAAGGAGGTCATTGCATGGCGGCCAGACGCGCTGCCTGATCCTCCGCGATCAAAGCATCGATAATCTCGTCCAGCGCCTCTCCCGTAAGAACCTTGTCGAGCTTGTAGAGGGTCAAGTTGATGCGATGATCCGTCACACGGCCCTGAGGGAAGTTGTAGGTTCGGATCCGCTCGGAGCGATCTCCGGAGCCCACCTGCTGACGACGCGAGGTCGCCAATTCTTCCTGCTGCTGGCGCCGCTTCTCGTCGTAGAGACGCGCCCGCAACACCTTCATGGCCTTCACCCGGTTCTTGTGCTGCGACTTCTCGTCCTGACACTGCACGACGATTCCCGTAGGCAGATGGGTGATGCGGATCGCGGAGTCGGTGGTATTGACATGCTGCCCGCCCGCGCCTTGGGAACGGAAGGTGTCGATACGCAGGTCCTTTTCCTCGATCTCGACATCGACCTCCTCAGCTTCCGGAAGTACCGCGACGGTGGCCGCCGAGGTATGGATACGGCCCCCCGACTCCGTAACCGGGACTCGCTGCACCCGATGCACGCCGGATTCGAACTTCAAGCGACTGAAGACATCCCGCCCGCTGATCGAGGCGCTGGCCTCCTTGAGGCCACCGATCTCGGTCTCATTGTAGTCGAGCAGTTCGAAGCGCCAGCCACGATCCTGGGCATAGCGTTGATACATGCGAAAGAGCTCGGCAGCAAAAAGAGCGGCTTCCTCTCCGCCCGTGCCGGCACGCACTTCCAGGATGGCATTGCGGGAGTCGGCTTCATCCTTGGGCAGCAGCAGCAGCATCACCTCGCGCTCGAGAGCAGGAAGCTCGTCGCGCAACGCGTAGTATTCCTCCTCCGCCAGCGCCCGCATTTCGCGGTCGGCCTCGGGATCAGAGCGCAGGGCATCCAGATCCGCCAGCTCGCGCTGCTTCGCCTGCAGGGCCTCGATACTTTCTACGAGGGGCTGCAGTTCGTGATGCTCCCGCAGCATCTCGGTATAGGCGGGGGAGCCTGGCTCGGGGTGGTCGTTGAGCAAGGCGGAAAGTTCACGCCAACGCGCTACCACCTGCTCCAGACTCTCTTGCAGCTTCACCTCTTGTCCTCTCCTTCAGCGCCACTCTCGCCTCTTCGCGACTCGCTGCCCGCGTCCCTATCGAGACGAAAGAGGCGGCGCAGCAAGCGTTCCAGGAGCGTCCGGTCGTCGGGGTTTTCGGCCGCTGCATGGCGCAGCTCCTCCGAAGGCTCGTGCAGAAGGCGCGCAAGCAGGAGGCGCGTCGCTGCATCGGCATCCCCCGGCTTCTCGGCCAGCACCTCCTGGCGAATTCGCTCGGCATGGGCCCGCAGGTCAGCTACGACAGGAGCGGCCTGCCGCGCAAGATGCGCTTTGCGAAAAGCTTCCAGTTCGGCTCCCAGGATTCGCCAGGCCTCCATGGAAGCTCCCTCGCGGCTGCGTCTTCCGGCCGCGGCAACCCGTTCCAGGTCGTGAAGGCTATAGACGAAGGCCCCGTCCAGCGCCTCGACAGAAGGGGCGATATCCTGGGGTACTGCCGCATCTATGAAGAAGATCGGGCGGCGGCGGCGCTGTCGCAAGACCTGTTCGACCAGTGGAGCATCCAGGAGCAGTTGGCCGGAGCCCAGAGCGCTGATGACGATATCCGCCTCGCAGAGCACCTTCTGCCAGTCCTCCCAGGGCCGAAAGTGGGCCCTCAAGCGGCGGGCCGTCACCTCCGCTCGACGTTCGAAACGATGCGTAATGGACAGCTCCTTCACGCCGGCGGCGCGGAACTCCTCGGCCAGCAGCTCGCCCATTTCCGCCAGACCCAGCAGAAGGAGGCGGCAACGCTCCAGGTCGCCGTGCAGATCGCGGGCCACCCTGAGGGCGGAAGCCGCGAGGGTGACCGGCTGCTCCGCCAGCGAGGTCTCGCTGCGCACCCGCTTGGCGGCCCGATAGGCAGCCTGTAGATGTCGCTCGAGAAAGCTTCCCATCAAGCCAAAGGCATGCGCTAGCCGATGGCTCTCCTTGAGCTGCCCCAGGACCTGGGGCTCTCCGATCACCTGGCTGTCGAGCGAGGCGGCAACCGCAAAGAGATGGCGAAGAGCATCCTCGTCGCAGTAGGTGTAGCTTTGAGTCTCCAGTTCGCTGGCGTCGATCTCCGCCCAGCGGGCCAGCAATCCCCGCAGTTTTTTTGCCGCCTCGGCGGGAGCCTCTGCCGCAGCCAGTAACTCCACCCGATCGCAGGTCGAGAGCAGCAGGCTCTCCGGCAAAGCCAGTTCCCGTAGCTGGACCAGCCTTTCGGGCAGCCGTTCTTCCTCGACGAAAAGCGCTTCGCGCAGTCTTACGCCGGCGCTGCGGTAGTTGACACCGACGATCAGCAGGCTATGGCGCGGTTCCGTCACCGCTGCCCCCGCGCAGCTAGCTCTCGCGACGGAGACGGTCGCTCAGCGCGTCGAGAGAAACGGTCTCCTGCTCTCCGCTATCGAGATCACGCAGGCTTACCACCCCTTGGGCCAATTCATCTTCGCCAAGCAACAGCGCATAGCGCGCATTCAGGCTATTGGCCCGGCGCATCCGCTTCTTGACGCTGCCGCTGTAGCCCAGCTCTACCGCGAAACCTTCCCGCCGGAGGCGCTGGGTCAGGAAGAGGCCTTGGCGTTCTGCCTCTTCCCCAACGGGCACCACGGCGATCGGCCGCGGAGCAGGCGGCGGATCGGCCAAAAGGAGTGCCAAGCGCTCTATCCCTGCGGCCCAGCCAACTCCCGGCGTAGGGGGCCCTCCCATGGTCTCGATCAGGCCGTCGTAACGCCCCCCGCCCATGACCGTCCCCTGGGCGCCGAGGGCGTCGGTCGTGAACTCGAAGGCCGTGTGGCTGTAGTAATCGAGGCCGCGTACCAGGCGACTATTGAGATGATAGGAAATTCCCAGAGCATCCAGCCCTTCGCGGACGCGGGCAAAGAAATCGCGGCTCGTCGGGTTGAGATACTCCTCAAAAAGGGGGGCTTCTGCGATCAGTTCCCGGTCGCCCTCATCCTTGCTGTCCAAGATCCGCAGGGGATTGCGCTCCAGCCGATCACGGCTGTCGGCACTGAGCCGCTCGCGATAACCCGAGAAGTAGGACACCAGGGCAGCCCGATAGGCCTTGCGGCTCTCCGGATCGCCCAGGGTATTGAGTTCCAGACGTATAAGGTCCGCCAGACCCAGGGCTTCGAGAATGTGCTGACCCAGGGCGATGATCTCGATGTCCCCGAGCGGCCCCGGAACGCCAAGCAGCTCGACACCGATCTGGTGAAACTGCCTCTGCCGTCCCTTCTGCGGCCGCTCATGGCGGAACATCGGACCTGCATAGAAAAACTTGACCGGCAGGGAATGCTGCAAGCCATTGGAGATGAAAGCGCGCGCCACACCGGCCGTATTCTCCGGACGCAGCGTGATCTCCTCGCCCTCTTTCATGGCGAAGGTGTACATCTCCTTTGTGACCACATCGGAAGTATCACCCAAGGTCCGTTTGAAGACTTCGGTGAACTCGAAAATCGGCGTGGCCATCTCGAGATAGCCATAGCGCTCCGCAAGCTCGCGCGCTCTTTCAATGACGGCGCGATGGCGACGCATCTCTTCAGGCAGAAGGTCGTGGGTTCCCCGAACGGGCTGTAGACTAGACACTCTTTGTGCTTCTTTCTCGCGAACTATTCGGCAGCGGCCTTCGAGTCTGCCCCGGCGGCTTCGATTTCGGCTGCCTTCTCTTCGACCAGGCGCGCCAGATGCTCAACGATATCCTCGTCCTTCATCCGGTGATGAGGCACGCCTGCCAGATAGACCTGATGGGTCCCGCGCCCGCCTCCGGTGAAGCCGATGTCGGTCATGGTCGCTTCCCCGGGGCCGTTCACAACGCAGCCGATCACCGAAACGGTCATGGGCGTCGTGATATGCTCGAGCCGCTTTTCCAGTGCCTCGACGGTTCTGATGACGTCGAACTGCTGGCGCGCGCAGGAGGGGCAAGAGATGACGTTGACGCCCCGATGGCGAAGACCGAGCGACTTCAATATCTCGAAGCCTGCGCGGATTTCTTCGACCGGATCGGCGGAAAGGGAGACCCGCAGGGTATCGCCGATCCCAGACCAGAGCAGCATGCCCAGGCCAATTGAAGACTTCACCACGCCGCTGCGCAGGCCGCCCGCCTCGGTGATACCGATGTGCAGCGGCGCGTCGGTTGCCTCAGCCAGCCCCTGGTAGGCCGCGACGGCCAGGAAGACATCGGAGGCCTTGACCGAAATCTTGAACTCGTGAAAGTCCTCGTCCTGCAGGTGCTTGACGTGGTTGAGCGCGCTCTCGACCATGGCCTCGGGACAGGGCTCGCCATAGCGCTCCAGCAGGTCGCGCTCAAGGGACCCCGCATTGACGCCGATCCGCATGGAGCAATCGTGATCCCGGGCAGCCTTCACCACCTCTCGCACGCGCTCGCGCTTGCCGATGTTGCCTGGATTGATCCGCAGGCAGGCAGCCCCCGCCTCTGCCGCTTCCAACGCACGCTTATAATGGAAGTGGATATCGGCCACGACGGGAATGGGCGATTCCTTCACAATCTCGCGCAGGGCCGCAGTGGACGCCTCATCAGGGCAGGAGACACGCACGATGTCGCCGCCGGCGGCGGCGATTGCCTGGACCTGCTCGATCGTGGCGCGCACATCGTGGGTCGGGGTGTTGGTCATCGACTGCACGGAGATGGGTGCATCGCCGCCGACCGCCACCGCGCCGACATGGATCTGGCGCGACCGCCGTCGCTGGATGACGCGATAGGGCCGAACGCTCATGGTCGGCTCCTTGCTGCCTGAAGAGAAGGAATGGAATAAGTTTTCACCTTGCCCTTTGACCTACCAGACTTCAAGGCTGAGCCGAGATCCGCTCACTTGGCAATTTCGGTTCAAAAGGGTCTGCTCTAGCCTGAGGACCAATTGCGGAGCGCTTCCGGTTCAAGCGGGATATTGCGTCGTACTGCGCCATTTGGTCCCAACTGCGGCAGACGGACGCCCTCCACGATGACATCCAGGCCGCCGGCATTGCCGGTCAGGAGGGTCAGCCCCGGTTGATCGGGAACCCGATAGGTGTCGCCTGGGCGCAAGACCCTGGTGAAGAGTAGCTCGTCATCTGCAGTTCGAACCTGAATCCAGGAATCCGCCGTGGCGAGGAGAACGATCCGCACGCTGCCTTCTTCGCCATAGCGCTGCCCAGCGCCAAGTTCGTCCATGTTGATCAAGGGAACTTCGGCAACTTCTTCAGTATCTTGCGTCTGCGCCAGTTCTCCCTCTTCGCCCTCGGAATCGGGAGGTGCGGGCACCGCACCCTCTTCAGAGGATTGGGCCTCATCCGCGGGCACTTCCGGCACCTCTGCCGCGGGAGCCCCTTCACTTGAGCTTTCCGACTGGGGCGCAACGGCTTCTGGCGAAGCCTCGACCGCCTGCTCCGTGACCGCCGTCTGCTCACCAGCCTCTTGAGGCGTCACTTCGCCAGAGGTTACCGATGGCTCTGCATCCATGCCAACTGCGGGCGCTTCCTCGGCCACAGGCGGCGTCATCTCCTCACCGGGCACTTCGGCGAGCTCCACAGGCGGCTCCTCTTCCGGCAAGGGGAGGAGCTCCACAAAAGGCCGGTCGCTTTCCGTCCAGTAGTACCAGCCCCCATAGGCCAAGGCGACCAGCAGCAGGGAGATCAGCACCAGCGCGAAGCCGGGCAGGCGTCCTTCCGGCTTTGGCGCGGGAAAATTCAGTTCCTGCTTGGTGCGCGCGAGCTCGCTCACCTCCGACTTGAAGAGTGCAACCGAGGTATCGCTGTCCAGGCCCAGATAGTCCGCATAAGACCGCACGAAGCCTATGGCATAGGGGGTACCTGGCAGATCTCCGTAGCGCCCCTCTTCGATGGCTTCCAGATAGGGGCGACGGATGCGCAACTCCGCGGCTACCGTATCCAGGTCGTAGCCGAGTTCCTGGCGGGTACGGGCGAAGATGCGGCCGATGGCATCTTCGCCTCGGCCCTCGGCGGGCGCTTCGCCGGGCCACTCCCGATCATCGCGCACTGACTGGCCATCCTCTATCATGCAGTCCTCTCGTCTGAGCCGTTATTTTGACCCCGCGACAGGGAGCAGCAAGGGGATAGAACAACTCGGAAGGAGAGTCGACCCGATCTCCCGTACCTCTTCCGCAACAGAGGCCTTCCTTTCATCATATTGCAATCCCGTGATCACTGGCGTAGGCGCGCAAGTGGCCGCGAACGCTCCGATTGGCGAGCCCGCTGAGATAGGTCACATAAGCCTCCAGCGGCGCCAGCTCCAGGCTCCGCACCATCATCCGGATCGACCCGAGGCTGCCAGGCGACATGGAAAGTACCCTTATGCCACACCCGAGAAGTGCCAGGGCCTCCAGCGGATGGCCCGCCATTTCGCCGCACAGGGATAGCGGCACACCGTGGCGGCGCGCTTCCTCCGCGAGAAAGCGCAGGAGGTTCAGCAGCGGGGGGCAGAGCACGTCGTAGCGCCGCGCCAGGCGCGGGTTGCCGCGATCGATCGCGAAGAGGAACTGAAAGAGGTCGTTCGACCCGATCGAGACGAAGTCGACATGGGAAAAGAGCGCGGGCAGCTGCCAAGCCAAAGCCGGCACCTCCAGCATGACCCCTACCTGCAGCCGGGAAGGTCCCGGACCAACGCGCTGCAAGTGACGCTCCAGCTCGAGGTCGAACAGAGCACGCGCCTGCAGGAATTCATTTACCTCGCTGACCATAGGGAACATGACGCGCAATTCGCGTCCGGCTGCTGCAGCCAATAGGGCCCGCAGCTGTTGGCGAAGCAGGGCCGGCCGATCCAGGCCGATGCGGATGGCGCGCCAGCCGAGAGCAGGATTCTCATCCCGCTGCTCGCTCCAGTAGGGCAAAGCCTTGTCACCACCCACATCGAGCGTGCGGAAGGTAACAGGCCGTCCGCCAGCAAGATCAAGAACCCGAGAATAGAGGGCGGCCTGGGCGGCAACGTCGGGAAAGCTCTCCCGGACCATGAAGGGCACTTCCGTGCGATAGAGGCCAATGCCTTGCGCACCGCTGTCCTCGAGTTGCTCCAGATCTGCCAGCAGCCCGGCATTCGCAAGGAGG
>Ga0079224_100017515_pt1 | contig 10098 bp, 7 predicted proteins | sample Stecom2015_FD_80414 | JGI IMG/M metagenome (GOLD analysis project Ga0079224, IMG submission 80414) | Agricultural soil microbial communities from Utah to study Nitrogen management - Steer compost 2015 | ecosystem: Environmental > Terrestrial > Soil > Agricultural land | place: USA: Utah... | reverse complement strand
TGCCACCGGGGCCTACAGCTTTGATGTGCGATTTGGTGACTCTACCGTGATGGACGTTGAGGCAACGCTGTTTCCGCGCACCGAGATTTCGAACTACGGCATTGCTCCGCTGACCTCAATGTTTCTGTTTGACTCAACCAATCGCTCCCGCTTTGATGACTATCGGGATTCTGTTCACGACTCTGACGGACTGCAGATTCTGATGAGCAACGGCGAACAGATCTGGCGTCCGCTGGCAAATCCGCAAAAACTGCAGGCCGCCTCCTTTCTCGCTCCTTCGGTCAAGGGTTTTGGTCTGATGCAGCGCCATAACCGCTTTGAAGATTTTAACGACAGCGAAGCTCGCTACGACAAACGCACATCACTGTGGATTGAACCGCTGGAAGACTGGGGCAACGGTCATATCACGTTGATAGAAATTCCGACTCCACAGGAAGTGCATGACAACATTGTTGTGTTCTGGGAACCGGAAACAACGATGCAGGCGGGTGAACAGTACAACTTCAAATACCGAATGCACTGGGGACCCCATGCACCTTACGAACTGGAAGAGGGCCGGATTGCGGACACGGGCCGCGGCAAAGCCCTGGACGGTGACGAGGTGGTATTTGTTATCGACTTCACCAACGGCAGCGCGTTGCCTGATGTAAAAGCTGATCCGGAAGCCGTTGAAGTGCGCGCGGAGACCAGCGCCGGCACCATCACTTCAACCAGTGGCACGCTTGTTGATTCCACAGGCCACTATCGTGCCTTTGTAAAACTGAATCCTGAACGTTCCGATCTGGCCGAACTGCGAGTCAGCCTGCACGTGGATGACCAACAGTGGGGTGAGACATGGATCTATCGCTGGACTCGCTAGAAAACCGTGAACAGGCAATCCCACCCCCTGCGCCGCTGCAAATGCCGGCGCAGGATCTGCGGGTAGCGCCATTTGCCCGATTTCATCGCGCACCGGTTTCCACACTGCTGGCACGTCTGCTTACCTTTGGGGGTGCGCTGGGTCTGACCTGGTATGCAGCCTGGCAGATGTACCTGATTATTTCCACCAACGACACCACACTTCTGCAGTGGGTGCTGCTGGTGTTGTACGTTCTGACCTTCGGCTGGATTGCATTGGCTGCATCTGCTGCGGTGGCGGGTGTGTTCTTTGGCGGCGGGAAAACACGCTCAAAACCTGATGCCAAACTGCAGGGTCGTGCCGTACTGCTGATGCCGGTCTACAACGAAAACCCGGCATCAACCTGCAGCGCCTTGTGTGCGATGGCCAACGCGCTGATCGCCCATCATGTCGAGAAACATTTCGAGATTTTTATCATTTCGGACTCAACTGATCCTGATGTCTGGATTCAGGAGACTGCAGCTGTTGATCACCTGCGGCGGCGGCTGCGCGGACGCATGCAAGTCTGGTACAGACGTCGTTATCACAACACTGCACGCAAGGCTGGCAACGTAGAGGACTTTGTTACGCGCTGGGGTGCGCGTTACGACTACATGGTTGTACTCGATGCGGACAGTCTGATCGCTGCAAACACTTTGTGTTTTATGGTGCGCGAAATGGACGCGGATTCGCGTCTGGGTATTCTGCAAACCGTACCGCGACTGTTTGCCGGCAAAACGCTGTTTGCACGACTGCAACAATTCGCAGGTGCACTTTACGGACCCATTGTTGCCCGCGGTATTACTGCCTGGCAGGGCGACGACGGCAACTATTGGGGACACAACGCCATCATTCGTGTACAGGCGTTTGCACAGGCTGCCGGTCTGCCACTAATGCCTGGCCCGCGCCCTTTTGGTGGCCACATACTTTCACACGATTTTGTAGAAGCTGCGCTGATCCGTCGCGCGGGTTGGCGTGTGCGCAAGGCACCGGAACAGACCGGCTCCTGGGAGGAGAGCCCGCCCACATTGCTGGACTCGGCCACCCGCGATCGTCGCTGGGCTCAAGGCAACATCCAGCATCTGGGTGTGCTCCCCGCCAAAGGCATGCGCTGGCCTAACCGCGTACACATGATGATAGGTGTTATGAGTTATCTGGCTTCTCCAATCTGGTTGCTGATGATGACAGTGGGACTTGTTATCAGCGCGCAGATTGCCACTCATGAGTTTGAATATTTTACTGACGAGTTCCAGCTGTTTCCGAACTGGCCGGTGTTTGACGCCCAGCGCATGGTGGACCTGTTTATTTTTACGATGGCGGTTCTGCTGTTGCCCAAGGCATTTGGTTATCTGCGCGGGCTGTTTAACAGGGACATTCGTCGCGGCATGGGTCCAGTAAGACTGACGTTGAGCGTGATTATTGAACTTGTATTCTCGATCATGTTTGCGCCCATATTCATGCTGATTCACAGCAGGCAGATCTGGGAAATTTTCCGTGGTCATGACTCAGGCTGGGCGACCCAACAACGTGATACACGCGGCACCGACTGGGCATTACTTGTTTCCAGACACTGGCTTCACACCGTTATTGGTATAACACTGATTGCAGCACTGGTCTGGCTGGAGAATCCACTGTTGTACTGGATGTTGCCTATCCTGGGTGGACTTGTGCTGTCTGTGCCGTTGTCGGCATTGAGTGGCAGCAAGGCATTCGGCACGCTGCTTGCGGTGCCAGGTCTGCTGCGCACGCCTGAAGAGGCGATTCTCCCGGCAGAAGTTCGTGATCGCGACAAGCTGCTGGCCGAATTTTCTGATGCAGCGCTGCCAATGAACCTGCATGCTCTTCTCAGCAACCCGAGCCTGGTCTCACGTCATTTTGCGCTTGCAGGCAACCGTCCTCCCAGTCCGCGTGGAGAGCCTGATCTGGCGGCGGAATCTGCGCGTCTGAAACTGATGGATGCACAGAAGCCGGACGAGGCACTTTCATGGCTGACCCGTGCTGAGCTTATGGCTGTGCTGAACGACAGGCTGTTGTTCAGGCAACTGGTTCATGTGTTCTATCCCGACGAAAGACAAACACTTCAACCTGCGGTTTCACAGATGTGACTCGCCATATCCCTGAGCATGTCGCTCACATGTCTGTCTTCAACGGAATAAATCACATGCCTGGACTGCCGCTCGCCTTTAACCAGGCGGGCAGCCCTGAGCAGTCGCAGATGATGACTGACCAATGGCTGCGACATCTCGAGGCCTTCGGCAATATCCCCGACTGATCTGGGCTGTTCCTGGCAGAACAGCAGAATTTTGAGCCGGGTCGGGTCACCCAGTAATTTGAAGGTCTCTGCAAGAATGGCAACTTCCTGCCGGGACAGAACCTTGTTCAATGCCTGTGCTCCTTCTTATGCCGGTGATGTTCTGACAAACTGCAGGAGTCCGTCTGATGTTCCTGCCAGTCCACAGCTACCGTGGCATGTTCTATGCCAAACCTGTGGGCCAGCTCGTGTTCCACGGCTTGTGTAACCGCCTGTGCCTTGGTGTTGTCACGCGGGCGCGCATGCAAGGTCGCCAATGTACGACCGGAAGTAATCTGCCAGATATGGATATGGCTGACGGCTTCCAGCGCTGGAATCTGCGCCAGCAGATGCTGTTCTATCATCTCCGGAGAAATTGCTTCCGGTGCACCTTCCAGAAGAATATGCAAAGCGCGTCTGACCAGAACCCAGGCACTGCGCAGAATCAGCACAGCAACCAGAACGGACAGCAAAGGGTCGGCCAGTGTCCAGCCAGTGAAGTAGATGATCACGGCAGCAACAATTGCCGCAACCGACCCCATCAGATCACCGAGTACGTGGAGTACGGCACCCTGTACATTGAGGTGATCGCTGTCACCGCCGCGGGTGAGAATGCGGAACACCAGCAAATTTATCAGCAGTCCAGCGACCGCTATTGCCAGCATCGGGCCGGTCAGAATTTCGTGGGGTGATTGTGCACGTTGCCAGGCTTCGATGCTGATCCAGATGGCAATCGCAAACAGGGCCAGCCCGTTGACCAGACTGGCCAGTACTTCGAATCGCAGATAACCAAAGGTCCGGCGGTGATCTGCCTGGCGTTTGCCTATTCTGAACGCCAGCCAGGCCAGAGCCAGCGCGCTGGCATCGGTCAGCATATGGCCGGCATCGGCGATCAGCGCCAAGGACCCTGACCACAGGCCGCCTGCAAACTCCAGCAGCATAAATCCGGCGGTCAGCACAAAAGCCAGCAATACATTGCTCTGGTTGTTGTCGCTTACAGCGGAATGATGGTCGTGACTGTGATCGTGACCCGTCATTGTGCTGGCTCCTCTGTATAGGCCTTCAATATATAAATATATGTTTATATGTTGGCTGTCAACCGCCCAGATGCTGCACAACCCTCCGCTTGTTCCAGCGAGGGTCACGTGCTAAAACCTTAACTAAACTTCAGGTTAAACTGCTTATTGGAAGTCGTATATGGACAGACAGAATCTGACACCGGGTCAGGTAGCGGCCCGGTGTGGTGTTGCGGTATCCGCTCTGCATTTTTATGAACGCCGCGGCCTCATCCACAGTGCGCGCAGTTCAGGCAACCAGCGTCGTTATGGCTCGGATGTACTGCGCCGTGTTTCTGTAATCAAGGCCGCGCAACAGCTGGGAATCAGCCTGGCGGAAATAGAAGACGCCTTCTCCTCCCTGCCCAAACACTCGGCGCCCAATAAAAGGCACTGGCAGGAACTGTCACAGCGCTGGCAGCAGCAGCTGACTGAACGCATCAGCCGCCTGCAGAACCTGCGCGATCTGCTGACCGGCTGTATAGGTTGTGGCTGTCTTTCGATGGATGCCTGTCCGCTTTACAACCCGTACGACCGTCTGGGTGAAGGCCAAAGCGGGCCGGTAATTCTGGATGCGGGCGGGAAAGCCACAAAGTGGCCTTCCCTTCCCGCGAATGGAGACAATCAGAAGAAGGCCTGAATGCCAGTCTGGGCACGGCCCAGGATCAGTGCGTGGATATCCTGCGTACCTTCGTAGGTGTTGACCACTTCCAGGTTCTGCATGTGACGCATGACCGGAAACTCATCAGAGATACCATTACCACCGAGCATGTCGCGGGCTTCACGGGCAACATCCAGAGCCTTAAGGCAGTTGTTGCGCTTGAGCAGGGAAATGGTCGGAATGCCGAGTTGCCCCTGGTCCTTGAGGCGGGTTGCACGCAGGCAACCCAGCAACGCCAGGTTGATGTCGGTCTGCATTACAGCCAGTTTTTTCTGGATCAGCTGGTTCGCAGCCAGCGGGCGGCCGAACTGTTTACGGTCAAGCACATACTGGCGAGCGGTATGCCAGCAGGTTTCGGCGGCACCAAGCACACCCCAGGCGATACCCAGACGTGCGGAGTTCAGGCAGCTGAACGGACCTTTGAGACCTTCAACATGCGGCAGCATGTTTTCTTCCGGCACAAATACCTCATCCATCACAATTTCGCCGGTGATTGAGGCGCGCAGCGCCAGCTTGCCCTCAATTTTGGGAGCGGACAGGCCTTTCATGCCTTTTTCAAGGATAAAGCCCTTGATCACCCCCTCGTCGTTCTTGGCCCAGACCACAAAAATGTCCGCGATCGGGGAGTTGGAAATCCAGTTTTTGGCGCCGGACAGGCTGTAACCTCCGTCTACCTTGCGCGCTCGGGTCACCATGCTGCCCGGGTCAGAGCCATGGTCCGGCTCGGTCAGACCAAAACAGCCGATGTATTCGCCACTGGCCAGTTTGGGCAGGTATTTCTGCTTCTGCTCTTCGCTGCCGAAGGCATGGATAGGGTGCATCACCAGGGAGGACTGCACACTGAACATGGAGCGGTAGCCTGAATCCACAGATTCAACTTCTTTCGCGATCAGGCCGTAGCTGACATAGTTGGTGCCAGTGCAACCATAACCGTCCAGGGCCGGACCGAGCAGGCCCAGTTCACCCATCTCACGGGAGATGGCTGCATCCGTATGCTCGCGGCGATAGGCATCACGCACACGCGGCAGCAGCTTTTCCTGACAGTACTGACGCGCAGTGTCACGGATCATGCGCTCTTCTTCGCTCAGCAAGTCCTCAATATTAAAGGGGTCTTTCCAGTCGAACGGGGCGTTGTCTGATTTGGCAGACATAATCTACTCCTGGGGTACGTAACGTGAATTCGTGGGCTCGGCGACCGTAGCGAACCATTACCGAGCGAAGGTTCAGTAGTCTATCAGCAAGGACGTTCCGGCAAAAGTACCAATCAGGACCACAATTCTCCGCAGCCAGTTCGGGCGCAGGCTGCTAGAATGCGTGCCATGGACGTTTCATATCTTCTCGACTCTCTTAATGACGAACAACGCCGCGCTGTAGCTGCGCCTCCCGGCAGTATGCTGGTACTGGCCGGCGCAGGCAGCGGTAAAACCCGTGTTCTGGTTCATCGTATCGCCTGGCTGATGCTGGTGGAAGGCGTTTCGCCTTTTGGCATCATGGCGGTGACATTTACCAACAAGGCCGCCCGCGAAATGCGCAGCCGTATCGAAGAGCTGCTGCAGCGCCCGATCGGTGGCATGTGGGTAGGCACCTTCCACGGTCTGGCACATCGCCTGCTGCGTACGCACTGGCGCGAAGCCGACTTGCCGGAAAATTTCCACATCCTCGACAGCGATGACCAACTGCGCCTCATCAAGCGCCTGTGCAAAGAGCTGAATGTAAACGAGGAAAAATGGCCTGCACGCCAGATCCAGTGGTACATCAACTCCCAGAAGGACGAAGGTCTGAGAGCGCGCCATATCGAACATTATGGCGATGAATACACGCGCACAATGATCACGGTTTACAGCGCTTACGAAACTGCCTGCCAGCGTGGTGGCATGGTGGACTTCGGCGAGATCCTGCTGCGCGCACACGAACTGTGGCTGAACAATCCGGATCTGCTGGCCCACTACCAGCAGCGTTTTCAACATATTCTGGTGGATGAGTTCCAGGACACCAACGCTGTGCAATACGCCTGGCTGCGCGTGCTCGCTGGCAACAACAACCATCTGATGGTGGTCGGTGACGACGACCAGTCCATTTATGGATGGCGCGGCGCCCGTATTGAAAACATCCAGCAGTTCAACAAGGACTTTGTTGGCGCAGACATTATTCGCCTGGAACAGAATTACCGTTCCACATCTAACATTCTCAAGGCGGCCAACAAACTGATTGGCAACAATCAGGGACGTCTTGGCAAGGAACTGTGGACCGAAGGCAGCGAAGGAGAATGTATTTCCCTGTACGAAGCCTTTAACGAGCAGGATGAGGCACGCTTTATTGTCGACCGCCTGCAGGCCTGGATGAACTCCGGCAACAGACTGTCCGATGCAGCAATCCTGTATCGTTCCAACGCGCAGTCACGCGAGCTGGAAGAAGCACTGTTACGAGTAGGCATGCCCTATCGCATTTATGGTGGCCAGCGCTTTTATGATCGTCTGGAAATCAGGAACGCCCTCGCCTATCTGCGCCTGGTATTAAACCGGCACGACGACACTGCAATGGAGCGCATTATCAATGTGCCCACTCGCGGTATTGGGGATCGCACACTGGAAAGTCTGAGAGACCTGGCACGTCACGAAGGCATGTCACTGTGGCAGTCCTGTGAAAAAACCATTCAGCAGAAACTGCTGCCAGCACGTGCTGCGGCTGCTGTGCAGGCCTTTATGCGCCTGATTGATGAAATGGATGATGCCTGCCAGTCACTGGAACTCGGCGACAAGGTAGCACATGTCATCAAACACAGCGGACTGATCCCTCACCATGAAAAAGAAGGCGGAGAAAAGGCACAGACCCGCATCGAAAACCTGGAAGAACTGATCACCGCTACCCGCAGTTTTGCTGAGGAGTGGCGCGGACAGGAATCCTCTGCCGAAACAGAAAATACGGACGCCGATGTGCTTGCCGTATTCCTGGATCAGGCCGCACTGGATGCCGGTGAGTCACAGGCATCGGAGTCGGATGATGCTGTACAGCTGATGACATTGCACAGTGCCAAGGGTCTGGAGTTTCCGCTGGTATTTATGACCGGCATGGAAGAAGGCCTGTTCCCGCACAAGATGTCGATGGAGAATCTCAGCGGTATCGAAGAAGAACGTCGTCTCTGTTATGTGGGTATCACCCGTGCCATGCAGAAGCTGTATTTCACCTGTGCAGAATCACGTCGCCTGCACGGTGATGTGGTGATCTGCCGCCCCTCCCGTTTTATTCGCGAACTGCCGCAGGAACTGGTTGAACCGGTACGTCTGAAAACCACTATACAGCGACCGGCCATTGCCCCTGCCGGTCGCCAGCCGAATTACCGTGCCGGCGCCGATGTTCCCAATACCGGTATTACGCTGGGTCAGCGGGTACGTCACGGCAAGTTTGGTGAAGGTGTGGTGCTCAATTACGAAGGCAGCGGTCCCAATGCCAGGGTGCAGGTCAACTTCAAGGAAGTTGGCAGCAAATGGCTGGTGCTGTCCTATGCGCGTCTGGAGCCGGTCTGATATCAGTCCGGCTGCTAAGCTTATTACTAAATAGCTTTTGCTATCAGTTGTTTAAACCGTTATAACGGGGCGATAACTACAACGGGGATGGCATTCATGAATTTTCTGACCGCACTCGGCATCGCTATATTTGTTGTTCTGCTTTACGCGCTCTACAAACTCAAAAAACCTGAAACCAGTCTGGCCAAGCAGGTATTTACAGCGCTGCTGCTGGGTGTGGTTTTTGGTTTTTTCCTGCAACTGATACACGGTGGTGATTTAAGGGCCATTGCCCCTACCCTGACGTGGACTGATCTTCCCGGTGATATTTACGTAGCGCTGCTGCGTATGATCATCATGCCGCTGGTGCTGGTGACAATGATTGCAGCAGTGGTCAAGCTGCATCAGGTAGCCGCACTGGGCAAGATCGGTGGTTCTGTTATAGGCATTCTGGTTTTCACCACCATGATTGCTGCACTGGTCGGTATCCTGGTCGCCAACATCTTTGGTCTCAGTGCAGAGGGCATGACCGGCGGCGATCGTGAAAATGCCCGGGCGGCGGTTCTGGAAACCCGACAGCAGGTAGTGGCCAACCTGAGCCTGCCTGAAGTCATCGTCCGCTTTGTGCCCACCAATATTTTTGCCGACCTGACCGGTTCGCGTGATACCTCAATTATCGCGGTGGTGGTTTTTGGCATGCTGTTTGGTCTGGCCGCCCTGCTGGTCAGCCGTGAAAAACCCGAACACGCTGACCGCATACGCGACTTCACCGATACCATTCAGGCCATCATCATGCGCCTGGTCAAACTGGTTATGAGCCTGACTCCGTACGGCATTTTGTCGTTGATGACCTATGTAGTCGCAGGATCAAACGGTTCGGATATTCTTAACCTGATCACCTTTGTGATTGCATCCTACATTGCACTGGCCATCATGTTTGCTGTGCACGGCCTGCTGCTGAGCGTCACCGGCAACAACCCGGTTGAGTACTTCCGCAAGATCTGGCCGGTGCTGACCTTTGCTTTTGCGACCCGCAGCTCTGCAGCGACAATTCCGCTGAATATCAAAACCCAGGTGGACGAGCTCAAGGTTCCGCCGTCGATTGCCAGCCTGTCCGCTTCATTTGGAGCCACCATTGGCCAGAACGGCTGTGCTGGTATTTACCCCGCGATGCTGGCGGTAATGGCAGCGCCAACGGTTGGCATTGATCCGCTGGCTCCTGGCTTTATCCTCAGCCTGATCGGCATTATTACCATCAGCTCGTTTGGTGTGGCGGGTGTGGGTGGTGGTGCAACCTTTGCTGCACTGATTGTACTGCCAGCAATGGGCCTGCCCATTACGCTGGTGGCCCTGCTGATCTCCATTGAACCGCTGATCGATATGGGCCGCACTGCACTTAACGTCAGTGGGGCCATGACCAGCGGTGTCATTACCAGCAAGATTGTGAAGGAAGGTGTCTGAAGAAGACCATCAACCCGGCGTGTTGATGCGCCGGGTTCTTCCGTTTTCGTCGATAGCAACAAAAATGAACAGACCTTCAGCAACCTTGCGTTGCGGGGTCAGTTCATTGGAAATCCAGACTTCGATATTGATGTGCATGGAGCTGCGGCCGACCTCCGTGATCTCCGCATAACAGCTCACCACAGAGCCCACACTGACCGGCGCAAGAAACTGTACATTCTTGATTGCTACCGTCGCCGAGCGTCCACGTG
>Ga0079224_100017513_pt1 | contig 10098 bp, 6 predicted proteins | sample Stecom2015_FD_80414 | JGI IMG/M metagenome (GOLD analysis project Ga0079224, IMG submission 80414) | Agricultural soil microbial communities from Utah to study Nitrogen management - Steer compost 2015 | ecosystem: Environmental > Terrestrial > Soil > Agricultural land | place: USA: Utah... | reverse complement strand
TTGCGGGCTCCCCCCGTGCCCGTGCCCGCGGGAGCCGGAAGGTGGTGCTGTCGATGAATGGTCGAGGCACGAGGCACGGCTTCGAGCTCACGGGCGGCCCCTCCCCTCGATCGGACGAAAAATCGGCCCCTTGGCTCGCTCCCCTTGGCTCGGCGTGGAACCTGCGGCGAGGGCCTGCCACCCGCTGGAAGCGCTTTTGTCTGGATTTGTGCGGCGGAACTTGAGACGAGAGCGGCTCTGAGCTACGCAGGCCAGCGATTTCGAGGGCTTCAGTAGCCCGCCTGGTCCCCCCGAAACTGCGGCCGCTTTCGTCGAATGCAACGCGCCTCCTTGCTCGCTCGATGCCTCGTAGGATGGCTCGTTGGCTTGTCGCTCCTCCTGCTGAGTGCCGGAGCGCTGGCGCAGCAAGCGCCCGCACCACCACCCGCGGGGGCCGATCCCGCGCCCGGCGCCCCGGCCCCCGGCGGCCCGGCCCCCGATGCCGATGCCACCCCCGGTGAGCCCGGCACGGACGAGGAGGAGGAGGCGGCGGCGCCCCAGGCCCCCGGGACCGGCGCGGCCGCCGGAGCCCCGGCGGCGCCGCCCGAGCTCGGCCCCGCGCCGCTGCCGCGACTGCCGCCGACGGAGGCAGAGAAGGCCCGTGGCGCGCCGATCGCCGGCATCGAGGTCGTCGGCAACCGCCGCGTCTCGGAGAGCGACATCTTGAGCTACCTGCGCCAGCGCAAGGGACAGCCGTTCGCGCCCGAAGCCTTGACGCAGGACGTGCGGGAGCTGTGGCAGTCCGGCTTCTTCGAGGACATCGAGGTGGATCTGGAGCGCACCGACCGCGGCGTGACCCTCCGCTTCATCGTTCGCGAGCGGCCCGCCATCGCCGAGGTGTCGTTCGAGGGCAACGACGCGATCGACGGCGACGACCTGGGCGAGGCGGTCGAGGTCAAGCCGAACACCATCCTGAGCTACCCGGCCATCCGCCGCGCGATCCAAAAGATCCGCGACATGTACGCGGAGCAGGGCTACTTCCTGGCGGAGGTGGACAGCGAGGTGGTCCCGCGGCAGAACAACGAGGTCACCGTCCGCTTCAAGATCCGCGAGCACGGTCAGGTGACCGTGCGGCGCATCACGTTCATCGGCAACGAGCACCTCTCGGACGAAGAGCTGCGCGAGGTGATGTTCACGGGGGCGACGAGCTTCTTCGCCTTCGGCTCCGGCGGCCCCTTCCGCCAGGACGCGTTCGAGCGCGACATCGCGGTGATCAGCGCGCTCTACTACGACCGCGGCTTTCTCAACGTCCAGATCTCGACCCCTCGGGTGATGTTGACGCCCGACCGGCAGGGCATCGAGATCTCGATCACCATCGACGAAGGCCCGCGCTTCCGCATCCGCCAGCTCCGGATCTACGAGCGAGGGCCGGAGGGCCAGGAGGTCGAGCCGATCGGCGGCCGCCGCAACCTCCGCTACATGCTGCGGGCCGAACAAGGCGACTTCTTCAACCGGGCCCAGCTGCTCGAGGACCTACAGGCCGTGCGCACGCTGTACCGCGACCACGGCTACGCGCACGTCGACGCTTCTCCTCAGACCCGCCTGTACCCGGAGCGGCAAGAGGTGGACGTGGTGGTGCCGGTCGACCGCGGCCCGCTGGTCCACTTCGAGCGCATCGAGGTGCGGGGCAACACCAAGACGCGCGATCGAGTGATCCGGCGCGAGCTCGAGATCACCGAAGGGGACGAATTTAGCGAGTCGCTGCTGGAGAAGTCGAGGCAGCGCGTCACGGCGCTCGGGTTTTTCGAGCGCGTGGATCTGTCGACCGCCGAGGGGTCGGCGCCCGACAAGATGAATGTCTTCATCGAGGTCACCGAGAGGCCGACCGGGACCTTCCAGGTGGGCGCCGGGTTCTCCAGCATCGAGAATTTCATCGCCACCGCGCAGGTGCAGCAAGCCAACCTGTTCGGCAACGGTCAGAATCTGAGCCTACAAGCGCAGATCAGCGGCCTGCGCCAGCTCATCAACCTGCGCTTGTACGAGCCGTATTTTCTCGACAGCAGGTTCAGCGCGAGCATCGACCTTTACGACCAGCTGCGGATCTTCAACGACTTCTCCCAGTCGAGCACCGGCGGGGCGCTCACCTTCGGCTACCCGCTGATCGAACCGGAGCTCGTCGCCTCGCTCACGTACACGGCCGAGTACAACGAGGTCTCGACCCAGACCCAGTCGACCTTCCTCGGCACGTCCAGCACCGTGAGCGTGTTCACGCGGCTGCCGCTGGCCAACCTCTTTCAGTCCGGGCTCACCTCCAGCATTCGGCCCGCCCTCACCTACGACACCCGGGACAACCGGCTGTTTCCGACGAGCGGCATCTACCTGCGGGGGTCGACCGAGTTCGCCGACGGCTTGCTCGGCTCCGAGCAAGAGTTTCTGCGCCACCGCTTCGTCGGTCGCTTCTACTACCCGCTCGGGGCTGGCATCGTGCTCAAGCTGAACAGCGAGGCCGGCCACGTCACGAGCCCTTCGGCGGACGGCGTGCCGATTTTCGCGCGCTTCTTCCTGGGCGGCATCCTGGACCTGCGCGGGTTCCAGTTCCGCAGCGTCGGGCCGCGCGTTCGCCTGCAGTCCACCACCGACCCGATGAGCTCGCCGATCCTCGACGGCGCGAACATCGGCGGCAACCTGATGTATTACCAGAACCTCGAGCTCGAGTTCCCGATCGTCGAGACGGTCGGCGTGCGGGGCGTGATCTTCACCGACGCGGGCAACGCCTGGAACCTGGAGGGCAACTACTGCGTCGCCCCCGGCAGCGTCCCCGACGCGGTCGACCCTTGTTACCAGGGCCTCGACACGCTCACCCAGCTGCGCACCTCCTGGGGCGTCGGCATCCGCTGGTTTTCGCCCCTCGGGCCGCTGCGCTTCGAGTGGGGGTTCCCCTTCGCGCCGCTGCCCTACGAAGACTCGAACGTGTTCCAGTTCACCATCGGAAACTTCTTCTAGTCCGAGTTGGTGTATGCTGGCTGCGGCGCTTCGTTCGCCGTCTTACGTGTCCGACGACCCGAGCTCCCGCACCACCCTGAAAGACCCGCTGGACGCGGTGGGCGAACGAGCACCGGCGACGCTGCCGGGCAGCCAGGACTCGGCCGCACCCGCCCCCGGGAAAGGCCCGGCCAGCCCCTCGGCGACGCCCGCTGGCAGCGCGCCCCCGCCGGTGCGGAGCAATGACACGCTGCTGTCCGCGCCCGCCCCCGCGGAGCGCGGAGAGTGGATGCTCGAGGAGCAGCTGCAAGACTGCCAGCGCCGCCTGGATTGGCTCGAGGCGCGGGTGGCGGCGCTCGAGAAAAAGCGCGCGACGGAGGCGGCCCCGAACCCCTGGTGGTGGTGGCTCGCTTTCCTGTTGCTGCTCGCCCTGGGGTGGAAGCTGTTCGGCGCGGCGCTCACTGGAAATTAGCTCAGGTGGGGGTATTGTTCGGCGCTCATGGAAAAAGAACCGCCGACGCCGTCCCCACAGGAGCAGCCCGTCAGCATCCAGGACGAGATGCGGACCTCGTACCTGGATTACGCGATGAGCGTGATCATCGGGCGCGCCATCCCCGACGCCCGGGACGGCTTGAAGCCGGTGCACCGGCGCATCCTCTACGCGATGCGGGATCTGAACCTGTCGCCCGGCTCGAGCTACACCAAGTGCGCCAAGGTCGTCGGCGAGGTGCTCGGCAACTACCACCCGCACGGCGACGCCAGCGTGTACGACGCCTTGGTACGCATGGCGCAGTCGTTTTCCATGCGCCACCCGCTGGTCGACGGCCAAGGCAACTTCGGGTCGGTGGACGGCGATCCGCCCGCCGCCTACCGGTACACCGAGTGCCGGATGGCACGCATCACCAGCGAGCTGCTCGCGGATATCGAAAAAGAGACCGTCGATTTCACGCCGAACTTCGACGACTCCAAGCGCGAGCCGCTGGTCTTGCCGACGCGCTTCCCGAACCTGCTGGTCAACGGCTCCGGCGGCATCGCGGTCGGGATGGCGACCAACATCCCTCCCCACAACCTGCGGGAGGTCTGCAACGCCGTGGTCCAGCTGATCCGCGAGCCCGACACGGCGATCGAGCAGCTGCTCACGATCGTCCCGGGGCCGGACTTCCCGACCGGTGGGTTCATCTACGGCCGCGCCGGCATCTACCAAGCCTACAAAACCGGTCGCGGCAGCATCGTGATGCGCGCACGAACGGAGGTCGAGAAGATCCCCGGCAGCGACCGCGAACAGATCGTGGTGACCGAGATCCCCTATCAGGTGAACAAGGCCCGACTGCACGCGAAGATCGGCGAGCTGATGCGCGACCAGCGCATCGAGGGCATCCGCGAAGCCCGCGACGAGAGCGACCGGGACGGCATGCGGCTGGTGATCGAGCTCAAAAAGGACGTCTTCCCGCAGGTCGTCCTCAATCAGCTCTATCGCTTGACCGACATGCAGTCGTCCTTCGGCATCATCAACCTGTCGATCGTCAACGGCCGCCCGGCGGTCCTCGACCTCAAAGAGACGCTGCAGCTGTTCATCGAGCACCGGCGAGAGGTGGTGAGCCGCCGCACCCGCTTCGAGCTGGCCAAGGCCGAAGGTCAGCGCGAGATCGTCGAGGGCCTCGGGATGGCGGTGACCGAGGTCGACTTGGTCATCAAGACCATCCGCGAATCCCCCGATCCCGAGGTCGCCAAGGAGCGCTTGATGCAGCTGCCGCTCAAGGGGCTCGAGGCGTTCGTGCGCCGCGCGGGCCGGCCGGAGGAGGAGATCCAGGCCGCCGCCGCCGCCGGCGACTACCGCCTGAGCGAGCGTCAGGCGAAGGCGATCTTGGAGATGCGCCTGTCGCGACTCACCGGGCTCGAGCAAGAGAAGCTCGCCAAGGAGTACGGCGCGCTGTGCGACGAGATCGCGCGCCTGCGCGCCATCCTCGCCGACGAGGGGCTGCTCATGGACCTCATCATGGCCGAGCTCCAAGAGGTGATCGAGAAGCACGGGGAGGACCGCCGCACGGAGATCCTGGAGGACGAGGCAGAGATCCAAATCGAAGACCTGATCCAAGAAGAGGACATGGTCGTCACCATCTCGCACTCCGGCTACATCAAGCGCACGCCATTTTCGACCTACAAGGCGCAAAAGCGCGGCGGCAAAGGCAACCGCGGGATGGAGGCGGCGGGCGACGATTTCGTCAACCAGCTCTTCATTTCCTCGACCCACAGCTACGTCTTCTTCTTCAGCGATCGCGGCAAGCTCTACGTCAAGAAGGTGTACGAGATCCCGCTGGCGGCGCGGTCGGCCAAGGGCCGCGCCATCGTCAACTTCATCGGCCTTCAGGAGGGCGAGCGCATCGCGGCGATCACGCCCGTCGCGGAGTTCAGTGAACGGCTGTTCGTCACCACCCTCACCCGCCGCGGCCAAATCAAAAAGACGGGCGTGCTCGACTATCAGAACTACCGCGAGAAGGGCATCATCGGCGTCAAAATCGCCGAGGACGACCAGCTGTTGGCCGCCGCCGTCACCGACGGCACGTGCGAGTTTTTGATCGCGACGAAGAAGGGCAAGAGCATCCGCTTCGACGAGCAGCAGGTGCGGCCCACGGGGCGCAACACGGCAGGCGTCAAGGCCATCGAGCTCGACGACGACGACGAGGTCGTCAGCCTGGCGACGACCGAGCCGACCCGCTCTCAGGTGCTGGCGGTGTGCGAGCGAGGGTACGGCAAGCGCACCCCGCTCGAAGAGTTTCGCAGTCAGCACCGGGGCGGCAAGGGCATCATCCTGATCGACTGCAGCGAGCGCAACGGACCGGTGGTCGGGATCGCGCTGGTCAAGGCCGAAGACGAGGTGATGTTGATCACCAACCGCGGCCAGACCATCCGCACCACCGTCGGTGAAATCCGCGAGACCGGGCGCAACGCACAGGGCGTGAAGGTCATGAGCGTCGGCGAAGACGAGCGGGTCGTCGCCATCGAGTCGGTGGGTGAGAGCCGCGCGGCCGATGAGCTCGCGGACGAGGACGGCGCGAGCCTGCTGCCCGGCGCCCCCGCCGAAGCGGAGGCGGCCGACGCAGCGGCAGCGGAGCCGGTCGACCCCTCGACCTCGGCCGACGGGCCGCCGGCCCCCGACCGCGAAGGTGGCGAGTCCGAGCCCTGACCGATGGCCAAGTCGCGCGCAATCCGAGAGGCGCCACGGACGTTCGAGCGGCTGCGCGCGGCGCACCCCGACGCCCACTGCGAGCTCGATCACCGCTCGGCGTTCGAGCTCTTGGTGGCGACGGTGCTCAGCGCTCAGAGCACCGACGTGGCCGTGAACCAGGTCACGCCCGAGCTCTTCCGGCGCTACCCCGAGCCGGCGGCGTTGGCGGCGGCGCCCACCGCCGACGTGGAAGCTTTGCTCGGCCGGCTCGGGATGTTTCGGCAGAAGACGAAGAACATCGTGGGTCTCGCGAGGATGCTCGTGGAAAAGCACGGCGGGGCCGTTCCGGAGAGCCTGGAGGCGCTGATCGAGCTGCCGGGAGTGGGGCGCAAGACCGCCAACGTCGTGCTCGGGGTCTGGTTCGGACGCCCCGAGGGCGTGGTCGTGGACACGCACGTGCAGCGCTTGTCGCAGCGGCTCGGCTGGTCGAAGCACATGACCCCGGAGAAGATCGAGATCGATCTGATGCGGCTCTTTGCTCGAGACCAGTGGGATGCTTTGAGCCACGTCTTGATCTTCCACGGCCGGCGCATCTGCACCGCGCGACGGCCAGCGTGCGCCGGCTGCCCCGTGAACGACGTCTGCCCGAGCGCGTTCAAGGCAGAGCAGGTGGGCCGCAAGCCCGCGCGGCAGCGGACCTGAATCAGAGGCCGCCGCCAGCCACCAGCACCCGCACCTGACCACCGCGGAGCTCGACGCCCGTCAACGCGACGGCCTCGTCCCGCTGCTCGAGCGACACGCGGGCTCCCACCGAACGCCCCAAGGCGTCGAGCACCATCGGCGTTTCCGCGTAGGCGCGGGAGGTCTCGACCAGGACGCCGCCCCGCCAGTGGCGCGTGTCCGCCGAGGCGCTCGAGCGCTTCCTCGGCTGCTGCACGGTCGGCAGCCAGGCCACGACGATGAGCCGGCCGTCACCACGCTCGAAGGCGTGGATCTGGACCTCTGGCCCAGCAGCGACGGCCCTGCGCACGGTGAAGGGTCCGTCGAACAACCGCTGCACGAAGGCGAAGGCGGCGAGCGCCGGCTTCGGGCGACGATCCGGCCAGAGCAGACCCAGGTGACGATTGTTGACGTCGCCGATGACCTCCCCGGTTGGCGGAAGATCCTTGAGCTCGTACCAGGCGACGAGCTCGATCGGGGCGCTCGACAAGAGCAGCGTGACGATCCGCACCAGGGCGACGGCCTGAAACGCGGGGGTGTGCTCGTAGTCGAACTCGGCTTCGTACCACTCGGACACGTGCCGGCCGCGGCGGAACGAGCTGTAGCCCACCTCCGCCATCCACAAGGGCTCCCCTTCCCCCGACGTCTCCAGGATCTCGGCCGCCGCCTGCACGTACGCCGGGATGGTCTCGATGGCGTGGTCCCACCACGTCTCGGCGTAGCTGTGGAGGTTGACCACGTCCACCGCCTGCGCGAAGCCCGGCACCGCGAACGCCTCGCGGAGGAAATCGAGCTCACCCGCGATGCCGCCCGAGACGACGCGCGCCTCGGGATCCGCGCGCCGCACGGCGTCGGCCCCCGCGATCGCGAGCCGCGCGTACTGTTCGGCGCTGCCCGTCCAGTACTCCTGGTTGTCCGGCTCGTTCCAGAGCTCCCATGACGCGATCCGACCGCGGTAGCGCGACGCGAGGGCCGACATGAACTCGGCGAATGCGTTCTCGTCTCGAGGTGGGCTGCGCCAAAAGTCGGGCCCGGGATCGGTCGCCGCCCACGCCGGCGTGTAGCAAACATAGGGGATGAGCTCGACGCCGTATTGCTCCGCGAGCGCTACCATCTGATCGGACGACGACCAATCATACCGGCCCCGCTCGGGCTCGAGGTCGTCCCAACCGAAAGAGACCCGGAGCACCCGGGCCCCGAGCTTCCTCACGAGGCGCAGGTCTTGGCTCAGCGTGGCCGGCGTCGTGCTCTCCGGCGGGTAGTCTTCGCACAGGCCGATCGGCACCTGGCGCCCGCTCTCTGCCGCGAGACGCTGGGGGGCGCTCGGCTCGGCGTCGGTTCCACCGCCGCAGGCGACGAGCAGCTCGATCGCAAGCGCCGTGACCAGCCATCCGGATCCCTGCGCCACCTTGCGCCTGGCCACGCCGGCGTTCGTCACGATGGCCCGCGGCTACTCCGCCGATCCGCACGCGACCGCCACCGTGGCCTCCGCCCGGGGACGCTCCCGATCCCGCTCACTGCGCCCGTAGATGCGATCGACCACCTCGGCCACCCGCTCGAGCTCCTCCGCGGCCGGATCGAAGTGGGGGCGCTCCTGCACGCCGCTTGCCCAGTCGACGATCGCCCGCCCCCCCCACTCGTCCGGTGGAGCGACCAGCGTTCGCCGGCGCGTCCTGTCGAAGCGCTCGGTCACGAAGTCATAGAAGGACCCGGCCACGTTGGACATCGCCACGCCCCCTGCGGTGCCGTAGACCCTCGCGCCGATCACGGCGTCTTGTCCGGCGGACAGGTTCCAGGAGCAAGCGATCTGAACGACGCAGTCACGCTCGAGCTCGAGCTCGACGACGGCGTGGTCCTCCACGCGACCAGGATCAGCGGCGAGCAGCTCGCCGCCGGAGAACAGGCGGCTGTGGACCGCAAGCACCTTCGGGAAGCCAAGCAGCCACAGCGCCGCGTCGGCCAGGTGACTGCCGAGATCGATCACACACCCGCCGCCCGACAGGGACGGATCGTAAAACCATGGCTTGTCGGGGCCGTAGGCGTTGTGAAACGTGAGCTCGGCGGCGTAGACGCGACCGAGCTCCGGCAGCACGTCGCGCACGGCCTGAAGCGCACGGGTGAAGCGGTACGAGAAATCCACGCCGAGGCGCCGGTCCGCCGCGCGCGCGGCTTGCACCACCGCCCGCGTCTCCCGCGCCGTTCGGCCGAGCGGCTTCTGACAGAAGACGTGCAGCCCACGACGCAGCGCCAGCTCCGCCTGGGCCGCGTGCAGGGCGCTCGGCGTCGCGATCACCACCCCATCCAGGTCGAGGCCGAGGTCGAGCACCTGCTCCAGGCTCTCCGCGCTCGCCGCGCCCGGGGTCAGCTCGAGCGCCGCCGCCCGTGCCTCCGGCGCGGCGTCGGCGACGGCCAATGCCTTGGCGAGCCCACTGCCGAGCAGCGCCTGCATGCGGTGACGGCCGATCCAGCCGACCCCCACGAAAGCGAGCCGCAGCGGCCGGCGCGGCGTCACACCGCCCCCTCTGCCGGCGCGATCCACGCCTTGACGAAGCCGGCAGGACGATCTCGGACCGCGTCCAGGGCGTCGCCGAGCCGATCCAGCGCAAAGCGGTGGGTGAGCACGGGCGCTGGATCGAGCCGCCCGGAGCCGACCTCGGCCACCGCCCGCTGCATGCCGTCGAGGTAGACCGCGGTCTCACGCTCATGGGCGTTGATCACGTCGAAGCCCCGCCAGTTCCAGAGCTGCATGTTCACCTGGCGCGGGCCATCCTGGTGATAGCCGGCGACGATCAAGCGGCCGCGCTCACCGGTCAGCTCCGCCGCCAAGTCGAGCGGCCATTGCTTGCCGACGGCTTCGATCACACGCTCGCAAAACCTGCCGCCGGTCATTTCACCCACGCGCTCGACGATGCCGTGGTGGTCCTCCATCGGGATGGTTTCGGCCGCCCCCATGCGCCGCGCCAGATCGAGCGAAAAGGGCCTGCGTGAGATCCCGATCACCCGAGCGCCCGCCGCGCTGGCCAGGCGGATCGAGAGCGCCCCCAGAAACCCTACCCCGACCACGGCGATGGTCTGCCCAGGGGCAACGTCGCTGCGGCGAAAGATGTTCATGGCACAGGCCAGCGCCTCGCCCGGGAATGGCTGCGCCGCCAGCGCCTCGGGCAGCTTGAACACGGCGTTCTCGTCAGCGACGTCGTACTCGGCGTACGCCTTGTAGGAGACCGCAGCGACGCGATCCCCGACACCGACGG
>Ga0079224_100017512_pt1 | contig 10099 bp, 6 predicted proteins | sample Stecom2015_FD_80414 | JGI IMG/M metagenome (GOLD analysis project Ga0079224, IMG submission 80414) | Agricultural soil microbial communities from Utah to study Nitrogen management - Steer compost 2015 | ecosystem: Environmental > Terrestrial > Soil > Agricultural land | place: USA: Utah... | reverse complement strand
TCGACGATCTCGAAGTACGCGCCCTTCGATTTCGGAGGCGGGCTCAGCGTCTCGAGCTCGTCCTCGGTCAGCATCATCTCGATACCGACGCCGGTGATCTCGTAGGCGTCGACCATTTCTTCGCCGGTCGGCTCGGGCGCCTCGACGCGCTGCGCGAGGTCAACCGGGTCGATGTGATTCTCCTCGATCAGAGGGGCGATCGGATCCTCGTCGATCTCGACCGAGATCTCGTACTCGCCGATACGCAGTCTGTCGCCGTTGAAGAGTCTTTGCGGCTTGCCGCGTCCCACGGGCTGCTCCGCGTCGTTCACGTACACGCCGTTCATCGAGGTGTCGACGACGTAATAGCTGCCCGAGCGGAAGTCGATGCTCGCGTGCCGGCTCGAAAGGTAGCGCTTCGGATCCGGAAGCACCCAATCGCATTCGAGCGACCGGCCGATCGTGCCGCCGTCCGGCCCGAACTCCTTCACGCTGCGCGTCCCGAGCCTGGGGCCGTTGCTGCTGACGATGGTCAGACGAAGCGCCATCCGAGCCGTCCTTCGGTGGAAGCCGAGATCGTTGCCACGAGAACCCTCTGCCGAGGTTCGGTTGGACGAAGTATAGCGACGGCTCTACGCGTGCCCCCGCAGCGGTTGCGCGTACTGTGACACGGGTCTCACGGCCGAGCCGGCGAGACGCGGAACGCCTCCCCACGATGACGGCCTTCGCACGCGGAGAAAGCGTGCTAAGCTCGGCGGCTTCCGAGAGGCCGGAGCCGCGAGGATGTCGTCGAAGCCGATTTACAAGGTCCTGTTCCTGAACCAGGGTAAGGTTTACGAGATCTACGCCCGCAGTGTCAGCCACGGGTCGCTGTTCGGTTTCGTGGAGGTCGAGAAGCTCGTGTTCGGGACGCGCTCGACCGTCGTGGTGGATCCCACCGAGGAGCGCATCAAGAGCGAGTTCCAGGGCGTGAAGCGGACGTACATCCCGCTCCACTCGGTGCTGCGCATCGACGAAGTCGACAAGCAGGGCGTCAGCAAGATCACGAATATCGAAGGCGGCAACATCGCGCAGTTCCCGATGCCGATGTACTCGCCGCCGGGAGGCGGCAAGAGCGGGCCCCGCGACTCCTGAGCGCGGCGTGCGCCGGGCGCATCGAAGGTAGCCTGCCGTGCTGCGCTTCGCGTCGCTCGCGAGCGGCAGCCGCGGCAACGCGCTGCTCGTCGAATCCGGGCAGACGCTGTTGATGATCGACTGCGGCCTGCCGTACCGCGACGTCGAGCAGCGCCTGGCCGCGGTCGGGCGGGCGCCGGCGGACGTGACGGCCGTGCTCGTGACGCACGAGCACGGCGATCATCTGCGGGGCGTCGCGACGTTCGCACGACGCCACGGCACGCCGGTCCTCGCGAGCCACGGCACTGCGCGAGCGCTCGCCGCGCTCGCAGGCGCGGATGCCGAGCTTGCGCTCGAGCCGTTCTCGATGCACCGCGGGTTCTCGGTCGGAAGCATCGGCGTCGAGCCGTTCCCGGTGCCGCACGATGCGCGCGAGCCGTGCCAGTTCGTGTTTGCCGCGCATGGCCGACGGCTCGGGCTCCTGACCGACGCGGGGCACGTCACGCGGCACATCCGCGAGCGCCTCGCCGGGTGCGACGCGCTCGCGATCGAGTTCAACCACGAGCCCGAGTCGCTCGCGCGCGGCACCTACCCGCCGTCCGTGAAGGCGCGGGTCGCCTCCGCATACGGGCACTTGAGCAATTCGCAGGCCGCGGCGTGCGTCGGCGCGCTGGCGCACGGCGGCTTGCAATGGATCGTCGCGATGCACGTCAGCGAACGGAACAACTCGCGCGAGGACGTCGAGCGCGCGCTCGGCGGGGCGCTCGACGGCCGCGCCGTGCGTTTCTCGATCGCTGAGCAGGATTCGGCGATCGGCTGGATCGACGTGGAATAGCGGCGGTATCATAGCGTTCTCCCGCCAAGCGCTGCTTTCGCCCCGAATCCATGACGATGCTGCAGCTGGCCGGTCCAGCGGCCGAGACTGCGTTCCGCCTCGCGAAGCTTCGCGAGCGGCTCCGCGAGCGCGTGAGCGCGATCGACGACGTCGTGTCGCGTTTCGTGCACTACGTGCACCTCGAGCGGCCGCTCGACGACCGCGAGCGCGACGTGCTTGAGGCGCTTCTCGCATACGGCGACCGATCCCACTCCGAGAACGGCGCCGGCGAGCATTTCGCGGGCTCGGGCGGGTCCGCCGTGGCCGCGCTCTACGTCGTCCCGCGCCTCGGCACGATCTCGCCGTGGGCATCGAAGGCGACGGACATCGCGCGGATGTGCGCGCTGCCGGTCCACCGTGTCGAGCGCGGCCGCGTCGTGTTGCTCTCCGTCGCCCGGCCGCTCGGCCCGGACGAGATCGCACGCATCGCGCCGCTGCTTCACGATCGGATGACCGAGACGCTTCTCGAGGCGCCGCCGCGCGAGGACCTGCTCTTCGCGGTGCATTCGCCGCGCCCCGGCGAGCGCGTCGACGTGCTCGGCGCGGGCCGCGCGGCGCTCGAGCGGGCGAACGCGGCGCTCGGGCTCGCGCTCGCGGACGGCGAGATCGACTACCTCGTCGAGCAGTTCCGCACGCTCGGACGGAACCCGTCCGACGTCGAGCTGATGATGTTCGCGCAGGTCAACTCGGAGCACTGCCGGCACAAGGTGTTCAACGCGGACTGGCTGATCGACGGGCAGCCCGCGCCGAAGAGCCTGTTCGGCATGATCCGCAACACGCATGCGAGGTCGCCGCGGGGCGTGCTTTCCGCCTACAGCGACAACGCCGCCGTGCTGCAGGGGCCGATGACCGAGTGGTGGCAGCCCGATCCCGAGACCGGCGTCTATCGCGCGACGCTCGAGCCCGCGCATCTCGTGATCAAGGTCGAGACGCACAACCATCCGACCGCGATCTCGCCGTTCCCCGGCGCCGCGACCGGCGCCGGCGGCGAGATCCGCGACGAGGGCTCCACGGGCCGCGGCGCGCGGCCGAAGGCCGGGCTTGCGGGCTTCACCGTCTCGCATCTCGAGCTGCCGGAGTGGCCGCGGCCGTGGGAGGCGAAAAGCCCCGGGCGGCCGGCGCGGATCGCGTCGCCGCTCGCGATCATGCTCGACGGGCCGATCGGCGCCGCGCAGTTCAATAACGAGTTCGGGCGGCCGAATCTCGCCGGTTACTTCCGCACGTGCCTGCTTCCGGCCGACGGCGAATGGCGGGGCTATCACAAGCCGATCATGATCGCGGGCGGCGTCGGCAACATCCGCTCGTCGCAGATCGAGAAGCGCAAGGCGCGGCCCGGCGCGAAGCTCGTCGTGCTCGGCGGCCCCGCGATGCTGATCGGCTTGGGCGGCGGCGCGGCGTCGTCGCAGGGCAGCGGCGAGGGCGAGGAGAGCCTCGACTTCGCGTCCGTGCAGCGCGGTAATCCCGAGATGCAGCGCCGCGCGCAAGAGGTCATCAACGCGTGCTGGGCGCTAGGGGAGCGCAACCCGATCGCGGCGATCCACGACATCGGCGCCGGCGGGCTCTCGAACGCGGTCCCCGAGATCGTCGATCACGCGGGCCTGGGGGCGATCGTCGATCTCGCGAACGTGCCGAGCGACGAGCCCGGCATGAGCTCGATGGAGCTTTGGGCGAACGAATCGCAGGAGCGCTACATGCTCGCGATCGAGCCCGAGGATCTGCCGCTCTTCGAGCGGCTCTGCGAGCGCGAGCGCTGCCCGTTCGCCGTGATCGGCGAGCTCACCGCCGAGCGCGTGCTCGTCGTGCGCGACTCGCGCGTCGGCGACACGCCGGTCGAGATGCCGATGGACGTGCTGCTCGGCCGCCCGCCGAAGATGACCCGCAGCGCGCGGCGCACGGCGCCGCCGATCCAGGCCTGGGATCACGCAGGCGTAGAGCTCGACGACGCGGTGCGGCGCGTGCTGTCGTTCCCGGCCGTCGCGGACAAGTCGTTCCTGATCCACATCGGCGATCGCACCGTCGGCGGCATGTCGTCGCGCGATCAGCTCGTCGGCCCATGGCAGGTGCCGGTCGCGGACGTCGCCGTGACGACGTCCGGGTACACGGGCTACACCGGCGAGGCGATGGCGATGGGCGAGCGCACGCCGGTCGCGATCAAGCGGGGGCCCGCATCCGCGCGGCTCGCGATCGCCGAGGCGATCACGAACATCGCCGCCGCGGACGTCGTCTCGCTGGGTGACATCAAGCTGTCGGCGAACTGGATGGCCGCGGCCGGCTTCCGGGACGACGACTACACGCTGTTCGAGACCGTGCGGGCTGTCGGCGAGGAGCTCTGCCCGGCGCTCGGGATCGCAATCCCCGTCGGCAAGGATTCGTTGTCGATGCGCACGGTGTGGCGCGAGCACGGCGAGGAGCGCTCCGTGACGGCGCCCGTCTCGCTGATCGTCTCCGCGTTCGCGCCGGTCGCGGACGTGCGCCGCACGCTGACGCCGGAGCTTGCCCGCGGCGCCGGCGACACGGTGCTGCTCCTGCTCGATCTCGCCGGCGGGCGGCTCCGGCTCGGCGGCTCCTGTCTCGCGCAGTGCTACGGCAAGTACGGCGGCGAGCCGGCGGATCTCGACGATCCGGCGAAGCTCGCGCGCTTCTTCGCCGCGCAACGCGCGCTCCGCGAGCGCGGGCTCGTGCTCGCGTATCACGACCGCTCCGACGGCGGGCTCTTCGTGACGCTCGTCGAGATGGCGTTCGCGTCGCGGACGGGGCTCGAGATCACCGTGCCGCCCGGCGTCGATCCGCTCGCGTGGCTGTTCGCGGAGGAGCCGGGCGCGGTGATCCAGGTCCGCGCGCAGGACCTGCCGGCGGTCACGTCGATCCTGATGGATCACGGGCTCGCCGACGACGCGCATGCGGTCGCGATCCCGACGACGAAGCGGGACATCGTCGTGAGCCGCGGCGACGAGGTGCTGTACGCCGCGCCGCGCGTCGAGCTGCACCGGATCTGGTCGGAGCTCACGTTCCGCATGGAATCGTTGCGCGACGATCCCGACTGCGCGCGCGAAGCGATGGAAAGCCGGCTCGACGAGACGGATCCTGGCCTGAACGTGCACCTCACGTTCGACGTCGACGACGTGCCGGCCGCGGTCCGCGCTGCGGTGCGCGGCGTCCGGCCGAGGATCGCGGTGCTGCGCGAGCAGGGTGTCAACAGCCAGCGGGAGATGGCTGCGACGCTCTCGCGGGCGGGCTTCGAGCCGCACGACGTGCACATGAGCGACTTGCTTGCAGGACGCAAGCATCTCGCGGACTACGTCGGCCTCGTCGCGTGCGGCGGCTTCTCGTACGGCGACGTGCTCGGGGCGGGCGAAGGCTGGGCGAAGACGATCCTCTATCACGAGCGGATCCGCGCGATGTTCGCGGAGTTCTTCGCGCGCGAGGACACGTTCGCGCTCGGCGTGTGCAACGGTTGCCAGATGCTCGCCGCGCTCAAGTCGCTGATCCCGGGTGCCGCCGCGTGGCCGAAGTTCGTCAGGAACCGCTCCGATCAGTTCGAGGCGCGGCTGTCGCTCGTGCGCGTCGAGGAGAGCCCGTCGATCCTGCTGCGCGGAATGGCGGGCTCGCGGATGCCGATCGTGACTTCGCACGGCGAAGGACGCGCGGCGTTCGGCAGCGACGCGGATCTCGAAGCGTGCGAGCGGGCGCTCGTCGCGGTGCGTTATGTCACGGGCCAGGGCGAGCCCGCGACGCGGTACCCCGCGAACCCGAACGGCTCGCCGAACGGCATTGCGGGTCTCACGACCGAGGACGGCCGCGTGACGATCCTGATGCCGCATCCGGAGCGGGTATTCCGCACCGTGCAGCACTCCTGGCACCCGGCGGACTGGGGCGAGCGCGCGCCGTGGCAGCGGCTGTTCGACAACGCCCGCGAGTGGGTCGGCTGAAGCGCGCGCGGCGTACGTTCTCTCCTTTCTATTCTTCCCGCCTCTCGTAACAGCCGGCTCCGGCAATGTCGGAGTTTCGATACGTCTCCGCATGCCGACAGTTTGCCGCTGCCGGCGCCGGCACCTAGTGTTCGGCGGCGACCGGCCCGGCTCGGCGAGCGGCCGACGAGGCAGTGCTTCGTGGACTGAGACTTGGCTCAAGGACCGAGCCGCGGCGGCGGACGTATGGTCGCTCGGCCGAGTCGGCGCCGGCGCGCGGATTCGACCGCGGCGCGGCAGTGCCCGCCGAAAAAACGTGTCAGACACCTTTTTCGGAACAGCGTCCGCGGCCGAGCTCGGAATCGACGCATGAACCTTAGCCTTTCTAAGTTTACGGTTGTTCTCGCGGCCCTGGCTGCGACGAGTCTCGAAGCCGCCAACCCTGTGACCGGGGCGGATGCCCCGGACTTCGTTTTGAAGAGCGTCGCGGGCAGCAACGTACGGTTGTCCGAGCAGAAGAGCGACGTCGTGATGCTCGCCTTCACGGCGTCGTGGTGCAGCGAGTGCCGAGCGCGCGACGCGCATCTCGCGGAGCTCTATCGACGCTATCGCGACGCGGGGCTCGTGCTCCTCATGGTCAGCCTCGACGACGATCGCCGCGCGGCGCAGAGCGTCGCTTCCCGTCTCGATGCCGACTTCCCGGTGCTGAGCGATCCGCGCGGCGAAACGGGTCGACTCTACCGCATCGACAAGCTTCCGACGCTCGTGCTGATCGACCGCGCGGGCGTCGTGCGCGACGTGCTCGTCGGTGACACCACGCGCGGCGGCGGAGCGGACGAGCGCGTGAGAATGCTGCTGCGCGAGCTCTAGAGCATGGTCGAGCCGGAGCATGGAATGAACGAGCGATTGGAGTCGTCGAACGAGGCCGTGGCGTCTCGCCGGCGTAAGCAGCGATCCAAAGGCCCGCGCGCAATGGTCACGGCCGCGCTCGCCACGGCCGCCTTCGCGCTGTCGGCGGCGGCGCAGGAGGCGGGCAAGCCCGCCCCGCAGTTCGCCGTCGACGACGCGGCGGGAGCGCGGGCAGGCGAGTTTCGCACGCTCGACGAGGAGGTGCAGGCGCTCAAGAAGCTCGCCGTCGATCTCAACCGCGATCTCTTTCTGCTCGAAGAGGAGCTTCTCTTCCCGGCGAGCACGCAGGTATCCGTCTTCGTCTCGATGGACGTCGGCGAGTTCTTCGCGCTCGACTCGATCGAGCTCAAGCTCGACGGCAAGGACGTCGCGAGCTACCTCTATACCGACCGCGAGGTCGATGCGCTCTACCGCGGCGGCGTCCAGCGTCTCTTCGCAGGCAATGTCCGCGCCGGCGAGCACGAGCTCGTGGCGTTCTTCACGGGGCAGGGGCCGCACGAGCGCGCGTACCGGCGCGGCGCGACGCTCAAGTTCGAGAAGGGCATCGGCCCGAAGTACATCGAGCTCAAGATCTCCGACCGCGAGAGCCGGCTGCAGCCCGAATTCATCGTCGTGGAGTGGGAGTAGGCGGTGGGTCGGCCGGGAACGCGTGACGTGACGTCGCGCGCGGCGCCGATCGCCGCGCTGGCCGCCGTTGCGCTCCTGGCAGGCGATGCGCTGGCCGACAAGCCGCGGGCGCCGAGCACCGTCCAAGACCTCGCATACGGCGAGGTGCTGTTCCATTTCTATCAGCAGGACTATTTCGGCGCGCTCGTTCGGCTCCTTGCCGCGTTCGAGCGCAACGAGGTGCCGTCGCACGCCGCCGAAGCCGAGCTCCTGCTCGGCGGACTCTATCTTTCCTACGGTCAGCATCGCCTGGCCGGCGAGATCTTCGAGCGCATGCTCGACGAGCACGACGACCCGGCGCTACGCGATCGGGCATGGTTCTTTCTCGCGAAGATTTGGCGGCAGCGCGGTTACTTCGCCGAGGCGGAGCAGGCGCTCGCGCGGATCGGCGGCACGCTCTCGCCGGAGCTCGAGCCCGAGCGCCGGCTGCTCGCGGCTCAGCTCGCGATGGATCAGGGCAAGTTCGCCGAGGCCGAAGCGTTGCTCTCTGGGTGGAGAGAGCGCGACGAATGGTCGGGCTACGCCCGCTTCAACCTGGGCGTCGCGCTCGTTCGCCTCGGTCAGACGTCCGCCGGCGCCGCGATGCTCGAGCAGGTCGGCACGACGCCGTTCGAGCCGCGCAACGAAACGGGCAACGCGTTGCGCGACAGGGCAAACGTCGCGCTCGGCTATGCATGGCTTCAGGCCGGCGAGCCGGCGCTCGCGAAGCCGGCCCTGCAGCGCGTGCGGCTCAGCGGTCCTTTCTCGACGAAGGCGCTGCTCGGCGTCGGCTGGGCCGATTCCGCACGCGCGGATCATCGCGCGGCGCTCGTGCCGTGGCTCGAGCTCAAAGGCCGGAGCCTGCTCGATCCGGCGGTCCAGGAGTCGCTGCTTGCCGTGCCATACGCGTTCGCGGAGCTCGGTGCGGACCGTCAGGCCGCCGATCACTATCTCGAAGCGATCGATGCGTTCGATGCCGAGATCGCGCGAATCGAGCGCTCGATCGCCGCCGTGCGAAGCGGCGCGCTGCTCGAAACCCTCGTCGATTCGCGACAGGACGACGCGAGCGGCTGGTACTGGCGCCTCGATGCCGTGCCCGATTCGGCCGAGAGTCGTTACCTGTACGAGCTCTTGTCGACGCACGGTTTCCAGGAGGCGCTGAAGAACTACCGCGACCTGCAGCTGCTCATTCGAAACCTCGACGCGTGGAGCGCGAGCCTCGGCGCCTTCGAAGACATCCTCGACACGCGCCGCAGGGCGTTCGAGCAGCGGCTGCCGCCGATCGAGGAGCGGCTCGTGGCGATCGATCTCGAGCGGCTCGGCACGCGTCGGGTCGAGCTCGAGGCCGAGGTCGCGCACATCGAGCGCACGCGGGACTACGCCGCGCTCGGCAGCGCGGACCAGCAGCGCCTGTGGGACGAGCTTTCGGCGCTCGAGCCCGATCTCGCGCGTCTCGGCAACGACGCGGAGGCGGAGCGTCTGCGCGGGAAGCAGCGCTTCCTCAAGGGCATTCTGGCGTGGGAGCTCGAGCGCGACTTCAGGTTCCGGCTGTGGCAGCAGAAGATGGACCTGCGGCAGCTCGATCTTTCGCTGAAGGAAGCGCAGGCACGCCGCTACAGGATCCTCGCGGCCAAGGAAGCGTGGCCCGAGCAGCACGCCGAGCTGACCGCACGGATCGCCGCGCTCGAGGCGCGCGTCGCGGCACTGCAAAGCGCCGCGCACGACGCGCTCGGCCGCCAGCAGCGCTTCGTCGAGGCGCTTGCGATCGACGAGCTCGAGGCAAGGCGACAGCGCCTCGCGGCGTATCGCGTGCAGGCGCGCTTCTCGCTCGCCGCCCTCTACGACCGGGCGTCGTCGCGGGCCGCCGTGATGCGCCGAGCGGAGGGGCTCGAGTGACCGTCACGCCGATCGTCACCGTCGCCGTCCTCGCGGCGCTCTGGCCGTTCGGCAGGAACCGCGACGCCGAGCCCGTCACGATCGAGTCGCTCGAGAAGCGGGTCGTCGAGATCGACGTCTCCGCGCCGATCCCGGCGAGCGAGGAGAGGGCGATCGAGAGCTACCGACGCTTTCTCGAGCTCGCGGCCGAGGATCCGCTGCTCCGCCCCGAAGCGATGCGCCGGCTCGCCGACCTCGAGATCGAATCGGCCGAGATCGCGGCCGCCGAGGGCGGTGACGCGCGGCTCGACGAAAGCATCGCCCTCTATCGACAGCTTCTCGAGAGCCATCCGGGCTACGCGAAGAACGATCTCGTGCTTTATCAGCTCGCGCGCGCGTACGAGGCGCGCGGCGACGTCGACGCCGCGCTCGCGACGCTCGACCGGCTCGTGACGGAGTACCCCGACACGATCCACTACGACGAGGCGAACTTCCGTCGCGGTGAGGCGCTCTTCGTCGCGGGCCGCTACGCCGAAGCCGAGGACGCGTATCGCCGCGTGCTCGAGCGCGGGGCCGCGACCACATTCCACGAGCAGGCGCTCTACAAGCACGGCTGGTCGCTGTTCAAGCAGGAGCGCCACGGCGCGGCGCTCGAGTCGTTCCTTGCGCTGCTCGACCTCAAGCTCGGCGCCGAGCCCGGAAGCGACTCGGCGGCGCGCTTCGGCGCGATGGGACGCGCGGATCAGGAGCTCGTCGAGGACACGCTGCGCGTCGCGTCGATCGGCTTCTCGTATCT
>Ga0079224_100017511_pt1 | contig 10099 bp, 6 predicted proteins | sample Stecom2015_FD_80414 | JGI IMG/M metagenome (GOLD analysis project Ga0079224, IMG submission 80414) | Agricultural soil microbial communities from Utah to study Nitrogen management - Steer compost 2015 | ecosystem: Environmental > Terrestrial > Soil > Agricultural land | place: USA: Utah... | reverse complement strand
TCTCCCGCGCGTTTTTCAAGCGGCACGGGATTCCCGCGGGCTACCCCAAGGCCGCGACCGCGGAGGCCGCCGCGCAGCCCGAGCCCGTCCGGGAACGGCATCGTGCGCGGCGCGACCTGAGGGACGAGCACATCGTCACCATCGACCCGCCCGACGCGAAGGACCACGATGACGCGCTTTCGCTGGAAAAGCTGCCGGACGGGCGGTGGAAGCTGGGCGTGCACATCGCGGACGTTTCGGAATACGTTCCGCTGGACGGCGCACTGGATGAAGAAGCGCTGCGCCGGGCTTACACGCAGTATCTGCCGTGGACCGCGGCCCCCATGCTGCCGCAGCGGCTGTCGGGGGACCTGTGCAGCCTGCTCGAGGGACAGGACCGGCTCGCCCTCTCATGCTTCATGGAAGTGGGCGCGGACGGAACGCTGGAATCCTGGCGCTTCGAGGAAACCTTCATCCGCGTCACGCGCTTCTATTCCTACCAGGAAGCGCAGGGCCTCAAGGAGCAGGGCGAACCGTTCCTGTGCCTGCTGTCCGAATTCACCGACACCCTGCTCGCCAAACGCAAGCGCGACGGCCACCTCGAATTCCAGTTGCCGGAGCCGCGCGTGCTGCTCGACGAAGCGCGTGCGCCGCTGGACATCTACCCCGGTGTCCGCCTGCCCGCCCACGGCTGGGTGGAGGAATGCATGCTGCTGGCCAACCAGGCCGCCGCGCGCCATTTGCACAGATACAAGCTTCCGGGTCTTTTCCGCGTCCATGAGCAGCCCGACATCGAAGTCGTGCAGGAATTGTGGAACAATCAGGCCGCGCTTCACGCCCACCTTGCCGCCCCGGAACACGCGTCCGCCCCGGGGGCGGACGGCCCGGACAGGGCCGGCAAGACGGCCCGGGGCGCCCAGGGAGCCCGGACCGCCAGGAGTGCCCGGGAGCGCAAGGACCTTTCCGCCGCCGCAGCCGCCGCGGCCGCCAGCGCCGACCTGTTCACGAAGATGCGGGAGACCGGCGGTTACCTCAACCCCGTGGTGCAGCAGTTCTACGTGCGCCTGCTCGACCCCTCGCGCGGCGCCCTGCCGCCCTCGGTACAGCGCAAGGTTCTGCAAAGCATGAAAAAGGCGCAGTACTCCGCCAGCCCGCTGGGGCATTTCGCACTGGGCTGGCAGTATTACGCGCACTTCACCTCTCCCATCCGCCGTTACGCCGACCTGTGGACCCATCGCGTCATGAAACTGCATGCGCGCGGCAAAAAGATCCCCCGTGACTTCCGCAACCGCGCCGTCGCCATCGCCGACGAGATTTCAGGCCGGGAGATCGACGTGGTCAAGGTGGAACGAAAGGCCATGCGCGTCGCCACGGCATGGATCTTCCGCAAGCTCATCGGCCGCGAGCTCGAAGGCGAGATCAGCGGCGTGGAAAGCTTCGGCCTGTTCGTGACCGTCACCGCCCCCTACGGCGAAGGCATGGTTCCGGTCGCGCGCATGCGCGGCGACTACTTCGAAAAGGATCTGGAGACCGGACACCTCGTGGGCTCCCGCACCGGAGCACGCTTCGAATTGGGCCAGAAGATCCGCGTGCGCGTGGCCAAAAGCGACCCGCTGATGGGCTACGTCGACTTCGACCTGCTCGGTCCTGCCTGAGGTGACGCCCGGTGAGTCTTCGTAACGCCCTCGCGCACCTCACGGCCCTGCGGATCCCGCCGCGCACGCGCGTCCCCATCACGCATTCCCTGCATTACTTCCCGTGGGTGGGCGCGGCGCACGGCAGCCTGAACATCCTGGGCTTCATCGCGGCGTCGCAAGTGCTGCCGGTGCCCCTGGCCTGCCTGTTCGCGGTGTTGCTGCCGCAGGCCCTCGCGGGCTTCGCCCCGTGGCGCGGCGTGCTGGAAGCCGTTCAGGGGCGACACACCCGCGCCAACCAGCCCTTCGCGCACGGGTTCCGGCCCGACCTCAAGGGCGTGGCGCTGGTGCTGGCGCTCACCCTGATCAAGTGGTTTTCACTCATGATCATCGCGCCCGACTGGCGCGTGCGCGCGGCGCTGGCCTTTCCCGTTCTGGGCATGAGCGCGCAAACGTGGGCCTTTCTGCGTTCCGTACGCATGCCCGGACGCAGCCCGCTGCTGGTGCGGCGTCATATCCGCGCCGGCTTCCTCAGCACCTTCTCGTTGTTCCTGGTGTTTCTTTTCCCGCTGCGGGCGGGAGCGGTCCTGCTGCTCGCCGGGGCCGTCGCCACCTGGCTGCTCCTGCGCTTCCGTCATCCGCGGCGCGCGCCCGCCTCCCGCCGCGAACTCACCCGCCAGACGGCGGGACTGGTGACCGAGGTGTCCGAAGCCGCCATGCTGGCCGCGCTCGTGTTTGCCGGCTTCGTCCTGTTCTGACCGCCGGCCTCCCGCCCCCGTCCGGCACGGTTTTACGTGAAGTCGTAGATCTTCACCTGCGTCCAGAAGTCCTTCAGTTCCAGGAAACGCTGGTGGATTTCATGCACCTGATACGCATCGTGTCCCGCCGCATCGTCGAATACGGTCACCATGCCGTACGTGTACGTGCGGTCGATCACGGGGCGGTCGGTGTCCGCGGGCGTGCCGAACCACCCGTGACGGATCGTGGGGATGGTGATGAGCGCACGGCCGCGCGCTTCGAACTCGCGCACCTGTTCCGCGGTGAGGTCGGGCTTCAGCCAGAAGTAAACGGAATGAACGAACATGAAAACTCCGGATGTTGATGTGAGGGGGTGACGGGTCATGACGCGGCGGTGGGGTTACAGGCGCTGCGTCCAGGTTTCCACGTAGAAATCCCAGAACGCCTGGGCGGCGGCGGCGTAGGAAAACTCCAGGGCGCGCGTGCGCGCCGGTTCCCGCCAGGCTTCCAGACGGTCGGGGTCATTCACCATCGCGAGCATCGCACGGGTGAGGGCGCCCGGTTCGTCGTGGCGGAACACGGTTCCGCAAACGCCCGGCACGATGATTTCCTGCGGACCGCCGCGGTCGCTGACCAGGCACGGAAGGCCGCTGGCGAGGGCCTCCACGACGCTGTTGCCGAAGGTATCCGCCAGACTGGGGAACACGAACAGGTCCGCCGAGGCGAAGGCGCGCGCCAGGGTGCCGTCGCGGAGGACGCCCGTGAAGTGCGCGCGTCCGCAGGGCTGCAGCACCGCCTTCATCTCCTCAAGATACGGACCATCGCCCACCACGATCAGGCGCAGGTCGGGGCGCGTTTTCAGGGCCTCCAGAAAGGCGTCCGCAAGCGCCGCGAGGTTTTTCTCCACCGACACGCGCCCCACGTACAACAGGCGGGGGCCGTCATCGGGGATCCCGAAGCGCTCCCAGGTGGCCGGATCGCGCAGCCCCGGGCGGAAAAACTCGAGGTCGACACCGCGCGGCAGCTTGCGGATGCGCGCGGCCGGCACGTTCATGGCCGCCACCTTGTCGCGATACGCCTCGGAGGGAACGATCACCGGGCCCGCGAGCCGCGTGAAAACGCGCGTCCATAGCTGCACGAGCCGCTTCCCCACCCGGTTCTTCATCAGCAGATCGCTGTAGACGATGATGTCGGTGCGGTAATGGGACATCGTGGTGATGCCGGCCACCTTGGCGACGATCAGGCACAGCGAGCTGACCGGTCCCGGCGTTTCGAACTCGATGACGTCCACCGGATGCGCCCGCAAAAAGTCGAGAAAGCTTTTGAGACGCAGCACGACGAGCTCGCTTTGCGCGTAGCCGGCCTGATCCATGGAAAAACGGCCCGGCGCGAGGATCATGCGGTCGTCGGCGCCTTCGCGGCGCGGACGGCGGGTATGAAACGCCGGCCCGAACAACCAGGCGTCATGCCCCATGCGCCGCAGTTCGCGCAGCTGGATGCGTGAGGCGAGCGCGATGCCGTTCACCTCGTCCAGGTTGTCGCTCACGCACAACACCACGGGATCGCGCACTTCGCCCGCCCGACGGGCGCGTTCGGCCGCGCGGGCGAAGCGGAGGCGCACCATCTCCGGAAACTGGCTGAGCAATTCCGCCAAAAAATACAGCACGAACCGCAATACGCCCGGCGTTCCCCAAGGCTGGTGAGGGCGTGTGCGGGACGCTTCCCCGGATGAAACGGCGGCAGGCGCAGGCATATAACCCGCAAAGATAGCGTTTCGGTACGGGGGTTGCAGGCACCGCCCGCCTTGGGACGGCGAGGCGGCGCGGAGGGGAGGGCACGCGAAGCGTGACGAGGGGAGGGTCCCGCTGTTTACATTAAGGGCTGGAGGCACCATGCATCATTCCATCCCGTGTTCACCCCCCCCGACATCCCCCGCGCCGGCGACGCGACGGCCGCGCCGGTCCCGAGGCCCCGGCTTCCGCGCGGCCGTCGCGTTCGCGGCGCTCACCACCCTCGCCTTCTCCGCCGCGGCCCAGTCCACGCCACGGTGGACCCTGATGGACCTGGGCCGCCTTCCCTCCCCCGACGTCACCGCCATCGTGCGGGACGACCTGGACAACATCTATTACGGCACCCGCGCCGGGCTCACCATCGAGGACCGCACCGGCGGGTTCCGCATCGTGAACAAAAGCACGGTGAAGGGCGGCCCGGCGTCCGACAGCATCACCGCCCTCGGCCTCGACCGTTACCGCGACCTGTGGGTCGCGACCGACGGCGGCGGCCTGGGCGTCTACGCCAACGGATCGTGGCGCGTGCATACCGTGGAAAGCACCCGCTCGGGCCTCCCCGACGACGGCGTGCTCTCGCTGGCGCTGCACCGCGAAGAGCGGTGGGTGGGCACGCGCAACGGCTTCGCCGTGTTGCGCGGCTCCTCGTGGACGACGTGGACAGGCGACCGCATCGCCGGCCGCCTGCCCCACCCCAACGTCACGGCCATCGCGGTGGACTCCGCCGGCGACGTGTGGCTGGGAACGATCGGGGGCCTGGTCCGCATGCGCGGGTCTTCGTGGACGCGCTTCACGCCGGAGGACACCGACGGCGGCCTGCCGCATCACGGCATCACGGCCCTGTACGTCGAACCGGACGGAGCGTTGTGGGTGGGAACCCAGGCGGGGGTGACGCGCCGGGACCGCGACGGATCCTGGCTGGTCTTCGGCCCCGGCGCGGGGCTGGGCGCGCTCGTGAACGAGCGCGTGACCGCCATCACCGGCGGCCCCGAGGGGGCGGTGTGGGTCAGCCTGCGCGGCGGGGCCGCGCGTTACCTCAGGGGGGACTGGACGTTGTACACGCGCGACAACCTGCCGGGCCTGCTGACGCTGTACGTCAACACCGTCCTGGCGGACGCCACGGGAGAGATCCGCATCGGCACCCAGAAAGGCGTGATGATGCGGATCATGGGCACCGGTCGCTGACGGCGCCCGGCGCGGGCGCCGTCATCCCCACACGTTTTCCTTGACGCTGGGATCGAAGCCGACGATGTAGGACGTGATTTCGGTTTCCTGCGGGGCCACCTGCACCGCCGCGGAACTGATCCAGTTGTCCATCCAGCGCAGCCGGTATTCGGCCTTGGGCCACAGCGGCTCGAGGCGGATGGCCTTCATGCGTTGCGACGCGATGTATTCGACGTACTCCTGCAGGATGGGCGCGTTGAGGCCGATCAGGGAGCCTTCCTTGAAGAGGAATTCCGCCCAGGCCTTTTCCTGTTCCACGGCTTCTTCATACATGCCGATGGCATCCTGCTTGCACTCTTCCGCCACCTGGGCCCACTCCGGCCCTTCCAGCCCGCGGATGATGATGTTGATCATGCTCTGCGTGATGCCGAGGTGGATGTTCTCGTCACGGCAGATCAGCTTGAGGATGTTGGCCGATCCGCCCATTTTCTTCAGCGATTCATTGATGCCGAAGCTGCAGGCGAAGCTGACGTAGAAGCGCACGCCCTCGAGGATGTTCACCGCGACCAGGGCCTTGAACAGCTTCTTTTTGCCTTCGTAGGTGTTCACCGGCAGGATGCCGGCCTCCACCAGCGACTGTTCCTTGATGAAGTCGTCATAGGCGCCCACCACCGATTTCGCGCGCTTGCGGATCTCCTCATGCTCCACGATGTCGTTGAACACGACGGACGGGTCGTGGAAGATGTTCTTGATCATCCACTGGTAGGACTTGGAGTGGTTCACTTCCTGGAAGGCCCACTTGGCGCAGCACGCTTCGATCTCGGGAAGGGTGGACGCCGACATGAACGCATGGACGGGCCCCCGGCCCTGGACCGAATCGAGGAGGATCTGGTAACGGAGGTTGTAGAGAAACAGGTGTTGCGCCCCCTTGGGCAGCGTCTGGAACTCCGAGCGGTCGAGATCGAGATCGATCTCCTGGGGCCGCCAGAAGAATCCCATCATCTTCTCGTAGTAATCGTTGAACTGGCGATACCGCACCATGTCATCGCGGAGGATGTTGGGCTCCTCGCCGAAGAACATCGGTTGGTAGCGGAAGTCGATGTTTTTCTGGTTATACAGCGTGCGGGTCATGTCCCTGTCCCTTTAACAAAGTTGATGTGTACGGAGCCGCGCCTCAAATGGCGCAGGCCCCGCTCTCGCAGGCTTCTTCCTGGCGCGCATGGGCATCCGCACCGGGGGCCAGCGCCGGCAGCGCCTCACCTTCGACGGACGCCGATTCCTCGCCGGAGAGGTCCAGGGTGTTCTGGTAGTAAAGCTGCTTGTGGCCGTACTTGAAGGCGATGCGGCAATCGCTGATCACGTCCCCGAGCGAAATCAGCCCGTTCTCGTAACGACGCGGGTCGCTGTAGAGGTTGATGGACATGCCCTGATCGGCGAACTTCTGCCACACGGCGGCCACCTTGAGGTAGCCTTCGTTGCTGTAATCGGGGTCCCAGCACAGCTGGTAGTGTTCGGCGCGATCGGCGATGTACTTGGCCACCGACTTGATCGGCCCCTTTTTGCTGTTCTTGGTGGTGATCAACGCGCGCAAGGGCTCGATCCCGTTGGAGGTGCCGGACACGATGGCCGACGACTCCGCGGGCATGAACGCCATCAGCGATGAGTTGCGCATGCCGTGCACGGCGATTTCCCGTCGCAGCTCGTCCCATTCGGGAGACAGCTCCACCGGAGCGAACGCATCGACGTTGCGGTTGTACGTATCGACGGGGAGGATCCCCTTGGAATATTTGGTGCGGTCGAACTTCTCGCACGGCCCCTTCTCCCTGGCCAGCTGCAGGGAGGCGCGCGTGAGGCCCAGCGCGAACTGCTCGGCGTACGGGTGCACGACGAACGGCGCCACGGGATCCGAATACTTGACCTTCTCGCGGGCCAGCAGGTCGGCCAGCCCGATGATGCCCACGCCGAGCGCGCGCCGCTGGCGCGTGAAGCGCTCCGCCGCGGGAATGGCGTACTCCATGTGATCGATCAGCTCGTCCAGAAAGCGGACCGCCAGATCGGTCACCTCACCCAGCTCCTCGAACCGGCATTCGGCCATGTTCACGGCGGAGAGGATGCAGGTGAAGATCTCGCCCTTGTCGCCGTTCACGGCGTCGATCGGCTCGGAGGGCAGGTTGATCTCCTGGCAGAGGTTCGAGAACTTGACCGTGTCCAGAAACGCGGAATGCGTGTTGGCATTGTCCATGTCCATCACATAGATGCGGCCCGTGGTCAGGCGCTCGCCGAAAATCAGGCGGGCCAGCTCGCGCGCGCTCACCCGCTTGCGGATGCGTTCGGGATGGCGCTCCTCCTCTTCGCGATACAGGCGGTCGAATTCGGTGGTGCCCCACGCTTCGTACAGCCCGACGGACGTGTTGGGGTCGAACAGGGAAATCATCTGGTCGGCCTGCGCGCGCTCCCAGAACCCGGTCCACAACTGGACGCTGTAGTCCATGGTGCGGATGCGGTTGTCTTCGGTGCCCTTGTTGTTCTTCAAAACCACCACGTCCTCGATCTCCGGATGCCAGACGGGGATGTGGCAGGTGGCCGAACCGCCGCGGATGCCGTTCTGCGAGCAGGATTTCACCGTCGCGGCCACGATCTTCATGAACGGCAGAAGCCCGGTGTGGACCACCTCGCCCCCGCGCACCTTGGAGCCCTTGCTGCGGATACGGCCGAAGTTCACGCCCATGCCCGCGCGCTGCGCCGTGAGGCGTCCCAGCGCGTGCGTCGAGGCGAAAATCGAATCCAGATCGTCGCCGATATCGATGCCGACGCACGAGGCGTACTGGCGCACCGGCGTCCGCACGCCGGCGATCACGGGGGTGGGCAACGAGAGCTTGAACGTGGAAATGGCGTTGTAGAACCGGCGGATCGTCTCCAGGCGATACGCGTTGTCGTGGCGTTCCGCATAGCTGCGGAAGGCGGTCAGCGCGATCAGCATGTACGCGAACTGGGGCGTTTCGTAAATGGCCCCGGTCACGCGATCCTGCACCAGATACTTGTCGATCACCTGGCGCAGCCCGGCGTAGGGAATCGTGTAGTCGCGGTCGTGGTCGAGCCACGCGTTCATCTGGTCCAGGTCTTCGGCCGTATAGCCGTCCAGGATCAACGCGTCATAAACGCCCGCGGCCACGCCGCGTTCGATCACCTCCCTGAGGTGAGGCAGGGTCAGCCCCTTGCCGAACACTTCCTTGCGCAGCGCCATGTTGAGCAGGCGCGAGGCGACGAACTGGTAGTTGGGGATCTCGGGGGTGATCAGGTCGGACGCCGCCCGGATCAGGATTTCATGGATTTCGCGGGTTTTGACGCCCTCAACCAGCTGCAGCTGCGCCCGCATCTCGATATCCGAGACCGACACGCCCGTCATGCCGTCACACGCCCAGTAAAGCACCTTGTGAATCTTTTCGAGATCAAGCTCCTCGCGCTCTCCGTTCCGCTTGACCACCTGAATCACATCACTCATCTTGCCGTCATTCCTTCTCCGTCCGCGCGGGGGACGGGTCCGGGGACATCGCCCCTGTCATATTCCAAAAAAGGAAAGGTACACTCTCGCCCACGGGCCTGCAGGACGTTTTCACCCTTTAGCACACTATCCGGGGGATCCCTCAAAACCTGAACACTACATATTGTGGAACCCCTCCACAAGCGCCAGACGGGGTAAGTCGTTGTTTTTGGCGGCGTTGGGAGCATTTCCCGAAGGCCACGCCATCCCGGGGCCCCGGAAATGGAAGCGCGTGGACTACCGGGCCGCCGACCCCTTCCCCCACGTCCCGGCAAACGGTCATGAAGAGCGGAGGGAGGGGCGGAGGGGGGTGAGGACGCCGGGGGCCCGGCTGCGGCATCACCGGCGGGCAGAAGGGATCCCCCGGGGGACCGGGAGCCTCCGGGAAGGGGTGTTACGGTTACGGACGGCAAAGCCGTCCGGAAAGGCCCCGGGCGGGGGACGGGCCGGACACGGACAAGGACGGGCGGGAGGGCGCGCCCGCGGCGGCGGACCTAGCGCTTCACCAGGGTGAATGAGTACAGCGCCGGGTGCGCCTCATCGACGCGGCCCAGGCCGCGGTAACCGAGCAGTTCGCCCCCCAGGAACATGCGGGCCCCCATTCGTTCCAGCTTGCCCAGTTCCTGCAGCACCGACGTGCGCTGGCGGTCGAGCGTGCGCGCAAAGCGCACCGTGTCCCCGCCCGCGAGCCGGATCTCGAGCCGGCGCGGCACGGACACGCCGCCCCACGAACTGCGCTCCGGCGCCGTAAAGGCCTCGGGACGGAGCAAGGTCAGGACCCCGTTTTCCTCGCGCACGCCATAGCCGAACACGGAGGACTTTTCCGTAAAGAACATGCCGCCCTCGGCGCGCCCCGACGTCACCACGTAGCGGTACGCCGCATCCATGAAACGCGTCCCGAACTGGGACTGGCGGCTGTGGTCCATCCACCCCACGCCGCGCACGGCGATGGTGTCCCCATCGATGGCCAGACGCCCTTTCACGCGCGCCCGCGGAATGTGGATCGCCAGACTGACGGTCTCGCCGCCGCCCAGGCGGAACAGGCCGTCGCCCCAGACCACGCCGGGCTTCATGTTGTCGAACGCCAGGTCTAGGAAGTAATCCTTGCCGCCCTTGCTTGTGGAGAAAAACACGCGGTGCGCGCGCGGCGGAAGGCCTTCGGCGAAGATGTTCGCATGCACGGACAACCGTCCCACCGCGGGCTCCCAGGTGAAGTTCGACAGGGGGTATTCGCGGGCCACGAATTCACTGCGGCC
>Ga0079224_100017510_pt1 | contig 10100 bp, 10 predicted proteins | sample Stecom2015_FD_80414 | JGI IMG/M metagenome (GOLD analysis project Ga0079224, IMG submission 80414) | Agricultural soil microbial communities from Utah to study Nitrogen management - Steer compost 2015 | ecosystem: Environmental > Terrestrial > Soil > Agricultural land | place: USA: Utah... | reverse complement strand
GGGACGAGGGCGCCGGACGGCGTGAGCCGCTCCGGCATTTCTAGACGATCGGCGGCCGCCTCGGCACGAGCCGGGCGGCCGCTCGACGAGGAGCTGTCATGGACCTGACCCGAATAAAGAATCTCATTCCCGAGCACGCTCGGGACTTGAAGTTGAACCTGTCGACGGTTCTGTCGCCGGAAGGTGCGCCGGGGCTGACCCGCGAGCAGATCCTGGGCACCGCGCTCGCGTCGGCGATCGCGGCGCGCAACCCCGTGCTGCGCGCCGAGATCGAAGCGGCGGTCGTGCCCGAGATCGGCGAGGCGCACGCGAAAGCGGCGCGCGCGGCGGCGTCGATCATGGGCATGAACAACGTCTATTACCGGTTCACCCATCTCGTCGGCAACCCCGAGTACGCGAAGATGCCGGCGAGGCTGCGCATGAACGTGATCGGCAATCCGGGCATCGACAAGACCGATTTCGAGCTCTACTCGCTCGCCGTGTCGGCGATCAACGGCTGCGGCGCATGCGTGGCGTCGCACGAGAAGGTCGTGCGCCAGGGCGGAGTCGGCGCGGACGGCGTGCAGAGCGCGGTGCGCATCGCAGCGGTGATGCACGGCATTGCGGTCGCGCTCGAATCGGCCGCCGACGCGGCGGCGAAGGCCGCGAGCGAGGCGGCATGACCGCGTCGATGCGCTGGGGCGGAGCCGCGATGCGCTTCGGCATGACCGCGCGCGGTGCCGCAATGCGCTGGGGGGCGGCCGCCCGCGGGGCCGCGACGCCGTCGATCCGGCGGCGCGCGGCCTGCTCGGCCGCGGCCCGGTTCACGCGCCGGCCGCGCTGCGGCGCGTTGCACGGCGCTCCAGGCGCGCGGCAAGCCGCATCGCGTCGTACGGCGCGTGCACTTTGACGTCGTTGTCGAAATACACGTAGACGTCGCGATGCGCCCTGCGGGGCGGGCGCTTTTTGGAAACCTTTCGAGCGTCCGGCACCTCGCCGCCGTCGAGCCATGCGCGGATACGCTCGGCCCACTGGTCGAGCACGCGATCCGGGTATCGGCTTTCGTAGATTTTCTCGCCCCCGTGCAGGCGCACGTAGACGAAGTCGGCGGTCACGTCCTCGAGCAGCGGCCACTTCCCGGCCGTATCCGCGACGACGAGGGCGATTTTGCGCTTGCGCAGCAGATCGACGAGCTCGGGGCTCTCGAAGCTCGGGTGTCGAACCTCGAGCGCGTGGCGCAGCTTCATGCTCGGCGGCGCGTCGAGGCTCGCACGGCCGGCGACGCGCGCGTCGTGCCGGCGCGCGAGCGCCGAGGCATCCTTTCCGGTCGTCGGCAATAATGCGAAGAAGCGCTCGAGGCGCTCGGGCTCGAAGCGCAGCGTCGGCGGCAGCTGCCACAGGATCGGGCCGAGCTTCTCGCCGAGCTCGAAGAGCCCGGACGCGAAAAAGTTCGCGAGCGCCGTCTCCGCGTTCTCGAGACGCAGCATGTGCGTGATGTAGCGCGAGCCTTTGACCGCAAACACGAAGTCGTCCGGCACGTCGGCCGCCCAGGAGGCGTAGCGCTCCGGACGCTGCAGCGAGTAGAAGCTGCCGTTGATCTCGATCGTCGGGAACCGCTGGGCCGCGTAGGCGAGCTCCTGACGCTGCGGTAAGCCCTTCGGATAGAACTTGCCGCGCCAGCCCGCGTAGCGCCAACCCGAGATGCCGATCCGCGCGACCATGGGCAAAGGGTAACGCCGCCTGCGGACGCCGTCTCGAGCCGCGGCCGTGGAGGGCGGCGGCGTCCGGCACGATTCGCGAGAGCGCTGAGTAATCGTCCCGCTTGCCGCGGCGAGGGACATGCAGGTACTGCTGACGGGCAATGGATCCTGCATGCCCGGCTCGGTGAACGTCCTCGTCATCATCGGTCATCCGCGTGCCGGCAGCCTCTGCCACGCGCTCGCGGAGCAGTACATCCGAGGCGCGACCGAGGCGGGCGCGAAGCTGCACCGTCTCGACGTTCGCGAGCTCGAGTTCTCGCGCGATGTCGAGAGCAGGACGATGCAGCTGCAGGAGACCGAGCCCGACATCGACCGCGCACGTCGGCTGCTCGGCTGGGCGCAGCACGTCGTGTTCGTCTATCCGACGTGGTGGGGCACGATGCCCGCGTTGCTGAAAGGCTTCCTCGACCGCGTGCTGCTGCCCGGCTTCGCCTTCCGGCATGCGGAGAACGCGTTCGGCTACGAGGGCCTGCTCAAGGGGCGGAGCGCGCACGTGATCACGACGATGGATACGCCGCCGCTCGTCTATCGGCTCGTCTACCGCTCGCCGGGCTATCACGCGATGCGCCGCGCGACGCTGTGCTTCTGCGGCATCTCGCCGGTGCGGATCACGCCGTTCGGCTCGGTGCTCGAGTCGGATGCCGCCGAGCGCGGCCGATGGCTCGAGCGCGCCCGGCTCGAGGGCCGCAGATTGCGCGGCGCCGTGCCGACGCCGGCGGAGCGGCTCCGCCGCAAGCTCGCGTCGTGGCTCGCCGCGCTTCGGCTTCAGTTCTACCCGACGACGTGGCTCGTCTACGCGCTCGGCGCGGCGATGGCCGCAGGGCCCGCGGCGCTCGCGCGCGGCGCGTTCTGGATCGGTTATGCGGCGCTGTTCTTCCTCGAGGCGTCGACCGTTCTCGTCAACGAGGTGTACGACTACTCGGCGGATCGAAGTAACCGCCGCTATGGGCCGTTCAACGGCGGCTCGCGCGTGATCATCGACGGCCGCCTGACCGCCGCGGAGCTGCGGGTCGGGGCCGCGGTGACCTTCGCGTCGGCGGCCGCGGCCGCGCTCGTGCTCGTCGGCGGGACCGACGTCGCCGCCGTGCCCGCATTGCCGGCGCTCGCGGTGCTCGCCGTCGCCGCGGTCGGCTACACGCTGCCGCCGCTCGAGCTCTGCTATCGGACGCTCGGGGAGGCCGACGTCGCCATCACGCACGGCCCGGCGGTGCTCTTCTGCGGATGGCTGTTCGCGGGCGGAGCGCCGGGCGAGACCGCACCGTGGCTCGCCTCGGTGCCGATTGCGCTCGCGACGCTGCCGTCGATCACGCTGTCGAACGTGCCGGACCGGGAAGCCGACGCGGCGGTCGGCAAACGGACGATCGCGGCACGCTTCGGCCGGCGGGCCGCGCTCGACTTCGCGCTCGCGGCGACCGCGGCGTCGGCGGCCGCGGCCATCGTCTGGCCGCTGCTCGACGGCACGTCCGACGGATGGCGCGTCGTGCCGCTCGGTGCCGTGCCGCATGGGATCTGGCTCTCGTCGCTGCTCGTGCGCGCGAGGCGCGATGAGGCCGACTCGCCGCGCCGCATGATGCGTCTGATGATCGCGTCGCTGACCTTCGGGCTGTGGTTCATCGTGCCGCCGTTCGCCGCCGAGCTGTTCTGACCGCGCGGGCCGGGTTTAGACTACATCCGCGCGGGCGAGCGCCGTCCGCGGCACGTCGTCGCTCCTTTCGGGTGCAGCATGCTCTATCTCGTCGTCGGTCTCGTGCTGTTCTTGGGTGTCCATTCGGTCGCGATCTTCGCCCCACGTTGGAGGGAGCGGAAGATTCGCAGCCTCGGCGAGCACCGATGGAAGGGGCTTTACTCGCTCGTCGCCGCGATCGGCCTCGTGCTGCTGATCTACGGCTACGGCCGGGCGCGTTGGGATCCGGTCGTGCTTTATGTGCCGCCGCCGTGGACGCGGCACGCGACCGCGCTCCTGATGTTGCCGGTCTTCCCGCTCCTCATCGCGACGTATTTTCCCGGCCGCATCCAGTCGGCGCTGAAGCATCCGATGCTCGTCGCGGTCAAGCTGTGGGCCTTCGCGCATCTCTTGGCAAACGGTATGCTGGCCGACGTGCTGCTGTTCGGCGGCTTTCTCGCGTGGGCCGTCGCGGATCGCGCGTCCTTCCGCTATCGCGGGCAGAAGCCCGTCCCGCAGGCGGCCGCGCCGTCATGGAAGAACGACCTGATCGCGGTCGTCGGCGGCCTCGCCGTCTACGTCGTGTTCGCGCTGTGGCTGCACGTGCAGCTGATCGGCGTGCCGGTCGCGCCGATGGCAGTGCCGTCGTCGTGAGCGTGATCGCGCGGCCGTGTTGCCGGCTCGCGATCGAGAGAAGAGGAACTTCGTCATGAGAACCGACCGCCAGCGTTCCCTCCGGCGTTTGCCGTCGGTGGCCGGCGCGCTGCTGGCCGCCGCGGCGGGACCGGCCGGTTCCGCGCTCGCCGATTACGAGCCGACGGCGCCGTACGTCCCGACCGTCGAGGAGGACGTCGAGCTGATGCTCGACGTCGCGGAGGTCCGCCGGGACGACTACGTGATCGATCTCGGCTCGGGCGACGGCCGCATCGTGATCGCAGCCGCGCGCCGCGGCGCCCGCGCGCACGGCGTCGAGATCGAGCCTGAGCTCGTCGAGCTCGCGAGGCGCAACGCTCGGGACGCGGGCGTCGAGGACCGCGCGACTTTCGCCGAGGGCGATCTCTTCGAAGCCGATATCTCCGCGGCCTCCGTCGTCACGCTGTATCTCTTTCCCGAGGTCAACATCGCGCTGCGGCCGAAGCTGCTCGCGGAGCTCGCTCCCGGAACGCGCGTCGTCTCGAACAGCTTCGATATGGGCGACTGGCGTCCGGAGGTGCACGACAGGTCGGCGAGATCGAGCGGCGGAATCCTGATGTGGATCATCCCGGCTCGCGTCGCCGGCGACTGGCGGCTCGAGCTCGACGGTGGCGGCGAGACCTATGTCCTCGGCATCGAGCAGCGCTATCAGGAGATCGACGTTCGCCTCGACGCGGTCGACGGCGGCGAGCCGCAAGACTCGACGGCGACGCCGGTTCCCGAGCCCGGCTCGGCCCGCTTGCGCGCCGACCGGATCGCCTTCCGCGCCGCCTCGGCCGATCGGACCTACGCGTTCTCGGGCACGGTCGACGGCGACGTCATGCGGGGCGAGGTGCGCGTGCGAGACGCGGACGGCGAGCGGCGCCTGCGCTGGCGCGCCGTGTCGACTTCGCGTCGCGCGGCGAATCGGGCGAATTGAGCGTGCGGCCGAACTCCCGCAGAATGGCGTCGTTGCCGACGACCAGGCCCGAGGTGACCGCATGGGTACCGACCGGTCCGCGTGTATGCCGACTTGGCGGCCTCGCCCTGAGAGCATCGATCGCCGTCTCGTGCTGTCGGCGGTCGCGGGCGGCTTCGCCGTAGCCCTCGTTCCCACCGCCGGGCTCGCGCAGCTTCGCGGTGCGTGCGAGCGGACGCCCGATGCCGGGGAAGGGCCGTTCTATTTCGATCCCGATCTCGTGCGAGTCGACATCACCGAAGGCGCGCGCGGCGCTCCGCTATCGTTGAGAATGCAAGTGGTTCGCGCCGGCGATTGCGCGACGCTCGAGGGTGCGCGCGTCGACCTTTGGCATGCGGACGCGCTCGGCCTCTACTCGGGTTATGCGCGGCAGCCCGGCACGGGCGAGCCGTCGCCGAACGTCGAGGGGCGCACGTTCTTGCGCGGCACGCAGTTCACCGACACCGCAGGCTCGGTCGACTTCCGCACAATCTACCCGAGCTGGTACGGCGGGCGCACGCCGCACATCCACTTCAAGGTCTTTCTCGGCGGCGACGAGGTCGTTGCGAGCCAGTTGTTCCTGCCCGAGGAATTCAACGAAGAGGTGTTCTCGCAGTGGGCGCCGTACCGTGAGCGCCGCGAGCGCAGGAGAACCTTCAATTCGAATGACCGATTCCTGCGCAACGGCATCACGGGCGCGTTCTGCACCGTCGAGCGCGGCGACGACGGCTACCGCGCCGAAGCGACGGTCGTCGTCGCGGCGTGACGCGCCGCCTCGCTCGGTTGCCGACGCTCGGCTTTCAAGACGGGCACGCTGCCCAAGCGGGGCCGCCGCCGCGCGGCCGGCGCCGAATCGGGGCATAATCGTATTCTTCGAAACGGAATGCTTCCGAGCTGGGGGTTGCGAACACGATGGCGACGAGGGACGGACGACTCACGCCGGCCGAGCGGCGGCGCCGGCGCCGCCGCCGCCGGGTGCTCGCGGCCGGCTATATCGTCGTCGCATTCATCGTCGCGTGGTATTTCGAATCGCAAGCGACGACGACCGTCGTCGTCGTCCGGCACGCGGACGTCGCCGATCCGACGAGGCTCGACGACGACCCGCCGCTGAGCGCTCTCGGCCGAGCGCGCGCCGATCTGCTGGCGCGCGTCCTGGAGCATTTCGACGTCGTCGGCGGCGTCAACGCGATCTACGCGTCGCCGCACCGGCGGACGACCGAGACCGCCGCGCCGCTCGCCAGGCGCCTCGGCCTCGAGATCCTGCCCGCCGTCTACGACGACACCGAGGACTTCATGGAAAGCATCCTCGACGAGCACAAGGGCGAGATCGTGCTGTTCGTCGTCGACCGCGAGCAGATCGCGCCGATGATCGCCGAGCTGCACGGCAGCAAGCGCGTGCCCGAGATCGCGCCGGCGGAATACGACAACCTGTATATCGTGACCGTGCCGTGGGGCGGAGGCGCGAAGGTCAAGACGTTGCGCGTGCGTTACGCCCTCGACTGGCGGCCGCTCGCGACGCCGTCCGAGGACGCGTTCACGTCGCACGGCGCGGCGCCGTAGCGCGACGCGCGGAAGCCGGGCCCGCTTCGAGCCGCGGCCCGCGGCTCGTCACGCCGCGGACGCGCGGTCGCCGTCGACGTCGTCCGTCAGCGCCGATCGAAGCTCGGCGGCATCGTCCGTGCCCGCGGCGATCTCGATGAAGATGTCCTCGAGCCGAGGCCGCGCGAGCTCGATCCGCGCCGGTGCGACGGCCGTGACGATGCGCCGCATCGCATCGTCGGGCGCGGTGCCGGGCGCAAGCCGAATCTCGTAGCCGCGCTCCGTCCGCTCGACGCGCTCGATGCCGGATAGGCTTTCCAGCTGCGCGGCGTCGGCGTTCGGGTCGAGCGGCTCGAGCAGGATCGCGCGCGTATCGTAGCGTCGCTGGATCGACGGAATGTCGTCATCGAGCACCTTGCGGCCGCGATGAATCATGACCACGCGCTCGCACAGCTCCTCGGCATGCGGCATCACGTGCGTCGAGAACAGCACCGTCGCACCGCGGCGGTGCTCCTCTATGACGAGATCCTTCAAGACCCGGGCGCTGACCGGATCGAGACCGCTGAACGGCTCGTCGAGGATGATCAGGTTCGGCTCGTGCAACGTCGCCGCGACGAACTGCACCTTCTGCAGCATGCCCTTCGACAGCTCCTCGCAGCGCTTGCGCAGGACGTCACCGAGGCCGACGCGCTCGAGCCCGCGGCGCACGCGCCTGCCGACCTGCGGGCCGGACAAACCTTTTAGACGCGCGACGAACGCGAGGAAGTCGCCGACGCGCATCTTGCGGTAGACTCCGCGTTCCTCCGGCAGGTAGCCGATGCGATCCTTGGCCTCGAGCGCGGAGGCTCGACCGAGCACCGACAGGCGGCCGGAATCCGGGAACAGGATCGACATGATCATCCGGATCGTCGTCGTCTTGCCGGCGCCGTTGGGGCCGATGAACCCGCACATCGCTCCCTGCGGCACGACGAGATCGAGATCCTCGACCGCGGTCGTGCCGCCGAAGCGCTTGTTGATCCGCTCGAGGCGGATCGCGGCGAAGCCGGAATCCGCTGCGGCGCCGGAAGGATGAAGAGGATCGGAAAGCGGCATGACGGCTCCTCAGTATCCCCGAGTGGAACGTTGAGCAAAATTAACTTGTCTTTCGGCTATTCGCCCCTATGCTGGCGTGCCACGGTGCCGGGACGAGGACAGCCGGCGTTACCGTATCTCGTCGCGGACTATACCGCACTCGAAGAGGTCGTTGTCGCGAACGACGTGCGCACAGGACGTTCTGCACGGCGGGCGCGGCGCGTTGACGGAGCCGAAGCCCAGGCACCGTCCCTGGTGCGGTAACATCCGACACGAAATAACGCCAGAGCCCGACGACTCGCCGAGGGAGGGCGGCCGAGTCGGGGCGGGGGACGGCACGGGGATATCGACGCACCATCGAACCGGCGAGAAGAAGAATGAGCACCGACACGAACGTTTCCGACGATCAGGGACGCGAGCCCCCGGGGCTCGGAGCCCTGTTCATCAATATCTTCGCGAGCCCCGGCGAGGCGTTCGCGGCGCTCGCGGCGCGGCCGGTCGTGCTATGGCCGTTGCTCGCGATCGTGGTCGGCAACGGTTTGCTCGTCTTCCTCTATTATCTCGAGGTCGACTTCGTCTGGTTCCTCGAGACGTCCATGGAGGCCGCGGGACAAGAGCCTCCGCCGGAGCTCTCCCGCGGCATGGGAGGGATGGGGCAGGCGGCGCGCCTCGTTGCCGGCACGTTGGCCGCGATCGCCTCCGCCGTCTTCGTGGTGATCCTGATGCTGCTCTTTGGCGGCTATCTCAGTTTCGTCTCGATGCTCACGAGCGATGGCATCGCGTTCAAGCGGTGGTTGGCGCTCGTCGCGTGGGCGAGCGTGCCGACGTTGCTCGATGTCCTCGCCGGCGTCGTGAACCTCATGCTCAACGACTTCACGCACCGGCTGCCGACCGAGATCTCGATGTTGTCGATCGGCAGCCTGCTCGGCGTCGACCCCGCCGCGACCGGCTTCCTCAATCGCTTCCTGCAGCAGGCGAGCGTCACGTCGTTCTGGGCGCTCGCGCTGATGGTGTACGGCTACAAGGCATGGACCGGTAAGTCCGCCGGGATCGCGTTCGCGATCATCGCGGCGCCGCCGCTCGCGCTCGCCGGCATCGGGATTCTGCTTGCGGTGCTGTAACCGCATCGGGGCGCGCGCATGACGAAAAAGCTGCTGATCTTCGCCGGAATCGTGCTCCTCGTCGTCGCCGTGCCGGTCGCGCGCAGCGTCCTCGGAGGCGGCAACGTCAAGGAAGTCGAGCTCGAGCCGCTGGCCCGCCGCAGCATCCAGTCGTCGGTGCTCGCGTCCGGCCGCCTCGCGCACGAGGACGAGGTGAAGCTGATGACGGAGGAGATCGGCCGCGTCACGCAGCTCCATATCGCCGAGGGCGACCGTGTGAAGGCGGGGCAGCTGCTGCTGCAGATCGACGACGAGGCGCATCGCGCGGCCGTCGAGCAAAGCGCCGCGCAGGTTCGCATGCAGGAGATCGCGATCGAGCGTCAGCGTCTTCGGCTCGAGAACCTGCGCGCGCAATGGCAACGGCAGCAGCGGCTCTTCGAGCGGGGCCTCGTCGACGAGGACAGCTTCGACCTGCTGTCGAACGAGCTCAAGCTCGCGGAGGTGGACCTCGAGTCGGCCCGCGAGCAGCTGTCGCAGGCTCGGGCCCAGCTCGAGCAGGCGGAGGACCGGCTGCGCAAGACACGCGTCTACTCGCCGATCGACGGGGTCGTCACGTCGCTCGACATCAAGGTCGGCGAGACCGCGATCTCGAGCACGACGAACCTGCCGGGCTCGACGCTGATGACGATCGCGAATCCCGACAGCATCCATACCGAGGTCAACGTCGACGAGGCGGATATCGCGAACGTCGAGGTCGGACAGCGGGCGAACGTCTATGCGATCGCGTATCCCGATACGCCGATCGATGGCGTCATCGAGTCGATCGCCGTGTCGGCCAAGGTGCCGGAGGGCCAGCAAGGCTTGTCGTTCGCGGTGAAGATCAGGCTCGATCCGCCCGACGGCGTCCGGCTTCGCCCCGGGATGTCGTGCCGCGCCGAGATCTTCACCACGACGAAGAAAGACGTCCTCGCGGTGCCCATTCAGGCGATCCTCACCGAGGAGAGCCGGGCCGAGGGCAAGACGACTCATTCCGTGTTCGTGAACCGCGGCGGCCAGGCGCGCAAGGTCGAGGTCGGCGTGGGGCTCTCGGACGACGCGTATCAGGAGATCACGAAGGGGCTTGCCGAGGGCGACGAGATCGTCGTCGGGCCCGATCGCGTGCTGCGCACGTTGAGGGACGGCGACGCGATTCGTGCCTCGGCCGAGACCTGATCCGGAGGGCCGACGATGGCCGTGATTCGGCTCGAGTCCGTCGCGAAGCACTACGCGATGGGGCAGCACGTCATCAAAGCCCTCGACGGCGTCGACCTCGTGATCGAGCGCAACGAGTACGTCGTGATCATCGGCTCGTCGGGCTC
>Ga0079224_100017509_pt1 | contig 10100 bp, 8 predicted proteins | sample Stecom2015_FD_80414 | JGI IMG/M metagenome (GOLD analysis project Ga0079224, IMG submission 80414) | Agricultural soil microbial communities from Utah to study Nitrogen management - Steer compost 2015 | ecosystem: Environmental > Terrestrial > Soil > Agricultural land | place: USA: Utah... | reverse complement strand
GGCTAGCGTATCAGAGAAAGATTCAATAATTAGATTTAAGAGGGATGTTTTAAATGGTTTAAAGGCTAGTCCAAAAGAACTACAACCAAAATACTTTTATGATGAGGTAGGCACTGAACTGTTTAGAAAGATAATGAAGCTACCAGAATACTATTTAACGGATTGTGAACTTGATATTTTTCAACATAAAACAGCTCAACTTGCCAAACTTATAACTCAACATAATGAGGAATTTGACCTTATTGAATTGGGTTCTGGGGATGGTTTTAAATCAAAACATTTACTAGATTATTTATTTCACAGCAAGACGAATTTCACCTATATGCCTATTGATATTTCTAAATCGGCTCTAGAGTATTTGAGTGAATCTTTGAATGATCAATTGCCAGGGATGGAAATCCAAAGTTATCAAGGAGAATATGTCGAAATGTTAGCTGAGGTATGTTATAGCTCTAAACGACGAAAAGTGGTTCTTTTTCTTGGAGCCAATATTGGAAATATGGAACTTCCACAGGCAAATGAATTTTGTGGTGAGTTACAATCCTTACTCTCACCAAAAGATCTTTTGCTGGTTGGATTTGATTTAAAGAAGGATCCTAAAAAAGTTTTAGCGGCTTATAATGATACCTCAGGGATTACATCACAGTTTAATTTAAACTTATTAGAGCGGATTAATCGCGAGCTTGATGCCGATTTTGTCGTGGATCAGTTTGAGCATTATCCGGTGTATGACCCGATAAGTGGTGCGTGTAGAAGTTTTTTAGTGAGTTTAAATCAGCAGCAGGTTTGCATCGGGGAGAATCAGATCCACTTTCAAAAAAATGAAGTCATCCAAATGGAAATTTCACAAAAATATGACCTAAATGGTATCTGTGATTTGGCGGCAAAGACGGGATTTAAAACCGTAGGAATGATAGCAGATTCCAATGGGTGGTTCGTAGATGCTATTTGGCAAAAACGAGAATAAGAATTTTAAATTTACGCTTATGGAGTCAACTACAATAATAGAAAATAAAATACAAGAGTTACTTAAAAATTTTGAATTCGTTCGACAGAGTACAGAGCACATTTGTTCTTTTTTAGAAATTGAGGATTATGTTGTTCAACCAATAGCAGATGTCAGTCCTCCAAAGTGGCACCTAGGTCATACGACTTGGTTTTTCGAAACCTTTATCCTTATTCCAAATTTAAAGGGTTACAAAGTTTTTGATCCCAAATATAATTATGTGTTTAACAGTTATTATGAGACCGTTGGAGCGCGCGTTATTCGAACCGATCGAGGGAATCTGAGTCGTCCATCTGTGTCTGAAATATATTCTTATAGACATTATGTAGATGAACATATGCGATTGCTTTTCAAAGATGTAAGTGCTCAAAGTGAGCTAAAAGATATCCTAGAGTTAGGAATCCATCACGAACAACAGCACCAGGAACTTTTGTATATGGATATTAAATATATTCTTGGACACAATCCTCTTTTTCCTGTGTACAGCGATAAAAAGGTTTTCGATGAGATTATTAGGGAACAGGTGAAAGAGTTAAGTTTTTCTGAGGGTGTCTTTGAGATCGGATTTCAAGGTGAAGGTTTTTGTTTTGACAATGAGCTAGGTAGGCATCAGGTATATTTGGATGCATTCGAGATTGATCCCTATCCTGTGAGTAATAAGGAATATCTAGAATTTATGGAAGATGGAGGATATGAGAATTTTAGATTTTGGCATGCCGCAGGTTGGGATTGGGTCAATTCTAATAATGTCAAAGCTCCTTTATATTGGTATTTTATAGACGGACAGTGGATGGTCTTTGGCTTAAATGGATTAAAGGAGATGGAGGGTAAGCAGGCTGTTTGTCATGTAAATTATTACGAGGCGGCTGCCTTTGCAGCTTGGAAGGGTATGGAATTGCCAACAGAAGCCCAATGGGAGATTGCCAGTAAATCATTGGAATGGGGTCATCGATGGGAGTGGACTCAAAGCGCCTATTTACCATACCCTAGATTTAAAAAAGCACCAGGAGCGATTGGTGAATACAATGGAAAATTCATGGTAGACCAAATGGTATTGCGAGGCGCTAGTGTAGCCACTTCGAAAGGTCATAGTCGCAATACTTACCGTAATTTTTTTAAGTCCCACCAAAGGTGGCAATTCTCTGGTATAAGACTTGTAAAATCATTAACCTAAGATGCCAATAGATGTAAATTACAGCACTAATTTATGGATGAGGTGGGTTTGTCTTTGTATAACATATTCATGATTCTATTAAACAATAGTGCGAGTTCTGTTCTATCTTCCACAGCAAGAGTTGAAATGACTCTCCGAACAGATTCTGTAGAGAGCTGATCGAGCTTCTCTTGTACTTTAATCCCTTTTTTAGTCATCATTATTTCATAGCAGCGTTTGTCTACAGGGGATTGCTTTTTGGTCAATAAGGATTTGGATATTAGTTTTTTAATGATACGACTTAAGTAGCCTTCATCAAGGTTTAGGATCTTATTGATATCGGTCGCGGTTGTTTTTTTTTGTTGATGGACTATAAAAAGTATTTGTGATTCTGTTAGCGAATAATCGGAGTTAAGCATTGTTTTTTCTAAGAGTCCGATACTTCTTACATAGTTTCTGTTGAAGGCTCGGATTGTATGTATGATTTCCATTTCATCCATTTGATCTAATTTTGTTGCTTTTGTCAAGCAATTTTAATTATATTTGCTTTTGTCAAGTAATATACGAAATGTAATTTAAAATGAATAAGAAATGATAACGGTAAAAACAATTTCTACAGATGATCCTCATTACCAATCGATGAGGGAACTGAGAAATAGAATTTTGTTACGTCCTATTGGTCTGAAAGATGGGGCTTGGGAGATGCATGACCATAAATCTTGGCATTTTGTTGCTCTTGAAGATGACCGAGTTGTTGGATGCGCTATTTTAGTCCCTTTAAATGAGGAACCAGAACGCGCGCAATTAATGCAAATGGCCGTTGACACCAACCTTCAGGGAAGGGGGATAGGTAAGCTCATTGTCGAAGAAATGATTTCATTTGCCAAAAGAAATGGTCTTTCAGAAATCAGTTGTCATTCAAGAGATTATGCTGTGGATTTTTATTCTAAACTAGGTTTTGAGGTATATGGGGACTCCTTCGAAGAGGCTGGTATTGCACATAATCATATGAAGATAACCCTTAGAAAAGCAAAGCAAAGCAGAATTTAACTAATTTAAAGATGAGAATAAGTAATTGTTCAATGCAGGATATCGATGAAATTTTTCGCCTGTACAAAATTGCTTCTGATTTTCAGAAAGCCAAAAAGGAGGTTACCATCTGGCCCGAGTTTGATCGAGCACTTATAGAGAGTGAGATTCGCGATAACAGACAGTGGAAAATAAGCATGGATGGGGAAGTTGCTTGTGTTTGGGCTATCACATTTTCTGATGATCAAATCTGGGAAAATAGCGGCAAAGATGCGGCCGTATACATCCATAGAATTGCAACAAACCCGAATTTTAGAGGGAATAATTTTGTGACAAAAATTGTAGAATGGAGTAAGGAATATGCAAAGCAACACGGAAAGGATTTTGTAAGACTTGATACCACTGGTAATAATAAAAAACTCATACAGCACTATAAGCATTCGGGCTTTGATTTTTTAGGTATTGTGGAGCTTTCAGATACCAAGGGACTGCCTGACCACTACAGCAATGTACCAGTTTGTTTGTTTGAAATCAAAATGTAAGGCAACATTAAATGCGATAATTGATTGGTTTTTTAAAAAGGGTTTACTTGATTGTTTTTGATCTTGTTAACAGGTGTTAACATTAAAAGATTGGTACGATAGTTGGTGCTTCTACTTAAGGGGTGTTTTAGTTAGTATTTTTAAACTTGGGGATCCTTATCGAAGAATTCTTAAAACTTAAACCATGAGAAATCAATTACTTTTATTGGGTGCATTACTTTTCTACAGCATCTCTGGGGCGATTCCAAATCCCTATCCAAAGCAGGTTGATTTACCTTCTTTAAATGCTGTAATACAACAAAAAGATACTGCGACATTTGCCTCGGGCTGCTTTTGGTGTGTTGAGGCTAAATTTTCACAATTGGAGGGGGTTTTAAAGGTAACCTCAGGCTATACAGGAGGACATCTTAAGAATCCAACCTACAAACAGGTGTTGACGGGGTCCACTGGTCATGCCGAAGCTTGTAATATTGTGTTTGATCCTAGTGTTATCTCTTATGATGAATTATTGGAGGCTTTCTTCTTATCTCACGATCCCACACAACTGAATCGTCAGGGTAATGATGTGGGAACTCAGTATCGCTCAGCAATTTTCTATCACAATAACTCTCAAAAAGAAAAGGCAGAATATTATATAAATACCTTAACCCAGCAATTGATATACAATAAACCGATTGTTACTCAAGTAAATCCATTTACAAAATTTTACATCGCCGAGGATTACCATCAGCAATACTATGAGAATAATCCGAATCAAAGTTATTGTCAATATGTAATTCAGCCAGAGCTGGAAAGGTTTAAAGAAATTTTTAAAGACAAACTAAAAAAATAAGGCAATGGGAGTGAGAACAATAATTTTAGGTATTTTATTTGCACTGATATGCGCGGGAGGTTATGGCCAAAATATACGCTCAGATAAGGGACATGAAAACAATCCTTATTATTCAACTACCGATACCACTAAGATAGATGTGTCGGATGCCGAATGGAAAAAAATATTACCTGAGGATCTTTACGCCGTGGCAAGAGAGCAGGGTACAGAACGTCCATTTACGGGAAAGTATTGGAATAGCGATACTAAAGGAAGTTATTATTGTGCGGCTTGTGGAAATGCACTTTTTAAATCAGATGCTAAATTTGCAAGTAATTGTGGTTGGCCTAGTTTCTATGAACCCATTAGAAAAAATAGCGTCACCTATAAAGAGGATAACTCTATTGGAATGCATCGTATTGAGGTGCTTTGTGGACGTTGTGATGCTCATCTTGGTCATATCTTCAATGATGGTCCACCCCCGACCTATAAACGATTTTGTATGAACTCTATCAGTCTTGACTTTGAACCTCAAATGGCTCTTTTGCGTTAAATAATGCCGCTTTTAATTTAGTTTTCTCTCTAGGTATTTGATGTATAAATTTAACAGCTTAGAATAGCTGAGTTTGGAAATATTCCATAATTTTGTTGGAAATATTCCAATTTTATGAATAGAACGATTCTGCATCTTGATTTGGACACTTTTTTTGTTTCTGTAGAGCGTTTATTAGATTCTCGCTTAAATGGGCGCCCTATATTAGTGGGAGGGATTTCCGATAGGGGTGTGGTAGCTGCTTGTAGTTATGAAGCTCGAGCTTTTGGAGTACACAGTGGAATGCCTATGAAAATGGCTAGAAACTTATGTCCTGAAGCTGTTGTGATTAAGGGTAATGCGGGTACCTATACCAAGCAATCAGAGCTTGTCACTGAAATTATTAAAGAAGGGGTGCCTCTTTTTGAAAAGGCTTCGATTGATGAATTTTATGCAGACCTCTCTGGAATGGATAAGTTTTTTGGTTCTTATAAATATGCCTCTGAACTTCGAAAGCGAATCATTAATGAGACTGGTCTGCCCATATCTTTTGGACTTTCTGTAAATAAGGTAGTATCTAAGGTAGCCACTGGAGAAGCTAAGCCGAACAATCAATTGAAAATCGGCTTTGGTTTAGAAAAACCTTTTTTGGCTCCTTTGTCTATTAGGAAAATCCCTATGGTTGGTGATAAGACCTATCTCACCCTTCGAAACCTTGGGGTTAAACAGATAAGAACCCTGCAGGAAATGCCCAGGGATATGATGTCTACTGTTCTGGGAAAAAACGGATTGACCATTTGGAATCGAGCCAATGGAGTGGATAATACTCCTATTACTCCCTATTCGGAACGTAAATCCATATCTACCGAGCGAACCTTTGATCGTGATACCATAGATGTTTACCGCCTGAGATCTATTCTTACAGCGATGACCGAAAACCTGGCATTTCAGCTTCGAAGAGGTGAAAAGCTGACTGCTTGCGTGAGTGTCAAACTTCGCTATTCCGATTTTCAGACATGTTCTAAGCAAATGAAGATTCCCTATACTAGTGCAGATCATATTTTGATTCCTGCGATTCAGGATCTTTTTAATCAATTGTACAATAGAAGGTTACTTGTTCGTCTTATTGGGGTGCGTTTTACACATTTGGTTCATGGACATTACCAGATTAACCTTTTTGAAGACACCCAACAAAGCATACGTCTTTATCAAGCCTTGGATAAGATACGGGAGCGTTATGGAGACCGAAGTGTTATCAGAGCGACTTCTATGGGCGTAAGGACCATCGGGAGGATGACCAATCCGTTCAATGGTGATCCACCTATTATTTTAGCACATCGCAAGCAATAATGTATTTGAATTGTCACACTTATTACAGTCTTCGGTTTGGGACTTTTTCTGAATTGGATTTACTTGACTTGGCTCGGGAAAATGCGATTCAAGAATTGGTCCTGACAGATATTAACAATACTTCCGCTTGTCTTAATTTTATTAGAAAGGCCCCAGAATTTGGAGTTCGACCTATTGTGGGGATTGATTTTAGAAACCAAGTGGAACAACATTATGTAGGCATTGCAAAAAACAATTATGGATATAAGCAGTTAAATGATTTTTTATCCCTGCATTTACATCAAAAGAAGGATTTTCCAGATCGGGCTCCTGATTTAAAAGAGACCTATTTCGTGTACCCCTTTGAGAAGGTATTATTGATGGGACTTACTGATTTTGCGGAGCACGAGTATATAGGGATTTCTGTAAGCGATCTGCGAAAGCTTCCTTTCTCAGGGTATCTTCATTATAGGGATAAACTAATTGTTCTGCAACCAGTTACCTTTAGGAATAAACGGGATTTTAATGCGCATCGATTGCTTCGTGCTATTGATAATAACACCTTACTTAGTAAACTCTCTCCTTCGCAGGTTGCTTCTATGGATCACCAGATGCTGTCTGTTTCGGATCTTTCCTTAGCCTTTGAGCAGTATGATTTTATTTTAAATAACACCCAGCGGCTACTTCAAGATTGCCACATTCATTTTGACTTTAGTCCTAGGGCTAAAATGCAGAATCAAGCCACCTACTTTAATACAAAGCAAGAGGATCGTGATAAATTACGTGCACTGTGTTTTGAAAATCTTTCATACAGATATCCCCAGAATAGCTCTTTGGCTTTAAAGCGGGTAGAAAAAGAGTTGGATTTGATTTATAAAATGGACTTTGTCGCTTATTTTTTGATCAACTGGGATATTGTCACCTATGCGAAATCTCAAGGGTATTTCCACGTCGGTAGGGGGAGTGGAGCAAATAGTATTGTGGCTTACTTATTGGGGATTACTGATGTGGATCCCTTGGAGCTGGATTTGTACTTTGAGCGTTTTTTAAATCTTTTCCGTAGCAGTCCTCCCGATTTCGATATTGATTTTTCTTGGAGGGACAGGCAGGATGTTACTAATTATATCTTTAACCGTTTTCAAAATGTTGCTCTAATGGGAGCTTATGTCACTTTTAATTACAGGGGAGTGGTACGTGAACTAGGAAAGGTATTCGGATTGCCTAAGCAGGACATAGATAGGTTGAGCAAGGGCAACTTTAATGCCTCTGAACTCGATACTACTTCGCAGTTGGTGCTAAAATACGGAAGTCTCATTGAAGGATTTCCAAATTATGTGAGCGTGCATTCCTCTGGTATACTGATTAGTGAACAACCACTTCGGTGCTTTTCAGCAACTTTTCTGCCACCCAAAGGCTTTTCGACTGTGCAATTTGATATGCACATTGCTGAGGATGTGGGGCTCTATAAATTTGATATCCTTGGACAGCGGGGTCTTTCTAAAATACGAGAAACCCTAGATGTGATTCGATACAACCAGCCTGAGGCGGAGGTATTGGATATTCATGATATCTCTATATTGAAAAAAGATGATCGGATTAAGGGGTTGCTAGAATCTGGAGAGTGTATGGGGTGTTTTTATATCGAGTCCCCTGCGATGCGTCTTTTGATGAAGAAGCTCAAGGTGGATAATTATTTGACACTTGTAGCAGCTAGTTCAGTGATTCGTCCTGGTGTAGCTCAAAGTGGAATGATGCGAGAATACATCCTTAGACATCGTGATCCGTCTCGGGCTAAGGAAGCACATCCTGTGTTGTTGAAATTAATGCCAGAGACTTATGGAATTATGGTTTATCAGGAGGACGTGATTAAGGTGGCTCATTATTTTGCGGGTTTAAGTCTTGCCGAGGCTGATGTCTTCCGTAGAGGGATGAGTGGAAAGTACCGAAGTCGTAATGAATTTGTAAGTGTACAACAAAAGTTTATGTCGAATTGTCGGGAAAAAGGATATGAAGATAAAGTTATTTTAGAGGTGTGGAATCAAATTGAAAGTTTTGCGGGTTACAGTTTTGCTAAGGGACATTCAGCTTCTTACGCTGTGGAAAGTTATCAAAGCTTATATTTAAAGGCCTATTTTCCTTTGGAATATATGGTTGCTGTTCTAAATAACGCAGGAGGATTCTATCAAAGAGAAATCTATATTCATGAGACACGGATGCAGGGTGCTCGTATTCACTTACCATGTATTAATCGAAGTCGCATTGAGAATGTGATTTATGGGAAAGATCTTTATTTGGGTCTGGAGAATCTTAAGGACCTTGAAAATAGAGTAGGCCTACGGATTTTAAACGAACGGGATCGTGGAGGAGATTTTTTGTCTCTGGAAGATTTCCTTGATAGAGTAACAATTTCTATAGAATCACTTTCAGTTTTAATTCGTATTGGATCTTTTGCTTTTACTGGCGTTGACAAATATGAATTGTTATGGAAGGCTCATTTTGCTCTGGGACATTTACAGCGTTTCGAAGCGCAGCAGCGTCTCTTTGCAGTCAATCAGTCTTCCCATACTATTCCAGAGCTAAAAACTACTGCCTTAGAGGCTGCCTTTGACCAGATAGAACTTTTAGGTTTTTGTTTAGATTCTCCCTTTACACTCCTTTTGAATCCCGTTGAAAACAAACGTGTAGCGATGGATTTTGAAACCCAGGCATATCGACGTGTGGATATCTATGGTTATTTGGTTACCATTAAACCTTCACGTACGGTTAAGGGGGATATAATGTACTTCGCGACATTCTTAGACCAACAGGGGAGTGTTTTTGATGCTGTTTTGTTTCCTCAAATTGCTCGAAAATATAGCTTTAGGGGAAAAGGGGTTTACCGTTTATACGCCAAAGTAGTAGAAGAGTTTGGATGTTTTACCCTTGAGGTAATTAAAATGAGAAAGGAGCCCTATGTTCAGGATCCGAGATTCTCAAGTTGATCAGAGATCGAAATGAAATGGGTGATAATCATTATATCAAGAAGGTATAGTGATTGTTGCTTTAGTTCCCGGTCTGTCCAAATGATCTTCATAAATAATTTTACCCCTAACGGTCTTTAGACGCTGTTCCATGTTTTTAATGCCATGACCATTGGCCAGATTCTCCTTCGAGGCTCCAATTCCATTATCAGAATAACTGACAACCAGTCGAGAACCTTCCATTTTAAAATTGATCATTATTAAACTTGCTTGGCTGTGTTTTTTCATGTTGATGAGTAATTCTTGAAGGGTGCGATACAATGCTCTTTGTTTATTTTCACTGATTGTTTCCCACTGAATTCCTTGAACACCTTTATTGATTATTTGGGTATCTTTATTACTATAATTGGTAAGGAGATCTTTCAGGGTATCCTCAAACTCTATTCCCACTGGAATATCACTGAAATCCCTAGCAATGTTTCGGGTTTTTCGATAAAGCTTATCTATGGCACTTAGAAGAAAAGGTTTAAACTCTGGATCAAAGTCGTCATTTTGTGTGCGAGTCAAAAGATTAAACACATCATTTGCTATTTCATCGTGAACCTTTTTTGAGATATAGAGTTCTGCCTGATAGGTAGCAATCTCTTTTTCCTGTAGGTGTCTTCTTTTTTGGTATCTATACAGTAGATAAAAACCACCTATGGTGATCATGAAAATTAAAAGTAAAATAATAATACG
>Ga0079224_100017507_pt1 | contig 10101 bp, 7 predicted proteins | sample Stecom2015_FD_80414 | JGI IMG/M metagenome (GOLD analysis project Ga0079224, IMG submission 80414) | Agricultural soil microbial communities from Utah to study Nitrogen management - Steer compost 2015 | ecosystem: Environmental > Terrestrial > Soil > Agricultural land | place: USA: Utah... | reverse complement strand
CGCATGGCGCGACGGACATGACGGCCTGCAATAGACGCCCGTCGTGACCACTGAACACCAGAAACGATCGTCCGCTGCAGCGGATCGGGCCAGATAGGCGGCAACGCGGTCTTGCCGCTGAGTATAGTTGGCCGCCAGCGGCCCGGAGGTCAAAAGGTTCGACACTTAGCGTCTCCATCGCCCCCTTTTTGAAGACGCCGCGACCTCCTCTCCGCCTTATGGTCCGGCTAGATCGCAGTCTAGGGTCGCGCAGATGCTCAACGGCGCATTAGGCGCCCCCGCTCTTCCAGTCGGGGCGATGCTCCCAACACGCTGGAGCATGTCCGTCTGGCCTAGCCCCCGATTGATGGGGGCAGGCGACTGAACCCGCCGCCTGCCACGAAATCGACAGACAGTTGCAAGCGCCTCCCGCGCCATGGTAGCACCAGAATTGATACACCATGTCGCCCAAACAGGAACGCAAGGGTGGATGTCGAAGAGCTACGGACTTTCGTGTCGGTCGCAGAGGCTGGCGGGGTCGCATCAGCCGCGCGAAAACTTGGTATCGCCAAGTCTATTGTTAGCCGCCGCTTAGTACATCTCGAAGACGAAATGGGCGTAAAGCTCATTGAAAGAACAACGCGCGGCACGACACTGACTGAAGCTGGAACTACTTTTCGCGATTACGCAACGAAGATCTGCGCAGAGCTTGACGTCGCCAAAGAAACTATCCAACCAACAGGCAGCTTGCGCGGACGCCTTAGGATCGCCGCACCGCTTTCCTTCGGACCGACACATCTCTCCTTAATAATCGCGGAATTGGCGCACCGTCACCCACATCTGGACGTCCATACAAGCTATACTGACCGCATCGTAGACATCGTCGCCGAAGGCTTTGATTGCGCGCTCCGACTGGGGCACTTGCAGGACTCAAACCTAATCGCAAGGCGGGTAGGTCCATTTCACGGCAAGCTGGTCGCGAGCCCAGGCTACATCGAGATTTACGGGACGCCGAAGACCCCCGCAGAGCTCGCCGCACACCAGGCTCTCATGCAGGGCACGGAGACCTGGCTCTTCATGGACGGCGAGAGAGTCATCACGGTCCACCCCCAAGGGCGGTTCAAAGCCGACAATAGCTTGGCCCTGGTTACCGCCGCTCTGGGCGGGCTTGGGATCGCCAATCTGCCGGAGGGGCTCGTCGCCGAGCATATCGCTTCAGGCGCGCTCGTGTCGATTATGGCTGACTACCCGCTCAAGCCAGCAGGGATATTCGTCGTCAGGCCGCCGAGCCAGTATCCGACTAGAAAGCTCCGAGCCCTCACCGAGCTTCTCATCGCACGCTTCAACCCGCACGTGATGGATGCCGAGCCCATCGCGGCTTCGACCGCTAAACCGTCCGACACAGCAATCAGTGATAGCGTAGCGGGAAGCTGTCGCCTTCCTACCATAAGCGGCTGATCCCTGTTTCGCGGAGACGAGACAGGAGAGCGAGCGGTCGAAGAATTCGCCCTCAAACTTACGACGTTTGGCGTGTCGTGGCCTTGCGCGCGCTCCTCCGATTATGTGGACAGCATCATTCCTGTTTGCGATACATAGCCACCCGACGCGGCCAAACTTGTCGCAGAAATAGGGACGCGACATGAACATCGACGAGCTCAGGACGTTCGTGGAGGTCGCCGACACGGGAGGTGTGACACCAGCCGCACGGCGACTTGGTTTGTCCAAATCAGTTGTCAGTCGTCGACTGGCTCGCCTCGAGGCGGCCCTGGGCGTGCAGTTGCTGGCGCGAACCACACGCGGCGCCGCGCTAACCGAGGCCGGCATCACATTCCGTGATCATGCTGCGAAGATTTGCTCCGACATCGACATCGCCCAGGAGACAATCCTGCCGGCTGGCGATTTGCGCGGTCTCCTCCGCGTGGCTGCGCCCCTGACTTTCGGCTCGACGCATTTCGCTCCGGTGATCACAGCCCTTGCCCAGCAGCACCCACAGCTGCACGTGCACACCTGCTATTCAGACCGAATGATCGATCTGATTGCGGAAGGCTTCGACTGCGGCATCTGGTACGGTCGCCGAAGTCAGTCGAGCCTGCCCACGAAGCGTGTTGGCCCGATGAGCGCCATATATGTCGCGAGTCCCGCCTACATTGAAAAGTATGGATCACCTGAAACGCCTGAAGAAATGAGGACCCACCAGGCGCTTTTGGGCAACGAAGTGTGGCCCGCTATGGATGGCGACACGCTTATCGAAATGAAGATGAATAGTCGTTTCAAGGCCGACGCGGGCATCGCACTTGTACCCGCGGCTTTGGCGGGGTTGGGAATTGCAGGACTGCCTGTTCCGGCGGTTGAAGAACATCTTGCTTCCGGCTCCCTTGTGCCCGTCATGACCCGCTACCCTGTTCCGGATATGGCGATCTACGTAAGCTACCCGCCAAATCCGCACCCCTTACGCAAGGTGAGAGTGCTGACAGAGATGCTCATTGAACGTTTTGGATCGACTACGAACGATTGATCCAGAGCGCCTGCAAAGAACCGCGAGCGTCCGCAGCGGCCTCGCGCACTTAAAATTAGATTTCGGAGCTGATCTTCAGGATGGGAAAGCAGCGCCTTGGCGACCTGCCTCACTTCGTGTCGCGACCGTGATCGCCAGCCGCGACCTCGAGCGCCCTTGTGTCGGTCTTAGTCCGCCGGTCGGCACGGCCATGCTGATCTAATTCCGAGCACGGCGTCGGGGCATCGTTCCCAATGGGACGACATAGATCTGCAACTAAGGACGCTATCGCACCGCGACTAGAACATTACGGTGAATGAAGAAGCGTGTCCTGGCATATTCGCCGTTGAGAAAAGGCCGCATCGCCAACGATCGATCGTCCGACACCAAACCGCGAATGGCCGATTTTGCGTCGAGAGCACTTCCTGCACACGTTCGCTGTGAACATCTCCCACGACTAACGCCACAGAGGGTGAAGCTATGCCTAAGGGATCTGACCTTTTCGTCGCCGCGCTTGAGAACGAAGGCGTGGACCGTATCTTCGGTGTGCCAGGCGAGGAAAATTTAGACCTTCTGGAGGCGCTTCGGACCTCCAGCATTGAATTGGTGCTGACGCGGCACGAGCAGGCGGCCGCCTTCATGGCGGCGACGCATGGACGGCTTACCGGACGACCCGGCGTCTGTCTCGCCACCCTCGGACCGGGCGCGCTCAATTTCTCGACTGGCGCGGCCTATGCCCACCTCGGCGCCATGCCGATGATCCTCATCACCGGCCAGAAGCCGGTAAGGAGCGCCAAGCAGGCCCGCTTTCAGATCGTCGATGTCGTCGCCTCGATGAAGCCCCTCACCAAGACGCCCCGCCAGATCATCAACGCCGCCAGCATCCCTGCGACAGTCCGAGACGCCTTCAGGTTTGCGATGGAAGAGCGACCAGGGCCGGTGCACCTGGAACTCCCGGAGGACGTCGCAGCGGAAACGATTGAGCATATTTCGGTCATCGCACGTCATGCGCTCGATAACCCCGTGGCCAGCGCCGTCGCGCTCGACAGGGCTGCCGAGGCAATCCGCGCCGCCAAGCGGCCGCTGGTGATGATCGGCGCCGGCGGCAATCGTCCTGCTCTGGTTGAAGCTCTATCGAGTTTCGTGGCGCGTACGCGGTTGCCCTTCTTCAACACCCAGATGGGCAAGGGCGCTGTGACCGGCAACTCAGACTTCTACATGGGCACTGCAGCGCTCTCGGAAGGCGACTATGTGCACGAGGCAGTGGGGCGCGCCGATCTTATCCTCGCCATCGGACACGATACCGTCGAGAAGCCCCCCTTCCTAATGACGAGCAACCTTGGACCGAAGATCGTCCATATCGGCTATCAATCCGCCACTGTCGAACAGGTCTACCAACCTAGGCTCGAGGTGCTCGGCGACATCGGAGCTTCGGTCGAAGGGCTCGCTCAACGACTAGAAAACCGCCTGACCCCCGACGAAGGCATGCTCGAACTAGGTCGGAAAATTCTCGCCCGGATCAACGACCGTGCAGAGGAAGACCGCTTCCCGGTGACGCCCCAGCGCCTTGTCCATGACGTCCGTCAGGTGATGCCTAAAGACGGCGTCGTGTGCCTTGACAACGGAATGTACAAAATCTGGTTCGCTCGCAACTATCGCACCCATGTCGCCAACACCCTGCTGCTCGACAATGCGCTCGCCACGATGGGAGCCGGCCTGCCCTCGGCGATGATGGCGGCGATGATCTACCCAAACCGGCGCGTGATGGCAGTGTGCGGCGACGGCGGCTTCATGATGAACTCGCAGGAGATGGAGACGGCGGTGCGGCTTGGGCTGAACCTGGTCGTGGTCATCTTGAACGACAGCGCCTACGGAATGATCCGTTGGAAGCAGGCAGTGGACGGCTTCCCCGATTTCGGCATGAGCTTCGGCAATCCGGATTTCGTACGATATGCCGAGGCCTATGGCGCGAAAGCTTCTCGGGTAAGCGCGGTCGAGCAACTCGCACCGACACTGGAGGCAGCTTTCGTCGGCGGAGGCGTCCATCTAGTCGAGGTGCCGATCGACTATTCAGAAAACACACGCGTTCTTGTGGACGAGCTACGCAATCGCACGCCGAACGTGGACTGCAGGTGATGGGACGAAGGGTTGAGGTACGCTGCAATGATTAAGGTCGTACAGGCTTTTGATCGCGCACCGATCCGGGAGATCGAAACTGACGATGCCGCAGCGTTGGAGCGCAAGCTTGAAGCCGCCCATCGCACCTTCAAAGATCGTGACAACTGGCTCAAACCTCATCAGCGCATGGCGATACTGCGAAAGCTAGCAGCGCTGATGGCAGGCAAACGCGACCACTTCGCCAGACAAATCGCGCGCGAAGGCGGCAAGCCGTTGCCCGACGCTATCGTTGAGACCAACCGCGCCATCGACGGCGTCCACAATGCTGCGGACGAACTGCGCAATTTCTCAGGTCGATAAATCCCCATGGGGCTGTCGGCGGCAGCGGACAACCGCTGGGCCTTCACCACCAAGGAGCCGATCGGGATCGTCGCAGCGATCTCAGCCTTCAATCACCCGCTTAACCTGATTGTCCATCAAGTCGCGCCCGCGATTGCTGTCGGCTGTCCTGTCATCATCAAGCCCGCGATTACGACGCCGCTATCCTGCTTGGACTTCTTGGCGCTTGTCCACGAGGCAGGCCTACCTGAGCCGTGGTGCCAGAGCTTGATTGTCGAGGACAACGCCCTGGCTGAACAACTAGCGACTGACAGGCGCATCGCTTTCTTAAGCTTCATAGGCTCGGCCAAGGTAGGGTGGTCTTTGCGCTCGAAGCTCCCCCCGGGGGCCCGTTCGGCGCTGGAACACGGAGGCGCCGCGCCGGCTATCGTCGACCGCAGCGCTGATCTCGGCAAGGTCATCGAGCCGATCGTCAAGGGCGCTTTTTACCACGCAGGGCAGGTCTGCGTGTCAACGCAGCGCATTTACGTTCACGACAGCGTCGCCGACGAATTCACTCAAAGACTCGTCGGTCGCGTCGAAGAACTACGCGTCGCGGACCCGACCCTGGCTGACACAGAGGTGGGGCCGCTAATCCTTCCGCGCGAGGCCGATCGAGTCATGGAGTGGATCAGCGACGCGATCAGAAGCGGGGCCGCCATGGCGACCGGCGGCGCGCGCCTTTCGGACACGACCGTACAGCCGACGGTGCTGCTCGATCCTGCTGCCGACTCGAAAATTTCGACACAGGAGATTTTTGGCCCAGCAATCGCGGTCTATCGCTTCACGGAGCTCGACGAGGCCATTGGCCGAGCGAACGCCCTGCCCACAGCTTTCCAAGCCAGTATCTTCGCACAAGACATCGACGCTGCGATGCGCGCTGCCGACCGCCTCGACGCTTCAGCCGTGATGATCAACGATCCCACCGCATTCCGCACGGACTGGATGCCCTTCGCCGGCCGCCGCGAATCCGGCTACGGCGTTGGCGGTATTCCCTACAGTATGCGCGACTTGGCGCAGGAGAAAATGGTGCTTCTACGCAGAAGCTGACCGCCCCGTTATCTTGGTCGGAACTCTCCTTGCGATGCCAATCCCGACGGCGTTCAAACCCGAACAGCTTAGAACGCTCTCATTAAAATCGTAGCAGCGACGCAGGACAGAAGCCTGCCTGACGGGCCCAGTCGCAAAGCTCGAACACGTCGACCTTGCCGTCGCATCAAGGTCGACTTGCCTCACATCGGACGCTCGAAAAGGTCGCGGCGAAGGCCGAGTCAAAAGTTTTCTGAACCAGCCTCAATGCAAGGAGCAAGGGCGCCTTAATGGGCAGCCGATGACCCGCTTGCCTTACGCTCATCCAAGCGTCCGAGGCGATCCGGGCCCAAAACTCGCCCCATTTGGCAGTTACTGCCACAAAACTGGCAGTTCATGACAGACATGGGAGTACGTCATCGCCCGCCCCGATCCCCGCCTCGCAATCGCTCGGCATGCAGCCATGCTATTCTTGACCAAGGGCGTCTCCGGCACGAGCGGTAAAGAGATAGCCGCCGCCGCTGGCGTGTCAGAGAGAACGGTTTGGCGGCTATTTCGGACTAAGGAGAGCTGCGTCGAGCCGCTTCTGTCGCAGTCGGCGCTTCGTTTTACTGAGCATATGCGCCGATGGTCTCGCCTGATCTCAATCGAAGACCACCTCCTCGAAACTTTCGCCCTTGATCGACAATCTGAGACGACCACCGGGGACAACCGGTTGATCGTACAGCTCCTTGGCATCCTGCCAAATGAGCCCGACTTGCGAGCCACCTGGCTCTTAGCGTGCCAGCTAGGTGAGCGCGGACTTATCGAGATCATTGCTTCACGGCTGGATCGGTCGCCTGATGAGTTCGCCATTCGTCTGTGCGCAGCGGCCGTCTCCGCCGCCATGCGAACAGTCGATGAAGACATCAGCCTTGCCGTGAGCGAACGCAGCGAAGTCATCACGCCATCGCAGGTGGTGGCCCGAATAGCTGATGCCATCCGCGCTGTCAGCACGGTCCCATTCTGCGACCCAGTGCCATTGCCTGCTGGGAAGACGGCAGACGCTCCAAGCTCATTTCAATCCTGACCGAGGTCATTATGCGCCTGCCTCCCGTCCTGTCCGCCCTGGCTCTGTTAATTCCCGGCTCTGCGGCCGCCCAACCCGACATGGAGCTAGAAATGCGACCGATCACCTACCCTCACACCAGACAAGATCCGGTTGTTGGGGTCCATTTTGGCCAAGAGGTTGCAGACCCATACCGCTGGCTCGAAAACAATGTCCACAGCGACACGCAAGTAGCGCAGTGGGTTGAAATACAGAACCACCTCACGCAACAACATCTTGCGTCCATACCAGGACGAGATGTTTTTGCAGAAAGAATGAAAGCTCTATCGAGCTTCAACCAGTACTCCGTCCCGGTCAAACGTGGAGAACGTTATTTCTATACCCACAGTTCTGGCCAGGAAAATCAGCCCGCCTTGCACATGCGAGCAGGGCGTGATGGCCCCGCGAGAGCGCTGATCGATCCTAACAGCTGGTCGGAAGACAGCGGCGACGCTCTCGCGGAATGGGCGCCCTCTGACGATGGACGACTAGTGGCCTATAGCGTGCAACAGGGCGGAACAGACTGGCGGACGATTCAGGTTCTTGATGTCGACGCCGGCGACATTCTTATCGATACCGTCAAATGGGCCCGTTTCACCGATATCGCCTGGGCTCCAGACGGATCTGGCTTCTTCTATGCGCGCTTTCCTGAACCCGACGGTGCGAGCGCCAGCGCAGGAATCGCCAATCATGCGGTCTACTTCCACGCACTAGGAACACCACAGTCCGATGATCGACTGATCTATGCAGACTCTAGCCGCCCCACCTTTCTTGTTCCGCTAAAACGAACTGCAACGGGACGGTATCTCGCGATCTACCCCACCCCTGGGGCCGGTTCCAATGACCTGGTCATAGTGGATCTCAATAGTACCGACTGGACGCCACGCACGCTGATCAAGGACTCCGCTGCAGATTGGCAGATCATTGATAATGAGGGCAGCAAGCTGTTCGTGCGCACGAACCACGACGCCGAGCGCGCGAGGATCGTTGTCTTCGACATGGCGGACAACGAGCCTCAGGCTATCGATGTGGTGGCTGAGAGCGATGCTGTCTTAAGCCAGGCCGCCTTGGTGGGCGGCGCCTTGCTCGCCACCTATCAAGTAGACGTAAAAACCGAAATCAGGCGCTTTACCACCACGGGCGCACCTGACGGCGACCTGCCGCTCCCTGGCATTGGCGCCGCTGGCGGCTTTCAGGGTTCGGCGGCCGATGCTGAAGCCTTCTTCCTCTTCACCAGCTTTGACACGCCGATCACCGTCTACCGCTACAATGCGGTCGCCAACAGTTACGAAGCCTGGGCCCAACCCGGTCTCGCGGCCAAGCTCGACGACGTCGTGGTCGAACAGCACTTCTATCGGTCAAGCGACGGCGCTCGTATACCAATATTCACTGTTCGCCGCCGGGCCGTGACCGGGCCAGCCCCCACTCTGCTATATGGCTACGGCGGGTTCGGACTGTCGATGCTGCCTATCTATAACCCGATGCAGATGGCCTGGGTGGAGCAAGGCGGGGTTCTGGCAGTCGCCAATATCCGCGGAGGCGGAGAGTATGGCCGGGCCTGGCATAGAGCGGGACAGCTCGAGAACCGTCAGAACGCCTTCGACGACTTCATCGCGGCCGGCGAGTTTCTCAAAGCTGCAGAAATTACCAGCACAGACGGTTTGGTGGCCCAGGGCGAGTCAAACGGCGGGTTGCTCGTCGGCGTCGTGACCAACCAGCGGCCGGATTTATTTGCAGCAGCACTTCCCGGTGTCGGCGTGATGGACATGCTACGCTATCACAAGTTCACAGGCGGCGCGCTTTGGATGTCCGATTTCGGCAATCCCGAGGAAGATGTCCATTTCCGCAATCTGATCAGCTACTCCCCCTATCATAACGTCAGGGGAGGCAGGGACTATCCGGCGATCCTCGCGACAACGGCGGATACTGATGATCGTGTCGTCCCTGGCCATAGCTTTAAGTATGTGGCGGCGCTTCAAGCCGCCGACCTGGGAAACAGGCCGCGCCTTATCCGGGTCGAAACCAGAGCTGGCCATGGCGCCGGCATGCCACTGGACAAGCTGATCGCATTACATGCCGACCAGTGGGCATTCGCCGCTCATTGGGCTGGGTTGAAAGTTCGCGAAGCCCTTGATCCATCATCGACCTTGGCCGCGCGCCAGGCAGTTGGCTCCAAACAACAAGCTACTCAGCCCCTCGTCGCTGGAACTCAAAAGCCATTCTCTGCACGCGACGAATAACCGTAGCGCTCCGACTCGCCTCGATGGCGGGTGCGTTCGGCTCTCAACGAGCAACGACATTCATTCATGAAAGTACGCCTAAATGACCAAGCTCACCCTCCTTGTTTTCGGACCGATCCTGCTGGCGACCTTGGCCGGTTGCGCAGGTCAACCACAGCCAAGCTCGTCTGACGGCTCTCGCTCGGTCACCGTGATGTGCAACAGTACAGTTGGCTATGACACGGGCTTCTGTCAGCTCAAAGCCAATGAGGCGTGCGGTCATCGGGCTCGTCTTGCTGGGATCATCTCCAACATAGAGATGACCGGGCGGCCGACCGGTCAGCTCTACACGATCACCGCGCGCTACCAATGCGGAAGCAATTAGCGACGCCCACGACCTCCTGACGTTTGCCGGCGCAACGCAAGTTTTGAGGGCTGGTGCAGATACAGCGACGAGAGATCGGCCCCCACGGCAGGAGCGACTAGGCGCCGATCATGCTGATGCACCAGCCGACATAGCAGCCCGCCACGCGGACAGGGGCCGCAAATTTGGCCTCGGACGCGCCGATAGCGTGGCGGACCACCTCGCCATGAGCTCTACCGCGGCCGAGGGAAGTCAGGCGCGCGTTCACAGGCTGAGCGCAGCGACATGACGCCACCTCGGCAAGGATGCACGGGCGTCAAAAAGCCAAGCCAGGCTTCAAGGCGATGTGCTTGAGCTCTAGAAAATCCTCGAGCGCAGCGAGGCCATTGAGTCGACCCAAGCCCGACTGTTTGAAGCCTCCCTCCTCAGTGTT
>Ga0079224_100017506_pt1 | contig 10101 bp, 8 predicted proteins | sample Stecom2015_FD_80414 | JGI IMG/M metagenome (GOLD analysis project Ga0079224, IMG submission 80414) | Agricultural soil microbial communities from Utah to study Nitrogen management - Steer compost 2015 | ecosystem: Environmental > Terrestrial > Soil > Agricultural land | place: USA: Utah... | reverse complement strand
TTGAAATTTTTCATAGCTGAAAGTTTTTTGGTATTAATTTAAATTGTTCTATTATTCTAGAATTTCTTTAAATTGATTGCTTCACAATACAATTTTTGATCCCATTTTCGATTTATCGACGCTTAGACGGCCCACGAAATTGTTTTGTTACACTGTTCCCTTGAAAAAAGAAAAAATTTTTGGTCACATTCAGGTTGACCCATCTCCTGGACAAACCCGCTCCAAAGTTCAGTTAGTCCAGAAGGTCTTTGGCCATCTCAAATTGTCGGGAAGGGAGAAAAAAGCCATTTTACTCGTTTGCAAAATGGCTCTTGGCATGAAAAGATTGTTCCTTATCTGATCATTTTCTGAGCTGAAAATGGACCTTTATGTGGAAGATGCGGTTGATCTCAAGATCCTCCACATCTACAGTGTGATAATTCATTCTATTTTTGATATACTGATCCAATTTTTTAGTGCGGGCATCGGTTTTGAGAACCACCAATTGCTTGTCCGAAGTGACGAAAAAAGATATTCTTACTATTTCTTCGAACGAAGCATCCATCGTTGGATTGATCAGTAGTTTGGTTACGGCGAGTCTCAAATCTGATTTTGGATCCTCTATTGATTTGGAAAATGAGGATTGGACCAGGGCAGTCATCAGTACTGTGGCAATTGCCAGGGTGTTGAATAATTTCATAGCTGTTAGTTTTAGTTGATTAGTTCGTGTTGTTGGTTTTATTCTGACATTTTGTTCTCAATGTTTCTGATTTATGTAAAATTGACTGTTGTTATCCATTTTGTATGTCTTAGACGGTCAAAAGCATCGATTTGTTGCACCAATGTATTGTCGATTTTGTTAATCAAAACTTTTTTTGGACGAAAGGCGAAATTTGAGCGATTAAAAGCCAACTTTCAAATGACTTCTTCCGAACCAATTCAAAATAGAATGACCCACAAAAGATGACATCCGGGATTAATTTCCCAATTCTAAAAAAAATGACTAGGTTGTTTTATCTTCATCTGATCAAGTACCCAATTTCAATCCATGGAAATTAAAAATGAAGCCCCATTTTACAACAATTGGATTTCTCTGGACTCGATACCACAAGCTACGGAGGCAGATTTCATTCCGGTAGAATCGGAATATCTATATGTACGTCTAAGTAGTGTATTATTGGTAGCAATCTTGTCTGGCCTTGGGTTGGTCACCTTCCTTCTTTTTTCCCCTTTTACCTGGTCACAAAAGTTGTATGTCTTCGCAGGATTTTTGGTGCTGATTCTGTTGTGGGCCTGGTTGGTTTATATGGAATTCAGGTTCCGGGGCTATGCAATCCGCGACCAGGATATTGCCTACCGGAGTGGATTTATTTTCCGCAGACGGCAATATTTACCCTTCAGACGCGTCCAGCATTGCAAAATCACAGAAGGTCTCATCGAGCGATTATTCAACTTTTCAACCGTCGTAATTTCTGCTGCAGGTGATGACATCGTCATTCAAGGTTTGCGTCCGGATGATGCGAAAAATTTACAGCAGTATATCACTGAAAAGGTGGATAGCCTGACGAAAGAAATGCATTATGGAGAAAGGTAAATGGTACGCACTAGCTCCACCTGCCATGTTAATTACTATCATCGGAGCTCTACGCAGCTACGCGCTGATCGTCCTTTACTTTGCCTACCGAACCTACCAACGCTTTGACAGCCTTTCCTTTTTCAACAGCTTTGACCTGTTTCTCGACTTTTTGATCAGCATTCTCCCTGCATTTTTGGTGGTGGTCGTCGGAATTATGGAATACCGCAGATTCAGATACCAACTGGGAGAAGAACAACTTCATACCAAAAGTGGATGGCTACGTCGTGAAAAAAAAAGCATACCGATCGAAAAAATACAATCCGTACAGATCGAACAAAATTGGCTGTACCAACTCCTCAATGTCTACCTGGTCAAAGTAGATACCATCGGTGATGACAAACTGGAGGTCGAAATCGGTGGGGTATGGGAGGAAGATGCTATCAACCTGAAAAGCCAGATTCAATCCATTAAGAAGGAATCCTCAGATCAACAGACAGGAATCTCTGAACCCGGCAGCGTACCTGACATTCAGTTTGAATATAATTTAACCAACAGACAAATTTCCCGGTACGCAGTTACAGAAAACTTTCTTTGGTTTCTGCTTCCATCCACCCTGTCCATTATCCTGCTGTATCAATTATACCACAGCGTGGATGCCGAACAACTTACCTGGCAATTGCTTTTTGATATGGTAGTTGGGAACCTGGATCCCACTGGAAGCGCATTGGAATATGAAGATTTCTCAGGCAATTATTTTATCCTGTATGGCCTTCTGCTCGCCACCTTCTCCAGCGGGATGTATTTATTCAACAAAGTATTTGGGTTGTTCAACTACAACCTGACTTTCCAAAACCAGGAAATTCATATCAGGCGGGGGTTGATCAACAAATTTGAAACCATTATTCCCCGTCGTAAGATTCAACTGACCACCTGGTACACCAATTTTATTCGAAAAAAACTCGGGATCTTCACGCTGTCCTATAAATACGCTGGTGGGAGAAAAACCCTTGGAGCAGATGCCATCGTGCCTTTTTTCGATGAGAACATTATCATCCAACTCAATCAACCTTATTACCAGTTAAACTTTCAAAGTGAACCCATTTCGATTTCCATACACCCCGCATACGTGTGGCGAAATTTTTTATGGGTCAAAATTCCATTGACCTTAATCATAATCACGCTGTGCTTCTGGATCCATACCTGGATATTTTACCTTGCCTTGGGATTACCTGTTTATTTCCTGGTTTACAATATATTCTACCGTAGAAACTTCAAACTCCACTTGTATAAGGACTATTTTCTTGTGCAGCAGGGCGTGTGGGGACGTCGAACCACACTGGTAAAATGGAATAAATTGCAAAAGTCGGAACTACGTCAAACCCCATTTCAGCGAAGGAAAAAACTGGCCAATCTACACTTACATACCGCGGCGTCCAATGTGACAATACCCTACCTTGATCAGAACATATCCGAGCAGATCAATGACTATGGACTCTATTCCACCGAAAGTAGTAAGGTGTTTCTATTCTGATGACATCGTGGTCCCTTCTATCCCGAATTACCTCAAAATTGCTTTTTAGTAAAAATTTTGTCCGTGGTGGTAACAAAACCAGGGACTTCTACGTCTAAGAGCTACCATGACGCCTACTGAGTATAATAAATGTGTCGATGAGCACGCCGACTTGTTGTTCCGGTACTGTGTTGGTCTGACCGGAAACCAAGCTGATGCAGATGATTTAGTTCAAACTGCCTTCAGAAAACTGTGGGAAAATATACACGATCTCGATGTAAAGGTTGCGAAATCATGGTTGTTTCGAACTGCCTATCGATCTATGATTGATGAGTACCGTAAAGTAAAAAGAGAACGGGAATACCGCAATATGCAAGTGGAAAATACCACAGAATTTCAGAGTTCCTTTGAGGAAAGGGATTTGGTTTGTAAAGCGCTCGAAATATTGACCGAAGAACAGAAAAACCTGATTCTACTGAGAGATTATGAAGGATATTCCTATCAGGAGCTCTGCGATATCACTGGAATGTCAATGCCAGTAGTCAAAACAACCCTGTTCAGGTGCAGGAAAAAACTGAGAGAAAAATTATTAGAAATGAATTACACAAAATATAATGTAGAATGAAAATCACGATTGAGAATTACGAAGCATATGCCCTCGACTATCTGGAAGGAAGTCTGGGTCACCAGGAGGAGCAGGATTTTCAAAAATTTCTTGAGGATCATCCTGAGATTCATGCGGAGTTGGTCGGTCTCGATCAAATGATCTTGACACCAGATCCCCACCTGAAATATCCAAATAAAAAATCTCTATACCGTAAACAGAAAAGAGGAATTATTCCCTTGTGGAACTCTCCCTGGATGGTCGCGGCATCCATTGCCCTCATATTGGCGATCACTGCGGTTTTGTTTTTCAAAAACCCCGCCACAACGCCCACAGACCTCCTGAGTGAGTACCATTCCTCCTCACTTGAAGATAATAAACTACCAGCAACCAAACCAATGCCGGCTGAGCTTCCTGAAACAAACGTCATGGCCCAACAGGGAAATGTTCCAGGTCAGGCGGAGCACACCGATGATGGCTCACCGGCATTGACTTTGGACCCACAACTCAGGAATGGAACAACACCAAGGACCATAGTAGCACCTCTTACAGACGGTAAAACTTCAGATTTGGCTCAAAAAGCTCCCATTTCACATCAATCAACCCCACAGGAAGAGGATTTAAATACAGATACAGAAGATTTTATCGCATCGGAAGCCATGGATATTCGGATGATGGAACCCCTGGCTATGCTGCCTGTATCCATCCAACCATTACATGTTCCTGCATCCCCCATCACATTTCAAACCCTAGGCCAGAACGTTGAGGAGGAATCCATACAATTTGAGATTCACATACCAGGGAAATTTTTATCCGAAACATGGACTGATGTGAGTCTGGCCAACATTAAAAGCAAGCTTTTACCCGAATTTTTATATACCCGAAATAACAATTAATCATGAAAAATCTAAAAATTTTATACGCCGTTGTATTGGTATTTTGCATTAATACCCATATGGTTTTTGGTCAGGATACCACATCCCGGTCTTCACGGGATTCTATTGAACTCGAAAAGCAGAAAACCCAGCTGGAAATTGAAGAAATGGCCCGAGACCTGGAGGCTTTGATGTCCCAATTGGGTGAAAAAATATCCAAACACGTAAATGAAGAGGTAAGCCGGGAAATTAAGGAAGCTATGAAAGAACTCCAAAGAGAACTGGAAGGGATGGAACAAGAATTGGAGGAACTCGATAAGGAGTTGGAGGAGGAATGGAAAGAGAATGGAGGCGATGGCAAGAGTGGAAAAGGGGAAAGCCTGGGTGAAGTCCTGGATGGCTTAGACATCAAATGGAATAAGAAAAAGGAAAAACTGGCCAATGTAAAAACCCGGTGGTTCTTACTTGATCTCGGATTTGCCAGCTACATTTCACCTGATCCACTGCCGGAGTTGAATGGAATCAATCCTATGGAACCGGATATTCTTAATAGCGTGAGCTGGCGACTGCATTTGGTCAATCAACGGATCAATATCATACGACACCATCTCAACCTGGTGTACGGCGCCGGTTTTTCCTTCAACTTCTACGGATTTTCGAATCCTGTGACGCTAGCTCCATCCAGCCCAAGTGTCAACTTTTCCCTGGCTGAAGGGAATGATGCTTCCTATAAAAAGAATCACCTGCGGGCATCCTACCTTCATCTGCCGGTGATGCTCAATATTGAGACCAATCCGTATCAGAAAAGTAAAAGTTTTCACATCAATGCCGGCGTATATGGGAACGTCCTTCTGGGAGGAAAAACATCCCAAAAAACCAACAATCGAAAAACGAAAATCAAGGATAAATACAACCTGGAGAACTTTCAGTATGGCCTAATCGGTCAGTTAGGCTACGGACCTGTTACTTTTTATGGTACCTACGGATTAAACGAATTGTTTAAACCTGAAAAGGATAATGGTTACACCGTAAATCCCATTACTTTCGGGATCAAACTCATTCCTTTTTGATTTATCAGACCTGTCCCGAGTTCGCAAATGTAATTTTAAAATACCCCCATTTTAAGACAGAAAGCAGATGAAACACCTCATCTGCTTTCTGCTTTCTATTTCTTTATCCTCCGATGCTTGTCATCGTTCCAGCAAAACCCACATCAATATGGAATCCGCAGTTCCGTCCATGGTGGGTTCGTTTGTGGAATAATCCCCAATATCATCATGATAAGCCACATAATCATTTTGAAAAGATTCAAATTCATCGGGGTTGAACAAGGTGAGCCCCAGTAAGCTATCAAATATTGACCTGTAAACCGGTCCATCGATTAAACCACCTGCAGGGGTATCCTGCAATAAAGCCGTAGAGGGTAAATGCACATCCTCCGGTGTCTCTCCATTGACAGGAATTCCTGTGAACATAGAAGTTCCCCAGGGATTGCGACCGAACAACCAATCCCGATGAAGGATCTTTGCCGTTCGAAATTGGAAATCACCGGTCATGCGTTCATATAAGGCAATTTGGGTGACAAAATTTACCAAAAGATTATTGGAACACCATATAAATGGCACCCCCATGAAATAAGCATTTCCTGAGGCACGTTCAAGCACATTCTCAATACCCATCCTGTACCATTCCACAATACTATCACGCATAGTGGAAGGAGCTACTGAGAACAAAGCAAAATGCCCCATATTCATGAATGGGTATTTTTGGTAATGATTCATGGTATCCATCATCATCCACCCCTCCGTTTCGGCTTTCCGACCATGTTCCATCGCTTTATCCAGATAGGTTTGATCTCCTGTCAACCTGTACAGTTCTGCTGCACCCCATTCCATATCATCGTGCCACGAGTCCTCATTATAACGATAAGGTGCTCCATGGGAATTCCCTTGCTGATAACCTGGATTTTTCTCTCCCATAGCAAAAAGTTCAATAGCTGCTTCCCGGCATCTTATTGAGAAACCCTCGTCTATCTTCTTAAAAATATCAGCTGCCATAGCCAATGCCGCCGCACAGCGTCCGGCCAAATTGCTGATTCCTGTGGACGTACTTTTCCATTTGTTCAAACCCTGGGGCTCACCATTCGCAAAATAGGCAGGTCGGTAAGAATTGGGGCCCCATCCATAGTCTGCATTGTCCTGATCTGGGATTTTAAACCCGCGATGATCACGATCATCTGCGATTTGATGAATCAGCCAACCCTTTCGGGGATGCAATTTCAATATCCAGTCGAGCCCCCATCTGGCTTCATCAAGAATATCCGGAATTCCATTGGGATGAGGATGTCCAAGGGCATCCACTTCATCACCAAAGACATCGGGTGCAAGCCTATACGCCATTAGCATTCTGGCAGTAGCGTTGGAACTGGTAATCAGATATTTCAACTGATCACCTGCATCGTGCCATCCTCCGGTAAAATCAAAAAATAAAGAATCGGGCACCGGTCCATAAAACAATTTACCATCCTGCTGATGACAAACAACATTAAAGTATGGATTGTATCCGCACCTTTGCTGACGCATAAATGCAAGCAAATCATTCGAATATGGGGAATAAGGTTTATCATGTACCGCGATGGAAGCGATGGATTGATTACGGTAGTTTAAATTATAGATGCCCGTTTGACGAATATGCGTCAGATCAGCTGTATACTGGAACAAGTATTTACCCCACAAACCCGTTTGTATGATATCAGGCTGTATGGAATAAATTTCATCACCTGATTCGGATGTTACTTCAATCCTCTCGTCCAAAGATGAATCAGACATGATCAATAGGATTTTATCCTCGTCGGGTAAATAACCCACTTGATTATATCTCACATGAATCTCCTGCCCAAAAACAGAAATTGCCAGACCCTGGAATATAATAATACAATATACAGCCCGGCATACTTCAAAAAAATTGCTAATCTTCATCATAGGTTTTCATTTAACAATTGACCATCAATTTAGCAAACCTTTTATCGTTCGTGTCAATTTGGAGTGATAGATTTTGAAAACGGACCCATCACGGCAATTTTCATGTTATTGTATTCCCATAAAGAACCAAAAAGCCAAAGTGTTCGTTATGAAAAAGAATACGAAAGGTAGATTTCGTTGACCTTTCTAACTTTTAGAATTATTTCACATGGCTTTTTGTATTACAGGAGCAATTTGGATGTTTGGATCTCCGTTTGGAGTCATTCTTTTTGGAGCAGGAGTTATCGTGGGATACCTTCTGTCTGAAAACCAACGATCGCGACGGATGGAACTGGAGGAAGCTTACGAAGAACTCAACGATATGCTTCTTGAAAAAGAGGGACGTATCGATAAGTTGGAAGCCTATATCGACCAGTTACATCAGCGACACCTCGAAGAATCCACTGATTCCCCAGGCTCAAAATCTGTGCCAGCTTCCGACAAACAAGATCTTACCCGCATTGAAGGCATCGGTCCGAAAACCGCAGAAATTCTGAATCAAAGTGGGATAAAAACTTATAAGGACCTTTCCGAAACTTCTCTAGAAGCTCTGACCCAAATTTTAGAAGCCGCCGGGCCTGCGTTCCTTCGTCACAATCCGGAAACCTGGGCAAAACAGGCACTCCTCGCAGCCAATGGAGATTGGGAAGCGCTGGAAGCCTGGCAGAAAAGCAGATGATGATTTACATTGAATCCTGACTCGGGATGGAGGAGCTTATGCTCCGAATACTCACACCACTGGGACGGGGGAGGGAACTATGGGATTCCCAGAGGAGCTCCTGCTCTGCCACTCACACACACTACATTATCTATTTTTCAAGAAATTGATTTCCTTTTTCCCATAGCAGGAGCTATGGGGTTCCCAAAGGAGAGCCTGCTCCGCCCCACACACACTCTAGACGATCTTTCTTCCTGGATAATTGATTCTTTCTTGCCCATAGCAGGAGCTATGGGGTTCCCAAGAATAATAGCATTTCCTGACATGTACCCGAGTCTATGGGGTTTCCAAAAAGAAAAAAAAGACCTGCCCCCGGGATATCTTTTTGAAATCCTAAAAGCAGGTCTTCTATTCTTCAAACCAGTTTATGTCGTTTCGACTTATTCGAGTACGATCATCTTTTTGGTTGCTGTATACTTATCAGTATCCAATTGATAGTATAGCACGCCGCTCGATCCAAGCTCCATGGATGAAATCCGTAATTCATTGTATCCAGCCTCAAATTCTCCTTCAATGCGCTTGATCAATTTGCCCGTTACAGTATAAATTGTCATGGTGGCATGAGTAGCATTCGGAAGCCTGAATCCAATGGTCGTTTCACCCGTATATGGATTAGGGTGATTTTGGTATAGAGCAAATTCTTCCCTAGTAGATGAAGCCCCAAAATTCATTCCCACACTCCTCAGATTTCCTGATCCTTCGTAAGCTTCAGCTTTGACCACACGGTCATTTATACCGATGACATCCCGAAGGTCAGCTTGACTACGTGCTTTCACTACGATGGTGAACAATACATCGTCCGTATGAAGGGATACTTCATTTCCTTCACTCCAGCTAGCGGTTATCAGTCCCATTTGAGATGTGAGTCCAGACATGCTACGCGGTTCAAAGTGGTAGTAATTGTCCTCTGTCAATTTCAACACACCAGATTCGAAAGCCACTACATCGATATAGGCACTGGAATATTGCATCGTGAATTGCAGTCCCAAAATGTCTTCAAAATTATCCGAACGAACATCGACACGATAAATCTCACCACCTTTCATCTTTCGGTCCGCTACATTCAAGTGTAAACGACCGGAAGTGCTGCGGCTTCGGCTAGCAGGATCCGATGACATATTGACATCACCGATTTTGACGCCCACAAAATCCACCTCATAGTCCCGTTCCAGATTGGAAATTTCAAATATCTCCGCTCCTGAAGTGCTTTCAAAGAACCGCCAGCTTGTATTATTCGGAAATTTCCTGCTGGGATTTAGGACAATCCTTCTCAGCTCCATCACATCCAGTCCATCAATTAACCCATTTCCATTCACATCTGCAGCCAGTTTCTGGAATGGATTAGTCAATGCTGATTTCTGAAGTATGTGACGCTGGATATCAATCAAATCTGCCGTCGTAATACCCTCAGCGTGTCCTGAATTATTTTCAGGAATAAGGTGGATTGAGGTTCCGTTTTCCATCTCAAATTCAAACGATCCTTCCGAATTGGTAGACAAAATAAGTGGAGCCCCTCTATCCAAAATGGCTTTTACTTCGATATCTTCCAGGGGACTATTCAATGCAGTCTGGATTTTTCCGGCTACAAAACTACTTCCCAGGGAACCCTCTTCAGTAGGGGCACATTCCGGATCTATTCGGGCAATTACCTCCTGAACAAACTCCAATTCTCCACGATTTGCACTCGACGAAGTACACCAATCTTTGACAGACCACGTGATTAGGTATTTTTTCATACCTGGTGCACCTTCAATGGCAAACTCTTTAATATCCGTTCCAAACGCGAGGGCACTACACCACATTCCTGCCAGATGAGATT
>Ga0079224_100017505_pt1 | contig 10101 bp, 6 predicted proteins | sample Stecom2015_FD_80414 | JGI IMG/M metagenome (GOLD analysis project Ga0079224, IMG submission 80414) | Agricultural soil microbial communities from Utah to study Nitrogen management - Steer compost 2015 | ecosystem: Environmental > Terrestrial > Soil > Agricultural land | place: USA: Utah... | reverse complement strand
GGGAAGATCGGTGATCGGCTCGACGGGCCCGGCGCCCACCGCTTCGCTGGCGCCGCCGGATCGGATGGATCGGCGAAACACCTGGCTGGTGCCGGATCGCGAGGAGAGGAAGTAGAGGTGCTCGCCGTCCGGCGACCACTGCGGCGAGCTGGCGCCCTTGGGGTGACCGTCGATCCGGATCGGCTCACCGCCGTCGATCGGCTGCAACCACAAGCTGGTCCGGCCCTTGTTGGCCTTCATGTCGGTCTCGCGCAGCACGTAGGCGACGAGCTTGCCGTCGGGCGAGAGCGTGGGCGACGACACGCGATCGACTTCCAGCAGATCGAGGACCGAAAACGGGTGCTCGCCATCCGGGGCGATCGGATCGAGCGCCACCGGGCCTGCCTCGAGATCGACGGTGTCGGTCGTCGCTGGCGGTCGCGGATCTGCGGACATCGGCTTGCCGTCGACCGGCGGTCGTTCGGACGGCAAGCAGGCCACCAACAAGAAGGACGCGAGCACCGTCGGGGACGAGGAGCGGAGCATGGCGGGATGCTATTGGGCGACCGACAAATGATCTACTCGGGATCGAATTGGTTCGTCGGAAGACGGCGAGGCGTCACTCGACGACGCTCGAGATCGGGTTTGCCACGGGTCCGGAGTGCTGCGATTCTCTCGGCCATGAAAGCGTTGCGACGGTCGACCCTGCTCTGGTGCTCGCTGGTGATGTTCGGCTGTGGATCGCCGACGGAGTCGACAGCGCCGATCGAGGTGGTGACCACGGTCGCCAAGGGCAACGACAACGAGGTCGACGATCAGACCCGCATCCACGGTCGACTGCTCGGGCACGACGGCCAGCCGATCTCGCTGGCCGAGGTCCATGCGACCGTGAGCGGACAGCCGCCGATCGACGTCGCGGTCGCGGCCGACGGCAGCTTCGCGCTCGAGCTGCCGGTCCCGGGCTGGACGCGGCTGCGCTTGACCGGAGTCAATCACGAGGAGCACACGCTGGCGTTCCTGGCAGACAAGGGCGAGCACGAACTGAGCGCCCGACTCGGCACCTACGAACGACCGGAATCCTACGAGTCGGTGGCCGGCCTCGGTCGCTTCGACGGCAAGGGTGGGCGCGTGAACCTGAGCTTCACCCGGCGCGACGACGGGACCTGGGCAGCCCGGGTCGAAAAGGGCGAGGCCGGGGCCAAAGCCAAGGAATTTCACTACCAGATCCGCAACGCGACCCGCGAGGGCCGGACCATCAACGGGAGCTCGGCCGATCGCTACCAATACGACGGCGGCGGCGACTACTACAGCGTGGTGACGCTGTCCGGAGACGACGCGTTCGAGCTCGTCTGGGATCCTCGCGCGCTGCCCCCGGCCGGGGCCGCGTTCGAGGTCCAGTTCGCCGATCCGAGCTCGAGCATCGCTCGCTCGGCGCAGATGATGGAGACGATCGCGGGCTACCGGATCGAGGCGATGTCCGGGGTCGAGACGGCGCTGGCGGCAGGCGCCAAGGATCTCCCGAAGCTGGTCGAGCAGGCCCACGCGCAGCTGCGGACCCGGCTGGCCGAGGTCGCGGCGAGCGAGGCCGATCCGGTGCTCCGTCGCATGCTGCTGGTCGCGTGGGCCGACACCCTCGACCGCGATCCGTCGGACGAGCAACGAGCCGAGCTGGCCGAGCAGGCCAAGCAGGCGCTGACCGAGCTGGGGCCCCGCGATCCGATCTGGGCGATGGAGGAGTGGGCGATGGCCCGGGCGCTCGCCTACGTCGACGATCCGCAGTACTTCGCGATCGCGGCCGCCGAGCACCCCGATCCGGCCGTCGGCGCGTCGCTGTGGCTGACCGCGCTGATCGACGCCGACGAGGCCGGCGATCTCGAGCGCGCCCGCGAGGCGATGGCGGCGCTCGAGCAGCCGCGCTTCGCCGAGGTCGAGTCGTTGCCGCTGGCCAAGATGTACAGCCCCGATCGCCCGACCGCGCCCGGCCGCACGGTCCCGGATTTTCGGGTGCGCTCGGCCGACGGCAAGACCGAGTACAGCGCCTCGGACCTGCGCGGCAAGACCTACGTGCTCGACTTCTGGGCGACCTGGTGCGGGCCCTGCATCGCCGACATGCCGCGGCTGCACGCCGCCTACGCGACGCTCAACGGCCAGCCGCCGGTCGAGGGTCGCAAGTACAAGGCGATCGCCAAGCCCAAGCTGGAGCTGATCTCGATCTCGTTCGATCACGACAACAAGGTCGTCAACAAATTTCGCAAGGAGCAGTGGCCGATGCCGTGGGCCCACGCGGTGCCCGACGAGGCCACCCACAAGCAGCTCAGCGAGCTGTTTGGCATCGTCGGGATCCCGACGATGGTGCTGGTCGGGCCGGACGGCACGATCCTGGCCAGCAGCCCGCGACTCGACGGAGGCAACCTGGGCGAGATCGCCGGCCCGCATCTGCGCTGAGGCTCTCGGTCTCGGTGGACCGCTGCGCAGTATCCATCCCACCACCGCGATGGCGGGCCCATGTCGGCCGACCGGCGTAGCTCGGCTTTTTCCTCTACACTGGGCAGCGTGACCGAGCGTGGCGCCAACGACTTCCGTGAGCGCGCGCGAGTCGAGGCCGATCGCTACGGTCCGGACCCGTGGATCTTTGTTCGTGAGCTGCTGCAGAACGCTCGCGACGCGGGCGCCAGCAAGGTCGTGATCGAGGTCCAGGAGCAGGCCGGGATCACGCGGATCTGCTGCCGCGACGACGGCGAGGGCATGACCTACGAGCACGCCCGCCGCTACCTGTTCTCGCTGTACGCGTCGAGCAAGGAGGATCGGGCCAACCAGGTCGGGCGCTTCGGCGTCGGGTTTTGGTCGATCCTCCGTTTCGATCCCGAGCGCATCGTCATCCGCTCGTGTCCGCGGGGCCAGGGCGGCGCCTGGCAGGTGACCCTCGACGGCGCGCTGCAGACCGCCGAGCGCTCGGGCGTGACGTTGCCGCCGGGCACCGAGATCATCCTCGAGCGCCGGGCCGGGGACGGCAGCGACGACCGCCGGGTGTTCGAGGCGGCCCATCAAAACGCGCGGTTCTTGTGCATGCGCGACCACCCGGACACGCCGCTGCCGATCACCGTCAACGGTCGGGTGGTCAACGCCGAGTTCGCCCTCGCGCCGCCGAGCTCGGCGTTTCGCAGCGGCCACGTGCGCGGGGTCGTGGGCCTGGGCAGCGCGCCGCGGGTCGAGCTGTTCTCGCGCGGGCTTCGAGTCCGCTCGGCCGCGTGCCTCGACGATCTGCTGACCAGCACCGGTCACACCGGGCACTCGCGGGTGCGGTTCCCCGAGCTGCCCGGCGGGCTCGCGCCGCAGGCCTTGCTCGAGAGCGACGGGCTCGAGCTGCTGCTCTCGCGCAGCGACGCCCGCGACACCCGAACCCTGCGGCGGCTGGTCAAGCTCGGCCAAAACGAGCTGCGTCAGCTGGTCGAGCGGCAGCTCGCCCGCATTCGACCGCCGGGCATCGGTGAGCGGCTGACTGCGCTCTTGCGGGTGCTGGCCGGCGAGTCGGCGTGGTGGCGAGCGGTGCTCGGGGCCGCGACCGGAGCCGTGCTGGCGCTGGTGATCGCCCAGCTGATCTGGCCGTCGCCCGACTCTCGGTTCGCGAGCGATGCGGCGTTCGGCGGCGCGGCCGGCAAGGCCGACCGCACGGTCTACGGCGACCTTCGCAAGCGCTACCACGGCCCGCAGGTCAGCGAGCTCGATCCGACCGCCGCCGAGCCGCTGGCGCTGCGCTACCAGCCGGTCAACGCCCGGCCTTACTTCGCGGCGGTGATCATCGAAGAGGTCACCGGTGACGCTCGCACGATCGCGCCGCTGACCGATCAGCGCTACCCGGGCCAGGTCTGCGAGGCCGACTGTGTGACCGTCGAGCTGCCGATCGCCGACGACCCCGAGCTGCCGCTGCCGATCCCCAGCGGTCATCGACTCGACGTCGACAGCGTCGAGCTGGTGCCCAACGGCTCCGACAACCCGATCCCGGTCGCGATGCTGGCCAGGCGCCACCCGGTGATGCTCAGCCGAGCCGGCGAGGCGATGCTGCTGCTCGACTGGCCGGCGGCCGGGACGCTCCGCTACCGAACCGGTCCCGGCATCGCGGTCGCGATCCCGGATCGACGCGAGGACGCGCTGCCCGAGCTGCTGCTGCGTCGGGCCCGGGCGCTGCGCTCGTACCCGCCCGACGAGCGGATCGAGCAGGCCGTCGATCTGGTCCGCGAGCTGGTCCGCTACGAGACCAGCCGCTCGGTCTCGCTGCAACATCAGCGCGCGGTCCTGCAGGGCAAGGACTTCGTCACCCGCACCCTCGAGATCGGCGCGGGCGATTGCGACGTGCAAAATGGGTTGCTGGTGGCGATCCTCCACGCCGCGGAGATCGACGCGCGGCTGGCCGTCGGCTGGGTCGGGCATGACGGTCGGGTGTCGTCGTGGCTGCACGCGTGGGTCGAGTACCTCGGACCCGACGGTCGCTGGCGAGTCGCCGACGCGACCGCGCGAGCGGTGGCCGAGGGCACGACGATCGCCGGCCTGCCACCGGCGCCGCCCGACGTCGCGGTCGGGACCCTGGTGCGACCGAGCGATCCGCGGCCGCTGGGCGGTCTCGATCAGCCGCTCGATCCGAGGCCGCAGCCGGCCGTGACCAGCAACGATCCTGGCGACGGGCCGGACTCGAGCGAGCGCGTGGACGTCGAGCTCGAGCCGCGGGTGGTCGATCGGTTGCCGTCGGTCGTGGTCGAGGCGCTGTCGAAGCCGTGGGTCCCGTGGCTGGCGTTCGGCTCCGGGCTGCTCGGGTTCGGGCTGCTCGGGCTGTCGATCTCGCGTCGGACCGCGCGGCGGTTCTCGCTCGACGAGGGCGGCGATCTGTCGAGCCTGCTGCAGGGTGCGCTCGCCCAGCCGGCCGCGTTTCGTCACCTGCCTTCGCTGTTCTACCGCCGGCTGATCCCGCTGCGCGGCGGCTCGGCGATCTCGCTCAACCGCGCGCGCACGCTGGCCAGCGAGGGCCGGCTGTACTCGGGCCGCGAGCAGACCGAGCTGAGTCGCAGCGCCCGTCGTCGCGGGCTGACGGTGCTCGACGCCGACACGCCCGAGGGCCGCACGGTCGCGGCCTCGCTCGGCGCCACCGATCTCGATCGCTGGGGTCGACGGCTCGAGCGGGCGATCGAGGTCCCGGTGCTCGGCGTGGTCGCCGGCTACCTGCGCGAGCAAAACGAGCGCTGGCGGGTCGCGGCGCTGCGTGGGCTCGGCGACAAGGTCGCGACCCTCGATCTGCAGCCGCTCGGCGCCGGTCGTCGGCTCGGCGATCGGCTGGTGCTGATCGACGCCGACGATGCATGGTTGATCGAGGCCGAGCGGCTGCGTCCGACTCGACCGCACGCGGCCGCGTTCGCGCTGCTCGATCACATCCTCGATCACCTCGAGCTCGGCAGCGATCGGCGAGCGCGGCTGCTGGCGCCGCTGGCCGGGCGAGCGCTCGACGAGGCCGCCGTGCTGGCGTCACGCGAACCGGGAGCGCGTCGTGAGTGACGGACCCGAGCGGATTGACGTCGGCAGCCTGCTGACGATCGACGTCGAGTCGGAGCTGCGCAAGCTGACCCAGGCGCAGCTGCAAGGGCCCTGGCAGCTGCCGGCCGAGCTGGTCCGCCGGGCCATTCGCGGCGGCGCCACGCGGATCGAGGTCGAGCTCGGTCGTACGCAGCTGAGCGTGCGATCGCGAGGCGGCGGCGTGCCGTACTCGGTGCTGCGCGAGCTCACGGCGTTGCTCGATCCGCGTCGCTCGCCGGATCGTCGTCACCGGGCGCTGTCGGAGCTCGAGCGAGCGGGCGCGCTGTCGTTGCTCGGCCTGGTCGGGCTCGAGCCGAGCTTCCTGCGGATCGTCAGTCCCGCGACCGCCGACAGCCCGGCGCTGGGCATCAGCTGGCGCCGCGGCGGCAACGTCGAGCTCCAGCGCTTCGAGCCGCCGGGCCCGACCCGTGTCGAGGTGACGGTCCGCGGAGCCAGGCTCGATCGTGCACGCGCTCGCGCGTGGCTGGCCGAGGTCGCTCGCCATGCGCCGGTCGAGATCGAAGTCGACGGCCGCCCGCTGATGCCGGCCGGCGGCGGGTTCGAGGACGCGTTCTCGATCACGCGGATCCGCACCCCGGTCACCGCCACGATCGCGCTGCCCCGCGAGGGCGAGCTCGCGCGGCTGTACCTGTTGCAGGACGGCCTGGTCGCCACCCACATGAGCGTCGCCGATGCGCCGTGCTTCGAGGCCGCGGTCGAGACCGGGACCCTGGCCGAGCCGAGCGCCAGCGCGGCGCGGCTGCGGGAGGTGATCCAGCCGCTGGTCCCGGCGATCGTCGAGGCGGCGATCGAGCACATGATCCGGGTCGGTGAGCGCGGCGCATCGCTGGCAACCAGCGATCGCTCGCGGCTGTCGAGGCTGCTGCTCCACGGCGCGCGCAGGTATGGCGAGCAAGCCAACCGAGGGTCGAAATCCGAACAGCCCGCAGCGGGGGCCGGACGCGAAGCGGCCGGGTTCGGATTGAAGACCATCGCCCGGCTGCCGCTGTTTCGCGGGCTCGAGCGCGACGGTCGCGAGCGCTGGTGCGATCTTTTGGCGCTGCGCCAGCCGGTCCAGGACGAGGGCGGCGAGCGGCTGTTGACCGCGCTGTTCCCCGATCAAGATCCGACCGAGTTTGCTTCCGACGGCCGCATCTTCGTGCTCGACGAGAGCGAGCGGGCGCTGCTCGGCGAGCTGCTCGAGCTCGGCTTTCGCCAGCCAAGGCGGCGGGTCGAGGCTCGCCGCGGGCCGCTCGAGCTGCTGCGCGAGCTCCCGAGCCTGCTGCGTGGTCACGGCCTGGTCGCCGCGCTGCGCCCGGGCGGTCGAGCGATCCTTGACGCCGAGCTCGCGCCCGAGGAGCGCTCGCTGTTGGTCCAGCTCCGGGCGCAGCTCGAGGGCTGCGAGATCGCGATGTGCACGGGCTCGGGCCCGGTTCGGAGGATCGGCGCGGGCCCGCACAAGCTGCTGCTGCCGCGCGAGTCGGCGCGGGTCCGGTCGGCCGTGATCGCGGTCGGGCGCGATCCGACCTGGGTCTATCCGGCGCTGCTGGCCTTGCTCGACGGTCGTGATTTTCCCGAGCGGGCACGCAAGCGCTGGAAGCTGGTTGTTTGAGCTGACCGACGGACGTCGGCCAGTCGGCAAGAGACTCTGGGGGTTCCACTCGTGCGGTGGGCGGCTCGTCTCGGTAGCGACCAGCTGGGCCCGTGCGACGAAATGGCGATCGAGGCGTCAGAGACGCCGCGACGATGGCCACTCGTCGGCCCACGAGCCCTGCGGTATCCTGCCTTCGCTTTGGACACTTCAACGCAGAGCATCCTGGACACCGCGATGGCGTTGCCCGAGGACCAGCGCGCCGAGCTTGCCGCCATTTTGGTTGACAGCATCGGCGATGGTCGGTCGGAGGCTGAGATCGACGCGGCGTGGCTCGCCGAGGCCAGGCAGCGGCTCGCGGCGGTTCGCTCCGGACGGGCCACGCTGGTCCCAACCGAAAAAGTCGAACGCGAGCTGGAAGAGCTGATTCTCGACACACCCGAGGCCCGTCGCGCGGGCTGACATGCGCGTCGTCTTGACTGCGGAAGCTCGCGAGGAGCTTCGAGAGGCACTCGGTGGTACGCCGTGCGATCCTACCGAGCGGCTCGACGATTCGTAGACGCGTACAAGCACGCCCGACAGCTCGTTCAAGATGGGGCTGAGCAGTGGGCCGAGATCGAACCGGGTGTGCGCCGAGTTCTTCTGCGCAAGTTCCCCTACTCGTTGCTGTATGCGATCGAAGATGATGAAGTCGTCGTGCTCGCGGTCAAGCACCACAAGCGCCACCCCGACTACTGGCGCAAGCGATGAGCTGAACCTCGATCAAGTCCTCAAGGCACGTGCACTTCAGTGAGGTACTCGCGAGTCACCTCGAGCGACTCGGAGTCGACCATGAAGACCTTGGCCTTGCCGACCTGCCCGTCGAACTCGACCACCAGCCAGATCTCGACCGCCCAGGCGCTCGAGTGGGCCAGGCAGGGCGGCACCCAGCCGACGACCACGGCGGAGCCGAGCGCGTCGTTTTGCCGGGCGCGGTAGGCCTCTTGATAGCTGTCGAGCTGCTTGACGGCCGACAATGCTGCGCGGGCGACCGGCGGGCGGACTTCCTTGCGCCAGTCGCTGTAGAACCGAAATTCCTCGAACTCGGGGCTGTCGGGCCGGAGCACGGCGATGTAGGTCTCGCTCGCGTCGAGATCGCCGTAGTCGGGCAGGTCGAACTCCGGGTAGACGTTGTCGGTCGCGATGGCCTGGTCGCGGGCGCGGACCTGGGTGTCGAGCAGCCGGGCCTCGTGGCGGCTGTAGGCGGTGTAGATCCGCAGCAGCATGTACTCGCTGGGGATCTGGTGATCCCAGTCGAGGATCGCCCGGACCGCGGCGTACTGGTTGGAGCCGTAGGGCGCGAGCTCGGGCGTGGCCTCGTGCAGGCGCTTGCGGAAGGCCTCGCTGCTGGCGATGCCTTGCTCTTGCAGGCGCACGTGGACGCGCAGATCGGCGAACGCTTCGGCGACCAGCTTCTCGGGCGGATCGCCAGGCGGTGCCTTGCCCTTGTTCTTGTTGCGCCCGAATAGACTCACGAGTTCGCTCTTTCGGCCCGGGGCCCGAGGTCGCTGGCGGCCTCGACTGCGCGGCGCAGCGCTGCGATGGTGTGCGAGACCGCGGGTTGTTTCAAGCGCAAGCTGGCGGCGTTGACGATCAGCCGGCTGCTGACCTCGAAGATGGTCTCGACCTCGACCAGCTCATTTTGGCGCAGGGTCTCACCGCTCTCGACCAAGTCGACGATCTGATCGGCGAGCCCGGTCACCGGGGCGAGCTCGACCGAGCCGAACAGCGGGATGATGTCGGGCTGGATACCTTTTGATCGGTAGTGGAACAGCGCGCAGGCCGGGTACTTGGTCGCGACCCGGACCGTCATCCCGCGCCGGAGCCCGCGGAGGTGCTCGGGCTGGTCGCAGGGCTCGGCGACCACCAGCCGGCAGCGGCCGATGCCGAGGTCGACCGGTTCGTAGAGGTCGCGGCCCTGCTCGCGGAGGGTGTCGAGCCCGGCGATCCCGAAGTCGGCGATGCCGTGCTCGACGTAGGTCGGCACGTCGATCGGCTTGACCAGCAGGATCCGCCAGGCCAAAGACGAGCTACCCGGTAAGTCGAACAGCAGCTTGCGGCCGGCCTCGTCGAGCGCGGCGGCGATGTCGATCCCGGCGGCGGCGAGCAGCGGCGTGGCCTGGTCGAGGATCCGGCCCTTCGGCAGGGCGAAGGTCAAGGTCTGTCGCTCAGGCACCGGCGCCATGATACCTCGACATCCGGGCGCCGAGAGGGTTGAGCCGCTCTTCGATCCTCTCGTAGCCACGGTCGATGTGGTAGACCCGGCGGATCTCGGTGGTGCCTTCGGCCACCAGGCCGGCGAGCACCAGCGAGGCGCTGGCCCGAAGGTCGGTGGCCATGACGGTGGTCCCCGAGAAGCGCGTGGGCCCGCGCACCACCGCGGTGTTGCCGTTGACCACGATGTCGGCGCCGAGCCGGTTGAGCTCGGGCACGTGCATGAACCGGTTCTCGAAGATCGTCTCCCGGATCACGCTGGCACCGTCGGCCATCGCCGCCAGCACCATGATCTGCGCCTGCATGTCGGTCGGGAAGCCGGGGTGCGGGCGGGTGACGACATCGATCGGCCGCAGCCGCTCGGGCCCGACCACGCGCAGCCCGTCGACCTCGACCGTGCACTCGACCCCGGCCTCGACCAGCTTGTCGATGACGGCGTGCATGTGATCGACGGGCGCGTGCTCGAGCAGCACGTCGCCGCGGGAGATCGCCGCGGCGATGGCAAAGGTACCGGCCTCGATCCGGTCGGGTAGGATCGCGTGATCGATCCCGGTCAGCTCGTCGACGCCCTCGACCTCGATCGTGTCGGTCCCGGCCCCGGAGATCCGCGCGCCCATCTTGTTGAGGAACAGCGCGAGCTCCTGCACCTCGGGCTCGCGGGCGACGTTCTCGAGCATGCTGGTGCCCTTGGCCAGGGTCGCGGCCATCAGCACGTTCTG
>Ga0079224_100017504_pt1 | contig 10101 bp, 9 predicted proteins | sample Stecom2015_FD_80414 | JGI IMG/M metagenome (GOLD analysis project Ga0079224, IMG submission 80414) | Agricultural soil microbial communities from Utah to study Nitrogen management - Steer compost 2015 | ecosystem: Environmental > Terrestrial > Soil > Agricultural land | place: USA: Utah... | reverse complement strand
TCGACTATCTCGCGCGGATGGGAGTAGCGTGATCGCCATGCGGACGGAGCTGATCGTCTCGACCTACAACAACCCCCGGGCGCTGGGGCTGTCGCTCGTCTCGGTCGCGTGCCAGCAGCGGCTGCCCGATTCCATCGCCATCGCCGATGACGGATCGGGGCCGGAGACGGCGGCGGTGGTGGAGGCGTTCCGCGCGGCGCATCCCGCGCTGCCGCTCCGTCATGTCTGGCACGAGGACAGGGGGTTCGAGAAGAACGCGATCCTCAACCGGGCGATCGCGACCTCGGAGGCGGAGTTCCTCGTCTTCATCGACGGCGACGTGCTGATCCATCCCGGTTTCATCGCGCGGCATCTCGAGATCGCGCGGCCGGACCGGTTCTCGTCGGGGAGCCTGATCCGTCTCGATGCCGAGGCGACGGCGGCGGTGACGGAGGAGGACGTGCACTCGGGCCGGGTCTTCGACCGGAACTGGCTGCGGGCGAACCGCGCCATCGACCGCGCCGGCACCTGGGCGAAGACCATGCCCTTCCCGAAACCGGTGCAGGCGGCGCTCGACCGGCTCTCGCCCGTCCAGCGCGCCTGGTGCGGGGCGAATGCCTCGGCCTTCCGGGAGGCGATCCTCCGGGTGAACGGTTTCGACGAGACGATGAAATGGGGGGGCGAGGACAAGGAGCTCGGCGTGCGCCTCGCCAATTCCGGTGTGCGGGGCCAGCACCTGCGTTTCACCGCGCCACTCATCCATCTCGACCATCCGCGCGGCTATGCCGATCCCGCGATCAAGGCCGCCAACCGCCGCAAGGTGAAGGCGGCGCGGGCGAGCGGGATCACCTGGACGGCGCACGGCCTCCGGAAGCCGGACGCGGTATGAAACCGTCGCGCGGGGTCCTCTACATCACGGCGGGCGCGGCCCATACCGGCGCCGCCCGGCGCTCCGCCGCTTCGGTCAGGGCGACCAATCCCGGCCTCGCCATCGGCATCTTCACCGACCAGAGCGGCGCGATGCCGGAATTCGACTGGATCGGGGCGATCGACGCGCCGCACCGCCGGTCCAAGGTCGACTACATGGGGCGCACCCCGTTTGCGGAGACCCTCTATCTCGACAGCGACACCCGCGTCGCGGGCGATCTCGCCGATCTCTTCCGGGTGCTCGAGCGGTTCGATCTCGGGATCGCGCAGCGCGCGGCATCCACGACCCGCAGTCTCGGCCGCAGATGGCGGCATGACGTGCCCGCGGCCTTTCCCCAGCATAACGGCGGCGTGGTCCTCTACCGCACCTCGCCCGCGACGATCGCTTTCCTCGACGCGTGGCGCGACGCCTACCACGCGTCGGGCCATGGCGTGGACCAGATCACCCTGCGCGAGGCTCTGTGGTCCTCGGACATCCGGTTCGCGGTCCTGCCTCCGCGCTACAATGCGCGCCGCTACACCTGGCTCGACCACTGGTTCTCGCGCGGGCCGCGGCCGGTGATCCTCCATACGAACCGTTACCATCCGACGAAGCACGGGGCCCTCAAGCGGCGGCTCGTGCGGCTGGGCGGGCCGGGGTAAGGTGACGGACGGGTCCGCCCCCGCCGCGAGCGTGATCGTGCCGACCTTCCGCGATCCGGAGGGACTTGCGCTCTGTCTCGCGTGCCTGTCGACACAGACGCTGGCGGGGGATCGCTTCGAGATCCTGATCGCCGACAACAATCCGGAGCCGATGCCGGTACCACCGGATCTGCCGCCGAATGCGCGGGTCATCCACGAGCCTGCGCCGGGGTCCTATGCCGCGCGCAATGCCGCGGCGAGGGAAGCGCGGGGCAGGGTGCTCTTCTTCACGGATTCCGACTGCCGGCCGGCGCCCGACTGGATCGAGGCCGGTCTCGCGGCGCTCGCGGCCAGTCCGGGTGTCGAGCGGCTCGGCGGCAGGATCGAGATCGTTCCCGCGGGCGCCGCCTGGACCGTGCCCGAAATCTGGGACAGGATCTTCGAGCTCCGGCAGCACCATTACGTGAGAAAGGGTTACGCGGCCACCGCGAACCTGATCGTCACGCGCAGGCTCTTCGAACGGGTCGGCCCCTTCGATGCGGGCCTGTTTTCGAGCGGAGACAAGGAATGGAACGGCAGGGCAGGGCGCGCCGGCGCGCCGATCGCCTATGCCGGTGCGGCGATCGTCCGCCATCCGGCGCGGACAACCTTTGCCGACAATGCCTGCAAGCGTGCCCGCATCATCGGGGGCAAGCTCGCGACCCGGAGCAAGCCGCGCTGGCGGTTATGGCTGACATTGCCGAAATACCTGCTGCCCTCCCCGAAGGCGTTCGCGCGGATCGCGCGGGAGCCGGGGCTCGGCCCGGGGGAGCGGCTCGGCGTCATGGCGTTCGACTACCGGCTGCGGCTGGTCGACCTTCGCATCGTGCTCGCCTTCCTGTTCGGGCGCCACATGCCCGAGCGACGCTAGGTCGCCAGGTCGTGCGGGAGCCCCGCAGGGCTCCCGCCGTCGGAGAACGCGGGCTCACGCCTCCTCCGTGATCTCCTCGCCGGTTTCCTGGTTCACGGCCTTCATCGACAGGCGGACCTTGCCGCGGTCGTCGAAGCCCATGAGCTTGACGCGCACGGTCTGGCCTTCCTGGACCACCTCCTTCGGGTGACCGACGCGGCCGGCCGACATCTGGCTCACATGGACGAGGCCGTCGCGCTTGCCGAAGAAGTTCACGAAGGCGCCGAAATCCATGATCTTCACGACCTTGCCGGAATAGACGCGGCCGACCTCCGGCTCGTCGACGATCTCGGCGATCATCGCCTTCGCCTTGTCGATCGCCTCCTGGTTCGGAGAGGCGATCTTGATCACGCCGTCGTCGTTGATGTCGACCTTGGCCCCCGATTCCTCGACGATGCCGCGGATCACCTTGCCGCCCGAGCCGATCACCTCGCGGATCTTGTCCTGGGCGATGGTCATCGTCTCGATCCGCGGCGCGTGGACGGAGAACTCGCTCCGCCCGGCGGAGAGCGCCTTGCCCATCTCGCCGAGGATATGCATCCGTCCGGCCTTCGCCTGTTCGAGGGCCTGGGCCATGATCTCGGGGGTGATGCCGGTGACCTTGATGTCCATCTGCAGCGAGGTGATGCCCCGCTCGGTGCCGGCGACCTTGAAGTCCATGTCGCCGAGATGGTCCTCGTCGCCGAGGATGTCGGTCAGCACCGCGAATTTCTCGCCCTCGAGAATGAGGCCCATGGCCACGCCCGCCACCGGCGCCTTGAGCGGCACGCCCGCGTCCATCATCGAGAGCGAGGCGCCGCAGACTGTCGCCATCGACGAGGAGCCGTTCGACTCGGTGATCTCCGAGACGATGCGGATCGTGTAGGGGAAGTCGGTGACCGGCGGCAGCACGGCCTGGAGCGCGCGCCAGGCGAGCTTGCCATGGCCGATCTCGCGCCGGCCCGGCGAGCCGATCCGCCCTGCCTCACCCACGGAATACTGCGGGAAGATGTAGTACAGCAGGAAGTTCGAATGTGTCGTGCCGTGCAGCGCATCGATCATCTGCTCGTCCTCGCCGGTGCCGAGCGTGGTGACGACGAGGGCCTGGGTCTCGCCCCGGGTGAAGAGCGCGGAGCCATGGGTGCGCGGCAGCAGCCCGACCTCCGCCTCGATCGGCCGGACCGTGACCAGGTCGCGTCCGTCGATCCGCTTGCCGGTGTCGAGGATGTCGGAACGGACGACCTCGGACTCGAGCTTCTTGATCGCGGTCGGGAGATGCTCGTTCTCGCGGTCCTCCTCGGACAGCGATTCGACGATCTTCTCGCGCGCCGCCTCGATCGCCGCATGGCGCGCCTGCTTGTCGGTGATGTGGAAGGCCGCGCGCATCTCGGCCTCGCCCGCCGCCTTCACCCGGTCATAGAGGTCGGAATAGTCGGGGGCCTCGAAGGTGAAGGGCTCCTTCGCCGCTTCCTCGGCCATCTCGATGATGAGGTCGATCACCGGCTGCATCTGCTCGTGGCCGAAGCGGACGGCACCGAGCATCTCCGCTTCCGAAAGCTCGTAGGCCTCGGATTCGACCATCATCACCGCATCCCTGGTGCCGGCGACGACGAGGTCGAGCCGCTGCTCCGGATGCTCGCGCAGCTTCACCATGTCGTCGACCGCCGGATTCAGCACGTAGGCCCCATCGACGAAGCCGACGCGGGCCGCGCCGATCGGGCCGAGGAAGGGTGCGCCCGAAAGCGTGAGCGCCGCCGAGGCCGCGATCATGGCGACGATGTCGGGATCGTTCTCCATGTCGTAGGAGAGGACGGTGCAGATGACCTGGGTCTCGTTCCTGAAGCCCTCGACGAAGAGGGGGCGGATCGGGCGGTCGATCAGCCGCGAGGTCAGCGTCTCCTTCTCTGTCGGGCGCGCCTCGCGCTTGAAGAAGCCGCCGGGGACCTTGCCGGCCGCGTAGTACTTTTCCTGGTAGTGGACGGTCAGCGGAAAGAAATCCAGGCCGGGCTTCGGCTTCTTCTCGTAGACGACCGCGGCCATGACGGAGGTCTCGCCATAGGTGGCGACGACACAGGCATCGGCCTGGCGCGCGATCTTGCCGGTTTCGAGCGTGAGCGTGTCATGGCCCCACTCGATCGATTTCCTGACGATGTTGAACATGCGTTCTTCCTTTCGGAGCGGCACCGCCCCCTGGCGGGTACCGCGCGGCGCGAAGGGCCCTTTCACGGGCGCTCTTCGCGGACCCCCCTTCTTCCGGTTCGGGCTGTCCCTCGGGGTCGGCAGGGGCCCTTGCGTACGGCGGCGGTTTCGGGTTCCGGCGCACCGCCTGGCGCCGTTTCGGGTGATCCGCGCCGGTTCCGGCGCCGGATCAGGGCACCGCGAAGGTCGCGATGCCGGGCGGCGCGCGGGATTCCGGTCCCGCGCGGTCCGCGAGGGTCAGCGGCGGATACTGAGCCGCCCGATCAGGTTGCGGTAGCGTTCCTCGTCACGTGCCTTGACGTAGTCGAGAAGCTTGCGGCGCTGCGAGACCATCTTGAGCAGGCCGCGGCGGGAATGGTTGTCCTTGCCGTGGGTCTTGAAATGCTCGGTCAGCGTGTTGATGCGGCTGGTGAGGATCGCGACCTGCACCTCGGGCGAGCCTGTGTCGCCCGGCTTGGTCGCATATTCCTGGATGATCCGCTGTTTCTCTTCCGGCGTGATCGACATCCGGATGTCTCCTGTCTGGATCGTTTCGGGACCGCTTCCGGCTCCGGCCGCGGCCAGGATGTCGTCCAGCAGGGTCGGGACCGGGGCGGTGCGCACCTGCATGGCCGCAGGTTCGCGCCGCGCTTATGCCGAAGTCGGAGGCGAATGGAAAGGTGAAATCGTGCGGTTTCGCCCGCTTCAGCGCGCGGGATCGAGCCGCGGGTCGAGGCGCAGGACCCGGCTCGGGTGGAGCATGCCGCCGCGGTGGATGCCGATCGCGACCGGCAGGCCGTCGAAACTCGCCCAGGCCTCGTCCCCCCAGTCGAGATCGCTCGCCACTACCGGCACGGGATTGCCGAGGACGAGCCGCCGCGCCGCCACCTCGGGGACCGGGATCTCCACGAGGTCATGGAGCCCCGCCGCCACCGGCAGCAGCCGTGACTCGAGTTCCTCCGGTTCGAGCGCCTCGAATCCCGCCCAGTCGATCCCGTCCTCGGGTTCGAACGGACCCGACCAGATGCGGCGCAGCTCGGTGACATGCCCGTAGGTGCCAAGCGCCTGGCCCAGGTCGCGCGCGATGGCGCGGACGTAGCCACCCTTGCCGCAGACCATCTCGAAAACCGCGTGGTCGCTGTCGGGCATGTCCAGAAGCTCGAGGCTCTCGACGCGGAGGGGGCGGGCGGAGAGTTCCGGGTTCTCTCCCTCCCGCGCGAGCTTGTAGGCGCGCTCGCCGCCGATCTTCACCGCGGAATAGAGCGGGGGCACCTGGGTGATGTCGCCGGTGAAATCCGGGAGAGCCGCCGTGATCGCGTCGCGGTCCGGGCGCACCGGGCTCTCGGCGATGACGCGGCCCTCGGCATCGTCGGTATCGGTGCCGACCCCCCAGCGCACGGTGAAGCGGTAGGCCTTGTCGGCATCGGTGACATAGGGAACGGTCTTGGTCGCCTCGCCGAGCGCGATCGCGATCACTCCGGTGGCCGCCGGGTCGAGCGTGCCGGCATGGCCCGCCTTCCGGGCGTCGAGGGCCGCGCGCACCCGGTTCACCACCGTGGTCGAGGTGAGCCCCGCGGGCTTGTCGATGACCAGCCAGCCGCTGATGTCCCGGCCCTTGCGCCGCCTTGCCACGCCTTCACTCCTTCTCGAGGTCGCGGCGCACCGCATCGCTTTCGAGGAGGGCGCGGGTGCGGTCGGCCTGCTCGAAGCTGGTGTCCACGGAGAAGCCGATTTCCGGCGAGTACCGGAGGTTCACGTCATGGGTCACGATGCGCCGGATCACCGCCCTGTTGCGGTTGAGCGCCTTGATCACCCCGGCCGCATTGCCGCCCCCGAGCGGCATGACATAGGCGGTCGCGTGACGCAGGTCGGGGGAAATCCGGACCTCGCTCACCGTGATCGATACCGACTCGAGCTCGGGGTCCCCGGTCTCGCCGCGCTGCAGGATCTCTGCGAGCGTCCGCCGGATCAGCTCGCCGACCCGGAGCTGGCGCTGGCTCGGCGTGTTTCCCGATGTTCTGCTTCTGGTCATGGGCGCTCCCTTCTGCCGCAGGACGGGCGAAGTCAAGCCGGGCCCCGGTGTCCGCCATGCGGGCGATGCATGATGACGCCTGAGCATGATGACGCCCGATGCGGCCGCATGTTCCCGTCCGGCTCCGCATGCCATCCCTTTCCCAATCCCGCCCGGGAAGGCTAAAGCGGACGTGAACGGAGAGGGAGACGGGCATGGACGAACAGGTCGCGATCGCGGTGGTCGGCGCTTCCGGCCGGATGGGGCGGATGCTGATCCGGGCGGTCGAGGAAAGTCCGCAGGCGCGGCTCGCGGGCGTGACCGAGCGTCCGGGACACGAGTGGATCGGCCGCGACCTCGGCGAGGCGCTCGGCGGCAGGGCGAATGGCGTCATCGTCCGCGACGATCCGCTCGACGTCTTCGCCGAGGCGCAGGCAGCGCTCGACTTCACCACGCCGGCGGCGACGATGGTTCACGCGGAGATTGCCGCCCAGGCGCGGCTCGTCCATGTCATCGGCACCACCGGGCTCGAGCGCGAGCATCACGAGCGTCTCGCTGCGGCCGCGCGTCACGCGGTGATCGTCCAGTCCGGCAACATGAGCGTGGGGGTCAACCTGCTCACCGGCCTCGTCCAGCAGGTTGCCGTCACCCTCGGCCCGGAGTTCGATGTCGAGGTGCTCGAGATGCACCACCGGATGAAGGTGGATGCGCCCTCGGGCACCGCGCTCATGCTCGGCGAGGCGGCGGCGCGGGGACGGGGCGCGAATCTCGTCGATCTCGCCGAGCGCGGGCGCGACGGGATCACCGGTCCCCGCCAGGACGGCGCCATCGGCTTCGCGAGCCTGCGGGGCGGCGACGTGGTGGGCGAGCATGAGGTGATCTTCGCCGGCCCGGGGGAGCGCATCGTGCTTCGCCATGTCGCCACCGACCGGATGCTGTTCGCCCGCGGCGCCGTCCGCGCCGCGCTGTGGGGCCAGGACCGGGAACCCGGACTCTACAGCATGACCGACGTGCTGGGATTCGAGGCCGCCGGGCGCTGACGGCCGCGAATCGCGCGGCGGGCTGCGCGAATCGCTTGTGTTTTCCACAGGCTGTGCTTAGCTGGTGCCGGTGTAGTTGACGCCTGGACTTGGACTTGCCTGTTGGTCCCTCGGGGCCGGCCGGACCGTCGATCTTGGTCCGACTGTACCGCTTGCCGCCGCATGTTGCGGGCGGCCCCTAGACTGGAGACCGACTATGGCTACCGGAACCGTCAAGTGGTTCAACGCTACCAAGGGATATGGCTTCATTCAGCCTTCCAATGGTGGCAAGGACATCTTTCTGCATGTCTCGGCGCTCGAGCGCGCCGGGCTCAACAGCATCGCCGACGGGCAGAAGGTGTCCTACGAGCTCGAGTCCGGCCGGGACGGCCGCACCTCGGCCGGCTCGATCGAACTGATCGACTGAACCACGCGACCGGGCGGCCCTTCCGGGCCGGGAGATTCGGGGCCTGCCGTTGACCGCGGCAGGCCCTTTTCGTTGCGGATTCGCTCCGGGGCGGTCAGTGCGGCTCATTCCGGTTGCGGCGTGCCGCCCGCGGTGCCGTCCTCCTGCGGCGCATCCCCGGCGCCTTCGGCGGGCGTGGAGGGCTCCTCGGCCGACTGATCGGCGGGCGCTGCTTCCCCATCGGGCTCGTCCGCCCCGCCCGCGCCTGCACCCTCCGCGGATTCCGGGAGATTGCTGCGCTGGAAGTCGGGCGCGTTCTCGATATCGAGGGGATCGACCGACAGGAGGATATGGGTCCGGGCCACGTCCTCGGAATCGGGCAGCATCCGCACGAGACCCATCGCCACCGCGATCTCGCGGTCGCCGCCGGGCAGTTCGGGGTCGAGCTCGACCACGAGGGCGGCGGCGCCACCGCGGCGGTCGAGCACGAGATCGGTTATCGTGCCGATCGGCCGCTCGCCCTCGAGGAAGGCGGCGTCGATCGCGTCCGGGGCGGGCGCGCCGCCACGGCGCTGGATGCCGGTATCGGTCGCGTCGAGAAAGACCGGCTGCCCGGCAAGGGCGGTCGCGAGCATGTGGTATTCCCGCGGCTCGCCAATGAAGAACGTGTCATTCGCGGCGCTGGTGGCGACACCGACGGCGCCGCCGACGTCCCCCTCGCCCGTTCCGGCGGATTCCCCCGCCCCGTCGGCGGTCTGTCCGGAGGCGGCCTGGGCCAGAAGGCAGGCCATTGCGGCTGCGGCGACGATCGTCCTCATGTTGGCGTCTCCCGATGGTTCCGTGCCGGGCGCACGTCCGGCTCCGCGGAATGCCCGGATTCTCTGGCCTTCCGTCCTGCCAGCGTCAACCCGGCCCTGCCAGCGGGGTTCCGCCATGGCCGCCACCGGGCCCGTTCCTGCCGGGCCCGGCCTCCCGCCGGGCGTGGGGCCTGTGGCACGCTACAACAAATTTACTGCGGTAATCGGCCGAGGCAGGTGACGCAACGGGTTTGATGCCCCAAGTTATACAATACGGGAATTGGCCGCCGACAGGCGGGCGGCGGCCGGCAGCAGAGGATACCAGGCATGGAAATCTTCGACCGCTTCGCCGAAGCCTACGATCGCCTCAGGGTCGACGAGATGTCGCTGCAGGACTATCTGCTCGGCTGTCGCGACGATGCCATGATGCGGGCAACGGCGGCGGAGCGCATGGTCGCGGCAATCGGTGAGCCGGAACTTGTCGACACCAGCCAGGATCAGCGCCTCGGCCGCATCTTCCTCAACCGCACGATCAAGCGCTACAAGTCCTTCGACGGCCTCTACGGGGCCGAGGAGACGATCGAGCGCATCGTCGGCTTCTTCCGTCATGCAAGCCAGGGCCTCGAGGAACGCAAGCAGATCCTCTACCTGCTCGGGCCGGTGGGCGGCGGCAAGTCGACCATCGCCGAGATCCTCAAGCAGCTCATGGAGAAGGAGCCGGTCTACATCCTCAAGGCGGGGGACGAGATCAGCCCGCTCTTCGAGAGCCCGCTCGGCCTCTTCGACCCGGTCCGTTTCGGTGACCTGCTCGAGGACAAGTACAACATCCCGCGCCGGCTGCTCACCGGGCTGATGAGCCCCTGGGCGGTGAAGCGGCTGGAGGAGTTCGAGGGCGACATCTCGAAATTCTCCGTGGTCAAGGCGCATCCCTCCAAGCTCCGCCAGATCTGCGTCGCCAAGACCGAGCCGGGGGATGAGAACAACCAGGACGTCTCGACCCTGGTCGGCAAGCTCGACATCCGCAAGCTCGAACATCTGAGCCAGAACGATCCCGACGCCTATTCCTATTCGGGCGGGCTCAACCGCACGACGCAGGGACTCCTCGAGTTCGTCGAGATGTTCAAGGCGCCGATCAAGGTGCTGCATCCGCTGCTCACCGCGACGCAGGAGGGCTCCTACACCGGCACCGAGAATATCGGCGCCATGCCCTACCAGGGCATCATCATCGCCCATTC
>Ga0079224_100017503_pt1 | contig 10102 bp, 7 predicted proteins | sample Stecom2015_FD_80414 | JGI IMG/M metagenome (GOLD analysis project Ga0079224, IMG submission 80414) | Agricultural soil microbial communities from Utah to study Nitrogen management - Steer compost 2015 | ecosystem: Environmental > Terrestrial > Soil > Agricultural land | place: USA: Utah... | reverse complement strand
TCTCGGAGGCGTCACGGACCCGGGCGGCAAAAGCCTCGGCCCGCGGCAGCCAGTCGGGGTCGTCCTCGAAGAGGCGCGGGTACTCCTTCAGGAAGGCGCCGCATCCCCCGGCATTGTTGACCAGGTACCGGGCGCCGCTGCGCTCGAATGCCTCGATGTTGCGCCGCGCCAACTCCCTGGCCCGGTGCAGGTCCCCCGAGTGGCCGTGCAGAGCACCGCAGCAGCCGAACCCGGGCGCCGGAACCACCCGGGCGCCGAAGTGTTCCAGCACGCGGACCGTGCGGGCGTTGGTTCCCTGGAAGAGCGCCTCCTGGACGCACCCCGGGAAGAAGGCCACGGTGACCGCCGGGGTGCTCGCGGCGGCGGTGCCGGCGGCGGCTTCGGCGGCCGGGGCGGTCGCCGCGGAGCCCGTCCCGGCGGCGCTCCCGCCGTTGGGCGTCTGCGGAGCCTTCAGCGCCCGCACCTGCTCGGCCTGGTCCGGCAGCATGGATTCCAGATCCCGCAGGCGGGCCGGCAGGAGGCGGCGGATGGCGGGGCGGCGGGCCAGGGACCGCAGGCCCAGGGCTTCGGCAGCCCGCACCGCTGCCTTCAGCAGCCGCAGCCGGTCGGGATCGGCCCCGGTGTTCAACAGGAACCGCGGCAGGCCCCGGCTGCCCGGCGCCTCGATTCCTGCCCGGTTCAGGAGATGGCGGGTGTCCATCAGCACGCGATCGTACTCGACGCCGGACGGGCAGGCCACCTCGCACGCTCGGCAACCCAGGCACAGGTACATGTGCTGGGCCACGTAGTCGCTGAGGGGCATGCGGCCGGCCATGACCTCCTCGGCGATGGCCAGGCGGCCCCGCGGCGAGGCCATCTCCAGCCCCGTCTCGATGAACGTCGGGCACGCGGGCAGGCAGAAGCCGCACTTGTTGCAGTGATCCAACTGCCGAAGGGCGGCGGCGCTGTAGCCGGCCCCACCGCCGGCACGGGCGGCAGCCCCCGGGGCTGCACCGGAAGTGACGCCCGAGGCGGCTCCGGCATCCGCGCCATGGGCGGGACTAAAGGTTTCCACCTGCCGACCCTCCCTTCTCGCCGGCGATGCCCCGCGCGGTCGCGGCGCCCGCAGCGGCGGCGGCCGCAGCCGCGGGCTCGGCGGGTTCCGGCAGCAGGAAGTGGGCCCCGGCCAGCACGCCCGCCGGGTCGAACACCGCCTTCAGGCGGCGGTGCAGGTGCCCGTCCGGCGAGGCACTGGTCCAGGGCAGGTCCTCCACGGTTCCCGGCAGGGCGCCCCGCACCTGCAGGTAGCCGCCCAGGGCTTCGGCCCGCCGGCGCAGGTCCAGCACCAGGGCGGCGCAGCCTGCCGCCTCGCCGGGTTGGCCGGCGCCTCGGGAGGCCTCGCCGCGGGCAGAATCCCCGCCGGCAGCGTCTCCGCCCGCCGGCACGACGATCTCCACGACGCCGCCGTAGCCCCGGGCGATCCCGTCCCAGGGCCGGCCAGCGAAGACCTCGGCCACAGCGGCCCACAGCCGGGGCAAATCCGACGGGCGCACGCCGGCCCGCAGCCGCAGCGCGGCGGGGCTCAGCAGGCGCTCCCGGCGGGCGTCCCAGAGCACCGCAGCGGCGTCACCTTCGACCACGGTGACCCCCTCGCCACCGTACACCGCCATGTCGCCGCCCCTTGCCGCGGCGGCGCCGCCGTCACCGCCTCCCGCCGGAACCGCCAGGCCCGCAGCGCTCCGGATCTCCCGGACCGCCTCGGCCGCCTGGTGGTCCACGGCCCGCGCCGGGCCCTCAAAGGCCAGCAACACTTCCACGCCGTCCCCTGCCCGCAGCCACTCGGCGGCCACCAGCGTGATGGCGCGGCGCCGCAGGGGCGACAGGGCGCCCCACGCGGCGGCAGGCGTTTCGAACCGGGCCCGCAGGGTCACGTGGCGCTCGGGCCGCGGGGCGATGCGCAGGGTGGCCTCCACCAGCACGGCCAGCATGCCCAGCGACCCCACCAGCACCCGGTGCAGGTTGTACCCGGCCACGTTCTTGATCATCTCACCGCCGATGCGCACCTCGCGGCCGTCGGCCAGCACCGCCCGCATGCCCAGGACCCAGTCCCGGGCCGGCCCCAGGCCGGTTCGGCGGATGCCGGACGTGGCCGCCGCCAGGTGCCCGCCCACCGTGGCGGCGCCGCCGTCGCCGGTGTCGATGGGGTACCAGAGGCCGTGGGGGGCCAGGAGCGCGTCCAATTCCTCCAGGCGCCAGCAGGCCGGCACCGTCACCGTCAGGTTGGCGGCGCTGAGCCGCGGCTCGACGGGCAGCGCCCGCAGGTCCAGGGCAGCGCCCGGCACCCGGCCCCACCGCGCCCACTGGCTGCCCGCGCCCCACGGCGCCAGCCCTGGACCGCCCCGGGCCTCACGGAGCAGGCGGGCCAGTTCGTCCAGCCCAGCCGGCTGCAGGATCGCTTGGGGAGCAGTGGTTCCGCCTTCCGGCATCGTCCGGTGCCTCCCGCTCCGCTGCCTCCCCGACCGGAATGCGGCCAGCGGCTACACGTTCCGGCTGGGCGCCGCCACCGCCTTGCCGGGGTTGAGGCGCAAGTCCGGATCAAAGGCCCGGCGCACGGACCACATCAGGCCCAGCAGGTCCGGGCCCAGCTGCAACTCCAGATTCGGAAGCTTGTCGTGCCCGATGCCGTGCTCACCCGAGATGGATCCACCCAGGGCCACGCAGGCCTCCAGGATCTCCCGGTCGGCAGCCTTCACGCGGCGCACCTGGTCGGCGTCCTGGGGGTCGTAAGCCACGAGGGGATGCAGGTTGCCGTCGCCGGCGTGGGCCACGCTGATGATGCGGATGCCGTATTTCCGGCCGATGGCCTGGCAGGCCCGCAGCATCTCCACCAGGCGGTCCCGGGGCACCGTCACGTCCTGGGTCCAGACATAGGCGCTGAGGCGGCCCGCGGCGCCGTACGCCGCCCGGCGTCCCAGCCAGAGGGCCTCCCGCTCCGCCTCGCTTTGGGCGATCCGCAGGTCCCGGGCCCCGTTGCGGCGGCAGATGGCCTCCACCCGGTCCAACTCCTCAGCCACCGACTCCTGGGGGCCGTCCACCTCGATCAGCAGTACGGCCTCGGCATCCTCCGGGTAGCCGGCGCGGGCGAAGCGCTCCACCACCTCGATGGTGCCCCGGTCCAGCAGCTCCATGGTCGCGGGAACCACCCGGGCGGCGATGATGTCGGACACCGTCCGCATGGCCACTTCCAGGTCGTCGAACACGGCCAGCAGGGTGCGGACCTCCGCAGGCAGCGGCAGGATCCGCACCACCAGTTCGGTGATGATGCCCAGGGTGCCCTCGGATCCCACCAGGAGGCTGACCAGGTCGAACCCGGGACGGTCCTGCTCCGGCCCGCCCAGCCGCACCACCGAGCCGTCGGCCAGGACCAGCGTCAGCCCCAGCACGTGATTCACCGTGACGCCGTACTTGAGGCAGTGCGGCCCGCCGGCGTTCTCACCGGCGTTGCCCCCGATGGTGGAAACCCGGTGGCTGGAGGGGTCAGGGGCGAAGAAGAACCCGTGCGGCTTCAGGGCCTCCTGGAGAGCCAGGTTGCGCACGCCCGGCTGCACGGTGGCCGTGTGGTTCTCCGGGTCGATGTCCAGGATCCGGTCCATGCGGTTCAGGGCCAGGCAGAGCCCGCCGCGGATCGGGACCGTCCCGCCGCTGATGTTGGTGCCGCCGCCGCGGGCGACGATGGGGAGGCCGTGGTGCGCCGCGATGCGGACGGCGTCGGCTGCGTCCTCGGTGCTCAGCGGGAAGACCACCACGTCGGGCGGGTACTTGATGCCGGTGGCGTCGTAGGCGTAGGCCATGCGGTCCCGGAAGTCGGTCAATACCCGATCCGGGCCAAACCGTTCCACCAGCGCCCGGTGCGCCGCCTCCAGGCGGTCCGGGGGCAGCGCCACGGCCTGCGGGAAAGCTTTCGCGCCGCCATGAGAGGCTGCCAGGCCGGCGATCTTGCGGATCCCCTCTCGGACCCTGGTCCTGCGGACCCCGCCGCCGCGGGTCCAGGTCTCGCACGCGGGGGGTTACCCCACCGTGACCGTTCAACCCGGGCGGCGGCCTTCCCTGCCGTGACGGCGGTCGTGGGCAGGCGCCCCCGGTCCCAGCCCGGCATGGGCGGAGCCCCTCGTGCACACCTGGAAGCGGCTCGCCCGCACCGCTCTCGATGCACGGATCCCGATCATTTCCGGTAACTGGCTAACGAAAAAGAACAAACGGGGCGCCCCTGGCGACGACAGGATCATATTGGGGGCGGTCGTAACATTTTCTCAGAAATACCCAGAGGGAGGGTGGAGCATGTCCAGTCCTGGAAGGGACTCGGGCGCCGAGAAGGTTCGCGTTGGCTTGGGCCCGCCGATGGAGGTCTCGGAACTGCCGGCGCCGCCGCCCTTCACCTTCAGCAACTTCCTGAAGATGATCGGCGTCAGCGCCATCCTGCTCAGCGTCTCCATCGGCAGCGGCGAGTGGCTGCTGGGTCCCGCGGCCGTGATCCAGTACGGGCCGCAGCTGCTCTGGATCGTAACCGTGGCCTGCGTCCTGCAGACGGTCTTCAACCTGGAGAGCCAGCGCTACACGCTGTACACCGGTGAACCCGTCATGGTGGGGCTCATGCGCCTGGCTCCCGGCCGCTGGCTGTGGGGTCCCATCTGGATCCTGCTGACGGTGGTCTCCATCGGGCCGGGCTGGGCGCTGTCGTCGGCCACGGCCCTGGCCGCCATGGCCCTGGGCAGGATGCCCGGGCAGGAAGACAAGGCCTGGGTCGTCGGGCTCGGCATCGCCGCCATGGTCCTGGTCATGCTGGTGGTGTCTTTCGGGCAGCGGGTCGAGCGCACGCTGGCCCGTGTGTCGACCGTCGCCATCGCCTTCATCTTCCTCAGTCTCCTGGTCTTCAACATCTGGCTGGTGCCCGGCGAGTGGTGGGGCAAGATCGCCGCCGGGTTCTTCAACTTCGGCTACCTGCCGTCCGCGCAGGGCGGCACCGTCGACTGGATCCTGCTGGGCGGGTTCGCCGCCTACGCCGCCAGCGGCGGCATCTTCAACATGGCCACGTCCAACTGGATGCGTGACCGCGGCTGGGGTATGGGCAGCCAGGTCGGCTACATCCCCACCCTGGTGGGCGGCCATCGCATCGAGGTGGCCGAAACCGGCAAGGTCTTCCGGATCACGGAAGACAACCTGCGCCGCTTCCGGGCGTGGATGCGGTACGCCGGCTGGGAGCAGTGGACCCTCTACTTCGTCGGCTGCCTGGTGGGCATGTACATGTCGGTGCTGCTGGCGGCCGGCCTGATCCCGCAGGGCACGCAGGTGGACGGCTGGGCTGTGGCCGCGCGGCAGGCGGAAGCCGTGGCGCAGTACCTGGGCGGCTTCGGCTGGTACTGGGTGCTGTTCATCGGCTTCTGGGTCCTGTGGGGGACGCAGCTTAACGCCACCGACGCGGCCGTGCGCCACCTGACGGACCTGCTGTGGAGCCTGGGCCCGTCGTTCCGGCGCCTGGCGCAGAACGACATCCGCCGCATCTACTACCTGATCCTGGCGGTCGTGACGCTGTGGCTTGCCTACCTGTTCGTGGTGGGCACGCCGCTGGGCCTGGTGCTGCTGGTATCCAACGCAGCCGGCCTGGTGTTCGTGGTGGGCGGTCTGATGGTGCTGTGGCTCAACAGCACGCTGCTGCCCAAAGAACTGCAGCCCGGCCTGCTGACCAGGATCCTGATGCTAGCCCTGGTGGTCTTCTACGGGTTCTTCGTCTGGAAGGCCATCCAGGCGGCGCTGGGCGGGTGAGACGTCGGATCAAAGCCGTCGACCAGCGAGCGCGGCCGGCCTCCGGTCCTCCGGGGGCCGGCCGTTTGTTGATGACGTTCTGCGGATGGGGTCAGCACCGGAAACTCGGCGGAACCCGGCGCCGCCGGGCCCGTCAAACCGGAGGGGCTACACCCTGCGGGGAGGTGTCGAAGATGCGCTGGCGCCTGGCTCTGGCCGCCGCGGTGCTGGCAGCGGTGGCGGCAGGACTGGTGGCCTGGGGGGCGGCGCCGCCCGAGCCGCCCGGTCTCACCGCCGCCTCCGGGGGCCAACCCATCGAAGTGCGGCGAGGTTCGTACTGCTGGCGCGGCCCCCTCAGCGGCCGCTGCATCGACACGTGGGCGCCGCGGGAACTGGTCCAGGGTCTCGAGCCGGCCCGGGTGGGGCCCGGAGCGACGGTGGAATTCCGCTTCGGCCGGGAGCCCGACCAGGTGGCGGTTTACCTGTGGGCCGAGGGCGAGCCCCAGGAGGTTCCGGTGACCGGCGAGCGCGCCTTCACCGCGCCCCAGGAACCGGGCACTTACGTGTACAGCATCTTCGGCCGCTGGAACCGACGGGGCGACGCCACGTACGCGTTCACGATCCAGGTGGAGGCGCGCTGATCGAGGCGCCCTGACGGGGACCTGGCCGGGCGGCGCGTTCCTCGCCCGCCTCACGACTCCCCGGCGGTGGCTGCCGCCGGCGGGGAGCCGGGCGGCCGCAGGGGCAGCACCACCGTGAACGCCGCCCCCTCGCCCGGGCGGCTCTGGACCGAGATGGTCCCGCCGTGCAGTTCCACGATCTTCTTGGCGATGGCCAGGCCCAGGCCGCTGCCGCCCGCGGCGCGGTGGCGGGACCGGTCGGCCTTATAGAAGCGCTCGAAGATGCGGGGCTGGTCCTCCTCGGCGATGCCGGGCCCGGTATCGGACACGGTGACCACGGCCCGGTCGTCCCGGCGCTCGAGGTGGACCGTGATCCGGCCCCCGAGCGGCGTGAACTTGACGGCGTTGTGGATCAGGTTGAGCCACACCTGGTCGAGCAGGTGCTCGTCAGCGGAAATGACGACCTCCTCCAGCACGGCTTGTATGTCCAGCTTCTTATCCATCCACTGCGGCTCAAGCTGAAGCAGTACTTGCTGCAGCTGCACGTCCAGCCGGTACGGGGCAGGGCGCACGACGTGCGGGTCCGCGTCCAGGACGGTCAACTGCAGCAGGTCCCTGCTCAACCTGGACAACCGGACACACTCGGCCTCGATGATGTCCAGGTAGCGCAGCCGCTGCTCCTCGCTCAAATTGCCGCTGCGCAGCGCCCGCGCGAACCCGCGGATCGACGTCAGCGGTGAGCCGATCTCGTGGGACACGTTGGAGATGAACTCCTGGCGCATCCTTTCCATGGCCTGCAGGTTGGCGGCCATGTCCTGGATGCCGGCGGCGATCCGGGCCAGGGGGTGATGCTGCTCCTCCAGGTCCGCCGGCAGGTCGACGCGGAAATCGCCCCGCGCCATCTGCTGGATGGCGCGCTGCAGTGCCTGCCAGGAGCGCTGCTGCCGGCCCCGGGTCAAGAGCCCGATGGCGGCCGAGGCCAGCGCGAACAGGATCAGGCCCAGGTACGACGCAGCCAGGTAGCGGGCCAGGGGATGGGGCTGCCGGTGAAGGGCGGCGGCCGCGGCCTCGGTGATGTAGAAGGCGGCGCTCCAGACGGCGCCGATGAAGGCGGCGGCCGCCGCCAGCGCCAGCATGACCCTGAACACGTACCCCAGGAGCTTCATCGGCACACTTCCAGCCGGTAGCCCAGCCCGCGCACGGTGCGGATCACGAAGGGCGAGCCGGGGCGCTCGAAGCGGGCGCGCAGCCGCCGGATGTGCACGTCGACGGTCCGCTCGTCGCCCTCGTAGTCGTAGCCCCAGATCGCCTCGATCAACTGGTCCCGGGTGAAGGTCCGGCCCGGATAACTGGCCAGGGTGAACAGCAACTCGAACTCCTTGGGCGGCAGGGCAATCTCCCGATCCCCCAGCCGGCAGCGGTAGGTCTTCCGGTCCAGGGACAGGTCCCCCACCTCCACCACCTGCGACGTGGCGATGCGGTATCGCCGCAGCAGGGCCCGGACCCGCGCCACCAGTTCCTGCGGGTCGAAGGGTTTGACCAGGTAGTCGTCGGCGCCCAGCTCGAGGCCCCGGACCTTGTCGGTGGTTTCCCCCCGGGCGGTCAGCATCAGGATGGGCACGTCGCCGTGGGACCGCAGTTCACGGCAGAGGGTCCACCCGTCCATCCCGGGCATCATCAGGTCCAGGACCACCAGGTCCACCCGGACCGTTTCCAGCACGGCCAGCGCCTCTTCCCCGCCGGCCGCCTCGTGGACCTCGTAGCCTTCGAGGTCCAGGAAGTGGCGGACCAGCTCGCGGATGTGGGCGTCGTCGTCGACCACCAGAACCCGCGGCATTGCGTCGCCTCCCCGCTGCCGCTGAAGCCCTCCTGCCCGGCGGGTTCGCCGGGCCGCACCCTCACGCCCGGCGCATGTAGGCCCGCACCGTGACGGGCGCCATCACCGCCACCACGGCCGCCGCTCCCAGCAGGGACCAGACGAAGTCGGCACCGACGGTCCCGTGGTTCACCAGCTGCCGGACCGCCGTGACCATGTGGGACACCGGGTTTACGCCGGCAAACCACTGCAGCCAGCGGGGCATGGTCTCCACGGGCACGAAGACGTTGGACAGGAACATCAGCGGGAACAGCACCATCATGGAGAACCCCTGCACGCTGGCGGCGTCCCGGGCCACCACGCCGAAGAAGGCGAAGATCCAGCTCATCGCCCACGTGCAGCCGACGGCGAACAGGGCCGCCAGCGCCATGCCGGCGATCCCTCCCTGCGGGCGGTACCCCATCAGGAAGCCCATGGCGAAGGTCAGCACGGCGGCGATGCCGTACCGGACCGTGTCGGCCAGCAGGACCCCGGCCAGCGGCGCGATGCGGGCGATGGGCATGGTCCGGAACCGGTCGAACACGCCTTTGTCCATATCATCGCGCAGTTGGACCCCCGCGGCTACCGACGCCCCCACCAGGGTCTGGATCAGGATGCCGGGGACGATGATGGGCAGGTAGTCGTGGACGCTGCCGGCGATGGCCCCGCCGAAGATATAGGTGAACATCAGCGTGAAGACCACGGGCTGGAAGACCACGTCGAACAACTGCTCCGGCGTGCGCCGCACCTTGAGCAGGCAGCGGTAGGCCATGGTCAGGGTTTGGGACAGGGTCTGGGACAGGGCGGTGCTGTTCATACGCTTTCCCCTCCACTGGGCTGTGCCACGGCGGCGGGTCGCCGGCCGGCCGGTTGGGCGGCGGGCTCTTCCGCCGGAGTCTCGTTGACCCCACGGCCGGTGAGCGCAAAGAAGACCTCGTCGAGAGTGGGCTCCTGCACGGTGATGCCGGTCAGGTCGACGCCCGCCTGGCGCAGCGCCGCCAGCACGTCCAGCAGGCGGCCGGCATCGGCCAGCGGGGCGGTGACCTCCCCGGCCTCCTGCGGCACCGGGGCCGCAGCCGGGACCCGGACGTCCAGGACCGCCTCGAGCACGCGCCGCGCCGTCTCCACCTGCCGGGGGTCCTGCAGGCGCACCCGCAGCGTGGCCCGGCCCACCGACGCCTTGAGCTCCGCGGGCGTCCCCTGCGCCACCACCCGGCCGTGGTCGATGACGGCGATCCGGTCCGCCAGCGCGTCGGCTTCCTCCAGGTACTGGGTGGTCAGCACCACGGTGGTGCCCTCCTGCACCAGGCGGCGGATGGTGTCCCACACCTGCCGGCGGGTGCGCGGGTCCAGGCCGGTGGTGGGCTCGTCCAGGAAAATCACCGGCGGCGGCACGATGAGGCCGGCGGCCAGGTCCAGGCGCCGGCGCATGCCGCCCGAGAAGTGCTTCAAGGGGCGGTGGGCCGCTTCCGCCAGGCCGAACTCCTCCAGCAGCTGCGCCGTCCTGCGCCGCGCCTCGGCCCGGTCCAGTCCCAGCAGCCGGGCGAAGATCGTCAGGTTCTCGGCGGCCGTCAGCGACTCGTCGACGGTGGCGTACTGGCCGGTGACCGCGATCAGCCGTCGCACCGCCGCCGCCTCCTTCACCACGTCGTACCCGAAGATCTGGGCCGATCCCGCGTCGGGCCGCAGCAGCGTGGTCAACAGCCGGATGGTGGTGGTCTTGCCGGCGCCGTTGGGGCCCAGCAGGCCGCAGACGGTGCCCGGCCGGACGTACAGGTCCAGGCCGTTCACGGCCCGGTGGTCGCCGAAGGTTTTGACCAGCCCGCGGGCCGCCACCGCCCACTGGCCG